>Ga0182014_10000014_pt1 | contig 161431 bp, 137 predicted proteins | sample 612S2DmetaG_FD_120489 | JGI IMG/M metagenome (GOLD analysis project Ga0182014, IMG submission 120489) | Permafrost microbial communities from Stordalen Mire, Sweden - 612S2D metaG | ecosystem: Environmental > Terrestrial > Soil > Wetlands > Permafrost | place: Sweden: Stordalen | collected... | reverse complement strand
TACGAGGCGATGCGCGACGCCAGCAAAGAAGCCTGGAATTTCATCGCCAATGACGCGGCTCGAATTACCTCAATCGGAACCAGAGACTGGGCATGCGTCAATCTTTAGGGCTGCTGGTATAACTCTGTGACGATCAATACGCGGTTTTGAACCCTTATAGCATGCCCAATTCCATGAAAGTATTTATCCCTATTACGCGGCCTGCGCGAGATCGATCCGGCGGAAGCCGCCATCGTGCGGCGTATCTTTCGCGAGTATGCCGGCGGCGCCAGCCCGATGCGTATCGCCAAGACCCTCAATGCCGAGGGCATCCCTGGCCCGGCTGGCGGCATCTGGTACGACGCCTCGAGCCGTGGCCACGCGGACCGCGGCGATGGCGTGCCGCGCAACCCCATCTACACAGGTCGGTTGGTCTGGAACCCTCAGCAGAGTGTGAAGGACCCCGTCACCGGCCGACGGCATCGCGCCGAAGGCGCGCCTGTTAGCTGATCGGCGGTCCTTTGGGCAGAGCCCCCTGGACTTCCCTAACCCAGAGCCATCAAGCTCCGGCCAGCGTCATCCCATCAATCCGCACCGTCGGCGCATCCGTCCCGCGCTTGAATTCCAGATCGTTCGCCGGCCGCAGCACCGCAAACATATCGCGCAAATTCCCGGCAATGGTGAACTCCGCCACCGGCTCGGCCAGCACGCCATTACGGATCATGAACCCAGCCGCCCCGCGCGAGTAATCGCCGGTAATGCCGTTCACGCCCATGCCGATCAGCTCGGTCACAAACAGCCCCTCGGCAATATCCGCCATCAACTCGTGCGGCGTCATGCTCCCGGCTTCCAGGTAAAAATTGCTGGTTCCGCCCGAATTCCCCGTGGTCTTCAACCCCAGTTGGTTCGCACTGCGCGTATCCAGAATCCAGCTCGTCAGCACGCCGTCATCAATAAACGCCCGCCGCACGCCCGGCTGCCCCTCGCGGTCGAACGGCCGCGAACGGCGCCCACGCACCCGCAGCGGGTCATCGATAATACATATCCCTGGCGCAAACACCGCCTGCCCCAGCGCATCCTTCAAAAACGACGTTTTCCGCGCAATCGATGCGCCATTGATCGCGCCCGACAAATGCCCCAGAAAACTCCCCGCCACACGCGGATGAAACAATATCGGCAATTTTCCCGTTTTGGGCCGCACCGGGTTGAGCCGCGCCAGCGCCTGCTCTGCCGCCCTGCGCCCCAGCACCGCCGGGTCCTCCAAATCCTCGCCATGCCCGGCCGAGGACGAATCATAATCGCGCTGCATCCCCGTGCCCGTCCCCGCAATCGCGGTGGCCGAAACCCCATGGTAGGAGCGCCAATACATCCCCGCAAAGCCCAGGCTCGTCACCCGCAGCGAGAAACTGCGCGACCAACTGGCCGAAGCACCCTCGGAATTCGTAATCCCCGGCACCGCCAGCGCCGCTTCTTCAGCGGCAGCAGCACGGCCGATCAACACTTCCATGCTGGGCTCCACCGGATCATCCAAATCCAGCAAAGCCGCATCCATCGGCAGCGGGGCCTCGGGAATTTCCGCATACGGGTCTTCCGGCACCACGCGCGCCATCGCCACAGCCTGCTCCGCCAAGCGCGCAAACGCCCCCGGATCAATCGAACTGGCGGAAATCGAGGCGCTGCATTTGCCAACAAACACCCGCAGCCCCAACTCCCGGGACTCCGCGCGCTCAGTCTCCTCAATCTTCCCCAACCGCCGCTGCACCCCAATCGAGGTACCAACGCTCAAACCCACCTCGGCAACGTCCGCCCCAGCGGCCTTCGCGGCGCGCAAAAACTCCTGCGCCTGGCCCAGCAAGTCCTTCACGCCGCCAAACTATCAATAATGGCGGACAATTTTGGCACCTGCCCAATCGGCCCAATGGTCGCCAGCGTCGGCCGCGAGCGGAAAATCTTCGCCGCCGCCGCGCGCACATCAGCTTCCGTCACCGCCTCGATCTTCGCCACCGTCTCGGCGGCCGGGATCACGCGGCCAAAAATCTGCCACTGCCGCGCCAACTGCTCACACCGGCTGCCGGTGGATTCCAGGCTCATCAGCAACCCAGCCTTCAACTGCGCCCGCGCCCGATTCAACTCCGCCGCCGTCACGGAAAGCTGCACCTTGCCCAGCTCCTCCAGCGTCACCGGCATCAGTTCGGCGGCCTCTGACTCACCCGTCCCCGCATAAATCCCAAACAACCCGCCATCCTTGGCCGGCGCCGTAAAGCTGTAAATCGAATACACCAGCCCCCGCTTCTCGCGGATTTCCTGGAACAACCGCGAGGACATGCCCCCGCCCAGCAACGTGGAGAGCAGCATCGCCGGATAGTAATCCGGCTCGCCGTACGCCGGCGCGTCAAACCCCAGCACGATATGCGCCTGGTCCAACTCCCGCGACTCGCGGTACTCGCCGCCCATGTAATCCGCCTCCATCGGCTCATGCCGCTCGGCCTTCGGCAAATCGGCAAAATGCTTGCCCACCAAATCCACCAGCCGCTCATGCTCCAGATTCCCGCAAGCGGCGATCACCATATTCTCCGGCGTATAATGCGCCGACATGAACCCCGGCAGCGCCTCGCGCTTCATGCCGCGGATAATCGCTTCAGTGCCCAACACCGGCCGCCCCATCGGCTGCGACGGATACGCGGCGGACTGGAAATGGTCGAACACAATGTCATCGGGCGTGTCATTCGCCTGCCCGATTTCCTGCAAAATCACCCCGCGCTCGCGCTCCAGCTCTTCCGGCTCAAAGCTCGAATGGCACAGAATATCACCAATGATATCAACCCCAAGCCCAAGGTCTTCCTTCAGCAGCTTCACGTAATAAGCCGTCTGCTCGCGCGAGGTGTAGGCATTGATATGCCCGCCCACATTCTCAATCGCCTCGGCAATATCAATGGCCGAACGGCTCGCCGTACCCTTGAACGCCATATGCTCCAAGAAATGCGCAACCCCGTTTTCCGCAGCCGTCTCATGGCGCGTCCCCGCCCCGATATACGCGCCGAAGGACACCGTCTCCACCCGCTCCATCCGCTCCGTCAGCACCGTAAGGCCGGACGGCAGCGTGGTGATCATAACCTGTTCAGTCATCAAATATTCCTGTTCGCAAAATTCCGTACCAGCCCTTTAACCTGCTCAAAATCGTTCGGGGCCGTCACATAACGCTCTTCCCTCTCATATAGGGTGGATAGATGCGGCGGTAAGGCCGGGCGGAATCCCACCGCGCGCTCGATCGCATCCGGGAATTTTGCCGGATGCGCCGTCGCCGCCACAATCACCGGCAGCCCCACCGGCGCGCATTCCCGCGCCGCCGCCAGCCCAATGGCCGTATGCGGGTCGGCCAGATATTCCGCCTCCCGGTAAGTCCGTGCGATTTCCGCCAGCGTCCCGGCATCGTCCAGATGAAACCCAACGAACTCGCGCCGAACCGCGCGCCATACGTCCTCAGCCACCGCCATTTTGCCCGTAACGCGGAAATCCGCCATGGTCTGGGCGGTCAATGCCGCATCCCGGCCCAAAAACTCAAACAACAGCCGCTCAAAGTTCGAGCTCACGCCAATGTCCATGGAGGGCGACAGACTTTCCTCCACCGGCTTCAAACTCATGTCATTCGACGCCAAAAAGCGGTGCAGAATGTCATTCCGGTTGCTCGCCACAATAAACTTGCCAATCGGCACGCCCATCTGCTTGGCCGCCCAGGCCGCCAGCACGTTGCCGAAATTCCCCGTCGGCACCGCCACCGCCACCTCGCGGTCCGGCGCGCCCAGCGCCAAAGCGGCGGCAAAATAATACGGTATCTGCGCCGCAATCCGCGCAAAATTGATCGAATTCACCGCCGACAGGCTGATCTCATTGCGGAACGGCACATCAGCGAACATCGCCTTCACCATATCCTGGCAATCATCAAAATTGCCCTCCAGCGCGATGTTCAGCACGTTGCTCGCCTGCACCGTGGTCATCTGCCGGCGCTGCACCTCGCTGGTTTTGCCCTCCGGGTGCAAAATGGTGATATCCACCCGGCTCCGCCCGGCCATCGCCTCGATTGCCGCCGAGCCGGTGTCGCCCGAGGTCGCCCCCACAATGCAAACCCGCTCACCCCGCGCCGCCAGCACATGCTCGAACAAATGCCCGGCCAGTTGCAGCGCCAGATCCTTGAACGCCAGCGTCGGCCCATGGAACAGTTCCAGCGCAAAAACGCCGCTATCCAACTGCACCAGCGGCACCACGGCGGGGTGCGCGAACCCGGCATAAGCGCGGCGGCACATCGCCTGCAGGTCGCCAAAAGCAATCGCCTCGCCCACAAACGGCGCGATCACCCGCGCCGCCAGCTCCGCATACGGCAGCCCGCGCAGCGCCCGCAGCTCAGCAGCAGAAAACTGCGGCCAGCTCTCCGGCATATACAGCCCGCCGTCCGAAGCCAGCCCCGCCAGCAGCACCCCGGCAAAATCCTTTTTTGCTCCCTGGCCCCGTGTGGATACGTATTTCATGTGCAATCCCGTCAACAACACCTCGTCATACCCGCGAAAGCGGGCATCCACGCCTTACTCTTTCGATCCCCGCTATTTTGCAAGGGCAGGCAGCAACGCATCCAGCCGCTTCCGGCCCTCCGCCGTGGCTGCCAGATGCGTAGCCGTCAGCACCAGATACCCCTCCTCAATCGCCGCTTGCAGGATAACCGGCTCCACCGCATCCAGCAGCGCCGTCCCGGTCCGCGCCGCAAATCGCTCAAATGCAATCCCTTCGGCCAGCCGCAGCCCCATCAACAGCGCCTCGCGGGCACGGTCCAGGGTGCCCACCACCTCCTCGCGCGTCGTCCCGTTGCCGCCCGCCTCCACCAAATCAGCCCACGCCTCCGGCCCGCGATGCTTGGAGCCCGCCACCAGCCCTCCGCCCAGCGTCAGCCTGCCATGCGCCCCAGGGCCAATCCCGGCGTAATCCTCATAGCGCCAGTAGCTCAGATTATGCCGGCTCTCGCCGCCCGGCTTGGCGTAGTTGGAAATCTCATACGGCAGCAGCCCAAACCGCCCCGCCTCCTCAGCCGTCGCGTCATACAGTGCCGCCGCCAGATCCTCGTCCGGCATCTCAAACGCGCCTCGTGCGTACAAGGTATGGAACTTCGTCCCTTCCTCAATGGTCAGCTGGTAAAGCGACAGATGCTCCGCCGCCAACCCCAGCGCGAACCGCACTTCCTCCCGCCACGCCGCCTCACTCTGCCCTGGCCGCGCGAAAATCAGATCAAACGACAGCCGCGGAAAAATCCTCCGCGCCAGCTCAATGGCATCAACCGCCTGCCCCGCCGAATGCTCCCGCCCCAAAAATTTCAACGCCTCGGGGTCAAAACTCTGCACCCCGATGGACACCCGGTTCACCCCCGCATCCCGGTACCCGGCAAACCGCCCCGCCTCGATGCTCGTCGGGTTCGCCTCCAGCGTAATCTCAATGTCCGCCGCCGGTTCAAACAGCGCCGACGCATCCCCGATCAACGCCGCCACATTCTCCGGGTCCAACAGGCTCGGCGTGCCCCCGCCAAAGAAAATCGACGTCAGCCGCCGCTTGCCCACCCGTTCCGCCTCAAACGCCAACTCCCGCCGCAACGCCGCCACCATCCGCGCCTGCGGGATGCGCTCCCGCACGTGGGAATTAAAATCGCAATACGGGCATTTGCTCAGGCAAAACGGCCAGTGAATATATAGTGCCAAAGGGTCCATCGCCTGGACATACTCCAACCAGTCCGCCTATCCAAAACCCCATGGACGCCATCACCGTAACCAACCTGGTCAAGCACTACCCGCACACCCTGGCGGTGGACGATATCTCCTTCACCCTGCCCCAAGGCGGCGTGCTCGGCCTGCTCGGCGGCAACGGAGCCGGCAAGACCACCACCATCTCCATGCTGCTCGGCCTGCTGGTCCCCACCTCCGGCCAGATCACGGTGCTGGGCCACGACATCGCCCGAGACCGCTTCGCCGCCCTGGCCCGCATGAATTTCTCCTCGCCCTACATCGCGCTCCCCGCCCGGCTCTCGGTGGCGGAAAACCTGCGCGTCTACGGCCATCTGTATAACGTGCCGCACCTGTCCCGCCGCATCGGGGAACTGGCCGAGCAGTTCCACCTCGGCGCACTTCTCGCGCGCCCCGCCGGCGAGATCTCCGCCGGCCAGAAAACCCGCGTCGCACTGGCAAAATCCCTCATCAACAAGCCGGACCTGTTGCTGCTCGACGAACCCACCGCCAGCCTGGACCCCGACACCGGCGACTATGTGCGCACCACGCTGGAGACCTACCGGCGCGAACACAACGCCGCCATCCTGCTCGCCTCGCACAACATGGCCGAGGTCGAGCGCCTGTGCGACACGGTGCTGATGCTGAAAGCCGGCAAAATCGTTGACCGCGGCCCGCCCGACGAACTCATCGCCCGCTACGGCCGCGAAACCCTGGAACAGGTCTTTCTCGACATCGCCCGGAGGGAAGAAGCATGAGCAGCCTGCGCCGCATCTGGGCGATGATCTACCGCCACCTCGTCGTCTACCGCCGCTCCTGGCCGCGCCTGGTGGAAATCGCCTACTGGCCCACCCTCAACCTGCTCATCTGGGGCTTTACCGCCAGCTACATCGCGCATTTGCGCGGCAGCCCCGGCGTGCAGACCGGCGGCGCGCTCATCGCCGGGGTGCTGCTGTGGGAGATCACCCTGCGCGGCCAGCTTGGCGTCACGCTCGCCTTCCTGGAGGAAATCTGGTCGCGCAATCTGGGCCATATTTTCGTCAGCCCGCTGCGCCCGGCGGAACTACTGGCGGCTTTGGTCTCGGTTTCACTGCTCCGTACGCTCGCCGGCCTGTTTCCTGCCACAATTATCGCGTACCTACTCTATCATTATAATATTCTGCTGCTGGGGCCGGTACTTTTGTTATTTTTTGTTAACCTGTTGTTCATGGGCTGGTGGATCGCATTGGGAATCGTCTCGCTGCTGTTCCGTTACGGTGCCGGAGCGGAAGCTTTGGCCTGGACCATCGCCTTCGGCATCACCCCGGTCGCCTGCGTGTACTACCCGGTCAGCGCCCTGCCCTTCTGGCTGCAACCCGTCGCCCTGGCCATGCCCGCCGCCCATGTCTTCGCCGGCATGCGCGCGGCACTTTTCCAACACGCGTCAGACTGGCCGGACCTCGCCCAGGCCTGCGCCCTCAACCTTGCCTGGATGCTGCTGGCCATCGTGGTTTTCAGCGCCGAATTCCGCCGCGCCCGCATCCGTGGCGCGCTCATCTCAATCGGGGAATAATTTTGCTGCAACGTTTCTGGCTCATCCGTCACGCGCTCGTCCACCCCGGCTCCATGAAGCATCTCTACGGCGCCAATGATGTGCCGATCTGCGACGACACCATGGCCGCCGACGCCCCGCGCTATGCCGCTCTGGCCGCGCGCCTGCCGCGGCCCGCGCGGCTCATCTGCACCCCGCTCACCCGCACCCAGGTTACCGCGGCCGCCCTCATCCGCGCCGGCTACCCGGACCAGACGCCGCTCATCGACCCCGCCTTCGTCGAGCAGAATTTCGGCACCTTCCAGGGCCAGCCGATCTCCAGCTTCGATGCCCGTTCCACCGCCGAGCGCCACCCGTTCTGGCCGATCCACGCGCACGAAACCCCGCCGGAGGGTGAAAGTTTCGCGGACATGATCACCCGCACCGGCGCCGGGCTGGAGCGCCTGTTGGCCGAACCCACGCGCGACACCATCATCGTCTCCCACGGCGGCGCCATCCGCGCCATGTGCGCCTACGCGCTCGGCCTCACCCCGCACCAGGCGCTCTGCCTGGCGGTGGATAACATTTCCCTCACCCGGCTGGAACATAACCGCCACGGCTGGCGAATCTTGTCGGTTAATGAACATCTGTCCACCACGGCTTGCGCAACTCCGGCGCCGCCTTCAAATGAAGCGCGCCGTTCCCATCCGAAACAAACCCAAGGAGCCTCCGCATGAAATCCCTCTTCCTCAGCCTGGCCATCGCCACGGCCACACTCGCCGCCCCCGCCGCGGCGCTGGCTGGATCGCCGCAGCATCTGGTCGACAGCGCCACCCTCTCGCTGGAGGACATGATGAGCGGCACCGAGGGTACCCAGGCGCAGATCTATCTGCGCAAGGCCAAAGCCGTGGTGATCTGCCCAAACATCTTCCGCGCCGGCTTCTTCATCGGCGGCGAGGGCGGCGGCTGCGTCATGTCCTCGCGCACGGCTGACGGCAACTGGTCCTACCCGGCCTTCTACAACATGGGCAGCGGCAGCTTTGGCCTGCAAATCGGCGTGCAGAACGCTGAGGTGATGATGCTCATCATGACCGACGGCGGGCTGAATGCCATGCTCAACAGCCAGTTCAAATTCGGCGCCGACGCCGGCCTCGCCGTCGCCACCCTGGGTGCGGGCGTCAACGGCGCCATGTCCACCGCCATCAACGCCGACATCCTCACCTTCTCCAAAGCCCAAGGCCTCTACGGCGGCATTTCGCTCTCCGGATCGGTCATCTCCAACGACGCCGGTGTCGAACAAGCCTATTACGGCTCGCAGCTTGACGCGCGGCAGATCGTTGTAGACGGCCAAGGCTCCAACCCCGGCGCCAACCCGCTGCGCACGACACTGGGCCGCTACGGGCAGTAAAAATTTACAGTAAAGATTTAGGGTGCAGGTATACCACCCTGCACCCCACTACCTGCCAGGCGCTTCCTTGACGAAACCCTGCCATCGGTCGAATTACTTGGACACAGGAGATTGAGTTGAGTGGCACGGTCCAAGACGAACTTACGGCGATTGTCTCGACCGGCACGGGAACAACGCAGAAAGTAATCGATCTCACCTCCGCAACGCCCATCGTCGGCACTTTTGTCCCGGTCAGTCCTGCTGGCACCATCGGCGACAGTCCCCTGGTTCTCTACAACTGGAACCCCGCGACACAGCTCACCAATTTCATTAACACCGTAACCACCGGCGGCAACGCCAGCATTGCCGCCATCGGCAATTCGACAGTCAGAGGCGACGGCAGCGCAATAACCGGTAACTCCCAGCTTTCCTATCTGGCGGAACTCTCCCAGGCGCTTACCCAAAGCGGCGTCCCCGCCCAATATGATAATTTCGTCGGGGAAGGTGACCAACTGGACAACCGCTTTTCCCTGATCGGCGGTGCAAAACTCTCTGGATTGATCGGCGCCGGCGGTGCCCCGGTCCAAACAAAGGTGGCTGGCGCAGGCTTCAGCTTCACGCTCAGCACACCCGCCAACTATGACACCGTTACCATCAGCTATATCGACCGCGGTAACGGCTCGGTCAGCATCTCGTCCAACGGCGGGCCCGTCCTGGCAACACTACAATTTGGCAATACCGGCGAGACATTGACCCAGACGGTGAAAGTACCGGCCGCCGATTATTCAAACCTTACCGTCGTGGCCAATGATGCCAACCCCACCTACATTCAGGCTGCGTCCTTCTCGAGTTCCACGCATCCCGCAATCCAGGTTTTCAATGCCGGCATCGATGGGTATGCGTCAGCGGCCCTTGATACCAGCATCTATCAGGGCGCCACTCTTACAGGCTCGGCGTCCGGCTATGGCCCCACGGCCGGCGTTGTCGCTCTTAATCCGACCCTCACGCTGGTCGACGTCGGTATCTGCGATATCATTGGCGCGCAGACCGGCGGCGTGCCGGTGCCGACAGCAACTACCGTGGCGAATATCGCGCAGATCGTCGCGACACTGCGCGCTGGCGGTTCCGATGTCATTCTGTTCCTCCCGGCCCCCTTCTCGAATCCCAACTACGCGACGATGCTTCCGGCTTTGCGCACGGGGCTGGAAGCCTTGGCGCTTACCGATAATCTGCCGATTATCGACCTCTCAGCCACCTACGGCGATAATTACGCGGCACTGCAGGCGGCGGGGCTGATGACCGATGCCCTGCACCCGGACGCGACACTCTATGCCGACATTGGCTCGAAGCTCGCGGCACTTTTAACAAACGCGATCACCGGCGCCCCCTGCTACGCCGCGGGTACACGCATTGCCACCGCGAACGGCTATGTCGCCGTGGAAGATCTTAAAATCTGCGATGCCGTGCTAACCCTGCACGCAGGCTTCCGGCGAATTAAATGGATCGGCACGCGCAGCTACGCGGCCCCCTTCGCCAACCATGCGAAAGTGCTGCCAATCCGCATTAAAGCCGGCGCGCTGGAAACGGGAGTACCGGTGCGTGACCTGTACGTTTCGCCAGGTCATGCCATCTGCATCGACGGCGTTCTGGTGCATGCCCAGCGCCTGGTGAACGGTGTGTCCATTATTCAGGTGCCGTACGTGGAGACGATTACTTATTTCCATATTGAACTGGAAAGCCACGAAATCATCTTCGCGGAAAACTGCCCGGCGGAAACGTTCATGGGTGAAGTTTTCCGCGCACAGTTCCACAACGCGGCTGAATATGCGCGGCTCTACCCGGACAGCCGCGCGCCAGCGCAAATGTGCCTGCCCCGCCTCGACAGCGGCTTCCAACTGCTCGCCATCCAGCGCCGGATTGCGGCACGGGCGGGCATTGCCACGCCAGCGATGGAGCCAGCCTTACCCAGGCCGGCACCGTACGCGCCTGCCGCTTAGGCTAGCGCGTTAACCCAGCTACCCTTCGCTTTCATTGCGCTGAGTTCATTTTCCACTCTCTAGTAAACCGCCAACCGCACATTATGTCCTGCTGCATCAACACAGCAAAAAGGACGCAAGAAATGGCCGTAAAAAAGCTGGAGAAAGCGAATTGGGGCCGGTATTTCGACCGGGTTTCAAAGAATATACCGCTTGAACTGGCCGAGATCAGGGTTTCGTCCCTTAATCTTGGCAACCAGGTTTCGGCGGAGTGGCTGCGTATTTTTGGCGTGACCTACGACCACAAAGACGATATTCTGGTTATCTCGCTGGATGGGTTCGAGCACATCATTCATCGGCCGGAGACCATCTATGCCGATGAATCCCATGGCGAACTAAGCAGCCTGGAAGCGATCGACACCAGCGGCGTTAAGCATCTTTTACTGTTGCGTAAACCCCTGAGCTTGCCGGCCCCGGCTACCGCCGTTGATGAAGTCGAGGAAGCGGGCAAAGAATCCTTCCCCGCCAGCGATGCCCCGGCCTGGACTGGCTCTTAGCCCCCCAACCAGCGCGTTCGTTGTTTTTTCGACACGAACCCGCACAAATTGGGGTGCAAGCAAAAAATTAAGCCGTACTAACAGACTGTTATGTTGTTTTTCTCACAAGTGTTTCACGTGAAACACTTGTGAGGCGGTGCCTTAGTACGTCACCACGCTACGGATACTCTCGCCCCGGCGCATCAACTCAAAGCCTTCGTTGATTTTCTCGAACGGCAGCACATGGGTGATAAGATCATCGATGTTGATTTTGCCGTCCATGTACCAGTCGACGATTTTTGGCACATCGGTTCGCCCGCGCGCGCCGCCGAATGCGCTGCCTTTCCAGGTGCGGCCAGTAACAAGCTGGAACGGCCGCGTGGAAATCTCCTGCCCCGCGCCGGCGACGCCGATAATGATCGAGGTGCCCCAGCCGCGATGGCAGCATTCCAGTGCTTGGCGCATGACTTTCACATTGCCGATGCACTCGAACGAATAATCCGCGCCGCCATCGGTTAAATTCACCAGATACGGCACCAGATCCTCGCCGATTTCAGCGGGATTCACGAAGTGCGTCATGCCGAATTTCTCGGCCATCGGCTTGCGGCCGTTGTTCAGGTCCACGCCGATGATTTTGTCGGCACCGGCAATGCGCGCGCCCTGAATCACATTCAGGCCGATGCCACCCAGGCCAAACACCACCACGTTATCACCCGGCTGCACCTTCGCCGTGTTGAACACCGCACCGATGCCGGTGGTGACACCGCAGCCGATGTAGCAGATTTTCTCGAACGGCGCGTCTTCCCGCACTTTCGCCAAGGCGATTTCCGGCAATACCGTGAAATTGGCGAAGGTGGAGCAGCCCATGTAGTGCATTACCGGCGCACCGTCGCAGGAAAAGCGCGAAGTGCCGTCGGGCATCACGCCCTTGCCCTGCGTGGTGCGGATGGCGGTGCATAGGTTGGTCTTGCGGGATAAGCAGGACTTACAGTTGCGGCACTCTGGCGTGTAGAGCGGAATGACGTGATCGCCCTTTTTCAAACTGGTTACGCCAGGGCCGACCTCGACCACAATACCCGCACCTTCATGCCCCAGGATGGCGGGGAAAATGCCTTCCGGGTCCGCGCCGGAGAGGGTGTAGTCATCAGTATGGCAAATGCCGGTGGCTTTCACCTCCACCATCACCTCGCCGTATTTCGGTCCCTCGATATCCACGATTTCCAGTGAAAGCGGCTGCCCCGCCGCCCGTGCCACCGCTGCCCGTGTTTTCATTCGCTGTCTCCCTTGAATGCGCTTACCGGGTATCCTTGCGCAAACAACAACGATGTCAAATCCGTGTGTTCAATCCGGTTGCCCACCTGGGCGGCCACCACCGGCTTGGCGTAATACGCCACACCCAGCCCGGCGGCCTGCAGCATGGAAAGGTCGTTGGCGCCGTCGCCCACCGCGATGGTGGCGGCCAGCTTTACCCCGCGCTTTTCCGCCAACTCCTGCAGCGTGGCGAGCTTGGCGTCGCGGTCGAGGATCGGCTCCTCAACCTCGCCGGTCAGGGTCGAGCCGTTGTCCAGCAGCGTGTTGGCGCGTTGGATGTCAAACCCCAGTTCGGCGGCCACCCGGGCGGTGAAGAAGGTGAAGCCGCCGGAGACCAGCGCCGTGGTGGCGCCAAAGCTGCGCATGGTGGCGACGAGCGTGCGAGCACCTGGGGAGAACTCGATGGCGCTCCAGGTGCGCTCCAGAGCGGAAATGTCCAGACCTTTGAGCATGCCGACGCGCTCGCGCAGAGCGGTGGCAAAGTCGATCTCGCCGTTCATCGAGCGCTTGGTAATGGCGGCGATCTGCTCTTTCAGGCCGGCATAGGCGGCGAGTTCGTCCAGGGTTTCCGCGGTGACGATGGTGCTATCCATGTCAGCCACCAGCACCGCCTTGCGCCGGCCGCGGAATTTGGTGACGAAAACGTCCAGCGCCTTGTGCTCCAGCACCATCTGTAGCTGGGCGATATCCGGCTGGTTCTTGACGATGAACTCCGCCGACTGCGCCGGGCTGAGCCAGTTGAGGTGCTGGCCGGCGCAAAAGTCGCGCGCGCGCTCGGCCTGGGCTTGAGTAAGGGGACCGGCTTGCCGGTTGGCTACCAAAATGACGATATAGGACATGGACGAGACTGGTAGGACAGAGAACGGTAGGTGGGCAAGCGAGCGGACGGCATTGCTGGTCGCCGGACCGACGGCGAGCGGGAAGTCGGCGCTGGCGTTGGCGCTGGCGCGTCGGCTGGGTGGGACCATTATCAACGCCGATGCCATGCAGTGTTACCGCGAACTGCGGCTGATTACGGCGCGGCCCTCGCCGGAGGATGAGGCGCTGGCGCCGCACCGGCTGTACGGCGTGCGGGCGGCGGCGGAACCCGCCAATGCGGCCTGGTGGCGGGGCGCGGCGCTGGCGGAGATGAACGCCTGCGCGCTGCCGATTCTGTGCGGCGGCACGGGCATGTATTTTTCGGCGCTGATAAACGGCATCGCCGAAGTGCCGGACCCTGGTGTGGAAGCCCGCACCGAGGCGCGGCGGTTGCTGGCGGAGATCGGCGCGCCGGGGGCGCATGCGCTGCTGGATATGGAGACAGCGGCCAAGCTGAAACCGGGGGATTCTCAGCGGGTGGCGCGGGCCTATGAGGTGCTGATCGGCACCGGCAAGGGGCTGGCCGCATGGCAGCGGCAGACGACGCACCGGTTGGAGGGCTGGCGGGTGCGGATGATTTTGCTGGACCCGCCGCGCGAGGTGCTGCGCGAAGCAATTGCCGCGCGGTTTGAACAGATGCTGGCGGCCGGCGCGGTGGAAGAAGTGAGGGATTTCCTGGCGTTGGGGCTGGATGCCAGTCTGCCGCTGATGCGCGCGCATGGGGTGCCGGAGTTGGGGACCTACCTGCGGGGCGAGATAACCCTGGCGGAGGCCACCGCGCGGGCGGTGCTGGCAACGCACCAGTATACCAAGCGGCAGATGACCTGGTTCAGGCACCAGAAGCTCGTCGACAGCCCTGATATGCAAATAATACAATCAAGAATCGTCGGTTTTGCGCAACTTTTGGAAAGTTTTATAGGTAGTTTGGTTAATTTTATAAATACTCCTGGTTGACCCACCGGGGTTGAAGCTGTAGCGGTGCGCCTCCAGGTAATAGTAGGCGGCAGGTATAGTTATGGACGGCACGATCACCACGACCGAGATGATGGCCTCAGGCGCGGAAGCGCTGCTCCGGGCGCTGAAGGCGCAAGGGGTGGACGTTATTTTCGGCTATCCCGGCGGCGCGGTGCTGCCGATTTACGACGCCATTTTCCAGCAGAACGCGATCCGCCATATTCTGGTGCGCCACGAGCAGGCCGCCGTGCATGCGGCCGAGGGCTATGCGCGCTCCACCGGCAAGGTCGGCGTGGTGCTGGTTACCTCCGGCCCCGGTGCCACCAATGCGGTGACCGGGCTGGTGGATGCGCTGATGGATAGCATTCCCCTGGTGTGCCTGACCGGGCAGGTGCCGACGCACCTGATCGGCAACGACGCCTTCCAGGAGGCTGACACCACCGGCATTACCCGCCAAGCGACCAAGCATAATTACCTGGTGAAGCGCTCGGTGGACCTCGCCCGCGTGGTGCATGAGGCGTTTCATGTCGCCAAAACCGGCCGCCCTGGGCCGGTGCTGATTGATCTGCCGAAAGATATTTTGATCAACCCGGCGCCCTATACCGAGGCGAGCACGGCGCCGCACCGCAGCTACCGGCCCCGGACCGAACCGGACCCGGCGCGCATTGCCGAGGCGATTGCGCTGCTGAAACGCAGCGAGCGGCCGATTGTGTATACCGGCGGCGGTATTATTAATGCCGGGCCGGAAGCTTCCAAACTGCTGATTGAGTTCGTGCGGCTGACGGGTTTCCCCTGCACCTCCACTCTGATGGGCCTTGGCGCGTTTCCGGCTTCCGACCCGCAGTTTTTGGGCATGCTGGGCATGCACGGCACCTACGAGGCGAACATGGTGATGCATGGCGCGGACGTGATGCTGAACCTGGGCGCACGGTTCGACGACCGCGTGACCGGGCGGTTGAATGCGTTCTCGCCGGGGTCGAAGAAAATTCATGCGGATATTGATCCCTCCAGCATCAATAAATCCGTGGCGGTGGATGTGGCGATTGTCGGCGATGCGGCGGCGACGCTGCGTGCGTTGATCGCGGCGTGGAAGAAGGATTCGACGCAGCAGGACAAGGCGGCGATTGCCAAATGGTGGCGGCAGATTGATTTCTGGCGCTCGAAGGATTCGATGCGGTTTACGCAAAATCGCGATCCGGGCAGCATTATCAAGCCGCAATACGCGATCCAGCAGCTGTTCAAAGCCACCCGCGGGCGCGAGACGTATATTACGACTGAAGTTGGCCAGCACCAGATGTGGGCAGCGCAGCACTTCAAGTTTGATAAACCCAACCATTGGATGACGTCTGGCGGGCTGGGCACCATGGGCTATGGGCTGCCGGCGGCGATGGGCGTGCAGGTTGCGCACCCGGATGCGCTGGTGATCGACATTGCCGGTGAGGCCAGCATTTTGATGAACATTCAGGAAATGGGCACGCTGGCGCAGTACCGGCTGCCGGTGAAGATTTTCATTCTGAACAACCATTACATGGGCATGGTGCGCCAGTGGCAGGAATTGCTGCACGGCAACCGGTATTCCGAGAGTTACTCGGAGGCGCTGCCGGATTTCGTGAAATTGGCGGAGAGTTTCCATGCCGTGGGCTTGCGCGCGGAGAAGGTGGAAGACCTCGACCGGGTGATTGCAGAAATGCTGGCGGTGGATAAGCCCGTGATTGCGGACATCTGCGTGGATGAGAAGGAAAACGTGTTCCCGATGATCCCATCCGGGGCCGCGCATAATGAAATGTTGCTGGGGCCGGAGCACAAGAATGGCGGCAACCCCGGTGTAACCGATGCAGGGATGGCGCTGGTATAATGTCTGACACAAATTTGCGGTCCGCGACGATTTCAGTGCTGGTAGAGAACGAATCCGGCGTGCTGGCGCGGGTGATCGGGCTTTTCTCAGGCCGGGGCTACAACATTGATAGTTTGACGGTGGCACCGGTGGAGCGCGATGGCAGCAAGAGCCGGATTACCATCGTGACCTCGGGCACGGAAATGGTGATCGAGCAGATCAAGGCGCAGCTGGGCCGGTTGGTGCCGGTTTATAAGGTGGCGGATTTGTCGAAAGAGGGGCCGCATCTCGCGCGCGAGCTGGCGCTGATTAAAGTGGTGGGCACGGGCAATGCACGGCAGGAGGCGCTGAGGTTGGCCGATGCGTTTCGCGCGCGGGTGATTGATGCATCGACGGAAAGCTTTATTTTTGAGCTGACCGGGGCGACGGACAAGCTGGATGCGTTTCTGGATTTGATGCGGCCGCTAGGGCTGGCTGAGGTGAGCCGCACGGGCGTGGCGGCGATTGCGCGGGGGAAAGTGGCGATTGAGTGAGGGGGGTTTTTAGTTAAGCGGCAGGCTCTGCCCGCGCCCGCTGGGGCCACCGGCCCCAGACCCGGATTCCTTGAGGAATTATGACGGCGTGCCGTGCCAGCCTGGTCATTCCTGCCGCCGTATAATCTCGGCGTGACAGGAATAAAAATCCGCCATAGACATTGCTCCTGACCGGACGGTTTAAGGGATGGAAGAGGCAATGCCGCAGACTGCGACGCTTGACGCGATTGGCTTGAAATACGGGACCGACAAGGCATCGTTCCACCATAATTACCTGGAGTTTTATGAGGGGTTTTTCGCGCCGTTGCGCAACGAGGCGCTGACTATTCTGGAAATCGGCGTGTTGAACGGCGCCTCGCTGAAGACGTGGGAGGAATATTTCCCGAACGCGAAGGTCATCGGCGCGGATATCATGCCCGCGACCAAAAAGTTCGAGCAGGGCCGCGTGGTGATTGAGCTGCTGGATCAATCGAATATCGAGGAGCTGACGCGAGTCGCGGTGAAGCATGGGCCGTTTGATATTATTATCGAAGACGGCTCGCATATGTGGGAGCACCAGATTACCACGCTGCGCACGCTGTTCCCGTTCGTGAAGGACGGCGGCATTTATGTGGTGGAGGATTTGCAGACCAATTATGGGTCGATGCAGAAGGATTACAAAGGCATCGCCAGTGCAACCTGCGTGGATTACCTGAAATCCTGGCTGGATTTGCGGGTCGCCGATGACCAACTGCCGATCAACGAGGTTGAGGATGCGTTTTTGCGCACTTATGGGCGCGCGGTGCAGTACCTTACCTTCTATCGCCGCGCGTGCCTGATTAAGAAATCATTCCCGCCGGTGATGCGCGAAATCAGCGCCGGGCAGCCTTTAATGGCCGTGGGCGCCGGGGCGCCGTTGCGTGTGCTGGCGCATATCAGTGAGATTGGCGATGTCACCGGCACGGAGGGGTTTGTGAATCCGGGCGCCGATAACTTCACGTTCCAGGGCCTGGCGGTTGATGCGGACGAGGATGTGTTGGAATACCGCGTGCGTTTTGCCAATGCGACCTGGAGCGAATGGTGCCACGGCAATGGCTATGCCGGCACGCGGGCGCAGTCGAGACTCGTGACTGGCGTGTCGCTCCGGCTGCGCAAGCAAGCCAAGGGATTATACGCGCTGCGCGGCTACGGCCGCTTTGCCGGTTCAGCCAAGCCTGTGGAAATTGCCGATGGGGTGGATTGTGTGTCCCTCACCGGCGGTGCGCTGTGTGCGCTGCAGGTTGAGCTCACGCCGCACGCTCAGGGCTGAGTTTCGCCCATAAGAAACTCCGCCACGGCACCGGCGAACAACGCCAGGATGACGGCTTTTTTGGGGTCACGGCGAATTAACGTGCTGGCGAGGCGCAGGATGAGGGCGGCGGTGCCGATGAGTTCGGCACGCTCGGCGCGTTGTTTGCGGCGGGCTTTCTGGAGCAGCGCATTGCCGGCGAACCATATGGCGGCGGCCAGGGCCAGCAGCGCGCCGCCGGTTATGGACGTGGCGGCCACGGGGGCAAAATGCGCGGTCAACCAGATATAAAAGGCGGCGACGAAAAAGCCGGTGGCGGCCAGGCCCAGGGCCAGCACCGCCGCGGCCAGGCCCACCCAGAGCGCGGTTAGTTTGGCGAATACATTCGCGTGCCGGGTGAGTGACATGGCGGCTTACCGGCGGCGGAAGAACTGCGCGGCCAGCAGGCCGATGCCGAAGGCCAAAGCGACGCTGGTAACCGGGCGGTCTGTGACTTCATGCTCCAGCCGGGAGACAGCGGTTTTGCTGGTGTCTTTGAGCTTGCCGCCAAGGTGTTCCAATTGGCTCTCCAGCGCGGACAGGCGCGAAGCGAGGCCTTCACGGTTCAAATAAGCGTTAATCTGGTCGAGGGTTTCCGACGCGCTGCCGCTGAGCTTGTCTTTCATCCCTAAAAGCTCGGCACGGAATTTGTTGAATTCCTGTTTCAGGAAGTTAATGTCAACGGCTTCGGGGGCGGGGTCGGTATGGGTGTGAGTATGGGTCGTGGTCATGTTTAATACTCCTCTGTGGAATTCCGATTTCGTAAGACAATGTAAGCTTTTCAACGGCATTACGCTATTATTGTTTATTATACACAATTGCGCATCGGAACGGATATGATCCTGACCCGTGGTTGGATGATTATCTTGCACCCCGCCGGGGGCGGTGGCATGCCGGTGGAAGTATGCAGCGATTCCTTGGCTCATGTTTTTTCCTGGCGGCTCTGTGCGGTGGTGGCCAGGCAGTGGCGCAGATGACAAGCGCGCCCGTTTCGCTGGCCCCTCTGGTGCGCGCGGTGGCGCCGGTGGTGGTGGGTATTGCCGTCACGCAAGCCCCTGGCGCGCCGGCCAAACCAGGCCCCGCGGGGGTGGCGCTGGCAGCCGGCTCGGGCTTCATCATCAGCCGGGACGGGATGATCGTCACCAATGACCATGTCATCGCGGGGGCGGCGCGAATCATGGTGACGTTGAACGACGGCGAGCAGTTTGCGGCAAAACTGGCCGGTGCGGACGACCTGACGGATATCGCCGTCATTAAAATTACGTCACCCCACCCGCTGCCCACGGCCGCCTGGGGCAACTCCGCCAACGCCCAGGTGGGGGACTGGGTGCTGGCGGCGGGCAACCCGTTCGCGCTGGGCAACTCCTTCACACTGGGAATTATTTCGGCGCAGGGGCGCGACATCGGCGAAGGGCCGTTCGACCATTTTTTGCAGTTGGACGCGCCGATCAACCCCGGCAATTCCGGTGGCCCGGCGTTCAACATGGCCGGCGCGGTAATCGGAATAAACTCAGCCATAGTCTCGCCTTCCGGCGGTTCCGTGGGCATTGGTTTTGCCATTCCCAGCAACAGCGCGCGGGGCATTGTGGCAGCACTGATCGCGCATGGGGAGATCGCGCGCGGGTGGCTGGGCATATCCGTTGCCGACCCGCCGGATGGCACGGGCGCCCCCGATGAAGGGGCGCAGATCACCGGCGTGGAGCCGGGCGGGCCTGCCGCCAAAGCGGGCTTGAGCGCCTCGGAGATGGTGCTTTCGGTCGACGGCCGGCCGGTCTCGGGCGCCTCCGGGCTGACGCGGGCCATTGCCTCCATGGCGCCGGGGACTAAGGTGGTGCTTGGGATTAGTGAGAATCAACATATATTCGACCTGCCGGTCATTATCGACCGCAGGCCGGAACAATTGGGAGAGTAGCGATGCGCATACTCGTCGTCGAAGACGATAAGGACGTTGCTGGGTTTGTATTGAAAGGCCTGCGTGAGGCCGGACATACCGTGGAGCATGCCGATAACGGGCGGGACGGCTTGTTCCTCGCGGCCTCGGAGAATTTTGACGCGATCATCCTGGACCGGATGCTGCCGGGAGGTATCGACGGGTTGCGGTTGCTGGAAACATTGCGGGCGCAGGATAACGCGACGCCGGTGGTGTTCCTCTCAGCACTCAGCCAGGTGGACGACCGGGTGAAGGGGCTGAAGGCCGGTGGTGATGACTACCTGACCAAGCCCTTCGCCTTCGCCGAACTGCTGGCCCGGGTGGAAGCGCTGACCCGGCGCGGCAAGAGCGACGGCCCCGCCACCAAGCTGACCGTGGGCGACCTGGAAATGGATCTGCTGTCACGCAGCGTGCGCCGGGGAACGGTGAAAATCGACCTGCAACCGCGCGAGTTCCGCCTGCTGGAATATCTGATGCGCCACGCCGGCCAGGTGGTTACCCGCACCATGCTGCTGGAAGGCGTGTGGGATTATCATTTCGACCCGCAAACCAATGTCATCGATGTGCATGTGTCGCGCCTGCGCCAGAAGATCGACAAACCCTTCGAGCTGCCGCTGCTGCATACCGTGCGTAACGCCGGCTACATGCTGCGCGCGGAAGAAGTATAACGCTCCAACAAGCGGGATCTTAAATGGAGATAATCCCGGCACCGGGACCCGGTCCGGCCAAGCGGAAACCTCGGCGGGCGAAACCAATCCGCGAGGCGCGCCGCCGGGCAAAACCGCTGATCCGCTCAACCGGTATCCGCTTTGCGATAGTTTATGCCATGGTGTTCGGCCTCTCGGCCTTTATCCTGGCGTTTTCGCTGTGGTATTCCACCGTGGGCCTGCTGCAACGGCAGGTAGAATTCGCGATTCGTAACGATGCCACGGCGCTGAATGAGCATTACCAGATCGGCGCCCTGCCCTCGCTCATCACCGCCATCCAAGGCCGGCTCGCGGACTCCGGCGATACCGACGGCATTTATCTGCTGCTCGACCCACTGGGCAACCATATCATCGGCAACCTCGACCAATGGCCGCAGGGCCTCAACCAGATCAACACCTGGTACGAACTGCCCGTAACCCGCAAAGGGGTGCGCTCCGTCGCCCTGCTACGCGCCTACACGCTCGCCGGCGGCGAACAACTGCTGATCGGACGGGACGTGAGCGCCAGGGCGCAATTGCGCAACGTGCTGCGCGACGCGCTGCTCTGGGCACTCGGCTTGATGGTCCTGCTGGGCCTGCTCGGCGCGGTGCTCATCCGCTCACTGTTCCGGCGCATGATCCGCGATATTTCCACCACCACCCGCGCCATCGCGCTCGGCGACCTTACCCGCCGCATCCCAAAGCACGGCGACGGTGATGAGTTCGACGAACTTGCTGAAATCATCAATGACATGCTGGAGCGCATCTCCCGCCTGATGGACGGCGTGCGCCAGGTCTCCAACGCCATCGCGCACGACCTGCGCACACCCATCGCGCGCGCGCGCGCACGGCTGGAAGATGCCTCACTGCATGCGCACACCACGGAAGACCTGCAATCGGCGATCGAACGCGCCATGCTCGACCTGGACGGCGTCGTCGGCGTGTTCGAGGCCCTGCTGCGCATCGCCGAAATTGAAGCCGGCTCGCGCCGCGCCGCCTTCGCCGCTATCGACCTCGCCCCGATGCTGCGCGATATCGACGAACTCTACCGCGCCGTCGCCGAGGAACGCGGGCTGATCCTGGACACCAAAATCGCCGATAACTTACCCCTGCTCGGCGACCGCGAACTGGTGCAACAGGCCGTCGCCAACCTGCTCGATAACGCGCTGAAATTCTCGGCCACCGGAACCACCGTCCACTTCACCGCCCGGATGGAAGACGCCATCATCGAAATCTGTGTCGCCGACCGCGGACCGGGAATCTCCGACGAAGACCGCAACCGCGCCACCGAACGCTTCTTCCGCGCAGAATCCGCGCGCTCCACCTCCGGCTCGGGCCTCGGCCTCGCCCTCGTCTCCGCCGTCGCGCAACTCCACAACGGCACCCTCCACCTGGCCAACAACGACCCCGGCCTGCGCGCGATCATCACGCTGCCAGCACGGCGGGAGTAGGGGAGGAAGGACGCAAGGCCAGGGGGGCGCTGCCCCCTGGCCTCACTTACTTACGCCTGTACCCTGTCCTCGGCGCCGATGCCGAGTTGTTTGAGTTTGCGGTGCAGGGCGCTGCGTTCCATGCCTACGAAGTGTGCGGTGCGGCTGATGTTGCCGCCGAAGCGGAGTAGTTGGGATTGCAGGTACTGGGTTTCGAACACGTCGCGGGCTTCGCGCAGCGGCAGGGCCATGACGTCGGCGGCGGGGTCTATGGCCAGGGCACGCGGGGCGTGGGCTGAGAGTTCGGTGGGGAGATGTTCAGCGCGGAAAATTTCGGTTTCGCCGGAACGCATAATCATCAACCAATCCATGATGTTGCGCAGCTGGCGGACGTTACCGGGCCAGTCGTGGGCTTGCAGGGCGGCGATGGCGTCCGATGCCAGGCTGCGCGGCGGCAGGCCGGAGATTTCCGCCGCGCGGGCGAGGAAGTCGGCGGCCAGGGCGGGGATATCCTCCCGGCGTTCCTTCAGCGAGGGCACGCGCAGCGGCACCACGGCGAGGCGGTAGAACAGGTCCTCGCGGAAGTGACCGGCGGCGATATGGCTGGCGAGATCTTTCGCGGTGGAGGCGAGCACGCGGATATCGACTTTGACGCGCGAATTGGCACCGCCGCCGACACGCTCGAAACTTTGCTCCTGTAGCACGCGGGCGATTTTGCCCTGGGTTTCCAGCGGCATGTCAGCCACCTCATCGAGCAGCAGCGTGCCGCCGTGGGCGCGTTCCAGCACGCCGACCTTGCGCGGGGCGGCATGCGGATCGGCACCGGCTTCCACGCCGAACAGTTCCACCTCGAAGCGTTCAGGCGCCAGGATGGCGCAATTCAGCGCCACAAAGGGGCCTTCGGCGCGGCGCGACTGCGTGTGGATCATGCGCGCCACGGTTTCCTTGCCTGAGCCGGGGGCGCCGGTGATGAGCACGCGCGAGCCGGTGGGGGCGACGCGGTCGATGGCGGCTTTCAGGGCGGCGATGCCGTGGCCTTCGCCGGTGAGCGCTGTCTCGGAGCCCACGCGCAGGCGCAGTTCGGCATTTTCCGCTTCCAGGCGGGCAGCTTCCAGCGCGCGGCGCACCACCAGCAACAGGCGGTCCGAGTTGAAGGGTTTTTCGATGAAGTCGTAGGCGCCGCGCTGGATTGCCGCGACCGCGGTTTCGATGGTGCCGTGGCCGGAGATCATCACCACCGGCACGCGCGGCTGCTCCTGGTGCAGCACATCTAGAATGCCGATGCCGTCCAGTTTCGAGCCTTGCAGCCAGACGTCGAGGATCACCAGGGAGGGGCGCCGGGCGCGATAGGCGGCGATCGCTTCGTCGGAGTTACCGGCGCTGCGGGCCTCAAAACCCTCGTCGCGGAGAATCGCTTCGACCAGCAGCCGAATATCCGGCTCGTCATCGACGATCAGGATTTCAGTCATCTTGCAGGCAACTCCTTAACATCATCGGTCACACCTTCAGATTCCGCCGGCAGGGCGGGCAGGATCAGGCTTACTTTGGCACCAACACCACCAGGGGCCTGATCAAGTTCCAAACGCCCGCCATGGTCCTCCATGATCTTGCGGACAATGGCAAGACCAAGCCCGGTACCTTTCGGTTTATGCGTCACATAGGGTTCGGTGAGTTTAGCACGGTCGGTGTCCGGCAGGCCAATGCCGTCATCAGTGACGCTCAGTACCGCATCATTCCCCGAAGCGGCGAGGCTCAGCGTGACATGGCTGGCACCCGGCCGCATGGCCACCGCATCCGCCGCGTTGGCGAGCAGGTTGGTCAGGGCCTGGCCGAGCAAACGGCGGTCGCAGATGGCGCGCAGCGGGGCTTCAATCCGCACGTCCCAATTGATCTGCCGCTGCGCCACGCGTTGCAGCACCATCGCCTCACGGCAAATCCGCTCCAGCGATTCCACGCGCATCACCGGGGCGGGCATCCGCGCGAAGGTGGAGAATTCGTCGACCATGCGGCCGATGTCCCCCACGTGGCGCACGATGGTATCGGCGCATTGCGAGAAGCCTTCCGGGTCGGAGGTGATCTCCTTGGCGAAGCGGCGTTTCAGGCGCTCGGCGGAAAGCTGAATGGGCGTCAACGGATTCTTGATCTCGTGGGCGATGCGCCGGGCCACGTCCGCCCAGGCCGCCTTGCGCTGGGCGGAAAGCAGTTCAGTGACGTCATCGAAGGTGACGATGAAACCATCCGGTTCGCCGGCTTTCATTTCCGCGCCGATACGCACCAGCAGCACCCGCTTGTGCATCGCCGGGCCGTGTTCGATTTCCGCCGTTACCGGGCGTTCAGGGTTTGCCATCACATCGGCAATCAACCCCTCGAATTCCGGCACAATTTCGACCAGATACTGGCCGATTTCCGACTGCAGGCCGATGCGCAGCAATTCGGAGGCGGCGCGGTTCGGCAGTTCGATGCGGCCTTTGTTGTCCAGCCCGATCACCCCGGCGGAAACACCGGCCAGCACCGTCTCGGTAAAACGCCGGCGTTCGTCGAGCTGGCCGTTCACGTCCATCAATTCCGTGCGCTGCGCCGCGAGTTGCGCCGTCATGCGGTTGAAGGCGCGCGAGAGTCCGGCCATTTCATCACCGGTGGCACGCTCGGGCACGCGTACGGAAAGATCGCCGGCGCGCACATTTTCCGCAGCGCGGATGAGGTGGCCGATCGGCTTGGCAATCTGGTTGGCGATGACCAGGCCAAACCCAACCAGGGCCGAAAGCACCAGCAGGGCCAGAATGGCGATTACCAGCGCGAAGGAGATTTCCAGCCCGGCGCGGTTTTTCGAAAGCCGCTGGTATTCCGCCACCGCCTGCTCGGTCTTGTTCACATGGTCGAGAATCGCCGGGTCGATCGGCTTCTCGATCATCAACATCATCGGCGGCGTGATATCGAGCTTGATAACCGCCTGCTCCACCGTACTGCCCGGCGGGCTGATAACCGGCACCTGCCCGGATTGTGCCGCCGCGATGTCGCGCTGGTTTGGCACCTCGGCCGCCATGCCGGCGAACAAACCGGCGGAAGCAACAATTTCGCCGTTCAACGGCTCGAAGATCACCGCCTGGGTGAGTCCGCGCACCGTCGCCTGATTGACGAGATAGGTGGCGAACTCATTCGGGTCGCCAAAAAACACCGTGCCGTTCTGCGACAAATCATTGGCCATCGCCAACGCGTCCAGCCGGATATCGTTGTCGTGCTCGGCGAGGTAGCCCTGCGCCACCTGGTTGCTCTCATCCAGCGCGGTTTGAACCCGCAGGTTGAACCAGGCCTGAATGCCGAAATTGAAGAATACGATGGCGAACACCGCGACCAAAATCGCAGGCACGGCCGCCACGCCGCCGAACAGAAACACCAGTTGCACGTGCAACCGCGCACCCGCGGCACCGCGCCTGTGCTCCAGCACCACACGCACCACCCGCCCAACGAGCAGAATAATCAGCAGCAACAGCGCCGCAAAATCCGCGACGATCAGCCCAATCGCGACACCGGAATGCACATCGAGCTTGACCCGCCCGGCAAGAATGGCAAACGAGGCGATGCCCAGAAGCAGCGCCACCGAGGCGACCAGCAGCGTGGAAACCCGGCCCAGCATAATGTCCAGAAAGGATGCGGGCAGAGAGCGCGGCGCAGTGTCGGACGCTGGCGGCACTATCCCACCCGGCGGTGCACGCCGATGCCGTGCTCACGGATTTTTTTGCGTAGGGTGTTGCGGTTTAGGCCAAGCAGGGCGGCGGCGCGTATCTGGTTGCCGCGTGTTTCCGCCAGCGTCATGCGAATGAGCGGCCGTTCCAGCTCGGCCAGCGCGCGTTCATAGAGCACGCCTTCCTCACCGCTTTCACGAATGGCGGCGAGCAGCCGGGCGACGTGGCGTTCCACCACGGCGGCCATGGTGTCGGCTTCATCGCCGGGGGCGGCCATGGGTTCCTCCGCCACGGTGTAGTCGGCGAGTTCCTGCGCCAGGATGGCTTCCGTGATGACCGGCTGCGGCACCAAGGCGGCAAGCCGGCGGATCAGGTTTTCCAGCTCGCGCACGTTACCGGGCCAGCGGTAGGCGGAGAGCATCGCCATGGCGCCGGGGTCGATGCTTTTTGCCGGCAGGCCTTCGCTCTGCGCCTTGTTGAGGAAGTGCTGCGCGAGCACGGGGATGTCGTCCGGGCGTTCACGCAACGGCGGCAGGCGGATGGGCACAACGTTGAGGCGGTAGAACAAATCCTCGCGGAACTGGCCGGAGCGGATGAGGGCGCGCAGGTCACGGTGGGTGGCGGCGATGATGCGGGCATTGGCGCGGATGGGCTGACGGCCGCCGACGGTGGTGAATTCGCCTTCCTGCAGCACGCGCAGCAGGCGGGTCTGGGCTTCGGGCGGCATGTCGCCGATTTCGTCGAGAAAAAGCGTGCCGCCGCTGGCTTGTTCAAAGCGGCCAACGTGGCGGTTGGTGGCGCCGGTGAAGGCGCCGCGCTCGTGGCCGAACAGTTCGCTCTCGATCAGCTCACGCGGGATGGCGGCCATGTTGATGGCCACAAACGGACCGGCGCGGCGGCGCCCGTAGTCGTGCAGGGCGCGGGCGACGAGTTCCTTGCCCGCACCGGATTCGCCGTTGATCATCACGGTGAGGTCGGTGGTCGTGAGGCGGGCGATGATGCGGTAGATTTCCTGCATCGCCGGGCTGCGGCCGATCAGCGGCAAATTGTCGTCGGGCGAGGGTTTGGGTGCATCCGCCGTGCCGGGGGCGTAGACCGGCTGTTTCAGCGCACGGTCCACCACGGCGAGGAGTTCTCCCAGGTCGAACGGTTTGGGCAAGTAGTCGAACGCGCCGCGCTGCGTGGCCTGCACCGCGGTGGTGAGGGTGGACTGCGCGCTCATCACAATAATCGGCAGCTCCGGGCGGATGCGTTTGATGCGCGGGATCAGGTCCAGTCCGTTTTCATCGGGCATGATGACGTCGGTGATGACCACGTCGCCCTCGCCGTCTTCCACCCAGCGCCACAGCGTGGCGGCCGAGGAGGTCGCCCGCACCTGGTAGCCCGAGCGCCCCAGCGCCTGGGTCAGCACGGTGCGGATCGAGCGGTCGTCATCGGCGATCAGGACGGTAGGAACGGTCATCAATGGTTACTTTCCGGGGGGTCTTCGTAGACGGGCAGGTGGATGCGGAATTCGGTACGGCCGGCGCGGCTGTCGACGTCGATCAGCCCGCCGTGGTCGGCGACGATTTTGGCGACTAGCGCCAGGCCGAGTCCGCTGCCGGCGGCCTTGGTGGTGATGAAGGGCTCGAACAAATGGCGGCGGATGTCCTCGGGGATGCCCGGGCCGTTGTCGCGCACCGCGACGAAAATCGGCAAATTGGCGCGGGTACGGCCCGATGAAGCGGACAGCCGCACGCCGTGCTGAAAGCCGGTGGTGAGGTGAATTTCACCATCCGGGCGGTCCATGCTGGCGATGGATTCGGCGGCGTTTTTCACCAGGTTGAGCAGCACCTGGATCAGTTGGTCGCGGTTGCCCTGCACATGCGGCAGGCTGGGGTCGTAGGATTCAATGAATTTGATACGCGGCGCGAAGCCGGAGCGGGCGAGCTTGCGCACATGCTCCAGCACGCGGTGGATGTTCACGGCCTGGCGTTCCAGCTTCTTTTCGCCAAAGGTTTCCATGCGCTCGACCATGGCGCGGATGCGGTCGGCCTCATCGCGGATCAGCACCGCAAGCTCGCGGTCTTCCGGCGGGGCGCTGCTTTCCAGCAATTGCGCGGCACCCCTGATGCCTGACAGTGGGTTTTTCACCTCATGCGCCAAAATGGCGGCCATGCCGGTGATGCTGCGCGCCGCGTTACGGGCCGACATCTGCTGGTCCAGCGCGCGAGCTGCCGATTCGTCCTGCAAGGTGAGCACCACGTAGCCGGGAACGTCCAGCAACGGCGCGGCCTGCACGGAGCACCCCCGGCGCAGCAGCTTGGGGCCTTCCAGGATCATGTCGTGCTCGGCCACCGTCAACCCGGCGCTACGCGCGCGGTCCAACAGCAGAAAGAGCGGATGGTCCAACGGCAGAATGTCGCTGATATTGCTGTGCAGCAGCAATGCCCTGGAGGAGCCGAAGAACTCTTCCGCTGCGTAGTTCACCGAACAGAAGATGTCGTTCTCGTCCAGCACCGCGACGGCCAGCGGCAACGCGGCGAGGATCTGCGCCGGGTCAACCCGAAGCTCGCGCGACACCTGCGGCTTGCGCTTGACCATGCCGAAGGCTTTTCTGATACCGCTCACGTGCCGCCTCTCGGGTAAATGTTCACGCCGCCAGCGCCATTTCGTCCTGACGGATAAAACCGGACTCGATCAGCGGGTCGTAAAACGCGTCTATCAGCGCCTCCACCTCGGCGCCATTGTCCAGTCGGTTCATCTGCGCGCGGAAGGCAGCCGAGCCGCGCAGCCCGTGGCTGTACCAGGACACGTGCTTACGGGCGAGGCGCACCCCGGATTTTTCGCCAAAATGCGCGCGGATGGAGGCATAGTGCCGCAGCAAAATGGCTTTCTGTTCGGCCAGACTGGGCGGCGCGGTAAGCTCACCGGTTTGCAGGTAGTCCGCGACCTGCTTGAGGAACCACGGGCGGCCATACGCACCGCGGCCGATCATCACGCCATCAGCGCCCGAGCGGCGCAGCGCCTCGGCAGCCTTCTGCTCGGTGGTAATGTCGCCGTTTACGATGAGGGGGATGCGGATGGCATCCTTGACGCTGGCGACAAAATCCCAGTCCGCCGTGCCCTCGTAAAACTGCTGGCGCGTGCGCCCGTGCACGGTAACCATGGCAATGCCCGACTCCTGCGCGATGCGCGCCAGCACGGGGGCGTTCAGGCTGCTATGGTCCCAGCCCATGCGCATTTTTAACGTCACCGGCACGTCCACCGCCTCCACAGTGGCGGCAAGGATTTTGCCGGCCAGCACTTCGTCGCGCATCAGCGCGGAGCCGGCCGCCTGGCCAACCGCCACTTTTTTCACCGGGCAGCCGAAATTAATGTCGATAAGGTCGGCGCCATTGGCGACGGCAATACGCGCGGCCTCGGCCATGGCCTCCGGCTCGCAGCCGGCCAACTGCACGGAGGACGGACCGCCGCCAGCCACGACCTCGGCCATGCGCATGGTATTGCGGTTCTCGCGCACCATGGCCCAGGAGGCGATCATTTCCGAGACCACCAGCCCGGCGCCTAGCGACTTCGCCAGGGCTCGGAACGGCAGGTCTGTAACGCCCGAAAGCGGAGCCAGAATCACCGGGGTTTCCAGCGTGACCGCGCGCGGCCCGGTGCCCAGGGTAATCGGCTTAATCAAGGAGGGCGGAACATTGCTCATGATTTGGGCAAACTACCGCCCCGGCGCGGCGGGCGCAATCACCTGTTGGACATTTCTGTGGCATGGTTGACGTTCAGCCGTGGCGCCGTCACATCTGCGGCGGATTGTATTCAGGAGCTGGCATGATTCCGCGCATCGGTACCGGGTTTGACGTTCACGCCATGGCGGACAACCGTCCCATGATCATCTGCGGCGTCACCATCCCCTTCGAGAAGGGCCTGGCCGGGCATTCGGACGCCGATGTCGGCATCCACGCGCTGTGCGACGCGATTTATGGCGCGCTGGCCGAAGGCGACATTGGCCGCCACTTCCCGCCCTCCGAGAACACCTGGAAAGACGCCGACAGCGCCCGTTTCCTGCGCCACGCCGCGGAACGCATTGCCGCGCGTGGCGGTAAGCTCGCCAATGCGGACATCACGATCATCTGCGAGCGCCCAAAAATCACCCCGCACGCCCCGGCCATGCGCGCCCGGCTGGCGGAACTGCTTGGCGTGAGCATCGACAGCATCTCGGTGAAGGCGACCACGACCGAACAGCTGGGCTTTACTGGCCGCGGCGAAGGCATCGCGGCGCAGGCGGCGGTTATCGTGCTGGTGCCGGCGTAGCCTTCCCTTGCAGGATGTTGCAGGGTCTCAAGATCGCCCCCCTAAGCTATGAAAAAGACTGCACTCCCCCGCGCGAATCAGCATTGCTGCACTGCGCAAAAGTTTGTTGCGGCGGAACCTTGTCCTCTCATATAAAGGCTTCAGCAGGATGAGCTTGCTCTCCTGCTTTCTTGGACGTTTCCTCCCTAAACTTGGCGGCGCTGTATGCGCCGCCTTTTTTTTGTTCAGGGCACCGTCAGGAAAGTGGGGGGCTTCTGTTGCCCGGTGCCCCCCGAACCGCGCTTAGCTGCTGTTTAGGCAGCGACCGCGAATGCTACGTTGTTATCGTTCGCATTTAAGATATAGCCCGATAACGGCGGTACAATGCCGAGCAAAAGGTGGGTCTTTACCACGCGTGTCGAGTCTGTTTCACCCCCAAGGCTTCCTTGCGGCCCGATGCGAACATCAGGACAAAAGAAAAATTTGGTGGAGGTGCCGGGTACTGCCCCCGGGTCCACAACGATTATTCCACGCACCGTTTATCACCGTAGCCAGCAAGCTGGCAGAACCTATATAGGCGAGTTATGAGGGATATGAAAGAGAGACATTCATGACCCTCACGCCGGAGCAGACGACCGAAATCGAGGCAGCACGCGCCAGCACCTCGCCCACATTACGCCCCACCGTGCCGGCGCTGGAGGCCATGCTTTTCACCGCCATCCCCGTGCTGGATCACGGCTTCATCCGGGTGGTGGACTACATGGGCGACGATTCCGCCGTGGTGCAGGCCGCCCGCGTCTCCTACGGCCGGGGCACGCGCAAGGCGCTGGAGGACGAGGGGCTGATCCGCTACCTCATGCGCCACTACCACTCCACACCGTTTGAGATGTGCGAGATAAAATTCCACGTGAAACTGCCGATTTTCGTGGCGCGGCAATGGATCCGCCACCGCACCGCCAACGTGAATGAATACTCGGCGCGCTACTCGATCATGGACAAAGACTACTACATCCCCGCCCCGGAACAGCTGGCCGTGCAGTCCTCCGACAACCGCCAGGGCCGCGGTGAAGTGCTGGATTCGCAGACCGCCGAGCGCGTGCTCAACCTGCTGCGCGAAGACGCCGAACAGACCTACGGCCATTACGAGGAAATGCTGGACGAGGACGGCATCGGCTTGGCGCGGGAACTGGCACGCATGAACCTGACGCTGAACACCTATACGCAATGGTACTGGAAGACCGATTTACACAACCTCTTCCACTTCCTCCGCCTGCGCGCGGACAGCCATGCGCAGTACGAAATCCGCGTTTATGCCGAGGCGATGCTGGAGACGGTAAAAGCCTGGGTCCCGCTCTCCTACGGCGCATTCTGCGACTATCGCCTGGGCGCAGTGACGTTCTCGGCGAAAATGATGACCGTGCTGAAGAAACTGCTGGCGGACGAACCGGTGGAGCAGGCAACGAGCGGCCTCTCCAAACGCGAATGGGCCGAAATGCTGGCAGCACTCGGTAGGTAGATAGTAAGGCCAAGGGGCTCTGCCCCTTGGAACCCCGCCAAAGGCTCGCCTTTGGAATCCATGAATAAGGGTTATGAAAGAGGGCCGCCCCAGCGTTTTCAACGCCCGGTGCAGCCCTCTTTCATAACCCTTTTACTTATGCGTTCGAAGGGCGCGGCCCTTCGTGGGGGTCCAGGGGGCAACGCCCCCTGGCCTTGCCTTACCTACTGTTGCGCTGACCAAACAGCTGCAGCAGGAACATGAATAGGTTGATGAAGTTCAGGTACAAGGTCAGCGCGTCGTAGACGCTGCGTTTGTTCGCCATGTCGATGCCGTAGGACGAACCGTATTGCAGGTAGCTGGTCTTGATGCGCTGGGTGTCGTAGGCGGTGAGGCCGACGAAGATGAGCACGCCGAGTATGCTGATGGCGAAGTAGACTGCTGGCGAGTGCAGGAAGATGTTCACCACCATGGCGATGATGATGCCGATCAACCCCATCATGAGGAAGCTGCCCATGCTGGTGAGGTCGCGTTTGGTCGCGTAGCCGTACAGACTGGTGCCGGCGAAAGTGCCTGCGGTGATGAAGAAGACTTCCGAGATGGAGGTCTGGGTATAGATGAGGAAGATATTGGTAAGGCTAATGCCCATGGCGGCGCAGAAACCCCAGAACAGCGCCTGCGCGGCGGTGGTGGAGAGCTTGTTGACGCCGAAGCTGAGCACCATGACAAAGACCAGCGGCGCGAAGATGCTGATATACGCAAGGCCGGAGGGCACGTTGGCGTAGCTGCCGTCGGCCATCTGGCGCAGCGGGTAGAATACGTTCAGCACCGCGGGCGTGTGCGAGATGGCGAAGGCGATCAGCCCGGTGAGCACCAGGCCGGAGGCCATCCAGTTGTAAACGCGCAGCATGTAGGCGCGCAGGCCAACATCCAATGCCGCGCTGCCGGAGACCGCGTAGCCGGACTGTGCCGTGCGATAGGAATTGCCGTTCGGATCATAAGCCATGGAATTATTCGCTCCTGAAAATAGCCCTGCGGCCATACGCTACAGATTCGTCGTTTTCGGTCTCATTTCAAGTGACAACTCAGACACCCCGCTGCCGGGGCGCTGTATACATAGACCAGAAGAGCGCCCTTGTCCCTGACCGGTGCCAAAACGCAACCAGCCGGGGGCAGGGTTAGTTCAGCGGCGCCACCAGCCGCGTTTTTTCTCCGCGACAGGCACGTCGTCACCGCCGATAACGCGCGGTTTAACCAAAGGCTCCGGCGCGGCGGGCGGTGCCTCAACCGGCGTTTCAGCCACGGGAGCAGGCTCAGCCACCTCCTGCACCACCGCGGGAGCTTCCGGCTCAGGCGCTGCTCGCACCAGATCACGGATACGCCGGCGTTCTTCCTCGGCGCGCTCGGCGGCCTCGAAAATATCGGCGACATCGGCATACACGGGCTCAGCCGGGGCAGCTTCCACCGCCGGGGCTTCATCCTCACCTGTGCGGCGGCGGCGCACACCGCCTCGGGCACGGCGGCGGCGCGGAGCCGGCTCCTCGGCGGCGGGGGCTTCCTCGCCAGATTCACCCAGCTCGGCGGCCATTACCAGGTCGATCTCGGTCGGCTGGTCGTCCACCGGTGCCAAAGCGGGTTCGGCCTCGGCCGGTGCCTCGCCTTCAGTGCCAGGGGCTGACGCTTCCGCCGGCGCATCGCCACGGCGCTTGCCACGGCGGCGGCGGCGGCGGCGCTTGCGCTCCCCCTCCTCGGCCGTGTCGTTGGCGTTGGGCGCATCGGCGTCCTGTTCTTCCTCATCCGTCCCGGCCTCGGCCTCTTCCACCACCGGGGCGGCCACGGCGCGCTCCAGGCTGCGTTCGGGCGTAATCGGCCCGGCGTAGGAGGCTGGCGCCACCACCGGCGCGGAAATCGTTTGCGCCTTGATCTTCTCGATGCGGAAGCTGGTGCCGGTCATGCTGGAATCGGGCGTGAAAATCACCCGCATGGCGTAGCGCGCCTCGATCGCGGCGAGCCGCTCACGCTTGTGGTTGAACAAATAGAAGGCAATTTCCGGCGGCAGCACGACCGAAATCTCGGCGGCGCGGAATTTGCCACCCTCGTCCTCGATGGCGCGCAGGATATGCAGCGCGGCACTTTCCGGGCTGCGGATATGGCCCATGCCGGCGCAATGCGGGCACGTCACCAGCGATGCCTCGGTCAGCGACGGGCGCAGGCGCTGGCGGCTCATTTCCATCAGGCCGAAATGGCTGATGGAGCCTATCTGGATGCGCGCGCGGTCATTCTTCAGCGAGTCCTTCAGCTTGCGCTCAACGGCCGTGTTGTTCTTGCGGATCTCCATGTCGATGAAGTCGATCACGATCAGCCCGGCCAGATCACGCATGCGCAACTGCTTGGCCGTCTCTTCGGCAGCCTCCAGGTTGGTGCGCAGCGCGGTGTCCTCGATGCTGCGCTCGCGGGTCGAACGTCCGGAGTTCACGTCGATGGCGACCAGCGCCTCGGTCTGGTTGATAACGATGTAGCCGCCCGAGCGCAGTTGCACGATCGGGTTGAGCATGGCGTCCAGCTGCGCTTCCACTTGGTGCTTGGCGAACAGCGGCTGGCCCTCGGTCCACAGCTGCACCTTTTTGGCGTGGCTGGGCATGAGCATGCGCATGAAGTCGCGCGCGGCCTTGAAGCCTTCTTCACCGTCGACCAGCACTTCCTCCACGTCGCGCGTATACACGTCGCGGATGGTGCGCTTGATCAGGCTGGCTTCCTCGTAAATGAGCGCTGGAGCCACGGATTCCATGGTGCGCTCGCGGATGTCGTCCCACAGCCGCAGCAGGTATTCGCAGTCACGCTTGATCTCGGGCTTCGGCCGGTTGGCGCCGGCGGTGCGCACGATCAGGCCCATGCCGTCCGGCACATCCAGCTCGGCCATCGCTTCCTTCAGGCGGCGGCGGTCGGCTACGGAGGTGATTTTACGTGACACACCCCCGCCGGAAGGCGAGTTGGGCATGAGCACGGAGAAACGCCCGGCCAGCGAGAGGTAGGTGGTGAGTGCGGCGCCTTTATTGCCGCGCTCTTCCTTCACGACCTGGATCAGCATGATCTGACGGCGATGGATGACGTCCTGGATTTTATAATTGCGCAAAAAGCGCTGGCGCTGGCGGCGTTCGCGCGCCTCGGCTGCGTCATCGCCGTCGCCACCCAGGTTTTCCGGCGGCGGTGCGGCGGGGGATTCTTCGGACTCCTGCCCGTTGCCCTCGTGCCCGTTGGACTCGTGCCCATTGCCGCGCTCGGTCTCGCCCTCGTCGTTGTTTTCGGCTTGTTCGCCGGTGGAGAACTCAGGTGTCGGTTCGGCCGATGCCTGAGCCGGTTCAGCCTCGCCGGCCTCTTCCGGCGGCGGCGCGGAGATAATCTCGATCGGGGTGACCTGCAGCGCCTGCGCGGTTCCCGCATCAGGCTCAGCTACGGCTTCAGCACTTTCGGCAGCCGGTTCATCCCGTTCCGGCGCAACGGCCTGCTCCTCGCGCACGTCTTCGGCGAGAGCTTCCTCGCGCTCATCCTCGGCCTGCAAGGCCAGCAAGCGCTTACGGTCCGCGACCGGGATCTGGTAGTAATCCGGGTGGATTTCGCCAAATGCAAGGAACCCGTGGCGGTTGCCGCCGTATTCCACGAAGGCCGCCTGCAGGCTGGGTTCAACCCGGATAACTTTCGCGAGGTAGATATTGCCTTTTATCTGCTTGCGATTGGCCGTCTCAACGTCGAAATCTTCAAGCCGGTTGCCGTCCAGTACCACCACGCGCGTCTCTTCCGCGTGGCTGGCGTCGATTAACAGTTTTTTCGTCATTTAAATTGGAGCTCCGATGCGCGGCATCCACGGGCAGCCATGAGCTTGTTTTCGCTCTTAAAGCCGCAACGCCGCGATTTTGATGTAAGTTAAGGGGTGCAGACCGGAGCCACGCCATATCCGAACGGAAAAAATTTAAGTCGGTCGGCAGAGCGGTCATCGGTCCTTGATCTCGTCGGCCAGGGGTTTCCACCCGGCCATGTGGGCATTCTTTAGGGTTCGGGTGGCGGAAACGGCCGTTACCAGCCAAAATCCGCTCTTAGTCGAACACCTGGGGTTGTTGATGGCCGAAATACCGCCCATCCGCAAGGGGGTTGTTCGGCTGGGGCTTTGCCGTCAGACTCATCTTGAAGCATCTTAACCGGAGTGCACATGGGCAAAGTCGGCTGTGTCGCGATTGTCAAAAACGAGGAAAACCACATCGCTGAGTGGCTCGCCTGGCAGTTCGTTATTGGGTTCGACACCGTTTTTCTGCTCGACAACAGCTCCACCGACCGCACCGCCGCCATCGCGCGCTCTTTCGCTCCCCGGCGGGACGTGCGGGTGATCGACTGGCCGGGCAGCGGGCGGGCGTTTCAGGCCGACGCCTATACCCACGCCATCCACCTGCTCAAGGCCGAATTCGAGTGGCTGGCCTTCTTCGATACCGACGAGTTCCTGGTGCTGGATCCCGGGCTGAACCTCAAATCCCTGCTGGAGGCGCGGCCGGAGGCGGCTATCGCGGTCCCCTGGGCAATATTTGGTTCCTCTGGGCATCAGGACCCACCCGCGGGTCTGGTCATCGAAAATTTCTTGCACCGCGCTCCGGCGAATTTTCTGCCCAACTCGCAAGTCAAATCCATCATCCGGCCGAATTTGACGACCGGCCCCCTCAACCCTCACGCTTTCGAAATACAGGGTTACTATGTGGATATATTGGGCCGGTTTTTAACATGGTCGAATCCCGGCATCCTTAATGCAGCGCCGGTTTATGAGGGGGCGAAACTCCACCATTATTTCACGCGCTCGTGGTGGCATTGGCAGGCACGGCTCAAACGAGGCAATCTTAGTTCAAGTCGGACCGAGCAGGATTTCCATGAGTACGATCGCAACGAGGTTTTCGACGACACCGCCCTGGCCTACGCCGGGCGCGTCCATGCAGAACTAACACTGCTCTCCACGCCTGGACCCACGCCGCCAATCCAGGAGGCAGCCGGGGCGGCTTTCCCTCAGTTTCCCGCCCCTACCGGATTGCGCCTAGGCATTGCCATTACCACCTTCAACCGGCGCGAATTGGTGGTTGATCTCGTCACGAAAATCCGCGACCTCACCACCAACCTCCATGACCTGATCGTTTGCGAGGACGGCTCGACCGACGGAACGGCGGAGGCCCTGAAAGCGATGAGCGTCCGTGTCGTCGGCGGCACCAATCGCGGCATCGCCTGGAACAAAAATCGCGGCATCTATTACCTTCTGCATATTTCCCAATGCGATGTCGTTCTTCTGCTGGACGACGACATCGTGCCGGAGGGTCCCGGCTGGGAGTCGGAATGGATCGAGGCCGCCTGGCGCTATGGTCATGTGAACCATGCGCATCCGGCCTACAAGAATACGCTCGTCGCCGGCGCGCTAACCGCAGCCGATCCTGGCCTCGCATCCACCATTCCCGGCTGGGCGCTGGCCTTCAACCGCTTCACCCTGGCGGACATCGGTTATATGGATGTGCGGTTCGGCCGCTACGGCCACGAACATTCCGATTTATCCTTCCGCGCGCTACGGACCGGCAATGGCGGCATCACCGTGCGGGAGGCCGGAGGACAAAAGGCACTGTTCTACGTCATCGACGGCGGCTTGAAGGGAGTTCCATCGGTTACTTCCGGAACCCCGGAAGAGCTGGAAACCAATGGCCGATTGCTGATGGAGCTGGGCCGGGAGCCCGTGTACCGCCACGCCTGGCGCGACGATACGCAAATGTCAGACTTCCTGCGGGAAATTGCCGCGGCCGCGCCGGCTGGACTCCCAACCATCATGCGGCGCGACAATGATTTTGCATCCCTGGAAGCATACCAGCAGAGCAAGACGCGCACCGCCTCCCCCGGCGCGCCGCCCGCCCTCCCAGTTGCCCACCCGGTTGCAGACGACGGCAATATCTCCCGTGGCAAGCAGGCCACGCAAAGCTCCATGCCGCCCTGGGCGACCGATACCAACTGGGAGAAAAACGCCAGCGCGGCGCTCAACGGGCGCGTCGACGGCAGCCGCAAATTCCACACCGCGCTGGAGGATAATCCCTGGTGGCAGGTGGACCTCGGCGGCTTCGCCACCATCCGCGAAATCCGCATCCACAACACCACCGACGAAACCACCCAACGCTTCAAAAATTTCAGCCTCGGCGTCTCTATCGACGGCACTACGTGGGTGGAGATCGCCCATAAGCAGGATGACACGCCCCTCACCGGCGGCCCCTTCATCTGGAACGGCCCCGGCACTGCCTGGGCGCGGTTTGTGCGCGTCACGCTGCTGGGACGCGATTTCCTGCATCTGGACCAGGTCGAGGTGTTCGGCACCATGACGAACCCCGGCGGCAAGCTTTGATTCGCCGATAACTTCAGCCACCCCTTGCCTTTTGCCCCCCCCTTGCGGCATCACGCGGGGGTAAGCCACGTCAAGGAGCCAGCCATGTCCGACGCCCGCACCCAAGTCAGCGGTTTGAACCCCGCCACCGTTTTGTATGATTTCGTGGTGAGCGAGGCGTTGCCCGGCACCGGGCTGGACCCGGCGGCCTTCTGGGCCGGTTTTGCGGCTCTGCTCAAGGAATTCTCCTCCACCAACGCCACGCTGCTGGCCAAGCGCGACGAGCTACAGGCAAAAATCGACGCCTGGCATCTGGCAAACAAGGGCAAGCCGCATAACCCCGCCGCCTACCAGGCGTTTCTGCGTGAAATTGACTACCTGCTGCCCGACCCCGCGCCCTTCACCATCGACACGGACCGGGTGGACCCGGAAATCGCCAGCATCGCCGGGCCGCAACTCGTGGTGCCGGTGAGCAACGCCCGCTACGCGCTCAACGCCGCCAACGCCCGCTGGGGCAGCCTGTACGATGCGCTTTATGGCACCGATGCCATCCCCGAGACGGACGGCGCCACCAAATCCGCCGGCGGCCTAAACAAAGCCCGCGCCGCGCTGGTCGTCGCCCGCGGCCGCGCCTTCCTCGACGCGCATTTCCCCCTCGCCGACGGCAGCCATGTGGATGCCCAGGCCTACCGCGTGCGCCATGGGCATCTGGCCGTGGTGCTGCCCAGCGGCGAAGTGGGCCTGAAGAACGGCGCCCAATTCGTGGGCTACACCGGCGAACCCGGCCAGCCGAAAGCCATTTTACTGAAAAACCACAATCTGCACGCCGAGCTGATCATCAACCCGCAAAACCCCATCGGCCGGGATGATGCCGCCGGTGTCGCCGACATCATTATGGAATCCGCCATCAGCACCATCATGGATTGCGAGGACAGCGTCGCCGCCGTGGACGCGCAGGACAAGGTGGACGTCTACCGCAACTGGCTCGGGCTGATGAACGCTACGCTCTCCGCCCCGGTGGAGAAAAACGGCAAAACTTTTGAGCGCAAACTGAACCCCGACCGTGTGTACACCGCACCGGATGGCGGCACGCTCACGCTGCACGGCCGCTCGCTGATGCTGGTACGCAACGTCGGCCACCACATGCTGACCGATGCAATTCTTGATGCGGACGGCAACGAAGTTCCGGAAACCGTGATCGACGCCGTGATCACCTCGCTGATCGCGATGCACGACCTTAAAGCCCGCAAAAACTCGCACGCGGGTTCAGTGTATATCGTAAAACCCAAGCTGCACGGGCCGGAAGAAGTCGCCAACGCAGTGGCCCTGTTCGGCGCGGTTGAAAAACTACTCGGCCTGCCCGCGAACACTTTGAAAATGGGCATCATGGACGAGGAACGCCGCACCAGCGTCAACCTCAAAGCCTGCATCGCCGCCGCCAAATCGCGCGTGGTGTTCATCAACACCGGCTTCCTCGACCGCACCGGCGATGAAATCCACACCTCCCTTGAGGCCGGCGCCTTCCTGCGCAAGGGCGACATCAAAAATCAGCCCTGGATCAAATCCTACGAGGACCGCAACGTGGACTTCGGCCTGGAATGCGGGCTGCAAGGCAAGGCACAAATCGGCAAGGGCATGTGGGCCGCACCCGACCAGATGGCCGCCATGCTGGAACAGAAAATCGCCCACCCCCGCGCCGGCGCCAACACCGCCTGGGTGCCCTCCCCCACCGCCGCCACGCTGCACGCGCTGCACTACCACGCCGTGGACGTGTTCGCCCGCCAGGACGAGCTCAAATCCCGCACCCCGGCTAAACTGGACGACCTGCTGACCATCCCGCTGGCGGACCGCCCGAACTGGAACCCGGCCGAAGTGCAGCAGGAACTCGACAACAACGCCCAGGGCCTGCTCGGCTACGTCGTCCGCTGGGTGGACCAGGGCGTCGGCTGCTCCAAAGTGCCGGACATCCACGACGTCGGCTTGATGGAAGACCGCGCCACCCTGCGCATCTCCTCGCAGCACATCGCCAACTGGCTGCACCACGGCATCACCACCAAGGAACAGGTGCTGGAAACCCTGAAACGCATGGCCCTGGTTGTGGACAAACAAAACGCGGACGACCCCGCCTACACCCCGCTCGCCCCCGCCTACAACGGCCCGGCCTTCGCCGCCGCCTGCGAACTCGTGTTCGAAGGCCGCACCCAACCCAACGGCTACACCGAGTTCATCCTCACCCGCCGCCGCCGCGAGGCCAAAGCCGCCGGGTAATCCGGGCGGTATTGGCGGGGCTTTAAGCAAGCAAGGCCAAGGGGCATGGAGCGGCTGCTAGGCTTCGAGCTTACCCTTCGCCTGCAGGCGCAGCTCATGCAAAAACAATTTGATCAACGGCAGGTCCTTGTCGCTGCGCCGGTGCGCGGCAAAATGTTGCGAGAGAAACTGGTACGTCTGCGGCCGCAGCGCGCGCATCAGTCCCAGTTCCGCATAGCCGTCGCCCATATGCCGCGGCAGGAAGCCAATAAGTTTGCCCGATAGGATCAGCATCGCCTGCGCTTCCATGTGGATGACGCTAGCACTCGCGCGCGGATGGTTGGCCCGGTACAAATCCTCCAGCTGCCGGTATCCGCGCACGGAAAACGGCGACGTCTCGATATCCGCGTTCGTGATTTTTTCCTTCTCGAACAGCACATGCTGCTGGCCGCAATACAACGCATGCGCCTCCTGATGCAGCGGCACATACACAACCCCAGGCCCATGCTTGGCAAACGGGCCAATCACCACGTCGCGGCTACCCTCGGCAACCCATTGCTCCAGCTCGTGCGGCGTGCCCAGGCGTAAATCCACATACACATCCGGCGCCGCCGCAATCGTGCGCTGCAGCGGTCCTTGCAAGGCTAGCTGCGGGTTAGAAATAATGCCGTCGACAATGCCGATGCTCAGCCGGCCCACCAGCCGGTCGTTCGATCGGCCAACGCGCTTCTGAAACTTATCGATATCGGCAAACAAATCGTGTGCCGCCCGCAGCGTCGCCTCGCCAAAAGGCGTGAGGCGAAAGCCGCGCCGGCCACGCAAACACAATGCACCGCCGAGCGAGCGTTCCAGCGAGGCGATGTGCGTGCTCAGGGTCGACTGCGAAAGATTGAGCGCAATCTGCGCGGCCGAAAAACTGCCAGCCTCAGCCAGCGCCACAAACACCCGCAGCAGTCGCAAATCAATATTGTCCAGCCGGCGCATACTCCGGTGTTACATCAAAATCCTTCAATGTAAAACCTTAAAAATAAGGATGGATTTCCATGTTAAATTGCCCCAGCATCACCCCATGCCCGATATTTCCACCCTCACCGGATTATGGACGCGCTCACTGAAGGCCTGGCCGGACGGACGGCGCGACACCACGACGAACGTCACCTGGCTGCAGGGCGTGAGCACCTTTGCCGACCTTCGCCAGCCGCCGCAAAACGCGGGCCAGTTCGGCCATGTCACCTGCCTGCACGACCTCACCATGGTCGATTGTGAAAAACTTGCGGCGCAGCAGGCCTTCGCGGGTACTTTCCAGGCACGCGACGGCAACTATGAATGGGTCCGCAGCATCGACTTCCAGCCACCCCGGGCCACGCCCGACATTGGCCGCCTGTACTGGCAGGACGGCATCCTGGTCGAGGAAGGCCTGCAAGGCGAGTACATCGAACACTGGCACCGTGATCCGCTGCTGCCCGCCCAGCCATGCGCCGCCTTCACGCTGCGCGACAAGGAGGATGGCCGGTGGGGCTGCCTACTACGCACCGGCGGTATGTTCATGTACGCGCGCGGCCGGCTGGGCAGCCCCGCCGGCGCCACGCTGGCACAGGCCGTTGCTGCCGCGGCCAGCCTGCCCGCCGCGCAGGCGTTGCTGGATTTCGAAATATCTTTTGGCCTGATCGGCGATGGCGGCTGGCTGATTACGCGCTCCACCCTGCCGTTCCGGGAAAATACGTTCTTGCGCCATCAATTGTCCGCCGGCGAGGGCCTGCATGTCGCCGACCTCACCCCCGCCGGCGCGCCGCAGACCCGCATTTGGGAGACGATCGGCCGCGAAGGTGATACATCTATACTTCTCAATGGAAACTATGAAAGTTTTTGATTGTTTTGAATACAACCAGGACACACACTGTGCTTCCACCCCGGATAAGGACCAGCTTATGAAACATTTTCGCTCTATCCTCTCACTCGGCGTCGCCACATCGTTCCTCGTCGCCGCCAATGCCGCCAAGGCGGACGATACAATTCGCATCCTGTGCCCCACATGGTCCGGCTACGCGCCTATTTTCGTCGCCAATGACCTTGGTTATTTCAAATCCATGGGCCTCTCCGTCAACATCAAATTCGACGACGAGCGCGCCGATGTGATGGCCGCGATGGCCCGCGGCGACATCGAAATGGATTTGCGCACCGTCGGCGAATACCAGGGCCGCCCGCGCGATGAAACCACACCGGGCATCATCATCGGCACCATCGACGAATCCCTCGGCGGCGACGGCGTTATCGCCGACGGTTCGATCAAGTCGATGGCCGACCTCAAAGGTAAAATCGTTGCGTCGGAGCTAAACATCCCCGGCCGCCTGCTGCTTCAGCTCGAGCTGCACAAATCGGGCATGACGCTGAAAGACGTGCAGCTGAAGGAAATCGCCACCGCCGACACGGTCTCCGTGTTCGCCGATTCCTCGGTCTCCGCCGTGGTCAGCTACGAGCCTTACCTCTCACAGGCCCTGAAGGTGGATGCCGCACGCAAGCCGACCGAGATCGTCTCCTCCGCGCAATACCCCGGCTATATCGTGGACGTCATCATCGTCCGCGCCGACGACCTCAAGAAAAACCCGCAAAAATACCGCAACTTCCTCATCGGCATTTACAAAGCGGTGGACTATTACAACAAGGACCCCGCCGATTTCATCAAGCTCGCGGCGCCGCATTATGACCTTTCGCCCGCTGACTTCAAAGCCAGCATCGACGGCAGCCTCGTCTACACCAGCCTGGCCGACACCCAAAGCCAGATCGGCACCACGGCCAAACCCGGCACGCTGTACGGCGTCTTCGGCACGCTCATGGGTCTGAACCTGGAAAACGGCGCTGCCAACCACAAGCTTGATGCGGCGAAATCCATCGATCCCAGCGTGATTTCGACCATTTCAGCGTCCGACCTTAAGTAAGCAGGAGCCAGACCATGCCGGCGCAGCCAAACGGCAAACCGCCATTGGCCTGGATGTTCGTCTTTCGCGGCGCGTTACCGCGCGGCGTGAGGTTCGCAGCCGGGGCCGGCACCGCCTTGCTGGTGCTGGCCCTCTGGTCCATGGCCGCACCTCTTGGGTGGATTTCTCCCATCTTCCTGCCATCGCCTTTGGGCGTCCTCACCGCCTTGTGGACGATGGTCACACAAAACAACCTCCTCACCAATGCCGGCATTTCCATAGCCCGCGTCTGGGTGGCCTTTCTGCTCTCCGCCATTATGGCCATCCCCATCGGCATATTGATGAGCAGCTACCGGATTTTCGGCTCCGCGCTGGAGCCTTTGATCGACTTCATCCGCTACCTGCCGGTCCCGGCATTGGTGCCGCTCAGCATCATCTGGCTTGGCATCGGCGAGGAAACCAAAATTTTCCTGCTCTGGCTTGGCACATTCTTCCAGCTCGTGCTGCTCGTGGCCGAGGACATGAAGCGCGTGCCGCAGGAATATTTCGAAATCGCCTACACGCTGGGCGCCAAGCCGCGCGCCGCCCTCACCAGCGTCGCCTTGCGCGCCATGCTGCCCTCACTGGTCGACAATCTGCGCATCACGCTTGGCTGGTGCTGGACATATCTCATCATCGCGGAAATCGTCGCCGCCGATAACGGGCTCGGTTTCGTGATCTGGACCGCGCGCCGCTATATGCAGACCGACCAAGTCATGGCCGGCGTGTTCGTCATCGGTTTCATCGGCCTGGCGACCGATCAGGCCTTGCGTCTCCTGCACCGCCGTTTGTTCCGGTACCTGTAAACATGACCGCTCCCGTCCCTTATCTGCAGTTCGATGCCGTGACCAAGCAGTTTTCCGGCTTGCACGTCGTGGCATCCCCCTTCAACCTCGTCGTGCCCCGCCGGCAGTTCGTCGCGTTCCTCGGCCCCTCGGGCTGCGGCAAAACCACGCTCATGCGCATGGTCGGCGGGCTGGACACACCGTCCACCGGCGGCATCCGCCTGGAAGGCGCTCCCGTCGGCGGGCCGGACCGGCGCCGCGGCATGGTGTTCCAATCCTACTCATCATTCCCCTGGCTCACGGTTGAACAAAACATCATGTTCGGCATGAAATACCGGCGGGACATGCTGGCCGCCGAAAAGCACGAACGCGCCATGCATTACCTCAAACTTGTCGGGCTGCAGGACTTTGGCGCCAGCTATCCCAACCGCATTTCCGGCGGCATGCGCCAGCGCGTCGCCATTGCCCGCACGCTGGCCGCCGGGTCGGAGATTTTATTGATGGACGAACCCTTCGGCGCGCTCGACGCACAATTGCGCGAGGAGTTGCAAGTGGAACTGCGCCGCATCCAGGCCGAGGATGCAAAGACCATCATCTTCGTCACGCATGATGTCGAGGAAGCGGTATTTCTGGCTGACCGCGTCATCGTTTTTTCTCCCCGGCCCACGGTCATTCGCGCGGATATCGACATAACCGCGACACTTGGAAAATCCCGCGACCTCGCCATGCGCGACTCCACGGAATTTTTTCGCCTCCGCACGGAAATCCTGCACATGCTGCGCGACGCGCACCGGGCCGCATCATGAATTTTTTCGGCCAGACAGTCGTCATTACAGGCGCCAGCCGTGGCATCGGGCGCGGCATCGCCGAGGGCTTCGCCGCCGCCGGTGCCACGCTGCACCTGCTGGCGGATGACCCGCAGGTTGTGGAGGTGGCGCAAATTCTAGGCGCCACCGGCCATGTTGTGGACATCACAAACAGCGGCGCGGTAACTGAATTCTTTAAAACCGTGCCGCATGTCGATGTGCTCATCAATAACGCCGGGCTGGAACGCTTGACCCCGCTTGAGGATTCCAGCCCGCTGGCGGAAGCCATCTTCCGCCGTATCATCGAGATAAATGTCACCGGCACCTACCTGATAACCCGCACCGCCTTGCCGAAAATGCAGGCAGGGGGCCGCATTATCAATACCAGCTCGGTCTGGGGCCGGGTCGGCGAGCCGCTGTTCAGCGCCTATGTCGCCTCCAAGCACGCCATTATCGGGCTCACAAAAACCTGGGCGAAGGAGCTCGGGCCGCGCGGCATCAACGTGAATGCCGTAGCCCCGGGCTGGGTAAAAACAGAAGCCTCACTGCTCTCGCTCTCGCTCATGGCGGCGCGGCGAAGCATGCCGGAGAGTGAACTGATGGACGAGATTCTAACCGGACAGGCGCTGCCGGGTTTGATGGAGCCCGCCGACATGGCCGGCGTGTATATGCTGCTGGCGTCGCCCTATGCGGCCAACATCACCGGCCAGACCCTGGGCGCGGATCGTGGTGAGGTGCCGTGGTGAGCCAGCGCGTTATCATCACCGGTGCCGCCAGCGGCATCGGCTTGGCCACCGCCCGCGCCTTTGCCGCCGCCGGTGCACAGGTCGTCGGTATCGACATCTCCCCTGCCCCGGACGGCATTTTTTGCATCAAGGCCGACCTTGCCGACCCCGCGGCAATCGAGCAGGCGGTGACCGCGGCCGCCATGCGGCTCGGCGGCGTGGATTGCCTGGTCAACAGTGCCGGGGTTGAATACGATGCGGCCCTGGGCGCGCTTGACATCGCCGCGCTGGACAAAATGTTCGCCATCAACCTGCGCGGCCCGATGCTGGTAACGCAGGCGGCGTTGCCGCATTTCGCCGATGGCGCGCGCATTATCAACATCGCCTCCGAGCTCGGTTATCTCGGCCGTGCCGGCGCCTCGGGTTACTGCGCCACCAAAGGCGCCATTCTTAGCCTCACCCGCTCCTGGGCGCGCGAACTAGGACCGCGCATCCAGGTCAACGCCGTAGCGCCCGGTCCCATCGACACACCTTTGCTCAATTTTACCAACATGAGCGAGAGCCTGCAAAAAACCGAAAGCGGCAATCCGCTGGGGCGCATTGGCCGGCCCGAGGAAGTGGCGGCGGTCATTTTGTTTTTAGCCGGGCCGGGGGCGAGCTTCGTCACCGGCCAATGTTTCAGCGTCGATGGCGGCGCGGCAATGCACTGAGGATTACACATGGTTGATAGCGTATTCATGGCGGAACTATCCTGGCCCGAGTGGCAGCAGAGAGTCGCGGACAGCGCGATCATCTTTCTGCCCCTCGGCGCCACCGAGCAGCACGGGCCGCACCTGCCGCTCAATGTCGATGTCATCCTGCCCACCGCGGTGTGCGAACGCGTCGCGCGCGCCACCGGCGGCATCGTGGCGCCCACCATTCAGTACGGCTACAAATCCATGCCGCGCTCCGGCGGCGGCCAAAGTTTCCCCGGCACCACCAGCCTCGATGCGAATACGCTCAGCCTCGCGCTGCGCGATATCATCCGCGATATGGCCACCCATGGCGCGCGGCGATTCGTGCTCATCAACGGTCATTTCGAGAATAGCTGGCCGGCGGTGGAGGGGCTGGACCTCGCGCTGCGCGAACTGCGCCGCGACGGTATTACCGGTGTCACCGCCATGCGCCTGGAGTACTGGGATTTCGTGCGCCCCGCGACGCTGGATAGAATTTTCCCCGACGGGTTTCCCGGCACGGAACTTGAACACGCGAGCCTCATTGAGACCTCGTTGATGCTGTTGCTGCGTCCGGACCTCGTCGACTTGTCAAAAGTGCCCCAGGAAGGCCGGGCAAGTTTCCCTACCTATGATATTCACCCGGCGCCGCCCGGCTATCTGCGTGCCTCCGGCGTGCTGGCGGATGCGCGCGGCTCGCGCGCCGAGATCGGGCAATGGCTGCTGGATGACCATGTGGAGCTCATCACCGCCGCGGTGAAAAAGGAATTCGGCCTTTGAATATCCTGGATATTTCCAAGGACATCATCGCGACGGCGCAACGCCCTCTGGATCAGGCGCAAACCCTGCCGCCCCAGGCCTATACCGATGAAGCCTGGTTCACGCATGAGGCCGAGCATATATTGCGCGCCGGCTGGCTCTGCGCCGGGCATGTCTCGCAACTTAAGCAGCCAGGCGCCACGCTTCCACTCGACCTGTTGGGCGAACCGGTGATGCTGGTGCGCGGCAATGACGATGTCATCCGCGTGCTATCTCGCGTCTGCCCGCACCGCGCGTCGGACCTGCTGCTGGGCGGCGAAGCCACCGGCTGCCATGTCGCAGGCAGCGTGCTCACCTGCCCGTATCACCACTGGACCTTCGCGCTCGACGGCAAGCTCATGGGCGCACCACACATGCAAGGTGCTGTGGACTTCAACAAGGCCGAATGGAAACTGAACAATATCCGTAGCGCCGTGTGGGAAGGCTTCATCTTCGTCAACCTGAATGACGAGGCGCCGCCGCTGGAAACCTATTTCGCGGATTTCACCGCCATCGCCGCGCCGTGGCAACTGGCTGAGATGGAACTCGTCATTTCCATGGACTGGGACTGTGCATTCAACTGGAAAGTGATGGTGGAAAACTGGATCGAAAGCTACCACCACATCGGCCCGCACTCCAAAACGCTCAACCCCTATATGCCGGCACAGGACACCTGGACCGAGCCGCCGAACGGGGCCTTTGTATACGCGCATCTGCCGATGACCGGACGGGACGCAGCACCTGTGCGCGAGGCGATTGCCAGCGGCGCCCCTGGCACCGGCTTCCTGCCAATTCCCGGCGTGCCGGTGGAGCGCCAGGGCGAGTGGAACCTATTCGTTGGCTTTCCTTGTTTCATGCTGCTGCTCGCACGCGACCGCGCCATCTGGTACCGCCTGCAACCCATTTCAGCGGAACGCTGCCGGCTCACCACCACCACGCTGGTCTCGCGCGCAAGCCTGCAAGCCCCCGGCTATGCGCAAACCCTGGAAGCGGAAACCAAAATGTTGTTCGATTTCCACGTGGAAGACATGCAGGTGAACGAAGCTGTGCAGCGCGGGTTGCGTTCCCGCCACGCCGTGCGCGGGCGGCTTAGCCAACTGGAAGAGCCCGTCTGGCAATTCCATCGTTTACTAGCGGCACAAATGGCAGACTTCCGATGAACGGCCTGTTCGAGCCCACCGACGCCGCACTGGTACCGCGCTTCGCCGGCGTAGCCAGCTTCATGCGCCTGCCGGTTGTCACGGACCCCGCACTGGTCGACGTCGCTTTGGTCGGCGTACCGTTCGACGGCGGCACCACCAACCGCCCCGGCACGCGCCACGGGCCGCGCGAAATCCGCAACCAGTCCAGCCTGATGCGCCGCATCAACGCCAACGGCGTGGCTCCTTATGACACGCTGCGGGTGGCCGACCTTGGCGATTCTCCAGTCAACCCGATCGACCTGCTCGACTCCCTTGCAAAAATCGAAGGTTTTTTTACCGGCATCGCCGCAGCCGGCGCCATCCCCATCACGGCGGGTGGCGACCATCTCATCACACTGCCCATCCTGCGCGCGCTCGCCGCCAAAGCGCCGGTGGGGCTCATCCATTTCGACGCGCATTCCGACACCAACGACAAATATTTTGGCGACAACCCCTACACCCACGGCTCCCCCTTTCGCCGCGCCGTGGAGGAAGGCCTGCTCGACCCCAAGCGCTGCGTGCAGATCGGCATTCGCGGCACCTATTATCATCCCACGGATTTTGACTTCGCCCGCGCCGCGGGATTTCGCATCATCACCATGGACGAGGTAATGGACCGCGGCATCACCGAAGTCATGGTGGAAACACGCCTAATCATCGGCGCTGATCCTGTCTATGTCTCTTTTGACATCGACAGTCTCGACCCCGCCATCGCGGTGGGCACGGGCACGCCGGAAATCGGCGGCTTCACCGCGCGGGAGGCGCAACGCATGCTGCGCAGTCTCACAGGTCTGAACATCATCGGCGCCGACGTGGTGGAAGTCTCCCCCCCGTTCGACCCCTCAGGCCTCACCGCGCTGACAGGTGCGACCATGATGTTCGAACTGCTTTGCGCCATCGCCGGAGGCAAAAACTGATGGCGCATGGCTACGAATCCGGCCGGCTGGATCTGCCCTTCGTTGGTATCTGCAGCTTCGGCAAATATCCCATCCAGCTCGACTGGGATAACATCCAGGCCGACGCCGCCATTCTCGGCGCCCCGTTTGATGGCGGCACGCAATGGCGTCCCGGCGCCCGTTTTGGTCCCCGCGCCATCCGCGAGGCCTCTACCTTATTTGCCTTCGGCCATGCCGGCGCCTACGACCATGAGGACGATACCACCTATCTCGGTAACTGCCGCATCACCGATATCGGCGACGCCGATATTATTCATACCGACACCGAACAAAGCCACGCCAATATCGAACTGGGCGTGCGCAAAATTCTCGCCGCCGGGGCCATCCCCGTGGTGCTGGGCGGCGACCATTCCATTAACATCCCCTGCATCCGCGCGTTCGACCGCCAACCCCCGGTGCATCTGGTGCAGATCGACGCGCATCTGGATTTCGTCGACGAGCGCCACGGCGTGCGCCACGGCCACGGCAACCCCATGCGCCGTGCCGCCGAGCAACCCTACGTCACCGGCCTCACCCAGCTTGGCATCCGCAATGTTTCTTCAACAGCACGCGACGGTTATGAGGATGCGCGGGCGCGCGGCTCGGACATTTTATCCGTACGCCAGGTCCGCCAGCTTGGCACGCAAGCCGTGCTGGAACGTATTCCCGCAGGTGTGCGCTATTATCTTTCCATTGACATCGACGCCTTCGACCCCTCGATCGCACCGGGCACCGGCACACCCAGCCATGGCGGCTTCACTTATTACGAGGTTCTGGAACTGCTCGCCGGCCTGGCCAAACGCGGTGCCATCGTTGGCATCGACCTCGTCGAGACCGCGCCCAGTTACGACCCCTCCGGCATCACCGCCATCCTGGCCGCGCAACTGCTGCTCAATCTCCTGGGACGGGTCCTGGCGCTGAAATAGTCCAGACCAAGCCGCCTGCCTGGGTTCTCGGCGCGGACGAGGGGGTGAGATAGTATGGGCGTGAAGCGGGAAGCCTCACGCCCATACAGCGAAGTTAGATCGAGCGGCCAACCATGAGGCGCATGATCTCGGCGGTGCCTGCGAAAATGCGATGCAGGCGGGCGGCGGTGTACAGGCGGCTGACCGGATATTCATCCATGTAGCCGGCGCCGCCATGGAACTGCACGCACTGGTCGATGATGCGCGCCTCCATCTCGGGCAGCCAGATTTTGGCCATGGCGCAACGCACGGTGTCGAGCTTGCCGGTTTTCAGGTAATCGCGGATCAAATCGTCAAGGAACGCCCGGCCGACTGCCAGTTCGGTTTTCATTTCCGCCAGTTTGAAGCGGGTATTCTGGAAGTCGATAATGGCCTGGCCGAAGGAACGGCGGTTGCGGGTGAAGGTGACGGTTTCGTCGAATGCCCGTTGCGAGGCGGCGTGCGCGATCGAGGGCCAGGTGATGCGGTCCATGTTAAGGCCGGTCATCACCACTTTCATGCCCGCACCTTCAACGCCGACCAGGTTGGAGACGGGAACACGCACATCCTGGAAGGCGATTTCGCCGGTGCCGGAGAGATGCGAGCCCATTTTTTCCAGCTGGCGGCCACGGATGAAACCTGGACGATCGGCCTCGACGATAATCATCGAAATGCCCTTCATGCCCAGTTCCGGCTGGGTTTTGCAGGCGACAATGAAGGCACCGGCGAAGGCGGCATTGCCGATGTAGGTTTTGGCGCCGTTGATGACGTATTCATCACCGTCGCGCACGGCCGAGGTGCGGATGCTGGCGACGTCACTGCCGCTATCGGGCTCGGTGATGGCAAAGCCAAAGCGGATATCGCCCTTGGCGAGCGGGGGCATCCATTTGTGCCGTTGCTCCTCGGAGCCGTTGTGGAAGAGGATTTCGCTGACGCCGTCGCCGATCACCAAGGGGGCAATGCTGGCCCCAGCCACGCTGTAGCCCAGTTCCTCGGCGATGATGACGCGGCAGAGGAAATCGCCGCCCGGCCCGCCGTATTCTTCGGGCACGCCGACCGCGAGAAAGCCCATTTCGCCGGCCTTGCTGAAGAAGGATTGCGGGACCCGGCCCTCCTTCAGCCACTCGTCCACATGGGCATCGGCCTCGGTTTCCAGGAAGCGCCGGTATGACGCCCGGAAGATTTCATGCTCCTCGGTGAACAGATCTCGGGTATAATTATAGGGCATTACGTTCTCTCTCCTTACGGGGCAACAATTCGTTCGCTACCTGCTATTTAACTACCGTACTATTTTATCCAACGTGTCCGGTCAAAAGGCAACTGGCCTGGAGCGGGTGCCATCTTGCGATTATGCCGCCCGGTAGTAATTAGAGCGTCATCCATGCCGCCAGGTGTAAATCCATGCCCGAAGACCTCCGCCTTGTAGCACTTGAGACCAGCCCGCCCGCCTTTACCGAGGGCACCGCGGAAATGATGGCATGGGATATTTTCGGCGTGGCGGGCACCGCCCAGCTGCTTTACGGCGAACGCGACCAGAATTTCCGCATCCGGCCCGAGGGCAGCGACGGGATCATCTTCAAAATTCTTGGCCCGGCCGAGGACCCTGCCGCCGTCGACTTCCAGACCGCGGCCCTTGAACATATCGCCGCCATGGACCCCACCCTGCCGGTGCCGCGCGTGCGCAGAACCCTCGCAGGCGAGGCCTACACGCGAGTGAACGACAACGCGGGTGTTCCTCACATCGTGCGTGCGCTGGACTTCCAACCGGGGCGGATCATGGAAGGCGTGGAACCCAGCCGGGCGTTGTTGCGTAACGCAGGCGCCACCCTGGCGCGGCTAGACCGTGCGCTCGCGAACTTCTTCCACCCGGCAGCGGGCCAGCGCATCGTATGGGACGCCCGCCGCGCGGTTGAGCTGCGCCCATCCGCCGACCTCATCAGCGATTCCGCCCACCGCGCTTTGATCGGCGGCGTGCTCGACCGCTTCATCGCCTTCATGCCCGAGCTGGCGCGCCTGCGCGCCCAGGTCATCCATAACGACTGCCACCCCGGCAACATGCTGGTTGACCCTGAGCAGCGCGCGATCACCGGCCTGCTCGACTTCGGCGACATGATCCATGGCCCGCTGGTGCTCAACATTGCCGTTACCGCCGCCGAAACCACCGGCAAAAACCTCTCCCCCATCGACTACGCCGCCGAGGTAATTGCCGGCTACAATGCGGTTCTGCCGCTGGAGGACGCCGAATTCCCCGCCCTGTTCGAGGCGATCATCGCGCGCCATGCCATGAGCGCGACCATCCATGCCTGGCGGCGGCAGCATGACCCGGAAGGTGCCGCAAAGCTCGGCAGCCTCAGCGCCGCCAGCGCTCCCGCGATCGAGGCATTCCTCAACGCCGGGCGTGACGCCGTAGTCGCCAAATTCCGCGCCGCGGCGGCCAGCCCGGAAACAGACCGCGCCACCGGCACACTCTCAGCCCAGCTACAAACCCGCCGGCGGCATTTCCTAGGGCGCGGCCTGGAACTCTCCTACCGCGAGCCGCTGCATCTGGTGCGGGGCGAAGGCGTGTATCTGTATGAACCGAATGGCGGGCGCTATCTCGACGCCTATAACAACGTGCCTTCGGTCGGCCACGGCAATCCGCGTGTAGCTGCCGCCATTGGCCGGCAGATGGCAACGCTCTGCACCAACACCCGCTACCTCCATCAGGCGGTCGTCGACTATGCCGAGCGCCTGACCGCCACCATGCCCGCCGGGCTGGAGACCTGCCTGTTCGTCAACAGCGGCAGCGAGGCGAACGACGCCGCCTGGCGCATCGCCAAAATTGTCACCGGCAAACGCGGCGCTCTGGTGATGGCCAACGCGTATCATGGTGTGACCGATGCGGTAGCGGCACTTTCCCCCTACTGCTGGCCATACGCCCGGCCGTTGCAGCCGCATGTCCAAGCGCTGGAAGCACCCGACACCTATCGCGGACGCTTCCGTGCCGATGACCCGGAGGCGGCGGCACATTACGCCGCCGATGCGCACCGGGCGATCTCGGCGCTACAAGCAAGCGGCCACGGCGTCGCCGCCCTCATCATCGACTCCGCCTTCGTCTCGAACGGCATCCTGGATGTGCCCCCCGGCTATTTCGCGGCCATTGCCGCCAAGGTCCGCGCTGCTGGCGGCTTGGTTATTGGCGACGAGGTCCAGTCCGGCTTTGGGCGTCTGGGGGATATGTTCTGGGGTTTTGCCCGCCACGGCGTGGTCCCGGACCTGGTCACGCTCGGCAAGCCGATGGCGAACGGCCATCCCGCTGGCGCGGTGGTCACGCGGCGCGACCTGCTGGAGGCTTTTACCGACCAGATCGACTTCTTCTCCACGTTTGGCGGCAACCCGGTTTCCGCCGCCGCCGCGCTGGCCACGCTCGATATTCTGCAAAGCGAAAACCTGCAGGAAAATGCCCGCGCCACCGGCTCCTTGTTGCGCGAGGGCATCAGCACCCTGGCCACGCGGCATCCGGCCATCGGCGACGTGCGGGGCAGCGGCCTCATGGTTGGCGTCGACATTGTTAGCGACCGAAGCCGTCGTACCCCCGACGCTGACGCCGCCAAGCAGATCGCGAATGCGATGCGCCACCTGGGGGTGCTAATCGGCACCGAGGGTCCGGACGGCAACGTCCTGAAAATCCGCCCGCCGCTGCCCTTCGGCCCGGAACATGCCACGATTTTGCTCGATGCTCTGGATCGTTCACTTTAGGGGCTAGCCGATTTCCAATTAACGCCGCTGCGTGGATCCACGCACCACGCAGTGGCCACCCAGCACCACCTTGCGTACTGGCGACTCCGGCTCTTCCAGCCGTTCCAGCAATAGTTGCATCGCCGTGCGGCCGATCGCGGCCACCGGCTGTTCAATCACCGTCAGCCCCGGCCCGGCCAGTTCGGTCCAGCTTTCGTTGTCGAATCCGGCAACCGCCATGTCCTCGGGTATCCGCTTGCCCGCCGCGCGCATCGCCCGCACGACGCCCATCAACAGCAGGCCGTTGCTGGCGATCACCGCCTCCGGCGCGGTGCCTTGTGCGAACCATTTCCCCGCTTCCGCCTCTGCCGCCTCGATGCTGGGCGCGATGAAGCACGCCGCCGGGGTCAGCCCTGCCGCCTGCATCGCCGCCACATAGCCGTCGTGCCGCTCAATGCCCGTGGTGCTGGCGTTGCCGAACAGCCCGGTAATGCGTTGGTAGCCTTGCGCCACCAAGTGCTCCACCAGCATGCCGGCGGCGGCAAAATTATCCAGCACCACGGCATCCTGCCCGCTGGCGCGGCCGGCGCGGTCGATCAGCACCATCGGGAAATTAAAAATTCCCCGCGCCAATTTATCCACCGAGGCGCGGGTGGGAGCGAAGATCACGCCCGTGACGCGCTCCTCCTCCATCAGCTGCAAATACATCGCCTCTTTCTGCGGATTCTCGTCGGTATTGCAAAGGATCACGCGCAACCCAGCTTTATAGGCGGCATCCTCCACCGCACGGGCAACGGCCGTGAAAAACGGGTTGGAAATATCGGCAACGATCAGCCCTATGGTTTGCGAATGGCGCGAGCGCAGCCGCCGCGCCGAGAGGTTTGGCCTGTACCCGGTGGCCTTCACCGCCGCCTCCACCTGGGCACGCAGTTCCGCGCTCACGGGCCCGCCGCCGAGTGCCCTGGAGACCGTGGCGGGTGAGACGCCTGCCGCGCGCGCTACATCTTTAATGCCGATTGTCATGGTTCCTGGTACTTTTTCTAGAAATCGTTCTCATTAACTTGAGCACAACAACCCATTATAATGCAATGGCCGGAGGGGAAATTGATAAAAAATCGCGAAATAGCGCAGCATAATGCTTGACAACCATACATGAAATCGTTTTCATTGTTATTAAGGTTACGGGAAAAACATCCATGTCATCAAATTTGCAAGACGCCCTGCTGGGGCGTGAGCTTGTCCGTCTCAACGCCGCACCCGCGAGCAAGGAGGCCGCCATTACCGAGGCCTGCCAGCTACTGGCCGCCGCCGGCTGCGTGGCGCCCGGCTTTGCCGCCAGCATGTTGCGGCGCGAGGCGGTGGCGAACACGTTTCTCGGCCACGGCGTCGCCATTCCGCACGGCCTGCTCGAAGATAAGGACATGGTCCGCCGCGACGGCATCGCCATTTTGCAGGTGCCGGGCGGCCTGGAATGGAACCCCGGACAAACCGCGCAGCTTATCGTCGCCATTGCCGCGCGCGGTGACACGCACATCGCCATCCTGCGCCGGCTCACCCGGCTGATTCAGGACGAGGCCCGCCTCGCCGCCCTTTGCACCACGCGCGACGCCAGCCAGATCATCCACGCCCTGACGCAGGACACGCCGATGCCCACCGCCACTCCGGTTTCGGATCTGGCGCAATCATTCGACTGGGTGGTGGACTACCCCGCCGGGCTGCACGCCCGCCCCGCCGCCGCCTGGGTGGATGTGGTACGCGCCACCGGCCTGCACGTGCAGGTGCGCCATGGTGATGAAGCGGCCGACGCCCGCAACCTCGTGGCCCTGCTGCAACTCGGCCTGCGCCAGGGCGACACGGTGACCATTTCCGCCGAGGGCGAGGACGCGGCCGCCGGTCTCGCCCGGCTGCGCGCCCGCATCATTGGCCTCACGGCGCAGGAGGTGGCTGACGCCGCCAAAGCCGCCGCCCGCGCCGCCGCTCCGGTACGTGGCTGGGTGCCGCCCGGCGCGCCGCTCACCATCGCCGGCCTCGCCGCCAGCCCTGGCATCGCCATCGGCCCGCTGCATGTTCTCACCACCGCGGAGGTCAGCATCCCCGACACGCCGGTCGCCCTCACCGAAGGCGGTAACGCTTTGCATGAGGCGCTGACCGCCACCCGCCAGCAGATGACCGCCCTGGTCGATGACACCACCCGCCGCCTCGGCGCGACGGACGCCGCCATTTTCAAGGCGCAGGCGGAGCTGCTGAACGATACCGACCTTATCACTCTCACATGCCAGCTCATGGTCGAGGGCCATGGCGTGGCATGGTCCTGGAACGAGGCCATCGAGCGCATGGCCGCCAGTCTTTCGGCATTGGGCAACCCGGTGCTGGCCGGGCGCGCCGCGGACCTGCGCGACGTCGGCCGCCGCGTACTCACCTGGCTGGCACCCTCGCTCTCCTTCGGCTCGCTGCAGAATCTGCCCGAGCAACCCTGCATCCTCGCCGCCGCTGATCTTTCACCGTCGGACACCGCCGGACTGGATATGACCCGTGTCATCGGCCTCGCCATGGCGCTAGGCGGGCCAACTTCGCATACCGCCATTCTGGCACGTACCCTCGGCCTGCCGGCCATCGTCGCCGGTGGCGAGAACGTGCTGGAAGCCAAATCCGGCACCATGGCCATTCTCGACGGCCAGACCGGCCGCCTCTACCTCTCGCCATCCGCCGAGGACATCGCCTCCGCCCAGGAATGGGCCGCCGCGCGCGCCGCCAAACAGGCCGAGGAAGCGCAAAAACGCGGCGAACCCGCCACCACCACGGATGGCCACCGCATCGAGATCGGCGCCAACGTGAACCGCCCGGATCAGGTACCGCTGGCCATCACCGAGGGCGGCGAAAGTGTCGGCCTGATGCGCACCGAATTCCTCTTCCTGGAAACCGGCGCAACACCTTCCGAAGATGAACAGTTCGCCACCTATCGCGGCATGATCGATGCTCTGGCCGGCCGCCCGCTCATCATCCGCGCGCTGGACATCGGCGGCGACAAGCAGGTCGCGCATCTGCACCTGCCGCATGAGGAAAACCCATTCCTCGGCGTGCGCGGCGCCCGCCTGCTGCTGCGCCGGCCAGACCTTTTGCACCCGCAGCTGCGCGCCATCTACCGCGCCGCCGCGCTGGGCGGGGAGGTTTCGATCATGTTTCCCATGGTCACCTCGGTCGACGAAATTTTGCGCCTGCGCGAAATCTGCGAACAAATCCGCGCTGGGTTGGGCGCACCGGTGCTGCCACTGGGCATCATGATCGAAGTCCCCGCCGCCGCCATCCAGGCCGACAGCCTGGCGGAACATTGCGACTTCTTCTCCATCGGCACCAACGACCTCACGCAATACGCACTGGCGATCGACCGGCAGAACCCGGACCTCGCTGCCGAAGCCGACAGCCTGCACCCCGCCGTGCTGCGTCTCATCGCGCAAACCGTGGCAGGTGCCTCCAAATACAACCGCTGGGTCGGCGTGTGCGGCGGCATCGCGGGCGATCCGTTCGGCGCCACGCTGCTCGCGGGCCTTGGCGTCAACGAGCTCTCCATGACCCCGCGCGACATTGCCACCGTGAAAGCCCGGCTGCGCGGCGCCGATTTTTCCTCCCTGCAAACCCTGGCCGCACAAGCACTGGCCGCCAGCACCGCGGCACAGGTGCGCGCTCTCGATGGAGCCGGCGCATGACCCGCATCGTCACCCTCACCCTCAACCCCGCCATTGACGAGACCGTGCTGCTGGAACGCCTGCGTCCCGGCCATGTGCACCGTGCCAGCGGTGTCGCCTTCCATCCCGGGGGCAAGGGTGTGAACGTCGCCAGCTGCCTCGCCGACTGGGGTCTGCCGGTTACCGCCACCGGCATCCTTGGGCATGGCAATGCAGGTACGTTCGAGGCGCTGTTCACCGCCAAGCACATCACCGACGCCTTCATCCGCGTGCCCGGCGAGACCCGCACCAACATCAAGCTCAGCCACGACGGCGAGACCACCGACATCAACCTGCCCGGCCTTACGATTTCCCCGGCAGATGCCACAAGAATTTTCGAACAGACGGTGGCGCTGGCAGACTCCGGCACGCTGGCCGTGCTGGGCGGCAGCCTGCCCGAGGGCATGCCTGAGAATTTTTACGCCGGGCTCACCCTCGCCTTGCAGGAATGCGGCGCACGTGTGCTGCTGGACACCAGCGGCACGCCACTCACCCGCGCCCTACGGGCCGCGCAACTGCCCTACTGCATCAAGCCAAACCGCACCGAACTTGAATTCTACGCCGGCACCACCTTGAACTCTGACGCCGCTCTGATCGAAGTCGCACGCGAGCTCATCGCCCGAGGAGTCACCCTTGTGGTTATTTCGCTAGGTGGCGAGGGTGCGTTGTTCGTCACCGCGCAAACCGTGTTACGCGCCTCGCTGCCCGCCTTGCGCGTCACCAGCACAGTGGGCGCCGGGGATGCCATGGTTGCCGGCATCATCGCCGCATTTAGTGAAAACGCCGGGCTGGAAGCAACTGCCCGCCTCGCTACCGCCTTCGCCACCGCCAAACTGCAACAGGCGGGACCGAATCTACCCGCGCGTCAGATCGTCGAAACGCTCTGCGCGCACGTACAAATTAGTTAGGGAGTAAACAAACATGAGCGACATTATCGCGTCGGTAGCCACCGGCAGCGTAACCGTAAACGGTGTTCTGGCTGCGCAGGCTTTGCGCAAATCGGCAAAATCAGCTGGTAAAACCATCGAGGTTGAAGTCCGCACCGACGAGGGCGTACTTAACCCCCTCACCCCCGGGCAGATTTCCGGCGCGCAAAACGTGCTGCTGATCGGCAAAACCGATGCCAGCGACGCCCGTTTTTCCGGCATGTTGACCCAGCGCGCCTCCATTGAGGACGTGCTGGCCGATGCGAGCGCCGTGCTGCGCGGCAGCAAGCCGGTGACCGGAGCAAAAAAAATCGTCGCCATCACCTCCTGCCCCACCGGCATCGCGCATACCTTCATGGCCGCCGAGGGACTGCAGCAAGCCGCCACCACGCTGGGGCATGAGATCCGCGTGGAAACGCAAGGTTCCGTGGGCTCGCAGACGCCACTCACCCCGGCCGAAATCGCCGCCGCCGACCTGGTCATCATCGCCGCCGACAAGCAGGTGGAGCTTTCCCGCTTTGCAGGCAAACGCGTATTCCAGTCCGGTACCAAACCCGCAATCAACGATGGCCAGAACCTCATCGCGCAAGCGCTGCGGGAAGCAAACCTGCAGGCGGGCATTATAGAATCCGCCAGCGCCGCGCCGCAGAAAACCGGCCCGTACAAGCATCTGATGTCGGGCGTCTCTTTCATGATCCCCTTCGTCACAGCAGGCGGCCTGCTCATCGCACTCGCCTTCGCCTTCGGCGGCATCTACGCCACCGACCCCGCGCAGGCGCACACCTTCGCCGGTGCGCTGTTCGAAATCGGCGCCAAATCCGCGTTCACTTTGTTCGTGCCCATCCTTGGCGGCTTCATCGCCTATTCCATCGCCGACCGCCCCGGCTTGGCGCCGGGCATGATCGGCGGGCTGCTGAGCTCGCTGCTCGGTGCCGGGTTTCTGGGCGCCATCGTTGCCGGATTTCTTGCTGGTTACAGTACGCTTTATCTCAACCGTTATATAAAACTACCGCGCGCGATGGAGGGTTTGAAGCCGGTTCTGATTTTGCCCCTACTCGGCACGCTGATTACCGGGTTGCTGATGGTCTACGTCATCGGCACCCCGATTGCCGAAGTTCTTGCCTTCCTCACAAACTTCCTCAAATCCATGCAGGGCTCGTCCGCCATCATCCTCGGCCTGCTGCTCGGCGCCATGATGGCGTTCGACATGGGCGGCCCGGTGAACAAAGCCGCCTACACCTTCGCCGTCGGCCTGCTCTCCGCCCAGGTGTATACGCCGATGGCCGCCGTGATGGCTGCCGGTATGACCCCGCCGCTGGCCATCGCGCTCGCCACCCGTCTGTTCCCCGCCCGCTTCTCGGAGGAAGAACGTGAAGCCGGGCTTTCGGCCGGCGCGCTGGGCCTGTCCTTCATCACCGAGGGCGCCATTCCCTTCGCCGCGCGTGACCCGTTCCGTGTCATCCCCTGCACTGTCGCGGGCTCGGCCGTGGCCGGAGCCATCTCCATGGCTTCAGGCGTGGAACTGAAAGTTCCACACGGCGGCATCTTCGTGCTGCCCATCCCCGATGCGGTCACGCATCTCGGCTTCTACGTCATCGCTTTGGTAGCAGGCACCATTGTCACCGCGTTGATGCTCGGCGCGCTGAAGAAAAATTTCGTTGAAAAAACCGTCTAACTCAAGAAAAGGTCAACAGGTTCATGCTTAAAAAATTCGTCTATGCCGCCGGCATTTCCATGCTGGCACTCAGCGCCGCGCAGGCGCAAACCACCCCGGCACCCACCCTCGGCCAGAAATTGTTCGACGACGGCGTCTCCATCTCGCTGAACTACACGGGTGAAGCTGCGGGCAACCCCTCCGGCGGCATCCGCCAGGGGTCCGATTATGCGGGACAGGTCTTCCTCAGCGGCGATTTCGACATGAGCAAAATCGCGGGTCTCACCGGCACCACTATCCATGTCGCCGTAACGCAGCGCCATGGCCGCAATCTGGCCGCTGACGACATCGGCAACAACACCTCCGTGCAGGAAATTTATGGCACGCAGAACGTTCATCTGGCCTATTTCACCATCGAACAGAAACTGTTCAATGACCGGCTGGACATTACCGCCGGGCGCACCGTCGCCAACATCGCCTTCCTCAACTCGCCGCTGTATTGCCAGTTCCAGTCCAACTCGGCCTGCGGCAATCCCACCTTCATTTTCAAGGACAGCAATTTCACCTACTTCCCCGCGTCCAGCTGGGGCGGCGACGCAAAATTCCTGTTCACGCCCGATACATATGTGCATGCGGGCCTGTATGAGGTGAACCCGGTCGACAACACCTTCCTCGCGCACGGTTTCGACCTCTCGGGCGAACATGCAACCGGCGTCGTGGCCCCCGCCGAACTTGGCTACACGCCCAACGGCAACCTCTACGCCGTTGGCGGCTGGTACGACACCGGCGCCTATTCCGACCCGCTGAACGATGCCACCGGCCAACCCGCCCTACTCACCGGGCAGCCCTACGCCACCCATCACGACCGCTCCGGCATGTTCCTGCGCTTCAACCAGCAGGTCACCCCAACTGGTTTGGCGGTATTCGGCGTGTTCATGACCAAGCTCAGCGGCCAGGTGAACGAGAACCAGTATTACGAGCTCGGCGCCGTGCAGACCGGCACTTTCGCCGGGCGCGACACCGACACCATCGGCTTCGTCGTCAACGACCAGGAATTCTCCAACGCCTTCCTCGACAACATCGCCACCGCGCGTGAATCCGTTGGCGGCACCGGCAATATTCCGCACCGTGAGATCATGATGGAACTCAACTACGACGCCCAGCTCACGCCGTGGATGACCGCCACGCCGAACCTGCAGTACATCATCAACCCGGATCAGTCCGCCGAGCCGTATCGTAAGACCAACATCAAGAACGCCTTTGTCGTCGGCTTGAAATTTACCGTTGACCTTGCCCGTCTGGGCGGCTTCGCCCCGCCGCAATAGGCGGGCGATGATCCGGGACCGCGCCGTGGCGCGGCGCGGTCCCGGATATCCATTTGCTTTCAATGGTTTTCGCGTACAATTTGCAAGCGCAACCGTGAAGAAGGATTTGCCATGACCAGCCGCGTCATCCCCGTCGTCCCCTTTGTCCTCGTGGTGTTCGGCGCTACCGGCGATCTGGCCCGGCGCAAACTGCTCCCCGCCATGTTCCAGCGCCATATGGCCGGGCAATTGCCCGATGCCGCGAATATCATCGGCGCCTCGCGCGGCAAGCTCACCCATGATGCCTTCATCGCCCTCGCCCGGCAGGCCATTATCGACCACGTCCCGGCCGATGAGCGCAATGAGGCCGATGTCGCGCGCTTCATCGCCCGGCTGGATTACGTCGCGGTTGAGGCCGATGACGACCACGGATGGCTGGACCTGACGCACGCGCTGGAAGCCTACCACGACCGTGTCAACGTATTCTACCTCGCCACCGGCCCCGCGCTGTTCGGCCCAATCTGCGAGCGCCTGGGCCGGTTCGGCCTGGCGCATGGCAATGCGCGCGTGGTGGTGGAAAAGCCGATCGGCAATAACCTGGAGTCCGCCAAGGCGCTCAACGCGGCCATCGGCAAGGTCTTCCCCGAGGACCGTGTCTACCGCATCGACCATTACCTCGGTAAAGAGGCGGTGCAGAACCTGATGGCGCTACGCTTCGCCAATTTCCTGTTCGAGCCGTTGTGGAACGCCGCGCATATTGACCACGTGCAGATCACCGTGGCGGAGAGCCTCGGCGTGGAAGGCCGCGCGGGATATTACGACACCGCCGGCGCGCTGCGCGACATGGTGCAGAACCACATCCTGCAACTGCTCTGCCTCGTCGCCATGGAACCCCCAGCGCGGCTGGATGCCGATGCCTTGCGCGACGAGAAACTCAAAGTCCTGCATGCGTTGAAGCCCGTCGGCGACCCGCTTTCCACGCAGAACGCCGTGCGCGGCCAGTACCGCGCGGGGGCTTCGGCCGGCGGCGCGGTGCCGGGCTACCTGGAGGAGCTGGGCGCCGAGGCCAGCAGCACGGAAACCTTCGTGGCGCTGAAAGCCGAGGTCGAAAACTGGCGCTGGGCCGGGGTGCCGTTCTACCTGCGCACCGGCAAGCGGCTGGCCGAGCGCGTCTCGGAAATCGTCATCGCCTTCCGCCCCATCCCGCACTCCGTCTTCGCCCCCTCCGCCGGCGCCATCGAGGCCAACCGCCTCGTCATCCGCCTGCAACCCGATGAAGGCGTGAAACTCTGGCTGATGACCAAGGACCCCGGCCCCGGCGGCATGCGTTTGCGCTCAGTGCCGCTGGACATGAGCTTCGCCAACGCCTTCCAGGTCCGCAACCCGGATGCCTACGAGCGCCTGGTGCTGGACGTGGTGCGCGGCGACCAGACCCTGTTCATGCGCCGTGACGAGGTGGAAGCCGCATGGAGCTGGATCGACCCGATCCTCGACTCCTGGTCGCATGCCGCCGAACAGCCAAAACCCTACACCGCGGGCACCTGGGGACCGTCCGCCGCCATCGCCCTCATCGAGCGCGACGGCCGCACCTGGCTGGACGGCAGTTCGTGATCCGTGAATTCCCCACCCCCCAAGCCCTGGCGGACGCGCTGGCGGACTACGTTACCGCCCTCCTCATCGCGCGCCTGGCACGCGATGGCGCGGCCGCGCTGGCGGTTTCCGGCGGCACCACGCCGGTGAAATTTTTCCAGGCACTGGCCACGAAGGAACTGGACTGGCGGCACGTTACCATCACCCTGGTGGACGACCGCTGGGTGCCGGAAGCCTCGTCGCGCTCCAACACCGCGCTGGTCAAACAGCACCTGCTGCAAGGCAAGGCCGCGGATGCAAAATTCCTCCCGCTTGTGAACGATGCCGCCACGCCGGAAGCAGGGCTGGCGGAGGTTGAACGCGCCGTCACCGCGCTGCCCCTGCCCTTTGCCGCCGTGGTGCTCGGCATGGGGCTGGACGGCCACACTGCTTCCTTCTTCCCCGGCGGCGACCATCTGGCAGCCGCGCTGGCCCCCAGCCACGGCCAGCTTGCCGAAACCATGCGCGCGCCCGGCGCCGTGGAGCCACGCATCACCCTCACACTGCCGGTCCTACTGGCGGCGGAGGGGGTGGCACTCCATATCGAGGGTGCGGCCAAACGCGCCGTGCTCGAAGGCGGCGCGCCGGACCTGCCGGTCCGCGCCGCGCTCGCCCGCAAACCCGCGCCCGAAATTTTCTGGAGTCCCTAAACATGGTTCATCCCCTTATCCAGGACGTCACCAACCGCATTATCGCCCGCAGCGCACCCGCGCGCGGCACCTACCTCGCCCGCATCGCGGCGGCAAAATCCGAAAAGCCGCAGCGCCGCGCACTGGGCTGCGCCAACCAGGCACATGGTTTCGCCGCCTGCGCACCGGGTGACAAAGCCGTGTTGCGCACCGGTGACGGCACCAGCCTCGCCATTGTCACCGCCTATAACGACATGCTCTCCGCGCATCAGCCCTACGAGCGTTTCCCCGACCTCATCCGCGCCGCCGCCCGCGCGGCCGGAGGTGTCGCCATGGTCGCCGGTGGCGTGCCCGCGATGTGCGACGGCATCACCCAGGGCGAGATCGGCATGGAACTGTCGCTGTTTTCCCGCGACGTGATTGCGCTTTCCACCGCCGTGGCCCTCTCGCATCAAACTTTTGATGCCGCCGTATTCCTGGGTATTTGCGACAAGATCGTCCCCGGCCTGGTTATCGGCGCGCTCTCCTTCGGCCACCTCCCGGCCGTGTTCATCCCCGCCGGCCCCATGACCTCCGGCCTGCCCAATGACGAGAAATCGCGCATCCGCCAGCTCTATGCCGAGGGCAAGGTGAGCCGTGACGATCTTCTGGAAGCCGAGGCAAAATCCTACCACGGCCCCGGCACCTGCACATTTTATGGCACAGCCAACACCAACCAGATGATGATGGAAATCATGGGGCTGCATCTTCCCGGCGCTGCCTTCATTAATCCAAACACGCCGCTGCGCGATGCGCTCACCACCGCCGCCGCGCAACGCGCTTTGGCCATCACCGCCGCAGGCAACGACTACACACCGGTCGGCCATATTCTCGACGAACGCGCCTTCGTCAACGGCATCGTCGGCCTGCACGCCACCGGCGGCTCCACCAACCACACGCTGCACCTCGTCGCCATGGCAGGCGCCGCGGGCATTACACTCACCTGGGACGATTTTGCCGACCTCGCGCAAGTCACGCCGCTGCTCACGCGCATCTATCCCAACGGCACCGCCGACGTGAATCACTTTCACGCTGCCGGCGGAACGGGTTTTGTGATTCGTGAGTTGCTTTCCGCCGGTCTGCTGCACGAGGATGTGCGCACCGTGGTTGGCACCGGCCTGACCGCCTACGCGGCGGAGCCAAAACTGGTGGACGGCCACGTGGCCTGGTTCCCCGCCCCCGAGGCCAGTGGCAACGCCAGCGTGCTGCGCGGCATCGGTGACGCGTTCCAACCCACCGGCGGCCTGCGCGTGCTGGATGGCGACCTTGGCCGCGCCGTCATCAAAACCTCCGCCGTCAAGCCAGAACGGCATATCATCGAGGCCCCGGCAAGGGTTTTTCACAGCCAGGAGGAAGTGCAAGCCGCCTTCAAGGCCGGCGAACTCAACCAGGATACCGTGGTCGTCGTGCGTTTCCAGGGACCAAAAGCCAACGGCATGCCCGAACTGCACAAGCTCATGCCACCGCTCGGCGTGTTGCAGGATCGCGGCTACAAAATCGCCCTGGTGACGGACGGGCGGCTCTCCGGCGCGTCGGGCAAAGTCCCCGCCGCCATCCACGTCACCCCGGAAGCCGCCGACGGCGGCGCCATCGGCAAAATCCGTGACGGCGACATCATCCGTGTCGACGGCACGAACGGCCATCTCACTGTCCTCGTACCGCCCGAAGTCTGGGCCGCGCGCACGCTCGCTAGCGCTGATCTCTCCGCCAACCGCAGCGGCGTCGGGCGCGAACTTTTCGCCGCCTTCCGCCATGTCGTCAGCACCGCCGACACGGGTGCTAGTATTTTCGCAAAGGTCTCCGCATGAATCTCGAAACCATTTTACGCGCAGCGCCGGTCATCCCCGTCGTCATCATCGATGATCTGAGGGACGCCATCCCCCTCGCCCGCGCCTTGGTCGCCGGCGGCCTGCCGGTCATCGAAATCACCCTGCGCACCGCCGTGGGGCTGGAGGCCCTCCGCGCCATTTCCGCTGAGGTACCTGAGGCCATCGTCGGCGCCGGCACCGTGCTGACCGCCGCGCAGTTCGAAAAAACCGTTGCGGCAGGCGCGAAATTCGCTGTCTCGCCAGGCGCGACAAAAACCCTGCTCGATGCCGTGGCGGGTGCGCCCGTAAAACTCCTCCCCGGCATCGCCACCGCGTCGGAGGCAATGCAACTCATCGAACGCGACTACGAATTTGCCAAACTCTTCCCGGCGGAGGCCGTTGGCGGTGCGCCCCTGCTGTCCTCCCTCGCCTCTCCACTGCCGCAACTCAAATTCTGCCCCACCGGCGGCATCACCCTGGAATCCGCGCCGCGCTATTTAAAACTCCCCAACGTCATCTGTATCGGCGGCTCCTGGATGGTGAACCGCAAAGCCATCGCCGAGGGCGCCTGGGCCGAGATCACCGCCGCCGCCGCGCAAGCGGCCGCACTGCACATCCATCGGGGGAGTGCGGCCCATGGATGAGCTCTGGACCAGCCTGGCCAATGTGCAAAAAACCACGCTCCCCTTGCGCGACCTGTTCGAGGAAAATCCGCACCGCTTCGCCGAATTTTCCGCCACTCTGGATGACCTGCTGCTCGACTATTCCAAAACTACCCTAACGGAAAAATCGCGCACCCTGTTACTAAGCCTCGCAACCTCCGCTCAGGTCGCGCAAAAACGAGACGCCATGTTCGCGGGCGAGAAAATCAACACCACGGAGAATCGCGCCGTACTGCACATTGCCCTGCGCAACATCACCAACACCCCAGTGTATGTGGATGGCGCCGACGTGATGCCCGAAGTCAACAAAACTTTCGACGCCCTTTACAAATTCGCCGAATCCATCCGCTCCGGCGCCATCACCGCCGCGGACAGACAACCTTTCACCGACGTCATCAACATCGGCATCGGCGGCTCCGACCTCGGCCCGGTAATGGTCACCGGCGCCCTCGCCCCCTACCATAACGGCCCGCGTGTGCATTTCGTTTCGAATGTGGATGGCGCACACCTGGCCGACACCATCCGCACACTCAATCCCGCGCGCACGCTCATCATCATCGCCTCCAAAACCTTCACCACCATCGAAACCATGACCAATGCCCATTCCGCGCGGCAGTGGATCGTGGACGCTCTTGGTGAACAGGCCGTCGCCAAACATTTCGCGGCAGTCTCCACCGCCCTCGACAAAGGTGCGGTCTTCGGAATTTTACCCGAAAGAACCTTTGGCTTCTGGGACTGGGTAGGCGGGCGCTATTCCATCTGGTCCGCCATCGGCCTGCCGGTGATGCTTGCCATCGGCGCGGAAAAATTTCGTGAATTTCTTGCCGGCGCGCATGATATGGACCAGCATTTCCGTACCGCCCCGTTCGCGCATAACCTGCCTGTGCTGCTCGCCCTCACCGGCATCTGGCACCGCAACGTGTGCAACTACGCCTCCCGCGCCATTCTCCCATACGACCAGCGCCTCGCCCGCTTCCCCGCGTACCTGCAACAGCTGGATATGGAGTCCAACGGCAAACGCGTCACCAAAAGCGGCGCACCCGTTACCCAAGCCACCGGCCCACTGGTCTGGGGTGAGCCCGGCACCAACGGTCAGCACGCTTTCTACCAGCTTCTGCACCAGGGTACCGCAATCATCCCGTGCGAATTCCTCATCGCCGCGCAAGGGCACGAGCCCGGTATGCGCGAGCATCACAACCTGCTCATCGCAAATTGCCTGGCGCAAACACAGGCGTTAATGAACGGCCGGACACTGGAAGAAGCCTGCGGCAATCCGCACCGCGTCTTCCCAGGCAACCGCCCGTCCATCACCCTCGCCTACTCCAAACTAACCCCCCGCACGCTCGGCCGCCTCATCGCCCTCTACGAGCACCGCGTCTTCGTCGAAGCCGCCATCTGGGACATCAACGCCTTCGACCAATGGGGCGTTGAACTCGGCAAGGAGCTCGCCACCCGGCTGCTCCCCATCGTCGCCAGCGGCCGGCCGGAGCGAGATACCGATTCCTCCACCGCCGGCCTCATTCTGCATATTACCCAAAAGGACACCGCGCCATGATCCAAACAAACCCTACCGTATGGGACCGAAACCTGGCGCTTGAACTGGTCCGGGTAACCGAAGCCGCCGCCATCGCCGCCTCGCGCTGGATCGGCCGTGGCGAGAAAAACGCAGCCGATGGCGCCGCTGTCGAGGCCATGCGTAAGGCCTTCGATACCGTGGCGATTTCCGGCACCGTGGTCATCGGTGAGGGCGAAATGGACGAGGCGCCCATGCTCTTCATCGGCGAAAAAGTCGGCTGCGGCGGCCCAGCCATGGACATTGCTGTCGACCCCCTGGAGGGCACCGAAATCGCCGCGAAGGGCGCGCCAAACGCACTCGCCGTGATAGCCCTGGCGGAACGCGGCAATTTCCTGCACGCGCCAGATGTCTACATGGACAAAATTGCCGTCGGCCCCGGCCTGCCTGAAGGCATCATCTCACTCAGCGCACCGGTCGCCGAGAACCTCCGTAATCTGGCTCAGGCGAAGCGCTGCGACATCTCCGACTTGATGATCTGCATCCTGGAGCGAGACCGCCACGCCGAAATCATCGCCAGATGCCGGGAGGCCGGCGCGCGAATCACTTTAATCGGCGAGGGCGATGTCGCCGGTGTCATCGCCACATCCCAGTCCGAAACCGGGATCGATATGTACCTCGGCTCCGGCGGGGCGCCGGAAGGCGTGCTGGCGGCGGCCGCGTTGCGCTGCACCGGCGGGCAAATGCAAGGGCGGCTGCTGTTCGAGGATCAGGCCCAGATCGACCGCGCAAAAACCATGGGCATCACCGATCCCAACCGCATTTACAGCATGACCGAGATGGCCAAAGGCGACGTCATGTTCGCGGCATCCGGCATCACCTCCGGCCAGATGCTGCGTGGCGTGCAACGCTCCGCCCAGGGCGCCACAACCCATTCCATCGTCATGCGCAGCAAATCCGGCACAGTACGCTTCATTGAGGCCCACCATAACTTCCAGACAAAAACCTGGGGCAACGAATAGACGACGGGCATATCTATAATTTTGCGTATCGAAGTTGAACTGCTGGGCGAGATGCTTGATTTTGCCTCCAGCATGAGCTTTCGCGACCTGGAGTCCTTGAACCTTCGCTTGATGCCGCGCTCCTGAAGACGGATGGTGACTTGGTGGCGAATGCGTTAAAAGCCAAAGCTTGCGGCCCGACCTCCCTGATTGTCCTAAGGACGCCGGGGAAGGACCGCCTAAAACAAGACTTGGGGAAACGATAATTATCATGGGCGACGCCAATCTGGCACCTGAAAACTACCTCGGAGCGACCTACTTCCTGGATTATGACGCCGCGCGCGAGCACTTCCAAACGGACGAACCATGAGCGCTGACGCTCCCGCCAGCACCACAGCGGTCCAGCACCTGCGCGTCGCCGATTTTGGCCTGGGCCTCTCCGCGGCACTGGTGGCAAAGCAGTTCGCCGAACTGGGTGCCACAGTCTCCCGGATTGAGCCCGCAGCCGGTGACCCGTTCTACGACGTCTACCCCGCCTACCGCTTCTGGCGGTGCCATACAGTCCTCGAACCAATTGAGCGCGGCACGGAAATTCTTGAGACGGCCGATGTCTGCATTATCGGCGGCGAGGATTATCCTGGCCTCGCCTCGCCCTGGGATGCACAGGCGCTCAGCCGCCAGTACCCCCGCCTGATCGTGCTGCAAATCGTTGGCTACCCGGATGACCCTGCCCGTCCCGCCGTCGACCTGCTGGTGCAGGCGCGGCTTGGCACTGTCTATGAACAATTCTCGCAACGGCCGGTTGCGGCGGGTTTTCCCGTGCCCAGCTACGGCGCTGCGTTGCAAGGGCTGGTCGGCGCATGGGTCGCCCTTGTTGAGCGTGAACGCAGCGGTCTCGGCCAGATCGTCACCATCTCCCTCGCGGCCGGTGCCGCCATGTTCTGGGGCCCATTCTGGATGAAGGCCGAGCACGCCGATGCCGGGTTCACCGGGATCACCCCGCGCGATGTCCGTCAGCTCATTCTGCGCTGTGCGGGCGATGAATACGTGCAGATGACCATGGGCGTTCCCGGCGCCCTGGCAAAAGTGCATGCCGCCCTCGGCATCCCCGGCCCCGTGGACCCGAACGACCGCTGCATGCCGGACCCGGCGCGCGGCGCCGCCAATTTCTACGGCGATGTCGACCTGCTCAACACCTACGCCGCGCACCATACCCGCGCCGGCCTGCTCCGCGCCCTGCATGGCGCGGGCGTCCCCGCCGAGGCAGTTCTCGCCCCCGGCGAATGCTGGGACGACGAACAAACCCGCCTGAACGGCATCATCGAAACCTGCCCGGACGGCTGGCAGGGTGCCGGCAATCCGCTGCGCATCACGCCTATCCCGGCGCCGCCCACCGCTCTGCCGGAGCGGCTACGCGCCTTCCCGCCCGGCTCGCCGCCGCTGGCCGGCATCAAAATCATCGATTGCGGTATCTTTGTCGCCGGCCCCTATGCCTCCAAGCTGCTGGCCGATTACGGCGCCGACGTCATCCGCGTGGAACCGCCAACCGGGCGTTCCACAATGAGCGGCGAACGCACCATCATCAGCGCCAATTTCGGCAAGCGCACCATTTGCGTCGATGCCAAATCCGAGGACGGGCGGGCCATTCTCGCAATGCTGTGCCAGCACGCCGACGCCATACTGCATAACTTCCGCCCCGGCGTCTCCGACCGCCTCGGCCTGGACCAAAAGACAATGCGGCGGATCAATCCCGGCCTCGTCACGCTGGAAACCACCGCCTACGGTGCCACCGGCCCCAAAGCGGCCGCGCCCGGCTTCGATATGGTGATGCAGGCACATTGCGGCCTGCACTACCGCGCCGGCGGCACCGGCAATCCACCACTTTGCAGCCGCACGCCCCTGGTTGATTTCGCGACCGGCGCCGTCGGCGCCATCGGCCTGCTGGTCGGCTTGTACGAGCGGCTGACAACCGGCGGGACAATTGCCGCCGAGAGCAATCTGCTGAACGTCGGCACCTACCTGATGTCCGAACTGGTCCGCTCGCCCACGGGCACACCGCTTGGGGCACCGTCACTCGACGAGACCCAGACCGGCTTCCACCCTGCCGAAAGCCTGTACCAGACCGCGGACGGCTGGGTCGCCATCGCCGCCCGGTCCAACGCGATGGCCGCCGCACTGGCTGGCATGCTGGCTCTTACACTCCCCACCAACCGCAGCGAATGGGGCCCGTCTGCGCGAAACCAACTCGCATCAGCCATCCGCAACTGGACAACCACCGCCGTCATCCAATCCGCCGAAGCCAATGGTATCTGGATCGAACTCTGCCGCAGCGACGCCTGGGAGCAAACCCCGCCGGACGGCACCATCCTGCGCAGCATGCACGATGACATCTACGGCGAGGTCGTCCACTGCATCGGCCCCCTCGCTAACTTTTCTCGCAGCCAGACGATTCCAGCGCAACGGCTTTCCGTCGCCCCCGGGCAGGACACAAAATCCATCCTTGCCGAGCACGGTATATCCGAAGCGCAGGTCGCCAACTGGATTGAGGCCCGCGTAATCGTGTAACCGCGCCGGAATTTATGAACCAGCGCGAGCCAGGGTCGGTTGTTTCGTGCCCGGCCTAATCACACCCCAGGCAGCGCATGGGAAACAATCTCACCCCTTGTCAAAAACTTTGGAAATCATCGCCTGCGCTTCATCCTGAATCAGCTTCAGGTGTTCCTTCCCACAAAAACTTTCCGCGTAAATTTTATACACGTCCTCGGTCCCAGATGGCCGCGCGGCAAACCAGCCGTTTTTCGAAACGACCTTGATGCCACCGATTTTTTCATTATTACCCGGCGCGCGCGTCAATTTCGCTTCAATCGTCTCGCCCGCAAGCTCCGTGGCATCCACATCGGCCGGCTCCAACTTGCCAAGGCGCGCTTTCTGTTCGCGTGTGGCCGGCGCGTCGATCCGCTCATAAAAAGACTCACCCAACTCCTGCGTCACGGAGGCATAAAACTGCTGCGGGTCCTGCCCGGTTCGCGCGGTCATTTCCGCCGCGAGCAGGCCCATAATCAGCCCATCCTTATCGGTGGTCCACACCGTCCCATCCCGCCGGAGAAACGACGCTCCGGCACTTTCCTCGCCGCCGAACGCGAGCGAACCATCCACCAACCCGCTGCTGAACCATTTGAAACCAACAGGAACTTCCGTGAGCTTGCGCCCCAGCTTCGCCGCCACACGGTCAATCATGCTGCTGGAGACAGCGGTCTTGCCAATGGCGCTGTCCGCCCGCCAGCCCGGCCGGTTCGCGCATAAATAGGCAACCGCCGCGGCCAAAAACGCGTTCGGCTTCATCAGCCCGCCCGACGGGCAGACAATGCCATGCCGGTCCGCATCCGTATCATTGGCAAAGGCAATGTCGAATTTGTTTTGCAAGGCAATCAGCGGCGTCATCGCATAAACCGATGAACAATCCATTCTTATTTTGCCGTCCCAATCAGCCGTCATGAACCGGAACGCCGGATCGACGCCACCGTTCACCACGGTTGCGTTGAGTTTGTAGCGCTCGATAATGGGTTGCCAATAATGCACGGCCGCACCGCCCAGAGGGTCGATGCCAATGCGCACACCAGCCGAACGGACCGCGTCCAAATCGACAACATTGGCAAGGTCATCGACATAAGGCGTGATATAGTCATGGGCATGGCAAATCGCGGCCTGGCGCGCACGCGCGTAAGGAATACGCAGCACGCCCTTCAACCTATCCGCAAGAAAGGCGTTGGCTGCTTTTTCGATAAAGCCAGTCACATCCGTATCCGCCGGCCCACCATTCGGCGGATTGTACTTAAAGCCGCCCTCATCGGGTGGATTGTGCGACGGGCTGATGACAATACCATCGGCAACGCCACTGGTGCGGCCACGATTATACCGCAAGATCGCGTGCGAGATCACGGGCGTGGGTGTATAGCCATCGTGCGCGTCGACCATGATCTCCACGCCATTGGCCACCAGCACTTCCACGGCACTGGCGAAGGCGGGCTCGGACAACGCATGCGTGTCCATGCCCAGGAACAGCGGCCCGTTAATGCCGGCGTGGCTCCGGTACAGGCAAACGGCCTGGGAAATCGCCAGAATATGCGCCTCGTTGAAGGAGGAAGCGAAGGCGGCGCCACGATGCCCCGATGTGCCGAAGCTGACCCTTTGGGCTGTAACCTCCGCATCGGGCACCAGCGCGAAATACGCCGTCACCAGCCGTGGAATATTCGCCAGCAAATTTTCCGGGACCAGCTTCCCGGCGAGGGGGCTTACACGCTCAGACATATCATCCTCAATCTTATCCCAGCTCAACCTGTATCCGGTGCGCGGCGCCTCCGTCTACCAAGGGAATAAGAATTTTTGCATGCGCCTCTGTCTTGCTTTCCACCGGACGGGTGGTGGACGCATTCAGCTCAACCGGGTACGGCAATCCCAACCGCGCTACCGTAGCGCAACATGAAACCGCCGTACTGGATTTAAGCATGACCTCCGCCCACCCCCGCCCCATCCTCGCCACTCATAGCGGCAAGTTCCATTGCGACGAGGTGTTCGCCTACGCCGTATTGCGCCTGGCACTGGGACTAAGCGGGCCTGGAGTGGATCACACCCTGCTGCGGACGCGCAAGCCGAACCTCATCGAGACCGCGGATATCGTGTGGGATGTCGGCAGCATCTTCGACGCGGCGCTCAACCGGTTTGACCACCACCAGCGCGGCGCCCCGGTACGCCCGGACGAAACCCCCTTCTCGTCCGCGGGCCTCGTCTGGCAAGTCTACGGCGAGCGCGCCGTCACCGCACTACTGCCCCCCGGCGATTCCGCCCGGTTCGCCGCTTCCGTCGCCGCCGAGCTCGATACCAGCTTGGTCCGCCGCATCGACGAGATCGACAACGGCGTGTCGGCAACCGGCCCGATCAAACGCGACACACTTGGCCTGGCGACGCTCATCGGCGAATTCAACCCGACATGGGACGATAGCGACGCAAACGGCCCGGCCGCCGGCGACGCCGCCTTCCTGGAAGCAACCGCGCTGGTAACCGCGACGCTGCGCCGCCGCGTTGACAATCTGCGCGCACGCCACGCCGCCGAAGCAGCCGTACTCGCCGCTCACCAGACCGGCGACGACCCGCGCCTCCTCGTCCTCGATACCGGCATGCCCTGGAAAAACGCGGTTTTCTCGCATGATCTCCCCGTGCTTTTCACCGTCTCCCCCGCCTCCAACGGCAATTGGATGATCGACACCATGCCGCCGGAGCCCGGCTCCTTCGAACAGCGCCTCCCCCTGCCCGCAAGCTGGGCCGGTCTGCAGGCCGAAGACCTCGCCCAGGAAACCGGCGTCGCGGACGCTGTATTCGTGCATGTGCGCCGCTTCGTCGGGTCGGCAAAATCCCGCGCGGGCGCCATCGAACTGGCGCGCAAAGCACTCGCCACGGCAGAGCCAGTCAATAATTGAACTGATACGTCAGCCCCACGCTGCTGCTGTTGCCGGTGCTGGAAGTACCCGTCGAGGTTTGCAGTTTCAGGCCTTTGTACAGATTAATCTCCACGGTCGCCTGCGTGCCCTGGCCGTTGGTTGCCTGTGTCGCACCGACATAAACCCCCGGCGCGACATAACGCCCAGCCGCCACCGAGGGTGGACCGCTGCCACTGCCACTCAGCGAGAGTTCGCTCAACCCCAGTGCGTTACGCACGGAATCCAGCGGATTGGGCAAGCCGCCACCTAATCCGGAAAGTTGCGCCAGGGCCGCCGCCAACGATGCTGTCTGGAAGGGTGAAAGGCTCGTAGTGCTTTGGCCAAACAGTAACCGCGCCAGAATTTCGTCCGAGGGCAAAGGCGGCGAACTGGTTAGCGTAATCTCCGGCTTGGCCGCCGTGCCGCCCACAATCAGCGTCGCGGTGGTATTATCCGCGGTCACGGCCGAGGCTTCGAGGTCCAACGTCGGCATGAAAGCGGCACCGTTGAAGCTTACGTTGCCTTTGGTGAATTGCAGGTTTTTCCCGGCGAGCGAGACATTACCCCGGATCAGCTCAAACCCACCCTCCGGGTCGGGCGCCGCCATTGTACCGGTGAGATGCACCCGGCCCCCGAGTTCGGCAAATATCCCGTCACCACGCACAAAAATCTGATTTTTCGCGGTCACCAGAAGATCGAGCAATACAGCCGGCAGCGGGGATGGCGGCGGCGGCAGCTTTTCACCGGCATTGATTATCGGAAGATCAGCAACACTTGGCGGCAGTGATTTAGGTATGTTGATATTGGCCTTACCGATGTTAACGGTTCCCGCCAGCGCCATCTGGCCACGCAGTGCTCCCTTTAGCGTCAGCGCGGCATCAAGGTTTCCGGAGAAAATATCCGAGGAGATGGGAGTCGCATTGGCGGCGTCCAACGCGATATCAAGCGGGAAACCAGGCGTTCCCAGATCAATGGTGCCATGCCCTGTTATGCGCCCGTCCCCGGCCGTGGCCTGAAAGCTCTGCAAGGTAATCATTGGTCCCGCCGCTTGCATGCGGGCCGTCATATGGGTGAGGTTCAGCCCGTTGCCGATATCCTGGACGCTGCCATCGTCCAGGGTTGCGTCACCATCGACGCGCGGCGCCACGGTGGTGCCGGTCACCATCACATCCGCCGTCACCAGCCCGCGCACCTCGGTTTCATTTCCCGCCACAAACAGATCGAGCAGCCGCAGATCCGTGCGCCCGGTTACGTGCAGGTTCAACGGGCCATCCGCGCTCAGCGGCACCAGCCCCGCGGCGGTGAGTGCCACATCCTGCCCGGCAGTCAGTGTCGCATTCACGTTCGCGGCTTTGCCGGAAACCTCGGCGCTACCGGTCAAATCCGCCGCCGGCATGGCGCTGGCTGGGCCGGATCGCAGTTTAATGTTTTGCGCATTCAGCGTAATATTCCCGATCGGAGCGCCCAGGGTGCCGGTCAGTGCCGCGCTGGCGGAAAGCGTTCCCGTCATATCGAGTTTCGGCGCGAACAGCACGGCCAGGCTTGCGGGCAGGTTCTGCACCGTCAGGGTTGCCTTGAGCTCCGGCGCAAGCGTGCCATCCAGCCCGATCCGCCCGCCATTCAGACCCAGCGCCAAATGCCGCACGGTAATAGCAGGCCGAGTCAAAATCTGCGCCGGACCTTGCAGTACGGCGTCAACCTGCCGCCAGGAGGCACTGAACGATGAAACCGTGGCGGCCCGTGTCTCAAGGTTAACCACACCGGCCAACGCCATCCGCGCCGGCGCCGAGCTCAACCGGTCCGCCGAGCCCTGCACGCGCACGGCCAGCGCATTGGCCGGCCCGTTGGCGCTGAGCGTGGCATTCACCGCGCCGGGCGACGGTCCTGCCACCAGGTTTTTCGCCGTAACGTCCAGTTTGAAAATATTTTTGCCCGAATAGGCAAAACTTCCCGCCAGACTGCCCTGTAACGGCACCGGGGAAAACCGCGCAAAATCGCCCAACCGCCCGACCATGAAGTTCGCCGTGCCGGTGGGCACCGTGGCACCGGGGGCCAGAACGAGGTCCGCCTGCGCCTTCAACGAGCGCCATAAAGCCTTGTTGATCGTGAGCGTCGCAGCACCATTCACATCACGCGACAAGGCAGCGTCGAGCTGGAGCGGAGAATGCTCGAACTCGCCGGAGCCGGTAAGCGTGCCCACGGGCGCCAGCGGCAAATGCTGTGCGCCGATAACTATACTGAACGGAGCTGAGGGGATCGCCTTCTCAGCCACGCTGCCGGTCAACAGCGCTTGCACGGCAAAGTCCCCCGGCATGCCGGTGATGTTGCCGCTCCCGGTTACATCACCGGAAGTTCCGGGCAAGAATGCACCCAGGCGGTGGAGCGAAATCTGCGTCCGCAGGTTCATACCCGCTGGCGCCACGCTGCCACTGGCTGAAGCCTCGAATGCCGCGCCGGAAACCTCAAAATTCTGGATCGTGAATACCTGGCGGCGCACATTCGCCAGCAGTTCAAAATGCCCCGCCGGGCCGACCAATTTCTCAAGTCCGTAGGGGCCGGCCGTCAACGCGGCATCGCCGGAGAGCGCCAGTGTGCTGCCACCATCCGGCTGCATCGCAATGACAAGATGCAGGCTCGTGCTGCCCGCCAGATTATTTCCCGCCATGGCACCGAAGGGAGCAAGGGCTGGAACGTTCAGCACCACATCAGCCTTGGGACTATCCGGGTTAAGGCCAAGCGTGCCGTTGCCATTCAAGTGCGCCGCGCCCAACGCCATGTTGAAATTCAACGCAGCAGCGTCGCGCGGCCCAGCCAGCGTAATATCCAGGGTAAGCGGCTGATGCACCAACGGCCCGGCAAAATGCCCCAACGGGCCATCCGGCGGCTCGGCGGCATGCAGTTGCATGGAGACCGTTCGCGGGTCGATCCCCGCATTCAGGGAATAGCCCGCGCCACCATTCAGTGCCGTGGCATTCAGCGTGATACTTCCATGCGTCACATTGCGGAAATGCATCGCGCCGGTAACGTTCAGCGAGGTGTTTTCCCCCGCGAACGCGGCCCCGAGGTTCAGCGCGGGGATCGCCACCCGGGCAACGTCGATCCGCAATCCTTGCAGTACTCCCCAGGAATTTTTCGATTGCGTACCCGCAACCGGCTGGCGTGGAATGTCGAGCGATGCCGCCGTCAGCGATGTCACGTCGATACCGCCGCGCAGGAGCGCAAGCGGTTGCCAGCGCAGCTCCAAACTCTGCCCACTCAGCCACACGCCGCCGCTGTCGGCAAGGCTGAGCGAGGCCAGTTTTATATCCGCCGGAAAATGCCCCGCGAGCCCCGCGACACTCACCTGCGGTGCAAAAAAGTGATTAATTTCCCGCTCCGCAAACGCTCTCCCCGCGCCAGTGTTCAGGGCAATAACAAGCCCCCCCACGGCAAGCAGCATGAGCAGCAAAACCGTAATCAGCACGCCCAGGAAGATACGGAACAGGCGCATCAAAAATTCTCGCCGAGGCCAACATACAGCGCAAACGCACCGCTGCCCGCAACCCGCGTGAGCGGAAACCCCACATCCAGCCGGATCGGCCCGATGCTGGTGTAATAACGCACCCCCAGGCCCGCGCCGGCTCTAAGCGTCCCGCCAAACGGCCGGCTCGTGGTATTCACCTGGCCAACATCCACAAACGGCACAACCCCAAAATTCGCGCCTATTCGCTGGCGGAACTCAAGCGTCGCCGCATCCATCGCCAGCCCGCCCTGCGGCTTGTCGTCGGGAAACAACGGCCCGATCGTCTGATAGGTATAACCGCGAACCGTCCCCGAACCACCGGCATAAAACCGCTGGTCCGGCGGAAGTTGGAACACCGAAGCCCCCTGGATACTCCCCACCTGCCCGCGCAGCGCCACAATACCTCGCCCGCCATACTCCACCGGAATATAGGTGGCCGCCGAAGCATACACGATGAGAAATGCCTTGCCCTCACCCACCGTCGGCAGGCTCGGCGTCAGGGTCACGCTGGCTTTCACGCCATGGACCGGCTCCAGCAGATTGTTCGCCGTATCATAAGCCAGGGTAACGGGAGCTTGCAGCAGTGCATAGTCGCGGCTGACTCCCTCCTGCTGCACCCGCTCATGGGTGAATGCCAAACCGTAGGTGAGGCTGATCTTCGGGGTTAGAGGAAGGGAGAGCGTGACACCCGCCAAGAGCGCGGTACGGCTATAGGCGGTAAGGGATTCATTCAGCCCTTCCAGTGAGACACTGAGCGTCTGGCCCCGGACACCGTAATCGGGCTTGGCAAAAACGCCCTTCAGGTCATACCCCGGCTGGTTGGTGCCGGTCCCGCCCAGCCCGTTCCCCGCCGCCGTAAAGGTCAGCCTCTCGGCATGCGCAAACACATCACGGTCCTCCCAGGAGGTACCCAGCGTAAACCCGGTATCAGTCGCGTAGGCGGCACTGATAGTAACGGCATGGCGTTTTTCGGGCACAACACGGAACACAATCGGCACCCCGCCATCCGCCGTGGCGTGGTCCGGGGGCACCGGCGTAACTGAGGCGAAAACGCCCAGCTCCAGCAACGAATCCCGCGCCTGCATCAGGGCCGTGTCAGAATATCGCTGCCCTGGTTTAAGCGCGATATACGCCCGCAAAAAATCCGCATTGGTGCGCGTGAGGCCCTGAAAACTGACCGGCCCGACATTCACCCGCGGGCCGGGGTCCACCGTATAAGTCACATCCAGCCGGCTCACCGCGGGCTGCGCCACGGCCAGAGGCTGGCTGACCTGGGCAAAAGCATACCCCGCATTGTGCAAAGCGCTGCGCAACGCTGGCGTCGCCGCCAGGATCGGCGCCGCCAGCGCCGGCTGCCCCGGCTTCACAATTACCGGCGGGACGAAACCCGCCGGCAGGCCAGGCACCTCCACCCGCCCCAGCAGAAACACTGCCCCCGGGTGCGTGATAACCTGCACTGCCACGGTCTTGCCCGCCGGCACCTGGGTCAGCATGTCCAGCAATGCCGGGTCATTCAGCGCGTCACCTCCGATGGTGATCTCCACGCTGCCCGCATCATACCCCAGGCTGTGCAGCACCACGGTGAATTGCCGCACATCCCGCCGCGCCCGGCCGATTAACGCAAACGGCCCAGCGGGGAGTGTTTTTTGCACCGCGACAAGCGAGGACGTTTGCCGCAGCAGGCTATCCAGCGCGGCATCGCCGCTCGGCGTAAAATTAACCGTATAGGAGACCGTATCGGCGGCAAATGCCACCGAGCCCATGAGGACAGCCAAGCTAGCCAAGCAAAACATCTTCCAGCGCCGCATGATGCGACGTTGCCACGCCCACGCCCGCAGGCCAAGGCAACGACCTGGTAGTGCTGAGCGTGCCACCCGCGAGCGTGGTTAGGAACGCGACCTCAACCCGGCGGCTTTTCGGCGCCGCCGCCGCCCAGGGCTTCGTTCAATTTGGCATGGAGTTCCCGGTGCAGCTGGTGGAGTTCCTTCATCAGGATTTGCATGTCTTTTACGGTTTCCATCACCGCGTCGTGTTGTTCCTTGGCCAGTTTGTCGGAGGAGCGTGCCGCCAGGATGGTTCCCACCCCGAGCAACGGCAGGGCGATGAGCTGCAGCACGCCGGAGCTGGCGTATTGCACGAAGGGCATCGCGGCCGGCCATTTCAGCGGCAGCAACGAAAAGACCAAGCAAAACCAGAAGAACCCCATGGTGGCGAATATCTGGTTGGAGCGGATGGCGATCTGGTCGTTAAGTTTGGAGATTTTATCGAGCGGGAGTTTTTGGATGATCTCGGGCGGTTTCACGACTGTCTCCTGATTGATTTTGTTCACAAACCATAATCAGGCGAGTCGCTTGCAATCAATTAGCCTCCAATTGCCGGAGGTTACGCGTTTTGCGCGACAACCGAAGGCTTGGATCAGCCTCCCAATCAAAAGCTACCTTACGGGCACCGGGATCGGGGTGAAGACCACGGCGCGCCGTTCCACCGGCGGTGGCGGACGGCGGCAGCAGATAATCCAATAGGGCAGCACCACCAGAAAGGTCCAGGCGAAGTTCAGCGCCAGTTCCTGATGGCCTTCCACCGGTAGCTGGAAGGGAAATGCCGCCAGGTCGAGCAGCCAGAGCGTGCGCCACAACAAGCCCGTTACGCGCGCCGCCGGCATGAACGCCTGGGACTTCGGCTCGCGGGCTTCATGCGCGCGGATTTGCAGGAAGGTGGCGAACACCATGATACCGAGGCAGAGCGTGTCCTGGTAAAAATCCGAGCCGAGGAGCTTGTCGAACCGGTGCACCCAGATCACCCCCACCCCGGCGCCGAGCACGGCAACCACTTTCGCCACCGTATACAACGGGATGGCAAACATCTGCGAGGCCAAGTTGATACCCGGCTGCAACGCGCGGTCGATAATGAAGTCGTCAACCGCCTTGGCGATGGTGATAAGCTTGCTGGCCAATATTACGCCTCGTCTCCAATCCTATTCTTCCGCGTTCAGCGCCCGCCGTAAAGAAGAATCTGCCGCCGCCAGCTTTTGTGCCGCCTCCTCCGCCGATAACTGGCGCAGCAGCATCAGCACGGCGATTTTTACATGGTTATGGCATTGCTCCAGCGCAACACGGGCGGCGGGTTCGGCGGCGCCGGTAATGTCCATGGTCATGCGCAGCGCGCGGCGGCGCAGTTTGTCGTTGGTGGCGCGCATATCCACCATGTACGGGCCAAATACCTTGCCCTGGCGCAGCATTACGGTGGAGGAGAGCGTATTCAGCGCAATTTTCTGCGTGGTCCCAGCCGAAAGCCGCGTCGACCCAGCGATTACCTCCGGCCCGGAGGCAATCTGCACCGCAATCTCCGCCGCCGCGGCCAGCGGGCAGCCGGGATTATTCACAATCGCCCCGGTCAGCGCCCCCAGGCCGCGCGCATAACGCACCGCCGCCAGCGTAAACGGCGTGGTGCCGGAAGCCGCGATACCGACCAGCGCATCGGCGGCGGTAAACCGCTCCGCCTGCAACGCGGCAACCGCGGCCTGGGTATCATCCTCCGCCCCTTCCGCCGCCTGAATAAACGCCTCCGCCCCCCCGGCCAGCAGCGGGATGATAACGCCCGGCGGCACGCCAAAAGTCGGCCCGCACTCCACCGCATCCAGCAGCCCCAGCCGCCCGGAGGTCCCCGCGCCCACGTAAAACAACCGCCCGCCGGCTTGCAGCCTTGCCGCCACCCCATCAGCCAGCGCCGCCAGCGCCGGGGCCACGGCACTCAAGGCCATCTGCGCCGCCGCCTCCTGCGCCAAAAACGCCTGCACAATTTCCAGCGTCGGCCGCTCGTCGAGGTCAGCCAAATCCACCCGCGCCGTCTCGGTCCCGGGCGGCCTGTACGGCAGGGGCACGGCGGCCCCAGCCGTCCACACCCGCTGCACCGAAAAATCATCGCCCCACCAAACCAAATCCGCCCGCGCGCCCGGCACGATCCGCCCCCGGTCCGCCAGCTCCAACGCCTCGGCCGGGCGAGAGGTGGCCGCCGCCAACGCCGTTTCCGGCGCCACGCCATAGGCAACCAGCCGCCGCACGCCCTCATCCAGCGTAATCCCTGCCCCGGCGAGCGTGCCGTCCGCGCGTAGCCCTACGCCCCGCGCCCCCAAAGTCACCGCGGACCCGCCAAATTCCTGCGTCACCCCCAACTCCAACCCGGCGATCACAATGGAATCAGTCACCGCAATCGCCCGCGGACACCCGGCAAACGCCAGTTGCAGCAGCATCGGGTCCACATGCACGCCATCGGCGATCAAACACGGAAACAGCCGCCTATCGCTCAACGCCACCCCCGGCGCACCGGGCGCGCGGTGGCTCATCGGCGATTGCGCATTAAAAACATGCGTCACCATGCGCGCCCCCGCATCCACCCCGGCGGTCATCTGTGCCGCCGTGGCATCCGTATGGCCCAGCGAAACCACGACCCCCGCCGCCGCCAGCCGCTTGATCGCCTGGATCGCCCCCGGCAGTTCCGGCGCCAGGGTGACCAGCCGCAGCACCGCGCGCATATCCTCATCCGCCAGCAACTCATCCAGCGCCACCGCATCGGGCAGCCGCAGCCATTCCGCCGGATGCGCCCCGCGCCGCCCCGGCGCCAGGAACGGCCCCTCCAGATGCAGCCCGAGAATCGCCCCATGCCGCGCCATGGCCGCCGCCACATTCACGGCGGCCGCCCGCAAATCTCTAAACGGCGCCGTAATCACCGTCGGCAGCACCGAGGTCACCCCCCGCGCCGCCAGTTTTCCAACGTAATCATCCCACTGCGCCGGGCTCGCCGTGGCGCAATCCACACCAAAAGCGCCGTTATTCTGCAGGTCGATCAGTCCTGGGCTCAAAAACCCATGCGTGAGGCGAATATCAGCCTCCACCTGCCCCGATAATATTCTTACGACCCGCCCATCCCGGATTTCCACGGCGCCAGGGCCGCTAAACGCACCATCGGTAAATATGTTTGGCGCGGAGATGATCATATGAGCCCACAAAAGCTGGTGCCGGGTGAGGGATTTGAACCCCCGACCTTCGGTTTACAAAACCGCTGCACTACCACTGTGCTAACCCGGCGCGGGGTGACCCTTACCATAAACCTTCGTTCCTTCCACCCCTTGATCCCGGAGCAAACCCCGGTCTATACCCCCCTCCAGCGAAGGGGCTATAGCTCAATTGGTAGAGCGCCTGCATGGCATGCAGGAGGTCAGCGGTTCGATTCCGCTTAGCTCCACCATTCCCCTTTCTATCAGGCCACCGTTTTTATCAGGCCACTGTCAGTTGCACGTCCACGGTCTTATGGATCGCGTTGGAATACGGGCAAACGATATGCGCCTTCTGCACCAAGTCTTCGAGCACCACTTTATCAACGCCCGGAGACGTGATCGTCAGCGCGGCGGTAATGCCAAATCCCTTGCCGTCATCGCGCGGCCCAATGCCGATTTTCGCTGCCACCTTCGTCTCGGGCGGCAGCTTCACCTTCTCCTTGCCGGCCACAACTTTCAGCGCCCCCAGAAAACACGCGGAATAGCCGACCGAAAACAGCTGTTCTGGATTGGTGCCCGGCCCGCCATCGCCGCCCAATTCCTTTGGGGTGCTAAACTGCACCGCCACCTTCCCGTCGTCGGTTGCGCCCTCGCCGGTCCGCCCGCCGGTCGCATGGCCGTAAGCATGATATAAAGCTTGCATTTAATCCTCCGGTTTTGAGTTCAGCTCCGGAGATTTGGGGCTGGACACTCAGCAATCAACCAGAGCCGCCTGCAAAGCCCCGGCAACGGTGGCATTAAACGCGGCAAAGCCGTTTTCCGCTTCCAGCCGCGTCAGGGCTTTCGCGCGGGTCGCTGTCCACAGCGCCTCGTCACGGTACAGCCGGGCAATCTGCCGTGCAAAACCGCGCGCATCATCCAACGCGGCGGAGAGAAGCTCACCGCCCCCCCAGCCAAGCTGCACCTCCAGCAGGTCGGTCACCACGCAAGGCAAGCCAAACGAGGCACTCTCGTACACCTTATACGGCGTCCCGGCGGCAAACCGCGTCGGGGCAACAAACACACGCGCCGCGTTGTAGAACGGCGCCAGATCACCCACCGCGCCGTGCAATTTTATGCGCTTGTGTTTAAACGGCGAAAAATCAATCCCCGGCGCGGTGTAGCCCACCACATGCAGCACCGGCGCTTCGCCCATCTCTGCCGTCAACGCCGGTAGAACTTCCCGCAAATACCACGCCAGCGAGTCCAGGTTCGGACTATCCACCTGGTGAATCCCCGCGACAAACAACAACCCGTCCCGCGCCGCGAATCCGGCCGGCGTCGGCGCTGCCTCGCGCGCCGTGCCGAGCAAGCTGGTCTGCTCCAGCCCAATCGCCTGTAACTGCGCCACCTCACGCACGTTCACCGCCAAAATCCGCGTGCAAGCTTCCGTTCCGGCAAACTCCGCCCGCAACGCGGCACCCAGGTCAAAATCCCCGCCGTGCAACGCCGCCTCCCGGTTGGCCACCACCGCCTCGGTATCCAGCACCACCGGCACGCGCGCCGGGTCCAACCCACCCTTACGCAACAGCAAAGCAATCCGCGCAAAATTATGCGTGCGCGCCACCCACACCAGATCATAAAAATTCCGCCGTTCCGCGAGGAACTCCGCCAGCCCGGTAAAATTCCGGTCATGCAGCACCTCCACCCCCTCCGGCAAATCCCCGAACAGGCTCATCACGTCATACGCAGCGCCGTTCACCGGGAACACATGCACCTCATACCCCGCCGCCGCGATCGCACGCACCACATCGTTGGAACGCACAAACCCCGACCCCAGCCGGCGCAACGGCACCGTATCCTCAATGAACAACACACGCGGCTTTGTACTCCGGCTCCGCGCCGCCACCAGCGTCTTGTCCGAAGGCGCATGCTGGATTTTTAAAAACACCGCGTGTTTCTTCTTAAAAATCCGCCGCCCCCGCCGCATCAGCGCCATCGAGGCCTCAGTAGTCGCCGCACTGCCGAACTCCAGATGGTGCACCTGCACATCAGGATCATAAACCACCCTGTACCCCGCGCCGATCATACGCACGCACAAATCCACATCCTCGAAATACGCCGGCGCAAACGCTTCATCAAACCCGCCCAGTGCCCGCACCAATTCCGCGCGGCACAGCAAAAACACCGCCGAGCAATAATCCACATCACGCAAAAAATTCGCCTCGGCTGCCAGCGGCGAGGCATCGCGCATATAACCAATGGTGGTGCCCTCATTCCAGATGATCGAGCCCGCCTCCTGCAACAATCCGTTGGTACGAATTATCTTGCCGCCCACCGCGCCAATATCCTCACTCCCCCGCAACCGCGCCAGCGCCGCGTCCACGGCGCCATGCGCCAGCTCAATATCATTGTTCAAAAACAGCAGGGCTGGCGCCGTGACATGCGCCAGCGCCACATTGCAGCCGCGCAAAAAGCCAATATTGCTCTCCATGCGCAAAATCTTTGCCCCGCGCACATAATCGGCAATCCGCCTGGTATCGTCAGTGGAGTCATTATCCACCACAATCAACTCAATCGCCGCCGCAAAATTATCCCGCAGCGAGGCCAACGCCAGCATCGTCAGCTCAAACCGGTTAAACACCACCACCACCACACTGAGCACCGGCGGCACATCCAGCGTAAAATCCAATTTATGCCGTGCAAATAGCGCCAAATTCTGCCGCGCCTTTTTCACAAACAACTCGCGCGTCAACGCCTCGCTCAAACTCGGCCGCTCCTCCGGCGGGCAATACGGCAAATTCTCCACCAGCCCCACCAACCGCAAATGTGCAAACGCATCGCGCACCTCGCCCGCATTCAAATCGTTGCGCACACGCTCGTTCATGTCGCGGTAGTAAACCAGGTCAATCCCCACCGCCGGCTGGCGCAACTCGAACGCGCCATATTGCACAAACTGCTGGTATGCGCTGCGATAAAACCCCTGCTCAATCGCCGCCGCGATATCCGGATGCCGCTTGCGGTAAAAACCTTCAGAGAATTGCGGCACCGGATCCAAATGCTCCGCCGCCTCGCTGGTCAAATAATGCTGTATCGCCGAGCCATACCGCCCACGCGCGATTTCCGCCTTCGCGCCCGGATGATGCTCCACATACCAGGCGGGATCAAAATACACCGACGGCGCCAGCTCCTCCTCCCCGCCCCCCAGCCGATTCAAAAAATGCACATACGGCCCATGCAAATCCACGTCCGCGCCATCCACCCCGGCATCAATGCCACCCGCGCGGTAATACTGCGCATCGAACAAAAAATGCCCCATCCGCCGCTCCCGCTGCCCCGAGCGCAAATAGTGGTCATACCGCCCGTAACACCCATGCTGGCCGAGGTTGTCCAGCGTCATATCCTCGTACAAATCCGCATACAGCGCATCGTCGAACAGCCAGTGCGGCGAGACCCCACGGTGCCCATGCTGGCAGTAATGGTCAAAGCCGGACTGATAACTCCCCCCGCGCACCAGCACCGCAATGTCCGGGTTGCGCGCCAGGTAAAACCCCTCGTCGAACAACGGGCTCGGACTATGCCCCAGCCTTGCCCCCACGCGCAGGTAATACAGCAACGCCGCTTCCGGCGGCTTATCCTGGCAAAGCACCCGCGCATCGGCGTGGCGGCGCAAATACCACCCCCGGTCGAACACCGCCCAGGCCGGTTTTATCACGCAGGCTGGGTCGAGCAGTTGGTACGCTGGGTAAGGCATTGAATCCTGGATTTTTACTTCTCCAGGTTGCAATCTAAACCGATAAAGTCAATGTCCGGTTGTTTATTTCTCGCTCAGCACCACAAAAATTGCCCGCGTCAGCTGCGCCAGCTCCGCCTCCCCAATCGTAAACGCCGGCGTCAGATACAAAATACTCCGGAACGGCCGCACCCACACCCCCTGCGCCACCAGCGCCATGCGCAGCGCCGCCGGGTTGGCAATCTCCGCCAGCTCCACCACGCCGATCGCCCCCAGCACCCGCACGTCCACCACCCCAGGCAATCCCCGGCACGGCTCCAGCTCACGCGCCAGCTGCGCGGAAATCGCCGCCACCTGCGCCAGCCGCGGCTCGCTCTCAAACAAATCCAGCGACGCATTCGCCGCCGCACACCCCAGCGCATTGGCCATATAAGTCGGCCCATGCATCAGCGCCGTGGCCGGACTGTCCGACAAAAACGCCTCAAACAACGCATCCGTCGCAATCGTCGCCGCCAGCGGCAGCGTCCCCCCGGTCAACGCCTTGGAAAGCGTGATGATATCCGGCACCACCCCCGCCTGCTCAAAGGCAAACATCGTCCCGGTGCGGCCAAACCCGGTGAAAATCTCATCGAAAATCAGCGTCAGCCCATACGCATCCGCAGCCCGCCGCAAATGCCGCAGCACTTCGGGTGGATGCAGCACCATCCCCCCCGCCCCCTGCACCAGCGGCTCCACAATAATCCCCGCCAGCGTATGCGCATGTTCCGCCAAAAACGCATCAAACGCCGCCACGGAAGCCTCGTCGCGCGGCAACGGCACCACCGGATGCTCCGTCAGCAACCCCGTAAACAGGCTATGCATCCCCTCCTCGGGGTCACAAATCGCCATCGTGCCAAACGTATCGCCGTGGTAGCCGCCGGTAAACGCCAGTATCTTCGTCCGCCCGCGCTCGCCCCGGTTAAGGCGCGACTGCACCGCGATCTTTATCGCCACTTCCACCGCCACGGAGCCCGAATCGGTAAAAAACACCCGGTTCAACGGTTCCGGCAGCATCGCCGCCAGCCGCGTGGCAAGCCGGTACGCCGGCTCATGCGCCAGCCCGCCGAACATCACATGCGGCACGCGCTCCAACTGCGCAGCCACCGCCTGCCTGATATGCGGATGGTTATAGCCATGGCACGCCGTCCACCAGGAGGCGATGCCGTCGACCAGCACCCGCCCATCCTCCAGGTAAATCCGCGCCCCCTCGGTGCGCGCCACCGGCAACGGCAACGGCGCGGTCTGCATCTGCGCATATGGCAGCCAGACGTGCCGCCAGCCTTCCTCCAACCAGTTCACGATTCGGGCTTGATCCCCAACTTAGCGAACAGTACCTCGTCATGGTTCACCGTGGCGTTCTTCGTGGTCAGCAACTTATCACCATGAAAAATCGAGTTCGCTCCCGCCAGGAAGCACAAAGCCTGCGTCTCGTCGCTCATCGCCTCGCGCCCCGCGGAAAGCCGCACATAGCTCTTCGGCATGGTAATCCGCGTCGCCGCGACCACGCGCACAAAGTCGATCGCATCAATCGGCTCGGCATTGGCCAACGGCGTGCCCTCCACCGCCACCAGCGCGTTAATCGGCACGGATTCCGGCGGCTCCGGCAAATTCGCAAGCGTCGCGATCAACCCGGCGCGGTCGCTCTCATCCTCGCCCATGCCCACAATGCCGCCGCAGCACACGTTAATCCCTGCATCGCGCACGTTCGCCAGCGTATCCAACCGGTCCTGATACGTGCGTGTCGAAATTACTTTTCCGTAATATTCTGGCGAGGTATCAAGGTTATGGTTGTAATAATCCAGCCCGGCATCCTTCAATTTCGCCGTCTGCGGCACCGTCAGCATGCCCAAGGTTACGCAGGTCTCCAGCCCCAGGGATTTCACGCCTGCGATCATCTCGCACACATTATCCAGATCATGGTCCTTCGGGCTACGCCAGGCCGCCCCCATGCAAAACCGCGCCGCGCCCTTCTCCTTGGCCGCCCGCGCCTCGGCCAGCACAGCCTCCACGGCCATCAGCTTGGATGCCTTGGTCCCGGTGTCAGCCCCCGCCGCCTGCGGGCAATAGCCGCAATCTTCCGGGCAACCGCCGGTTTTGATCGAAAGCAGCGTGGAAATCTGCACCCGCGCCGGGTCAAAATTCTCCCGGTGCACACTCTGCGCGCGGTACATCAACTCCGGGAACGGCAGCGCCAGCAACGCGGCAACATCCGCCCGGCTCCAGCGTAAATTCGTGACAATATGGCTGTCGGGCAAAAGCGGTCTCCTAACTGATTGCCATGGAGGTTAAACCCATGCTTCAAAGGAGGAAAGAGTGGAATTATGGTCAGCTATTTTGTTACCGCGACCGGCACTGGCATAGGGAAAACCTACGTCACGGCTGGCATTCTCCGGGCGGCGCGCAGAACCGGGAAACTGGCCAGCGCGATCAAGCCCCTGCTTACCGGCTATTCGACGAATCAAGCCGCCGATTCGGACGCCGCGATTTTGCTCGCGTCCATGGGCAAGAACGTCTCGCGCCAGAACATCGAGGCCATTTCCCCTTGGCGCTTCGCCGCCCCGCTGGCGCCCGACATGGCCGCCGCGCGTGAGGGCCGCAAGATCGACTTCCCCATGCTCACCAAATTCTGCCAGGTCGCCATCAGCGCCTCTCCCGGCACTTTGCTCATCGAGGGTATCGGCGGCGTCGCGGTGCCGCTCAATGAATCCACCCTGGTGTCGGACTGGATTTCCACCTTGCGCATTCCGGCGATCCTGGTGGCGGGAACCTATCTGGGCACCATCAGCCACACCATCTCCGCCGCGGATTTTCTCGCCTTTCGCGGCGTCAAAATCGCCGCCATCGTACTGAGTGAAAGCGAAAATCCGGCCACCAGCCTCGAAGAAACCGCCGCCACGCTGGCATACCACCTAAAGCCGCCGATCCACCTGATCCCGCGCAACCTCAACGATCAGGCCTTCCAGAAACTAGCTGACAGCCTGTTAAATCTTACCTACGCAGGGCCATCTTAATCGGCCCATGCGAGCGGCCATGCGTGAACTGGTCCACCACCGGGTCGGTGCTGGTCATCAGCTCACCCGCGGGCCCGGTCCAGCACACCCGCCCCTCATAGAGCATCGCCGCCCGGTCGCCGATCCGCTGCGCGCTCGCCATGTCATGCGTAATGGAGATCGACGTACTACCGAGTTTTTTCACGCAATCCACAATCAACTCGTCGATCACCGCGCCCATGATCGGGTCCAGCCCGGTGGTCGGCTCGTCAAAAAACATGATCGCCGGTTCCGAGGCAATCGCCCGCGCCAGCGCCACGCGCTTTTGCATCCCGCCCGAGAGTTCCGAGGGTGAAAGCCCCGCCACGTCATCTGCCAGTCCGACCTGGGCCAGCACCTCAACAGCCTTGGCACGCGCAGCGGCACGTTTTATCTTTTTCTTCGCCAGCAGGCCAAACGTCACGTTTTCCCACACCGGCAGGCTGTCAAACAGCGCGCCGTTCTGGAACAGCATGCCGATCTGGGCGCGCAACTCCCGTGCCCGCCCGCGCGAGGCTTTCAACACGTCCTCGCCGTCAATCTCGATCACCCCGGCATCTGGCGTCACCAGGCCGAGGATGGATTTAATCAGCACGGATTTGCCCGTACCCGAACCGCCGATCACCACCATGCCGGTGCCCGGCATCACATCCAGGTCAATGCCATCGAGCACCTTCTTCTCGCCGAAGGATTTCTTCAGGCCGCGGATGCGGATTTTCGGAATGCTCATTTCACGAACAACACTTGGGTGAGAATATAGTCCACCGCGAGGATCAGGATCGAAGCGGTAACCACGGCCGATGTCGTCGCCGCACCCACGCCCTGCGCCCCGCCCTTGGAGCGGTAGCCGTTGAAACAGCCCATCAGCGAAATAATAAAGCCGAACGCAGCCGCCTTGATCAGACCGGAAACCACGTCCTCGGATTTTAAATTGGTGAAAGTGCTCACCAGATACGTGGCCGGCGTAAACCCGAGTTTCTCCGTGGACACCAGAAACCCGCCCATCACCCCAAGCACGTCAGCCACCAATACCAGCAGCGGCATCGCGATAACCCCGGCCACCAGCCTCGGCGCCACCAGATATTTCATCGGCTCGGTCGACAAAGTGGACAGCGCGTCTATCTGGTCGGTCACCCGCATGGTGCCAAGCTCGGCCGCCATGGCGGCACCCGCGCGCCCGGAGACCATCAACCCCGCCAGCACCGGCCCCAGCTCACGCGTGACCGAGAGCACGACAATACTGGCAATCGCGCTCTCCGCGTTAAAGCGCGAAAACCCGGTGTAGGACTGCAAGGCCAGCACCATGCCGGTAAACAGCGCGGTCAGCGCCACCACGGGCAGCGAATAAAACCCAATCTCCATCACGCTGCGGCCAATCAGCCTGGGGTAATACGGCGGGCGGAAAATATGCGAAATGCCCGAGGCCGCGAAAATCCCCAGCTCGCCGACAAACTCGACCGTACCCAGCACCAGCGCGCCCAGGGCGGCGACCCAATTAAGAAGGAACTTCATGCGCCGATATACCGCCGCCGGTAACGGCGCCCGAGCGAGGTGAGAATTTCATAGCCATTGGTCCCCGCCTCGCGCGCCAGCGCATCCGGCCCGTGCCCTGGGCCAATCAGGCACAGCGCATCGCCGGGGGAAGCACGCAGGCCGGTCACGTCGAATGTCGTCAGGTCCATTGATACACGGCCTACCAGGGGCACTATGGTATCGTCAAAGTGTGCCGTCGCGGCGTTGGAGAGCGAGCGCAGGTAACCATCGGCATAACCCACCCCCACGGTGGCAATCCGGCTGGGCCGTTTGGCCACCCAGTCGCCGCCATACCCCACCGCACCGCCGGCCTCCACCTCATGAATTTCCAAAATCGGCGCGGTCAGCCGCACCACGTCGCGCGTCGGGTTGGCCCTCCCCGGCGTGGGGTTCAGCCCGTACAGCCCAGCCCCCGGCCGCGCCAGGTCGGAGCCAAACTCCGCCCCCAAAAACATCCCCGAGGAATTGGCAAAACTGGTTTTCACGCCCGGAAACTGCTTCATCACCTCGATGAATTTTTGCGCCTGCCGCTGGTTCACGGGCGACTCCGGTATGTCGGAACTGCTCAAATGCGTCAGGATATACTCCAGCCGCAGCCCCTCCAGCAGCGTCGGATCCTCGCGCAACGCCGCCAGGTCCGCGGCCGAAAGCCCAAGCCGCGCCATGCCGGTATCCACCTGCAAAATCGCAGGCAGAATCTTGCCACGCCGAACCGCCTCAGCCCGCCACCAGCCGATCTCGTGCAACGAACCCAGCACGGGAACCAAGTCCTGCGCGTAGCAGTCCCCCGCCTCCTCAGGCAGCAGCCCATTCAGCACCGCCAGCATCACACCGGGCAGCACCGGCCGCAGCGCCACCGCCTCGGCCACATGTGCCAGAAAAAAATGCTTACACCCCGCCGCCAACAGCTTGCGCCCCACCTGTGCCGCGCCCAGGCCATAGGCATTCGCCTTGATGACACCCGCCGTCGCCCCGGTATGCATCGCCGCCAGCGCCCGCCAGTTCCACACCACCGCGTCGAGGTTAATTTCCAGCAGAGCCGTCAAATTTCGCGCCTACTCATAAACCCTGCGAATGCGCGCTTACTCATGCACGGTATCAAGGTCAGCAAACCGCGTGAACTCGCCCTCGAAAAACAGATCAATCTTGCCGGTCGGACCATGCCGCTGCTTCGCCAAAATCAGCTCTGCCTTCTGGTATACGGTCTGCATATCCGCCTTCCACTTCTCCATCGCCTCCTGATACTTGTCCTCACGGTCAAAGGCGACGATCTTCGGCTCCTTCTGCTGCAGATAATACTCATCGCGGTAAATGAACATCACCATATCCGCATCCTGCTCAATGGAGCCGGATTCACGCAAATCCGAGAGCTGCGGCCGCTTGTCATCCCGGCTTTCCACCGCGCGCGAGAGCTGGGAGAGTGCGATCACCGGCACCGCCAGCTCTTTCGCAATCGCCTTCAGCCCCTGCGTGATCTGCGAAATCTCCAGCACCCGGCTCTCCGGCCTGGTCCCGGCAGCGGGGCGCATCAGCTGCAAATAGTCGACAATCACCAGCCCCAACCCCTGCGTACGCTGCAACCGCCGGCAGCGCGTGCGCAACGCCGAGAGCGTAATCGCCGGGGTATCGTCAATAACCAGCGGAATATCCGAAATCTCCCGGCTGACCTTCACGAAGGTATCAAAGTCGCGCGACGAGATTTCACCACGCCGGATCTTATCCGCCGAAACCCGCGATTCTTCGGCGAGCAGACGCGTCGCCAGCTGGTCCGCGCTCATTTCCAGCGAGAATATCGCCACGCATTTCTTCGCCAGCGCATTGGGATTATCAATCCGCGCATTCGCCAGGAGCGCCTTCGCCGCGCCAAAGGCAATTTTCGTCACCAGCGCGGTCTTACCCATGCCGGGCCGCCCGGCCAAAATGATCAAATCCGACGGATGCATCCCACCCGTCCGCTTATTCAAATCCCGCAACCCCGTATCCAGCCCGGAAACCGACCCCTGATTCTGGAACGCCTTCGAGGCAACCTCGATCGCCGCCGTCAGCGCCTCCTTAAAGGTCATCCCCTTGCCTTCGGATCCCCCCTGCGTCGCCAGATTGAACAGCGTCTGCTCCGCCGCCTCAATCTGCATCGCGCCGTCCAGCTCCGGCTCGGCGCCAAACGCCCGGTTCACCACCACCTCGCCAATGTCGATCAACTGCCGGCGCAGCCAGGAATCGCGGATCAGCCGCCCATAGTCCCCGGCATTAATAATGCCCACCATGGCCGAGAGCAGCTGCGCCAGATACGCGGTGCCCCCCACCTCATCCAGCACGCCGCTATGCTCAAACTCGCCGCGCAGCGTCACCGGGTCGGCAATCTGCCCCGCCTCGCACCGCCGCGCGATCGCCTGGAAAATCCGCCCATGCACCGGGTCCGCGAAGTGCTCGTGGGTTAAAAACTCCGAAACCCGCTCATAGGCTTTATTATTAGCCAGCAGCGCGCCGAGCAGCGCCTGTTCAGCCTGGGTATTGCTGGGGGGCAGCCGCTGGGAGAGTCCCAACAGGGGAGGATCGATGGAATTCATGATCTACATCATAGCCTGAACCGCGGAGTCGCGGCAGTGGATAGTCCTGTGGATGACCGTGTATAAGACGCAACTCAGGGAGCACACTGATGGCCATTGCAGCAATCCGCCGTTTCGACCCAGCCCGCCTCTTCCACCCTGAATCCGTCAGCCTCAGCGGCACTTCCACCCCCCTTGGCCAGCAAATCCTGGCCAATTTGCGCACCGCCCCCTTCACCGGCACCATCGCCACCGAGGCCGATAAACTGCAAAACGCCGACCTCGCTTTGGTCGCCGATAACGCCGCCGATGTCCCCGCCGCCCTCGCCCGCCATGCCGCAGCCGGCGCGCGCGGCGCCATCGTGCTCTCGCAAACCCCCGGCCTCGCCGCCATGGCCCAGGCCGCCGGCATCCGCGTGCTCGGCCCGCACTCCTTCGGCCTCGTCGTCCCCGGCCTCGGCCTCAACGCTTCCCCCTTCGCCCTCATGCCTCCCCGCGGCCGCGTCGCCTTCGTCGGCCAATCCTCATCCATCGCCCGCACGGTCATTGACTGGGCAGTCCCCAACGCCGTCGGCTTCAGCCATTTCGTCGGCATCGGCGGCAATTCGGACATCGGCTTCGGCCTGGTGCTGGACCACATCTCCCGCGACCCCGCCACCACGGCCATCATGATGGAGGTCGACCGCCTGCGCGACCCGGCCCAATTCTTCTCCGCCGCCCGCACCGCCGCCCGCCTGCGCCCCGTCGTCGCCATCGCCCCCGGCGTGCGCCAGTTCGGCGGTCCCCCCGGCTCTCAGGGCAACTTCCCCGCCGCCCTGGAAGCCGCCCTTTCGCGCGCCGGCGTCCTGCTCACCTATTCAGTGGCCGAGTTCATCGCCGCGGCCGAAACCCTCACCCGCGTCAAACCCGCGCGCGGCGAGGCCCTGGCCATCGTCACCAACTCCGTCGCCATGGGCCGCCTGGCCGCCGACGCCGCCATTGGCTCCGGGCTAAGCCTCGCCGAGCTCACCCCGCAAACCGCGCAGGCCCTCGCCCTCACCCTCGGCCGCATCCCGCCGCCGGGGCCGATTTTCTCCGGAAAAACTCCAATGCGCCTGGCCGAAATCGCCGCCACCCTCTCCACCGCGCCGGAAGTCGGCGGCATCCTCGTCGTCCACGCCCCCACCGGCGGTGATGACAACACCGCCATCGAGGCCCTGCTCGCCTGCGCCAAAACCATCAAAATCCCCCTGCTCATCGCCGCCATGGGCGAGGCGCACGGGCTGGAACACCGCCACCGCCTCAGCCAAGCCCGCCTCGCCTGCTTCGACGGCCCCGAAGCCGCCATCGCCGGGTTCAAACATCTGCTGCGCAACCGCCGCAACCGTGCCGCCGCGCGCGAACTCCCCGACTCCACCGTGCTGAAAATCGCCCCCGACAAAGCCGCCGTCTCCATGCGCATCCGCGCCGCGCAGGCAGCCGGGCATGAGACCCTGGTGCAGGACGAAGCTTTGGCCATCGTCGCCGCCTACAACGTCCCCGCCATCGCCAGCCGCCACGCCATGACGCCTGACGAGGCAGCCGAAGCCAGCGCCCAACTCGGCTACCCCTCGGTCGTAAAGCTCTCCCACCCGGACATCCCCACCAACCACCTCGCCGGCTCCGTCATCCTGGACATCCCCGACAAAACCGCCGTGCACGACGCCGCCCGCGCCATCCTGCTCCGCCTCGCGCAACAGGGTTTTGATGCCACCCAGGCTGGTTTCGTCGTGCAGAACCAAGCCCCGCGCGGCACCCAACTGCGCATCCGCGTCAGTGACCACCCGGTCCTCGGCCCCGTCATCGGCTTCGGCGCCGGCGGCGGCGACCCGGACGATTTCACCGGCCTCGCCGCTGACCTCCCCCCCCTCAACCTCACTCTGGCGCACGCCCTCATCCACCGCGCCGCCGTCGCCCCCGCTCTGGCCGCCCACCGCGGCGCCCCGGCGGCTGACGAAGCAGCCATCGCCGCCATGCTGGTCCGCGTCAGCCAGCTCATCATCGACACTCCCGAAATCCAACTCCTCGACCTCGACCCCATTTTCGCGCACGAGCAAGGCGCCATCGCCGCCAGTGCGCGCATCCTGCTCCGCCCGCCCGGCAGCCCCCGTCCGCCGCTGCTCATCTCCCCCTACCCGAGCGAACTGACCACCAGCTATACCGCCAAAGGCCATACCTTCATCCTCCGCCCCATCCGCCTGGAGGACGCCGACGCCCACACCGCCATGCTCTCCCGCTTCTCCGCCGAGGACATGCGCTTCCGCTTCTTCTCCGCCGTGCGCACCCTACCCATCGAGCAGGTCACCCGCATGGCGGACGTCGACTACAAACGTGAAATGGCCTTCATCGCCGTCCGCGAGGCCACGGGTGAGACAGTCGGCGTCTCCCGCCTCGTCTGCAACGACACCGACGCCCGCACCGCCGAATTCGCCGTCGTGGTGGAACCCGCCGCCAAAGGCCTCGGCCTCGCAACCGCCCTGATGAACGCCATCATCGCCTGGGGCCGCTCACGCGGCGTCGCCGAAATCAACGGCCAAATCCTGGCCGACAACGCCCCCATGCTCGCCTTCATCAAACGCCTCGGCTTCTCCATCGAGCACGTCCCCGGCGAAAGCGACATCGTGGAGGCGAAGCTGGTGGTCTAGCAGGGCTTTGATCCGCCCCGTACAAAGGCGCCTACGGCAGCCGCCGGTGCAACACCAGAAACTCACGCACGGTCAGAATTTTTGTTCCCTCAAACAGCCGGAGCGCCAGCAGATCCCCCTTGTCGCCGGTAATGAGAAAATCTCCCGCCCCGGCGGCAGCCATCGCCAGCAGATAATTGTCATACGGGTCCGGCGAGACCGTCACGGCGGGCAAGTCGTGCAACATCACCGCCAGATCACGGATTTCGTTAATCAACCGGCCCGCCAGCGCCGGAGCCAGCCGCTCGCGAATTTTCGGATAACGGGTCACGCGCATCAGCTCGTCGATCTGCTCGGCCGAAGTCAGCAGGTCAAACCAGCCTTCGCGCCACAACACAATGAGATGCGCCGGCAACGACGTCCCGGCCAGCAGCGCACTTACAAGAACATTGGTATCGACAACCAGCCGCATGCGCTAACCGGCTTTCGTCGCGTCCACCCGCCGCGCGGCGCTAACCGCCTCGCCGATCAACTCCTCCAGCGCCTCGGGCGGCAGATCGGCGAATTTGCCGCGCGCCTCGGCCATGGTCTGGTCGAGCACGCGCCATTTCACCGCATCCTCGATGAATTTCGACAAATCGCCCTTCTTCACCCCGCGCCGCGCGAGAAAGCTGCGCACGGCAATATCCGTCTCCCTGGAAACCGACACTGTCCAGCGCGTGGTCGTATCGTTTGGCATCACCCCTCCTGATAGGCTGATAAACACCTATCCACATAACATGCTACCACCCCCAACCGCAACCAATCCCCCAGGGCCAAAAGTTTTTTGGTGCTTTTTTCCAAAAAAACACCGCTTTCCCTCACCTCACCTTGCTTTCCCGCCCCCACCATGCCAAACGCTGCCCTCCCCTGCTGGGCGTGAGGCATCACGTCTGGCTATGCTCGCCCGCTTATGGGTTGGTCCAGACCAGGCCGGAGCTGATATCCAAAGGGGCGGAGTAGAAAATGCCGTTATATGAAACCGTGGTAATTGCACGGAGCGAAATCACGCAGGCACAGGCCGAGGCCGTCGCCGATGCCGTGATCACCCAGCTCGAAGCCGATGGCGGCGCCGTTAAAAAGCGCGAATATTGGGGCCTCCGCGCCCTCGCTTATCGCATCAAAAAGAACCGCAAGGGCCATTACATGCTCCTCGGTCTTGACGCACCTTCCCCCGCCGTTAAGGAGCTGGAGCGCCAGCTGAGCCTCAACGAGGACGTGCTGCGCTTCATGACCGTGCGCATCGAAGAAATCACCGAGGAACCCTCGGTCATCCTGTCGCGCAAGTCCGACGACCGTGAACGCGGCTTCCGTGGGCCCAAGCCCGCCGGCCGTTTCGAGACCGGCCGCAAGCGCGGCTTCGATGAAGGCCGTGAGGAATTCCGCGCGCGTGACGAATTCCGCGCCGACCGTGACGACTACGGCATTGAGGAGGAAATCTAATGTCCGAAGCAGCAACCCCCGATGCCGGCCTGCGCCGCCCCTCCGTTGGAGCCCGCAAGCCCTTCTTCCGCCGGAAGAAATCCTGCCCGTTCTCCGGTGCAGGCGCCCCGATCATCGACTACAAGGACGTGCGCCTGCTGTCGCGCTTCCTCTCCGAGCGCGGCAAAATCGTGCCGTCGCGCATCACCGCGGTGTCCGGCAAAAAGCAGCGTGAACTGGCCAAAGCCATCAAGCGCGCTCGCTTCCTCGCCCTTCTCCCCTATGTTCTGAGCTAAGAGGAGCAAGAAACATGGCACAAGTAGAACTGATCCTGCTCCAGCGCGTCGAGAAACTCGGCCAGATGGGCGAAATCGTCAAAGTCAAACCCGGCTATGCGCGCAACTTCCTGCTGCCGCAGTCCAAAGCCGTCCGTGCGACCAAAGCCAACCGCGAGCGCTTCGAACGTGAGCGCGTGCAGCTTGAAGCGCAGAACATCAAGCGCCGCGACGAGGCCGAGCGTGTGGCCGAGCGCGTGCATGGCCTGAGCATCACCCTGATCCGTCAGGCATCCGATGCCGGCGCCCTCTACGGCTCCGTCTCCAGCCGCGACCTTTCCGACGCCTGCACCGCTGCCGGTCTCGGCATCGAGCGCGCCCAGGTCCTCCTGGTCCACCCGATCAAGGCGCTTGGCGTTTCCTCCGTGCGGGTCGCCCTGCACCCGGAAGTCGTCATCGACGTCAAGGTAAACGTGGCCCGCTCGGTTGAAGAAGCCGAGAAGCAAGCCCGTGGTGAAGCCGTCGCCGCCGAGCCGGACGAAAAGCCGGAACTCGGCCCGCTGTTCGGCGAGGAAGAGACCGCCGCGTAAGCCTCACCGCTTACAAAGCCAAAAAAACGGCTCCCGTGGCAACACGGGGGCCGTTTTTTGTGCCCGCCGTCCAGCCCGCTGATTTCTTTTGCAAAATTGACCCGGATCAAGGTATAAACTTCCAATCCTGCTACATCTTTTTTTCTGCATCTTGCTTCCTGGCTAACCGTTAACTGCAACGGAGAAGGACGTGACCTGGCTGTTCAAAAAGCTGTTGGATCGTTTTCTTACCGGCTCCATTCGCGAGGGCCGGTTCAGGGTTATCTGGCCCGACGGGTCGGAGTCCCTCTACGGCGACGGAACAAATCCCGCCGCTGGCATCAAAATCCTTGATGCAGCCACCTTGCGCCGTCTGGTCCTCAACCCCGGCCTCGCCCTCGGTGAAGGCTATATGGATGGCGGCGTCATCCCTCTGGACAGCTCCATCCACGACGTCCTGATTATCTTGCTGGGCAACATCGGCCGCCACCCGATGCCAACACTCGAATGGAACGAGCGCCTAGGCTTGCTGTTGCGCCCGATCTTACAAGCCAACAACGCCGTCCGCTCCAAAAACAACGTGGCGCACCACTACGACCTCAACGGCCAGCTCTATTCGCTGTTCCTGGACCGCGACCGGCAATATTCCTGCGCCTATTTCCCCCGCGGCGATGAGAGCCTGGAGGAAGCCCAAACCGCCAAAAAACGCCACATCGCCGCCAAACTCCTGCTCAACCGCCCGGACCTCACGGTGCTGGACATTGGCTGCGGCTGGGGCGGCTTGGCCCTCTCCCTGGCGCGCGACTTCGGCGCCCGCGTCACCGGCATCACCCTGTCGGAGGAACAACTCACCGAGGCCCGCGCCCGCGCCGCCGCCGCCGGGCTCTCCGAACGCGTGAAATTCGAACTAATGGACTACCGCGCCATGGACCAGCAGTTCGACCGCATCGTCTCGGTCGGCATGTTCGAGCATGTCGGCGCGCCGAGTTTTCCCAGCTTCTTCGCCACCGTCAGCCACTGCCTGAAGCCTGACGGCGTCGCCCTGCTGCACTCCATCGGCCGGTTCGCGGGCCCCGGCGCCACCAACAAATGGATCGCCAAATACATCTTCCCCGGCGGCTACTCCCCCGCCCTATCGGAGGCGTTGGCCCCGCTGGAAAAATCCGGCCTGGTAACCACGGACATCGAAATCCTCCGCCTGCACTACGCGAAAACCATCGCCCACTGGCGCCGCCGCTTCGCCGCCAACCGCACCGCCATCGCCGCCTTATACGACGAGCGCTTCTGCCGCATGTTCGAGTTCTACCTCTCCTGCTCGGAACTCAGCTTCATCCACTTCGATGGCATGAACTTCCAAATCCAGATGGCCCACGACCGCGCGGCCGTGCCCCTAACCCGCGACTACATGGTCGAGCAGGAGCGCCATCTCACCCAGGCCAGAGCGGCGGAATAACCCGCCAGTTTGGACATGCGAGGGCAAACACGCTTAAGCTCCCCGCATGCAACTCCCCTGGCAAAAACCAAAAATCCCCGTCCTGTCCCTGCGCGGCATCATCGCCGCCCGCCCCGGCGCCATCAACCTGGAGGCCTACACCGCCCCCATCGAACGCGCCTTCGCTCTGGCCAAAAAGAGCAAACACCTCATCCTGGCCATCGAAAGCCCCGGCGGCTCGGCGGTACAATCAGACCTCATCGGCCAGATCCTCATCCGCCGCGCCAAGGAAACCAACGTGGAAATCACCGCCATCATCGGTGACGTCGGCGCCTCCGGCGGCTACTGGCTCGCCTGCGCCGCCAATAAAATCTACGCCAACCGCCTCTCCATCGTCGGCTCCATCGGCGTCATCACCGGCGGCTTCGGGCTGGACAAATTCATCGCCCGCCACGGCATCGAGCGCCGGCTCTTCACCGCCGGCGAAAACAAGGCCCGGCTGGAAATGTTCTCGCCCTTCCGCCCGCAAGACGGCGAATTCATCCACGGCCTGCTCGGCGAAGCCCACGAAATATTCAAATCCTGGGTCCGCGAACGCCGCGGCACGCGCCTGACCAGCGACGAGACCAAAATCTTCGACGGCGGCTTCTGCTCCGGCGAACGCGCCGTCGCCCTCGGCCTCATCGACGGCCTCGCCGACCTCGACACCATCGTGAAGGAACTCGGCGGCAAAAAAGCCCGCCCCATCTGGCTCCGCCCAAAACCCCCGCGCGGCATCATGCGCTTCCTCACCCGCGGCGCCGTGGAATCCGCCCTCGACATCGCCGAAGAACGCCTCAACGCCCCGACGCTGCGTTAAAAACCAGCTTTAGAGCGCGATCGGTTTAGGTCCGCTCATCTTGAGCGGCCTAAAGCGTGAATCGCCCTCAGCAAAAAGGCTAGAGCATGATCGCACTTAAAGCGATCATGCTCTAGCGCCAGACGGTCAGCGCGCCGATGAGCAGCAACGCCAGCACTGTCGCGACGGTGTTGACGGTGAGGAATTTTGTGAAGCCATTCCAGCCTTTTTGGGAAACCGTGTCGAAATCCAGATCAGGCGGCAGGGTCGTGGTGTTGTGTGCGGTCTCGGATGACATGTTTGTTCTACTTTCCCGGAGTAAATTTCAGCAGTAATCTTCTGGCCCGAGCTTTACGGTTTTGCCCCGCCCTCTGGCAAGTGGATTTTGCGGGCCAACTCCGCCAGCGCCGCCGGATAAATCCGGTGCTCCTGTTCCAGCACCCGCGCCGCCAGCGCATCCTCGTCATCGCCGGGCAGCACCGGCACCGTGGCCTGCGCCAGCACCGGCCCGTCATCCATCACCTCGGTCACCAGATGCACCGTGCAGCCGTGTTCCGGCTCACCCGCCGCCAAAGCCCGCCCATGCGTATCCAGGCCAGGATACGCCGGTAGCAGGCTCGGGTGGATATTCAACATCCGCCCCGCCCAGCGCCCCACCAAATAAGGCGTTAGTATCCGCATATACCCAGCCAAACACACAATCGCGATGCCCCGCTCCACCAGCACCGCATCAATCGCCCGCTCATGTGCCTCGCGATCCTTGCCATACGGTTTCGCCGAAATCGCCAGCGCCTCCACGCCCAACCCGCGCGCAATCTCCAGCCCCGGCGCCTCCGCCGTGTTGGAAATCACCAGCGCAATCTCCGCCGAATACCCCGGCGCCCGCGCCGCTTTAATCAACGCTTCCATGTTGGAGCCGCGCCCGGAAATCAGCACGGCCACGCGCGGTTTAGGCAAACAGCCTCTCCTGCCCGGCAATCACCACACCCGGCGTACCCGTAACCTGCCCCAGCACAAACGGCGCCTCACCCGCCTCGTGCAGCAGCGCCATCGCGGCTTGCGCGTCGGAGACAATCAGCGTCATCCCCACGCCGCAGTTAAACACCCGCAGCATTTCCTCCGCCGCCACATTGCCGGTCTTGGCCAGCCACGCAAACACCGCCGGCATCTCCCAAGGCCCGTGCAACGCCGCCCCGCAATCATCCGGCAGCGCGCGCGGCAAATTCCCCGGCAGCCCGCCGCCGGTAATATGCGCGGCACCCTTCAACAGCCCCGCCTTATGCAGCGCCAGCATCGGCTTCACGTAAATCCGTGTCGGCTGCATCAGCACCTCGGCCAGGGTCCGTCCATCCGTAAACGCCGAATCCCAACCCAACCCCGCATTGGCAATAATCCGCCGCACCAGCGAGAACCCGTTGGAATGCACGCCCGAACTCGGCAACGCCAAAATCGCATCCCCCGCCGCCACACCCGCCGGCAGCAGCGTGCCGCGTTCCGCCGCCCCTACTGAGAATCCGGCCAGGTCATAATCCCCCGCCGCATACATCCCCGGCATTTCCGCCGTCTCGCCGCCCACCAGCGCGCAGCCGGAAATCGTGCACCCTTGCGCAATCCCCGCGATCACCCGCTTCGCTGCCTCCACATCCAGCGCCCCGGTGGCAAAATAATCCAGAAAGAACAGCGGCGCCGCCCCCTGCACGATCAAATCGTTCACGCACATCGCCACCAGATCAATGCCGACGTAGTCATGAATCCCCGTCTCAATCGCGATTTTCAGCTTGGTCCCCACGCCATCGGTGGTGGAAACCAAAATCGGGTCCACAAACCCGGCCGCCTTCAAATCGAACAGCGCGCCAAAGCCGCCCAGGCCCCCCAGCACCCCGGCGCGCGAGGTCGCCTTCGCCAGCGGCTTGATCGCCTCCACCAGCGCGTCGCCGGCCTCGATATCCACACCTGCATCCCGGTACGTTACGCTGGTCATGTCAGCCTCCAATGCGCTAAGTCTCCAGCATGGTTTTGCGAGTCCACACCGATAAAATTCTGCCGCGTTTCAACACAGGCCATAGCCGCGCGCAATCGCTGGCGGCCCCGCAATGAGCAATCCACCCATCGAAACCCCCACCAGCAACAAACTACTCTGGCAACGCCTGGCGTTCTCCGTGGTCATACTGCTGGTTGCATGGGAATTTCTCCGCCTGTTCTCCGGCATCCTCACCCCCTTCGTGGTCGCGGCTGGCCTGGCTTATTTCCTCGACCCCGCAGTCAGCCGCCTCGCCAGACTCGGCCTGCGCCGCTCGGCGGGCACCCTGCTCATCCTTGCCGGCGCCAGCATCCTCGTCGCCCTGTTCATCCTGCTGCTCTACCCGGTCATCGCGGCCCAGGCCGCTGCCTTCGCGGCCAACCTGCCCAACTATATAAAAACCGCCGAGAAGGATTTCGGCTACCTCATCCTGGATTTGCAGCACCGCCTCGGCCCCGGCGCCATGAGCCAGAAACTGCGCGACGTCGCCGCCAACCAGGCCGGCACCATCGTCTCCTACGCCGGCACCGCCGCCAGCAACATCATCGGCAGCGGCTTTGCGGTGGTGAACATCATCGCGCTGCTCGTCATCACCCCCATCGTCACCTTTTACTTCCTGCGTGACTGGCCGGCGATCATCAACCACGCCGACACCTGGCTCCCCCGCCCCTACGAGGAAGTCATCCGCGCCCAGGCCATCGAGGTGAACCGCATCCTCGCCGCCTGGATACGCGGCCAGGCGATCTGCTGCCTGCTCCTGGCCCTGGTCTACGCCGTGGGGCTAACCATCATCGGGCTGGACCTCGGCCTTATCGTCGGGCTGGCGGCCGGTCTTCTCTCCTTTATCCCTTATGTCGGCACCATCCTCGGCGGCGTTACCGCGATCCTGCTCTCGCTCAGCCAAAACCCCGGCTGGCACGGCGTCATCATGGTGTTCATCGTGTTCGGCTTCGGCCAAGCCCTTAACGACTACGTCATCCAGCCCCGTTTCCTGGGCGGCCGCGTCGGCCTGCCCGCGGTCTGGGTCATCTTCGCGCTGTTTGCCGGCGGCGCCGCATTCGGCTTCCTCGGCATCATGCTGGCCGTGCCCGTCACCGCCACGCTGGGCGTCCTCGCCCGCTTCTGGCTGCGCCGTTACCTGCAAAGTCCATTGTACCTCGACGACCCGCCGCCCCCATGAAGCAGCTCGCTTTACCCTTCGCGGAATCGCAGAACTTCTCCGCCGAGGATTTCTGCACCGCCCCCTCCAACGCCCAGGCGCGCGACTGGCTGGCCCGTCCCGACACCTGGAGCAACGGCCGCCTCGTGCTCTGGGGCGAACCCGGCTGCGGCAAAACCCACCTGCTACACATCTGGGCGGCGGCCGTTGGTGCCACCATCATCAACGGCGCCACGCTGCAAGGCCTGGTCCGCCCCAACGGCCCAGTGGCGGTGGACGATTCCGACATCGTGCTCGAACCCCAGGCCCTGCTCCACCTGCTCAACGCCGCCGCCGAGGCCGGTTTCCCGGTCCTCATGGCCGCCCGCCTGCCCCCATCGCGACAGTCCTACCGCCTCGCCGACCTCACCAGCCGCCTGCGCGCCGCCGAGGCGGTGGAAATCCGCGCCCCCGAGGACGAGTTGCTGGAGCGCCTGCTCACCCGCCTCTGCGCCGATCGCCAACTTTCCTTGAATTTTTCCGTGCGCAACTTCCTGCTCACCCATCTGCCGCGCACCGCCGCCGCCCTGCGCGAAGCCGTCGCCCGGCTGGACCACGCCACACTCGACCAGGGCAAAAAGATCACCCGCCCCTTCGCCGCCGAGGTGCTGGCCGAATTATTCGAGCCACCATAAGAAATTTTTAAGAAAAACTGTTACCAACTCGTCATCCCCGGTGCACAATGGCCTGTGTATAGGCATGGTCTGTGTATAGGAGAGGGTATGAACCAGATCACCACTACACCCACGCCGGAAATCAGCCTGGACGACCCGGCCCGCTTCATCAACCGCGAGCTTTCCTGGCTGGACTTCAATTTCCGCGTGGTCTCCGAGGCCGAGAATCCCCGCCACCCGCTGCTTGAGCGGTTGCGCTTCGTCTCCATCAGCGCCTCCAACCTCGATGAATTCTACTCCGTCCGCGTCGCCGGCCTCATCGGCCAGGCCCGCGCCGGCGTACTGGAGCGCTCCGCCGACGGCGCCAGCCCGGCCCAGCAACTCCAGCAGATCAACGCCCGCGCGCGCGAGCTTATCGCCGCCCAGCAGGCCGCCTTCACGCATGTGCGCGCCCAGCTCGCCAGTGCCGGCATGGTCGTGTGCACCGCCGCCCAACTTACGTCTGACGACGCACATTTCCTCGACACCTACTTCATGGAGCGCGTCTTCCCCGTGCTCACCCCGCTGGCGGTGGACCCGGCGCATCCCTTCCCCTTCATCCCCAACATGGGCCTCGTCATGGCTCTCACCTTGGCCCGCAACGATGACCACGGCCACATGTCCGCCCTCATCCCCCTGCCCAGCCAGATCGACCGCTTCGTCCGCCTGCCCACCACCCCCGGCGGGCCGATCCGTTTCGTCATGCTGGAAGAACTCGTCGGCATGTTCCTCTCGCGCCTGTTCCCCGGCTTCCAACTCCAAGGCTCGGGCCTGTTCCGCCTGATCCGCGACACCGACGTGGAGTTCGAGGAAGAAGCCGAGGACCTCGTGCAATCATATGAAACCGCCCTGAAACGCCGCCGCCGCGGCGTCGCCATCCAGCTCACCATCCAGGCCGACATGCCAGACGACCTGCGCGAACTGGTGATCGACGCCATCGAGGCCCCGTCCGATGAAGTCTACAGCGAGACCGGCATCATCGGCCTGGTCGACGTCAAACAGCTCATCGTCGACGACCGCCCCGATTTACTCTTCCCCCCCTACACCGCCCGCTTCCCCGAGCGCATCCGCGATTTCGCGGGCGACTGCTTCGCCGCCATCCGCGCGAAGGACATCCTGGTCCACCACCCGTTCGAAAGCTTCGACGTGGTCGTGCAGTTCCTCCGCCAAGCCGCCATCGACCCCGCCGTGGTCGCCATCAAGCAAACCCTCTACCGCACCAGCCGCGACTCCCCCATCGTCAAAGCCCTCATCGAGGCCGCCGAGGCCGGAAAATCCGTCACCGCCATGGTGGAACTGCGCGCCCGCTTCGACGAGGAAGCCAACATCCGCCTCTCACGCACGTTGGAAGCCGCCGGCGTCCAGGTCGTGTTCGGCTTCGTCGGCCTTAAAACCCACGCCAAAATGTCCTACGTCGTGCGCCGCGAAGGGGGCACCTTGCGCGCCTACGCGCATTTCGGCACCGGCAACTACCACCCCATCACCGCGCGCATCTACACCGACCTCTCCTTTTTCACCTGCGACCCCGCCCTCACCCGCGACGCCGCCCGCCTGTTCAACTACATGACCGGGTACGCCCGCCCAGAAACCATGGAGCAGCTCGCCTTCTCGCCGCTGACGACGCGCAAAACCATCGACACGCTGATCGACGGCGAAATCGCCAACGCCAAAGCGGGCAAGCCCTCGGGCATCTGGCTGAAAATGAACTCCCTGGTCGACGACCGCCTGATCGACCATCTCTACGAAGCCTCGCGCGCCGGCGTGCCAATCCAAATCGTCGTGCGCGGCATCTGCTGCCTGCGCCCCGGCGTCCCCGGCCTGTCGGACCACATCAAGGTCAAATCCATCGTCGGCCGCTTCCTCGAACACGCCCGCATCTGCGCCTTCGCCAACGGCCAGCCGCTGCCCTCGCGCAACGCCAAAGTCTACATGTCCAGCGCTGACTGGATGGCCCGCAACATGGAAGGCCGCGTCGAAACCTTCGTGCCCATCCACAACCCCACCGTCCACGCCCAGGTGCTCGACCAGATCATGGTGGTCAACCTGCGTGACGATGCGCAAAGCTCGGAGCTGCGCGCCGACGGCACCTGGCACCGCGTCACCCCCGGCGACCCGCCGGCCTCCGCACATGAATACTTCATGACCAACCCCTCGCTCTCGGGCCGCGGCTCGGCTTTGCACGGCGGTTTGCAGGCGGAACGTCCGAAAGCGAAATATAAGCGCCGCGTCGATTAGTTTGAGGCCGCATCGGCAGTTTTGATTGATCTAGGTCAACGACGAACCCGCCGCCGCGCTCCACAACTAATCCCAGAGATTTTGGTGTACGCGCGCACGCTATTGTGGAATATCCATAAGCGCGCAAGCCGCGCCAAAATAAACAAGGCGGCCGCAGTCGCGGTCAGGGAGTCATTATGAGCACGGATGTTCTAATTGTAGGTGCCGGTCCGGTTGGGTTGGTCATGGCGGCGGAACTCGCCCGCTACGGCGTCAAGGTCAGGATTGTGGAAAAAACCGCGCATGGCTCGAACCAGCCTAAAGCACTGTTTTTATGGAGCCGTACCCTGGAGCTCCTCGACCGCGCCGGTTGCGGCGCCGCGTTAGTGGCCGCCGGCCATAAAGTAACCGCCGGCAGCATCATTGCCGGCAACAAGCCCATGGGCCGCGTGGATTTTTCCGAGGTGAAAAGCCCGCACCCATACGCGCTGACACAACCGCAAGCGGAAACGGAGCATTTGCTGGAAGCGCATCTGGCCAGCTTCAATGTAAAGGTCGAGCACGGCGTTGAACTGGTATCCTTCACCGATTCCGGCACCACGGTCAGCACCCGCCTGCGCCACCCCGGTGGTGCTGAGGAAACCGTGGAGAGCCAATGGCTCATCGGTTGCGACGGTGGCAACAGTAAAGTGCGGGAAACACTGGGCATAGCCTTTACCGACCACGAACTGAAAAGCGGCTGGATTCTTGCCGATGTGCACCTCTCCGGCCTGAACTTTCCCCCGACCGAACTGGTCTCCTACTGGCACGAAAACGGCTTTCTCGGCTTCTTCCCGCGCGCCGAGGGGCTGTACCGGGTCATCGCCGACCTGCCGCTGAGCGAAGACCAATCGCCCACGCCCCCGTCCCTGCAGGAAATCCAGCACATCGTCGACACGCGCGGCCCTGGCGGCATCACGGTCTCCTCGCCCACCGCCATTTCCGCGTTCCACATCAACGAGCGCAACGTCCGCAAGTACCAGTCCGGCCGCGTGTTCCTGGCCGGTGACGCCGCGCATTTGCACAACCCGGCCGGCGGCCAGGGCATGAACATGGGCATCCACGATGCCGTCAACCTGGCCTGGAAGCTGGCCCTCGTCATCCGCGGCCTGTGCGGCCCGGATCGCCTGCTGGCAAGCTACAACACCGAACGCCACGGCGCGACCAATCAGGTTTTTGCGAATGTCGGCCGTCTGACCGCGGTCTCGATCATGAAAGGCCAACTGGCCCAGGCCACCCGCAACGCCTTCGGCAGCGTCATCTTCGGCCTGGCCCCGGCGCGGCGCGCCATCGCCGACACGCTTACGGAAGTCTCCATGGGCTACGAACACTCACCCCTGAACGGCTCGGAAGACCGCTCCTTCCCCGGCCCCGGCCCCGGTGAGCGCATGCCGCCCCGCGACGGCGAAACCCCCTACGGCTCCGGAGACACCCCGCGTTTCGCCCTCTGCGCCGACCCCAGCGCGGAAGTTAACGAGCTGCTGGAAACTTACGCCCACCTGCTGGAGCCCCAGCTGCGTCCGCCCTTCGGCCGCCGCTGCATCTGGCTGGTCCGCCCGGACGGCTACGTCTCCATCGTCGCCCTCGACCCCGACACCAAAGTCATCGCCACCTTCCTGGACAGCCTGGAAAAAGGCGCCGTCAAAGTCGCGTAACCCCGGTGAGAGCAAACATCTAACGCCGCACCAAGAAATAAGGGCTGAAACCGCGAGGTTTCAGCCCTTATTTCATATCAGCGCCCCACCCCGCGGCTATTCCTTGGTGATAACCGAGCGGTGGTGGAGTTCATCGAGCAGCTGCTGGGATTCCAGTTCGACCCGGTGTTCCACGATCATTTGTGTAATCGTATCGTCCGACGGCAGGGTGGCGGCCTGGCTTTGCCGGCTGCACACCATCACAACGGAAGCACCATCCGCCGCGACGAGCGGTTCGCTGAGCTGTCCCACTGCGAGGTTCGCCAGGATCGTCTGGAAGGCCGGCGGCGTCACGGTTGCGAGGTTAACCGGGCCTGGGTCGGCCGGGTGCACAGTGCCAAACGCCGCGTTCACGCCTTCCATGTCAGCGCAGGAATGCGCCGCGTGGGCTGCCTGCATCAGTTTATTAATGGCCGCCGCCTGCACCGGCCCAACCTGCCCATTGGTAATCGGCTGCGGATACTGCACGAAGGCCTGGCGGATGGAGAGGACCGTCTGCATTTCGGTCCCGACCTGATGTGTCGCCTGCAACTGCACGATATCGTAACCGCCCGGCACGCGCACCGGGTTGCTGATCGCGCCAACCGGCATGGCGCTGACCACATCGGCCACCGGCTTATCCAGTTCGTTCAATTGGACAAAGCCCATATCGCCACCCTGCAACGCGGTCTGCGCCTGGCTGAACTGCGCCGCGATCACCGGAAACGGCGCGCCGGTACGCAGCTGCGCGATCACTGAATTAGCAAAGCTCAGCGCCGCGGCATCGTCCTCCGGCCCGGTCACGGGCACAAAGATTTCCGAAATATGATACTGTGTGCTGCCGATCTCGGCCTTCAGCGCGGTTTTCTGTGCGTTCAGGTCGCCCGGCGTCGGCTGCAATCCTGGCCCAAGCACCTGGTGCAGCACGCTCTGCCAGCCCAGCTCGGTGCGGATCTGCGCGACCAGCGTGTTAAACGGCACCCCGGCGGCGGCCAGCTTGGCCCGCAGCCCACCCGGCGGCAGGCTGTTGCCCTGCTCAATCCGGCTGATCGCCCCGGTCACATCGGCTTCCGGCACGGTCACGCCCAGCTTGTCGATCTCCTGCATCTTCAGGGTCTCGTCGATCAACAGCGAGGTCACCTGCGGCTCCAACCGGCCAAGTGCCTGCGGTGTCGCGGGCATACCGCTGGAGAGTGCGAGCAGCAGCGTGCGCGCCGCCACGTCCTGCGTGGTAATCACCTGCCCATTCACAACAGCCGCAATGCTGGCGCTATCGGCATTCACGGTTTGCGCCAGGGCCGGGACCGCCCAGGGGGTGGCGGCTACGGCGGCGGCTACGGCGGCGGCACGGAGAAGATACTTCATAGGGCGCTGAATCCAACATTACCGAGAGTTTTAAAAGTGAACTGGAGCAGCACGATCGTATTGCCTTTATCCAGGTTGAATGACGTGAATCGCTGGTAGTACACGACACTGACGCCGAAGCAATCATTTTGCCAGCCGGCGTTGAAATTGGCCGAGTCGAAATCGCCGGTCTGCAGGTTGCGTTCCGTCCCCGCCCCCAGCGTCCACGGGCCGATATTGGTGCCTACACTGGCGGTCACCTCATGCCGGTGCGTGAAATACGCCGCCGGCGGCGCCAGCGTGGGGGAGCCGATGCTGGCGCTGTCATACAGCACGTAAGGGTCGGTATTGGTATACAAATACCCCACCGAGGCCGTGAACGGGCGCGTCGTGTAATTGGCCGTCGTATCGATCATCCGCGCGCCCAAATCGGTATGGCTCAGGCGGGTGCGGTAGGTGATGTTGAAGTGCGGCACCGGCGCGAAGATCAAGTGGCCAACGATATCCGAGACATTATCGGTCAACCCGGAACCCGGCAGGTAGTTATTATCCTTATGCACCCGGTACGACTGCCCGATCAGCCCATCCAGCATCGCCCCTTGCGGCAGGTACCAGGCGGCGTGCAGCGCATAATCCACGCGCGAGCCACCCTCCAGCCGGTCGATTCCGGGGTAACGGTTGAAGTCGAACAAATTCGCGTCGGAATATTCCAGATCAAGGCTGTCCTCGTTCGGGATGCGGAGATTCTGCGAGATCCCGATATTCGGCGCCCCAACCAGCTGCACCTCCGGCTCGATAATCTGGCTGCCCAGCGCCCCCGCCTGGCGGATCAGCGGCCAGTGCAGGAACACCGCGCCATACGGCTCCACCCGCGCGGTGTTCGCGCCGTCCAGCGTGCTGTAATTTGGCTGGCTGTAGAGACGCGTGGCAATATAGGCGGCAGCAACCAGCTGCACCCGGGCCGTCCCCCCCACGCCGCCGGGCAGCATGAAGGGCACTGAATAGCCCGGCAGCACCGCCACGCGCTGGCTGTTGGTGCCCAGCTTGCGCAGCACGTTGAACACATCCGCATGCAGGCTGAACTGCCCGCCCAGCGCATCCTGCCCGGAAAGAAAATCATACTGCCCATGCGGCATGACAATCGGCAGCTCGCTCTGATTAACGCTGGCCACCAACCCCTGGAAGGTCTGCGCATCCAACCTGGCGTAGGAGCCGGGCGAGAACCCCTCGAGGAAGACATTGCTGGACAAAAATGCTGCGTTGGGCAGAACATTAAAATCGTTGAGATACGCCGGGTTGGAAGCATGGTTGTAGTTGAACCCAGCGCGCCAGTCCTGGTTCAAATCGAAGGTGCCGCTGGAGAATACGGAATTGCCGATCTTGCCGTTCACCTGACCGCCGGAAAGGTTGATGTTCAGCTGCCCGTTATTAAAGTCGCGGCGGTAATCCGCCTTCAGCGCCGGCCCCTCCTTCACCGCGAAGATCGGTGTCAGCGTCACATCGGATTCTTTGTCGATGACATAGTAATACGGCGTCGTCGCAAAAAACCCGAGTTTCGAGGTCACGCCAAACCCCGGCATCAAAAACCCGCTTTCGCGTTTCACCGAAGGATCAGCCTGCGTGAAATACGGCACGTACAACACCGGAATCCCGTAGAACTCCATTTCGGCGTTGCGGTACTCAATCATCTTGTGTTCCAGATCGCGCGTCGCGGTCTCGGAGCGTATCTGCCAGATCGGCGCCCTGGTGGGGTCGGTCTTGCACAGGTCGCAGGCGGAATAAACCACCTTGGTCATCTCATCGATCTTGCCGTCGTAGCGCCGCGCGCCATTGGCGATCAGCCGCCCATTATCGGCCAGCCGCGCCGCCACCCCGCGCATCACCGCGTCCTTCATGCCCTTGTGCAGCACCGCATGCTCGGCAAACACGGTATCGCCCGAGGGCTGCGTCAGCACGACATGCCCTTGCGCCGTCACCACATCCGTATTGCGGTCCAGCACCACCTTATCGGCATACAGCGTCTGCCCGTTCTGCACGGCCCGTACATGGCCGGACGCGGTAACGATATTCCCGGTTTTGTCGTAGGAAATCCGGTCAGCCAAAAAGCTGACAGGCGCCTTGGGCGGCGTGACGGATTGCGCACGCGCCGGCCCGCTGAGGCAAGTGCTGGCAATAAGTGCGAGAAGCAGGCCGGATCGTTTCATGCCTCAGCCATCTTCCAGATGCAGTAACAACGCAAGCGCCAAAAATAATCCCGCCACCGCCGGCGCCCATGCGGCGAGGATAACCGGGACCGCCCCGGAGGTGCCAAACTGGTTGGCAACCTCCGATACCATGAACAATGCAAAACCACAGCCCACCCCGCTGACCAGCATGCTCGCCGCCCCGCCCCGCCGCGAGGGCCGCATCGAGAACCCCGCCGCCACCAATGCCATGGTGGCACACAGCAACGGCAGCGCCGCCAGCGCCTGAAACGCCAGCTCATGCTGGGTCGCCGAAAAGCCCGAGCGTTTCAGCAGCGCGATAAACCCCGGCAACGCCCAGAACGAGAGCGAATCGGGCGAGGCAAAACTCTCCTGCACCCGGTGCACGGTCAGGTCGGTGGGAAAAATCATCTCGTCGATATGCCGCGGCTCGGCATCGGGAGCGAGTACGTTCACCCCGGTCAAATCCCACTCCCCGGCTTTCAACGTCGCATTCCCGGCTTCCAGCCGCTGCAGCAGCGTGGTCCGCCCATCCAGCCGCAGCACGCTAACCTGGTCGGCACGCAGGATGTTATTTTGCAGATGCACCCCCGCGGCATGCAGCACCGCCACGCCACCTGGCACCAGGCCGGCATCCGCCTGGCGCACCCACAGCTCCCCGCCGTTCAGCGAGAGCGGGCCGCCGCCGGGCCTGAGAGACATGTTGTACAAAGTCTCGGCGCGGCTGAACATCACGGCTGAAAGCGGACTCAACCCGGCGGTGCCAAACACCCCCAGCAGCGTGGCCAGCAGCACGGGAACCGCCAGAAACTGCCAGGCGGAAATCCCCGCCGCGCGCGCCACCACCAGTTCCGAGGAGCGCGAAAGCCGCCAGAATGCGTAAATCCCACCCAACAAAACTGCAAACGGCAGTATCTGCAACAGCGTCCACGGCACCCGCAGAAACTCTATCCTCACGATCACGCCAAAACCGGCCAGCGGCTTGGTCGCCGACTCGCGCAGCAGCTCCAAAAAGTCGAACAACGCCACCAGCGCCGAGAGTGCGGCCAGCATCGCCAGCACGGCAAACAAAAACTGCCGGCCAAAATAAACTGACAGCGTGTACGGAATATTCTTCATCGCGGCGCCCGTTTGCTGAACAGCAGCACGCCGGAGACCAGGCCGGGGAGCAGCGCCGTAACCCAGATCAGCGGCAGCAGCATCAGGTTGCGCGCGGCCAAATTGTCCACGCCCAGGCTAAGCGCCACCAGCAGCGTAACCGCGGCCACGGCGCCGACCGGGCGCACCATTCCGCCATGACGGCGGAACCCGCCGCTCAGCGTCGCCAGCAGGCCAATCAGTGCGTAGCTGATCGCGCTCAGCGGTGCGGTCAGCCGCCGGTGCGCCTCAACCAGAAACCTCCCCTGTTCGCCGGGCGTCAGCGTCGCGGGCGGGCGGAGCAAGGTGCTCAGGCCGGCTTCCGCGGAACTCACGTTATCGGGCGCCTCCGTCTTGGCGCCCTGCGCCAGCGAAACCACATTGCGCGCAAAGGTCAGCACATCCAGCCGCCCGGTCTTCGCGTCTATCTGCTCGCGCGAGCCATTTTCCAGCATCACCACCGGCCCCTGCGGACTCGCCATCAACTGGCCGGAACCCGCCAAAATCGTCGCCGGCGCCGCCGGATCGCGCCCATCCTCTATCAATATCCCGCTCAACTCATCATTCGGCCCGCGCGCCTGCACATATACAGTGATATGGTCAGCCACCGGCGTAAACACCCCCGGCTCCAGCAAAAAGGCGGCAATCTGGTTGCGTATCTCATATTCGTAAGTGCGAAAGCCGCTCAGACTGGCCGGCACCAGCAGCAAATTCAGCCCATAACACACCGCCGCCACCGCCACTGCCAGCGCCAGCGCCGGCCGCGCCAACGCGAGGTCGGAAAGCCCGCTGGCCCGCATCACCGTCAACTCACGGTCGCCACTCAACCGCGCATAAATAAACAGCACAACAATAAAACAGGTAATCGGCAAAATCGTCGCCACAAAACTCGGCACCAGCAGCAGCGTGAGCTTGATGAACACCAGCGGCGAAAGCCCGTGATTAACAATAACCTGAATGAACCGCAGCGACTGCGTCAGCCAGATCAACGCCACGAGCCCGGTGGTAACCACCACCAGGGCAATCAGCAATTGCCCGAAAATATAGCGGTCAATCCAGGTCGGTGGCGGGCGGCGATCCATGCCCGTGGTTCTGGCCGGGTAGCCCCGGAATGGCAAGACCACGCACCTAAAATGGTTTTAACCGGAGGGGATTTCTCCGGCCCGAAAAACCTCCCCATACAAAACATGATACGTCACCCCAAACCCGCCCCGCAGCGACTCCAGCACCCGCCGGAACGCCCCCGCCGTCAGCGGCTTATACCCAGCCGCCGGTTCCCCCGCCCCGAGCATTTTCAAACTCCGGGCAAACGCCGCCCCATCCGCATAGTCTTGCGTCACAAACTCCTCGGCCCCGGCATGCCCAAACCCCTCCGGCCAAGGCACCGCATCCAGCGCCGGATATTTTGGCGTCCCGCTCTGCAGCCCCTGCGCCGCATGCGCCGCCGCCCACTCGGCAAAATTCCCCGCGCCCAGCGTGGCAAACACCATCCGCCCACCCGGCGCCAGCAACCCCGCCAGCCGCGCCAGCCCGCCGCGCAAATCGCCAAACCACTGCATCGCCAGGCTCGACACAATCAAATCAAACCCGCCCTCCGCCGCCTCCGGGTGTTCTCCATCGAGCACCTTATACGCAGGCCCATCCCCCAGCCGCGCCCGGCACCGCGCCAGCATCGCCGGCGAAATATCCGTCAGCACCAGCTCAGCCCCAGGAAACGCCGCCGCCAGTGCCTCGCTCAAAAACCCGGTCCCGCAGCCAATCTCCAAAATCCGCTTCGGCCTCAAGCCACCCGCCACCACCCGCGCCGCCACCCGCGCCGCCACCCGCGCCGCCACCACCCGCTGCACCGCCGCCACGTCATCATAGCTCCCGGCCCGCGCTGAAAACGCTTGCGCAATCCGCCCCTTGCGCCCGTTCACCCCCGCCGCTCCAGCAACGCCCGCACCCGCGCCGCGCACCAACCTGCATCCTCCAGCGGCAACAAATGCCCGCCGTCATGCCACTCCATCACATCCGCCGGAAAACTCGCGATACTCATGGCCTCAGATACCAACGGATCAGCCCGCCCGCACAACGCCAGATCCACCGGCGCCGGCCGCTCATCCCACTCAGCCAACGCCCGCAACCCATCCAACAGCGCCGCCCCGTCCAACGCCCCCGGCGCCGCCGCCGTACACCCACACCGTACCCGGAACTCCGCCACCACCGCCCCCGGCGCCGCGCCAAATTGCGCCGTCATCCGCTGCAACGGCCTTACCGCATTGCCCGCAGGAAAATCCTCCCGCCGCGTAAAACAGCCAAACCCATTCACCGCCACCAGCGCCCGCCACGCCACCGGCCGCTCATGCAACAGCCACAGCGCCCCAAACGAGTGCCCCACCGCCACCACATCCCGCCCCTCGGGCAATGCCGGCCGCGCCGCCGCGCCAAAAAACCCCAAATCCCACGCAAAACTCTCATAATCGCCCAGCGCCGCCTGCACCGGGTCCCAAAACCCGGCGTCAAACCCCCAGCCATGCACGAACAGCAAAACCGGCTTCATACCGCCTTGCCCAACCGCACCACGGCCTCAATCAGCGCCTCAACCTGCGCCTCACTATGCGCCGCCGAAAACGTAAACCGTATCCGGCTCGTCCCCGCGGGCACCGTCGGCGGCCGTATCGCCACCGCCAAAAACCCTTCCGCCTCCAGCGCCCGCGCCATCCCCAGCGCCCGCGCCTCCGCACCCAAAATCAGCGGCACAATCTGCGTCGTCGAAGCCCCCGTATCCAACCCCGCCGCCCGCAACGCCGCCCGAAACCGCGCCCCATGCCCCGCCACCCGGTCACGCTCCACACCCAACGACGGTATCAAATCCAGCGCCGCATCCATCGCCCCCAGCACCGCCGGCGGCAGCGCGGTCGCATAAATCACCCCGCCGCAGCGGTTCACCAAATACTCCCGCAACACGCCCGAGCACGCCGCATAAGCCCCAAACCCACCAAGCCCCTTGGAAAACGTGCCCATCACCAGCGCATTGCGCAACCCATGCGCCAGGCCGAACCCGCCCTGCCCCATCACCCCGGTCGCATGCGCCTCATCCAGATACAAAAACGCCCCAAACCGCGCCGCCAACGCACTCAGCGCCGCCACATCGGCGCAATCGCCATCCATGCTGAACACGCTCTCGGTAATAATCACCCGCGGCCGCGCCAGCCCCTTATCGCGCTCCAGCAGTTCTTCCAGATGCCCCAAATCGTTATGCCGGAAGCGTATCTGCCGCACCCCCGCCGCCGCCCCCCCCTGAATCAGACTCGCGTGGTTCAGCCGGTCCGCATACACCAACGGCTCTCCACCCAATACTTTTGCATCCAAAAGTGCCGGCAGCAGCGTCACATTCGCCTGCACGCCCGACACAAACACCAGCGCCGCCTCACTCCCCTTGCCACGCGCAATTTTCGCCTCAATCGCCCCAAAGGGCAGCAAATTCCCCGAAACCAGCCGCGATGCCCCAGCCCCCGCCCCCCAGCGCCGTGCATACTCCCCCGCCCGCGCAATCAACGCCGGATGGTGCGACAGCCCCAGATAATCATTGGACGAAAAATCCAGCACCGGCCCCGCGCCCAAATCCACGCGCCCATCCGCCAGCCGGTCAATATCGCGCAAACGCCGCCGCCGGCCGATCTTATCCAGATCATCCAGGCAGCGGCGCCAGCATTCATCAAAATCGCTCATCAGACCTCCTCAAGTCAGCCTGATCAGACGTCAAAGACGTCCCGGCTTATTTGAAGCTGATCAGTTCCACGTCGAAAATCAGCGTCGCACCGGGGGGGATCAACCCGCCCGCGCCGCGCTGGCCATAGCCATGCTCGGCCGGCAGAATCAGCGTGCGCTGGCCGCCCACCTGCATGGTGGAAACGCCAATATCCCAGCCGGAAATCACCTGGCCAACGCCAAGCTTGAACACAAAAGGCTGCCCGCGGTCACGCGAGGAGTCGAATTTCTTGCCTTTGGCGCCATTGTCATCCAGCCAGCCGGTGTAATGCACCGTAACCATCTGGCCTTTTGCCGGGGTTTCACCGGTACCCACCACATGGTCCTGGACTTTAATGCCGGACGGCAGGGTAACGAAATCGGATTCGGACATTGTTTGCTCCTCAAGCGGTCGTTTGCGCCGCCTGGGTAGTCAATAATTCGCCGTCCCGCAAATCAGGGGGGCACAGCCCCCGCTATCCCACAAATCAGGGGGGCACAGCCCCCCTGGCTTGCAACAGTCTTAGTTCTTCGAAGCGTGGTAGCCGGCAGCGGTGGCGACAGTCTCGCACACATACGCGCCGTGCTTGGTCTTGCCGTACAGCTTGGAGGTCGAGAGGTGATAGATCTTGCTCTTCGACAGGCTGGTCCACACCACGGTGTCACCGGTGCAGGAAGCCTGCGCGGCAGCAACGGTGGTGAACTCATCAGCCTTGGTCAGCTTCACGGCAGCAACCGAAGTCTTGGTGGTGCTGGTAACGGCCGGGGTCGAGGTGGTGGTGGTGGTCGCAGGAGCCGTGGTGGTGGAAGTCGTCGTGGCAGCAGGCGCCGCGGTCGTGGTGGTCGTGGTGGCAGCGGGTGCCATGGTGCCGTCGGGAGCCGCTGCGGTCTGCGCCATGGCGAGCGGGGCAACGCCCATCGCGCAAGCAAACGTGAGGGCCGGCAGCAGGCGGCGGGTAATCTGGGTAACCTTCATGCAAACTCTCCTGAGAGGAATGCCGCCATTTAGGGGCGGTCACGGTATTGGGGATTAAGTCCGTAACCCGCCAGTTTCCCGCACGAGTTACGTATCCGCGCCCTATGCCGATTCCACCCGCGCCGCAACTAGAACAAAACATTACATAATGTAACGCCCCCTCGGCATTTGCGTGCGCAAGGGCACCGGTTTAGTGTCCCGCCGCCCATCAACAGCAGAGATTTTTGAGCATGACCCTTATCGCCGACCGCCTGAACCGCATCAGCCCGAGCCAGACCATCGCCATCTCCTCCAAGGCGCGCGCGCTCAAAGCCGCGGGACGCGACATCATCAGCCTCTCCGCCGGCGAGCCTGATTTCGACACGCCCGAACATATCAAGCAGGCCGCCATCGCCGCCATCCATGCGGGCGACACCAAGTATACGGATGTCTCGGGCACCCCCGCGCTGCGCAAGGCCGTCGCCGCAAAATTCAAGCGCGACAGCGGCCTGGACTATAGCCCCGAGGAAATCATCGTCTCCACCGGCGGCAAGCAGGTCATCTTCAACGCCATGCTCGCGACCGTGCAAGCGGGCGATGAAGTCATCATCCCCACGCCCTGCTGGGTCTCCTACCCGGACATCGTGGCATTGGCTGAAGGCACCCCCGTCTTCGTCCCCTGCGGCCAGAACAACGGTTTCAAACTGCGCGCGGAAGACCTGGAAGCCGCCATCACCCCAAAAACCAAATGGGTCTTCCTCAATTCCCCCAACAACCCCACCGGCGCGGCCTACTCCGCGGCCGAGCTTCGCCCCATCTGCGATGTTCTCCTCAAACACCCGCAAGTCTGGGTCTTCACCGATGACATTTACGAGAAATTAACCTACGACGGCTTCAAACCCGCCACCATCGTCGAGGTCGAGCCCGCCTTGCGCGACCGCACCGTCACCATGAACGGCTGCTCCAAAGCCTACGCCATGACCGGCTGGCGCATCGGCTTCGCCGGCGCGCCCATCGCACTCATCAAGGCCATGGACAAACTGCAAAGCCAGTCCACCTCCAACACCTCCTCCATCAGCCAGGCCGCCGCCGTCGCCGCCCTCAACGGCCCGGAGGACGCCCTGCACGAGATGGTAAAAGTCTACAAAGCCCGCCGGGACCTGGTGGTCGACATGCTCAATGCCGCCACCGGCATCACCTGCCACAAGCCCGAAGGCGCCTTCTACGTCTTCCCCGGCCTGCACGGCTGCCTCGGCAAAACCACCCCCAAGGGCGCCAAAATCAACTCGGACGAAGACTTCGTCATCGCCCTGCTGGACGAAGAAGGCGTCGCCGCCGTACACGGCTCCGCCTTCATCTACCCCGGCCACTTCCGCATCAGCTACGCCACCTCCACCGAGGCCCTGATAGAAGCCTGCACCCGCATCCAACGTTTTTGTTCCGCACTGGTGTAACCCTACGTCTCCACCGTCATGCCCCGCGAAAGCGGGGCATCCACGCCTTAGCTTCCTCCAAATCACGTCAACCATTGTTTTGGTTGCAAAGGATAGACAGCCAAAATGGAGAGTTTTTGCACCAAAGTCTGCTCTGCGCCGAAGGCAGCCATTCCGCATGCCTACCGGATTCTCCAAGAGCTGCCCCTGCCCTCACCGGTCCGGCTGCAAACTCCCGAAGATAGGCCTTGGGGTCAACCAATTTCCGGTTCGACTGCGCTCTAACTTCAAGAGGCTGATTCAGACCTTCGGTTCACGCGCAACGCGCGCAAACCTCTGACGATCAGGCCCCAGTCATTGCGATGAACCGGAAATCATCCATTTAAAGGCGAAAATGCGGCCTCACAGGCGCTGCCGGAGACCGCATTTACTTGGAACACGAGAGATCAGGCGTTAAGCGGCGTTTGTTGCGTAGGTACTGTCCAGTTGAACAGACCGGTCAGCCAGCATTTTACGGACGAACATGGGCACCTGGCGATAAGACTTCGCGCGCGGATAAGACAACTCCACGATAGGCGCTGTCTCCCCTAACGCCTCATGCTCAGCCCAATTGTCGAAATTCATGCGGTCCACATGGTCGATGAAACTCTCCGCCGGCGCTCCCTCGGCAATCAACACTTCATGGCTGGCCAATTCAACATGGTAATAGGTGAAAACCTCCGGCACGTTGGCTTCGCGGACAATACCAACGCCGTCCACTAGTGCAGCGGCGTGGATCAAGACTTCGCCGACCAGCATGGCGTGATCCGGTGAGACCAACAGATCGCGCACCGGCAGATATTCACCCAGTGCACCCGCCTTGATGCGGATGGGCAGAACCCGCAACGGGTCGGCGAAGCGGGTGGAGACCGTGGAATGGCCAAGCCAGCGTACCGGCAGCGCTTCCCCCGAATTCGTTACCAGCATCGTTCCAATCTTGAGGTCTTCGACCGCAATTTCACCTTCAGTCGTGAGGATATTCGTACCCGCCGTGAAACAGGGGGCTGTTGGCGATAAGGTCCCGCCACCGGTCGAGGTGAGCTTGACGGCAGAAAACTTGCCGGTGCTGTCCGAAATTGAGGTATAGCGTTGCTCAATGCCGTTCTGGGCGGGGGCCTGGGGGACATATAACGCCGTCGCATTCGGGGTATAGTCCAGATACACATCATGCACCGTCGAGTAGGCCGGCGAAGTTGTGTTGACCGCGATGTAAATCTGATAAAGCGGCTCTCCACCAGGCCCTGTTATGCTGGCCTTTTGGACGGTTGCCGTCGCATCGGTGCTATCGAGCGTTACCGGGGTGCCGCCCACCATGACCGTTATGCTAAAGCTTGTTACATTTGTCAGGGCGCCGGTCGTAGCGTCATAAACGGCCGTGAAGCTTCCGCTCAACGTCTCTCCATCGGCGAACACGACGTTCGATAAGGTTTCAACTGTTCCCGACATATGTCTATTCTCCTGACGTGCATGCGTAATTTAGCACAAATTCTCAGGAAACAGCTAATAAATTTTGGCCGAAAAATTCACATTTGTCCGCAATTCGCAATTTCCGACCATGAGCGGACCGGCAGCTTCTGGCCCCATCCAGCCCTTCCACCGTTGGCCGTTACCGTCCGACAAGGGGCTAAAACCGTCCCCAAACCCCAACTCATTCCTTTTCCAACACAAACCCGCACAAATTGGGGTGCAAGCAAAAAATTAAACCACACTAACAACGTGTTACACCACAACCCTCACAAGTGCTCCACGTGGAACACCCCCGGCGCCCACCCTCAGCTTTCATCCTTCGCTGCAGTCTCCTCGGCCTCCGGCGTCAGCGTCCGTCTCGCCCGCAGCCTGCGTATCCGCCGCGCATCCGCCTCCAGCACCAAAAACTCCACGCCCGAGGGATGCGCGATAATCTCCCCCTTCGCCGGCACCCGTCCCGCCAGGTTAAACACCAGCCCACCCACGGTCTCGATATCCGCGTCGCGCTCATCTTCCGAGAGCACCGACCCCATCTTCGCCTCGAACTCTTCCACCGGCAGCAGCGCATTCAAATCCAGCGCGCCATCGGGCCGTTCCACCACCATCGGGCCTTCAATTTCGTCATGTTCGTCGGAAATATCGCCGACAATCGTCTCCACCAAATCCTCGATGGTCACCAGCCCGTCGATCCCGCCGTACTCATCCACCACCAGCGCCAGATGTGTCCGCGTCTGGCGCATCTGCAACAATAAATCCAACACCCCAATCTGCGGCGCCACCAGCAGCGGCTTACGCAAAATCTTTTCCACCGAAAAACTTTCCGGCTCGCCACTATAAGCAAACACATCCTTAATGTGCACCATGCCCAGCATATCATCCAGATGCTCGCGGAACACCGGCAACCGCGAATGTCCTTCCTGCCGCAGCAACTCTATCGCCTGCGCCAAACTAACATCCGCGCGCATGGCGATAATATCGGGCCGCGGCACCATCACGTCATCGGCACTCATCTCGCGCAACCGCAGCACGTTGGCAATCAGCGCCCGCTCCTGCAAATTCAGCCCCACCCCCTCGCCATTAGCACTCAGGCCCGCCTCGCCCCCGGCCTCCTGCACCAGTTCCGCAATGGAATCGCGCACCGATTGCTCGTTGCTGCGCAGCCGGTTCAATATCCGTCCAAATGCCGAGCTCATCGGTTTTTCCATGGGTTTGCCACCTTCAACCGCGCCAAAATTTTAGCCTCCTCGCTCTCCATCTCCCGCGCCTCGCCAACGTGGTGATGGTCATATCCCTGCAAATGCAACGCCCCATGCACCAACAGATGCACCAGATGCGCCGTCACCGACTTCCCTTCCCGCGCCGCCTCACGCCGCACCACGCCCAGCGCCAGCATAATCTCCGGCGGGGTCTCATAGGTGAGCACATTGGTCGGCTTATTCTTGCCCCGGTCCCGGTAATTCAGGCGCTGCACGGTCCGGTCGTCGGTGAGCACCACACCGGCCTCGCACCCCGCCGCCCGCAGTGCGCGTGCCACCACGCGCACCACGTCCCGCACATAAAAATTCCAGCGCCTATCCGTAACAACCACTTCGCCCCCGAAGGGGTAACTACTTCCAGGTTCCATCTTTATCCGCTTATCCGCGCCGCTCGCGCGAAACTTCCTTCGCGGCGGCCTGGCGCTGGTCATAGGCCTCCACAATCCGCCCGACCAGCGGGTGACGCACCACATCGGAATTATTAAACCGCGCCACGCCAATGCCGGAAATCCCTTCCAGCGTATCCAGCGCATCCGCAAGGCCCGATCGCGTACCGGTCGGCAGATCGATCTGCGTCAAATCCCCGGTCACCACCATCCGCGTACCCTCGCCCATGCGGGTCAAGAACATTTTCATCTGCACGGAAGTGGTATTCTGCGCCTCGTCCAAAATCACAAACGCATGCGCCAGCGTCCGCCCGCGCATGAACGCCAGCGGCGCAATCTCAATCTCGCCGGTCGTCATCCGCTTGGTCAGTTGGTCGCCGGGGAGCATGTCATTCAGCGCGTCATAAAGCGGGCGCAGATACGGATCCACCTTCTCCTTCATATCGCCCGGCAAAAACCCCAGCCGCTCACCGGCTTCCACCGCCGGGCGGGAGAGCACAATCCGGTCCACCCGGCCGGAAGTCAGCATCGCCACCGCCTGCGCCACCGCCAAGTACGTCTTGCCCGTGCCTGCCGGCCCGAGCGCAAACACCATCTCATGGCGTGCAAGCTGGTCAATATACGCCGTCTGCGCCGCACTGCGCGGCCCAACAGCCCCTTTGCGCGTCCGTATCGCCGGCAAGTCGGAGAGCGGCAGCCGTGGCTCCATCGCCGGGTCCGTCAGCCGCATCGCCGCATCCACCCTTGGCCCGTCGATCATCTCGCCACGCTCCAACTGCCGGTAAAGTGCCGCCAGGGTCGCTTCCGCCGCGGCAACCTGCTCAACCGAGCCGGTGATGGAAACGCGGTTCCCCCGGCACGCCAGCCGCACACCGAGCCGCTGCTCGATTCGCGACAGATGCCTGTCATGATCCCCCAGCAACAACGAAAGCAGCGCGTTATCGCCAAAGGTAAGGGTGAGGGACCGCGGGGGCGGGACGGGTTGGGTAGCCATGGATGCAATGATCTGGCTCAAGCGGCAAGAACCTCCTTTTTCAAACTTCCTAAGAGTGAGTTGGGATTAGCGTGGGTAATTTTCACCTCGTGAATTTCGCCGGTCAGCTCTACCGAAGACTCCACAACAACCGGCTGCGCATAAAGCGAGCGCCCGGCAATCTGGCCTGGGTGGCGGCCAAAACCTGTAAACAACACCGGCGTCGTCAGCCCCACGGTCGAGGCATTGAACGCATCCTGCTGGCGCCGCAATTCCGCCTGCAGCTCATACAGCCGGGCATTCTTCACCTCGTCGGAAAGCTGCGGCAGCCCCGCCGCCGGCGTGCCGGGGCGCGGGGAATAGTTAAAGCTATACGCCAGCGCAAACCCCGTCTCGCGCACCAGCGCCATGGTGGCGGCAAAATCCGCATCCGTCTCGCCGGGGTGGCCGATGATAAAGTCCGACGTAAACGCCATATCCGGCCGCACTTCGCGCAACCGCGCCACAATCCGCCGGAAATCATCGGCGGTATGCTTGCGGTTCATCGCGGCCAGTATCTTGTCCGAGCCAGACTGCACCGGCAGATGCAAAAACGGCATCAGCGCCGGATTATCCCGGTGCGCCAAAATCAGCTCCTCGGTCACGTCCGATGGGTGCGAGGTCGTATAACGCAACCGGCCCAACCCCTCGATCTCCGCCAGCTCGCTCAACAGCCGCGTCAGGCTCCAAATCCGCCCATCCGGCCCCTCGCCGTGGTAGGCGTTCACATTCTGCCCCAGCAGCGCAATCTCGCGCGTGCCCTGCGCCACCATCCGCCTGGCCTCGGCCACAATGCTCGCCACCGGGCGCGATGCCTCAGCCCCGCGCGTATAGGGCACCACGCAGAACGAGCAGAACTTGTCACAGCCCTCCTGGATGGTCAGGTTCGCAATCACCCCCTGGGGTGCTGCCGCATCCGGCAGAAAATCAAATTTTTTCTCGGTGGGGAAATCCGTGTCGATCACCGAGCCCTTGCTGCGGTGCACCTGCGCGATCAACTCCGGCAGCCGGTGATACGCCTGCGGCCCCACCACCATGTCCACATAAGGTGCGCGTTTCAGCAGAATATCCCCCTCCGCCTGCGCCACGCAGCCGGTCACGGCGATCATCATCTTTCCGCCGCCGGCCTCTTTCAAATCGCGCAGCCGCCCGAGTGCCGAGAACACTTTCTCCGCCGCCCGTTCGCGTATGTGGCAAGTGTTCATAATCACCATGTCCGCCCCCTCGGGGCTGTCCACTGGCGCGTAACCCAGCGGGGCAAGCACATCCGCCATCCGCGCGCTATCGTACACGTTCATCTGGCAGCCATGAGTCACTATGTGCAGTCTACGGGTTTTTGTGTCCGTCGCGGTCATACGTCTAGAGCCCGATCGTTAAAGGTTGCGTCAACTTCTGACGCAGCCTTTAACGTGAATCGGTCTCTGATCAAAAAGTTTGAGTGCGGCCGCAGGTCGCGTTCAAAACTCATCCGGTTTCCCCGGACGGAAAAGCGCGTGTAAGGCAAACTGGTCAAGGTCAATTCTTTAAGAATCCTCCTGAGCGTCCCGCTACTCCGCTATGTTTCCACGCGCCGTGTCAAGAAAATTTGCGTGACCATCCGGTGACTTAATGCTCAGGCCGTGCCCCAAAGCCACCCGCTGGTCGAACACAAAACACTCGCCCCGCCACTTGCTTTCCGCCTCCGGAACCTCCTCCAGATAGCGCAAAATCCCACCCTGGAGTTGGAAAACCTGCTCAAACCCCGCCTCCAGCATAAACGCGCTGGCCTTCTCGCAGCGGATTCCCCCGGTACAGAACATGGCAATTTTCCTGGTTTTCGCATCGCCAAGCCGCTCGCGCACAAAATCCTTGAACCCGGTGAAACTGGTCAGCCCTGGGTCGATCGCCCCCTCGAACGTGCCATAACCAACCTCGAATCCGTTGCGTGTATCCACCAGCACCACGCCGGGGTCTTCCAGCAGCGCGTTCCAGTCCCGCGGCGCCACGTACTGGCCAAGCTTCGTGGTCTCATCCAACAACTGGCCAAAGGTGATAACCTCGCGCTTCAGCTTGATTTTTAAGCGGTCAAAATGGGCCGCCCCAGCCGTGGAAAATTTCACCTCCAACCGCTCGAACGCCGGGCGGTCATCGGTTGCCACGCGCAGCTTCCCGACAAACGCATCAATCGCCTCCGGCGCCCCCGCGATGGTGCCGTTAATCCCCTCCGGGCTGACCAAAATGGTCCCAAAAATCTCCAACGCCGCGCAAGCCGCCAAAAACTCTTCCCGCACCGCCTGCGGCTGTTCCAGCCGCAAAAACTGATACAGCGCGGCTACCTTGTTCGTCATACCGTAAGTCCCTGTCCCGTAAGTCCTTGTCTCAGTGCCGCGGCATTATGCGCAATCCGCGCTTCCAACGCCGCCGCGAGTATTTTTCGATTCGGGAAAGTCCCCGGCGGAATCGGCGCGTCCAGCAATATCGTCGCATGCACGCTGCGCCGCCGGCCAAGCCGGCTAAAATGCGGGGCCATCTCCATGTCGCCATACCAGGCGATCTCCGGCCGGTCTGCCCGCAGCACCGGCAGCCCGTCCAACCCGTCGTACACAATCGTCACCGGCTGCACATAAGGTTTGGCCGCCGCATCCGCCACTACTAAAAATGAAGAGGCAAACGGCAAAATCCGGTTGCCGTCGGAGGTGGTGCCTTCCGGGAACAAAATAATATTATCCCCCGCATCCAGCCGCGCCGCCAGGCCGCCCTGCTCACGCGCCACGTTGGTGCGGTTGCGCGAGACGAACACCGTGCGCCCCAGCCGCGCCACCCAGCTTATCAACGGCCAGCGGCCGATTTCCGCCTTGGCGACAAAACACCCCGGCAGCACGCTGCCCAGCGCCACCACGTCCATCCAGGAGCAATGATTGGCGACAAACAAAGTCGGCCGGTGCGGGGACAGCGTGCCGGAAACCCGCAACCGCAACCCCAGCACCCGCGCCACGCCGCGCCAGTACACGCGCGCGAACCATTCCTTGCCGCGCCCCGGCAACACCAGCATCACCGCCTGAATGGGCATGGCGAGCAGCGTCAACACCAAAATCGCCGCCACCCGCGCCGCCAAACGTATCAGGGCGCGCCGCCTTTCAGCATGGTCCTCAAATCCAGGAGAATCGGCTCCGGATCGGCGGCAAGAATGTCGCGCACCACCTCCACCCAGTCGCCCACATCCTCCACCCTGGTCGGGTTGTCGCGCAGCAGTTCGCGCTTGATGAATGGAAAGCCTGAAATCAGCAGTTGCCGCCACAAATCCGAGGTCGGGTTAAGCGCGGTCCGGTGCGCCACGCCATCGCGGATGCGCAAGACCTGCATCTTGCGGGTGATCGTAATCGGGTCGGACTTACCCAGCTCGGTTTCCTCCTCCTCGATCAGCTTCGCCAGCTCCGTGCGGTTGACCAGTTTGATCAGGTTTTCATACGGCCATACGGCGGCGCAGCGCAGCCCGCCTTTCACCATCGCCTGTGTCACGCCCACTTCGTAGGTATGCACGATGTAGGATTTCACCGGCACCGGGCGCACGCTCGTCCAGAATTTGCTCCACGCCTCGGCGCGCAACGCCACCGGGCCAAACGCCAGGAAAAACGATTGCAAATGGTAGCGCAACTGCCAGCTTTCCGTCAGGCCCCAGACATCGGCTTTCGCGTAGTTCAACCGGCGCAGCGTATCACCCAGCGGCAGCAACGGGCCGAATACGCTGTCGTTGGCCAGAATCACCTCTTGCGTTTCCGCGCGGGGCAATTCGAGAAAATCAACCGCATCGCGCCAGGCGCCAAAATCGTAGCCGACGTTTTTGCGCACGATCACGCCTGAGCAAACCTCCTGCAACGCTTCCATGGCCGCCGGCTTCAACCGGCCGGAATTGCTCACCAGCACCACGCTGCGGCCGTTGTCTTTCAGCGCGCGCATGTAGTCTATCACTTGCGGACGAACCAGGCCGCGGCCGTCAAAATGCATGAACAGCACCACCTGCGGCCCGAGCTTAACCTCACCCTCCGGCCAGACCCACAAAATCTGCCGCGTGCTGCGAATCTGCCCCACCACACGGGCGGGCGGAATCCATAGCCACCATTTGGCCAGGAACAGCAACCGGCGGATTTTTTCACTCAGAGCATGTCTCATGCTTTCGGACTTTCCATCTGTTGCAACAGATCATCGGGGGCGCCGGGATAATAGCCGGCAAAAGCGTTCAACAGGGCGGCGGCATCCTCGCCGCGCTTCAAATGGTTCAACGCCACCAGCTCACCGCGCAACGCCGGCCAGAACAACGCATCCGGCTCGCTGCCGGCGGGCGCCAGCCTCACAAGCTCGTCGCGCAGCCGGGCAAAGCAGGTGGCGCTACGGCGCCAATCGTCACGCTGCTCCAAAAACAGCACACCCGCCGCGAACAGCGCATTGCGCGCCACCTCGGCATAGGGCGGACGCAGCGTCTGCAGCAGCGGATCCACCAGGTGCCGCAGCAGCCGGGCGTTGGCAAAATCCCCGGCGTTCACCAGGGTCACAAAGGCGACCAGCTCCAGCTCCTGCATGCGCGCCTCCTCAAGCCCGCCCTGCAAGGCTTCCTCCAGCCGCTGCACAATCCGCGCGCCATCGCCCTGTTGCAGCTCCAGCATCAGCAGCGCCGCCAGCGCGTCGCGCCGCAGCCCCGCCTTGCAGTCCGCCATCCGGCGCTCCACCGCGCGGTCCCGCGCCACCGCCGCCGCCTCGGTGAACTTACTCTCGTTCACCAGCCGCACAAAGCTATCCACCAGCAGCGGCCTCAGCACCGCGAGGTCCGCCCCTGCCTGTTCCAACTGGCCGATCCGCCGAATCGCGGCCTGCGTGCGGGCAAAATGCAGGTCCAGCATCACGCTCGCCAGCCGCGCATCATCCGCCGCCGCGCCCGGCAAGCTATCCAGTTCGGAAAAACAAGGCTCCGCCGCCGCCAAAGCCTCGGCCTCATCGTAGCGCGCGGTGTTGATCAACCCAGTATAGGCCCCCAGCAGCAGCGCCGTGCGGCGCTCTGGCGCCAGCTCGACCCCCGCCAAACGTCCCCGCACCAGCCCCGGATCACCCACGGCGAGGTCCAGTACCATCCGCGCCAGCCGCGCGTCCTGGCCGGTCTTTTGCTCCGCCGCCCGCGCGGCCAGCGCATCAATCCCATAGCGAGATGCCACATCCAGCGCCTCGCCGTAACGCGAGGCATTCACCAGCCGGGTGAAAGCCTGCAGCACAATCCCGCCCGCGTCCTCGCCCAGGTCGCGCAGCGCATCGGCATACGCAAACGCGCGCATTGTCTCCCCGCCCGGCGCCAGCACAAAATTCGCCAGACTCAGCAGCGCATTGCAGCGCAGATCATCTGGCAGCACGGCATGCGGCATGTCCGCCAGCAGCGCTGCCTTCAATTCCCCCGCCAGCTCCAACGCGTCGGCATTCACCAGCGCGACAAAGCCGCGCCAGCCGTCAACCACATCCCCGCGCGCGATCAGCCCCGCCACACTGGCAGCCTCGCCTGCCTCGGCCTGGCAAAGCAATATCTCGCCCTCAACAATATGGCCGATGCTGGCTGAAAGCCCGTCGGTGAGCGAGCGTTTCGCCAGCGCGGCCTGCAAGGCGTTCACCGCCTCACCCGCCAGGCGCAGCAGCGGCAGCAGTTCCGCGCGGCTGGTGTCCAGGCCAAGCAGGTAATTGACCCGGCCGAACAAAATCATGCCCAGCCCCAGCGGCATCAACCGCGCCAGCTCCGCCAGGCTGGCGGTTTGCGCGCCGGCGGGCAATTCCCGCATGGCCGCCAGATCCAGCCCAAAACGCTGTTTGGCCGCCGGCAGCAGCACGTTCCAGGCGGCTTCCACCGCCTCGGCGTCGCCGTCATTCGCCGCCTCGAACAGCCCGCGCCCGGCAAAACCAAAGCACAAATCGCTCCCCGGCGCGGTGATCTTGCTGCGCTCCACCAGATAACGCCGGTACATCGCCCGCCCGGCGGCGGTATCCTCAATCAGCGTAAACGGCGCCGGGGAGGCATAGGCCACCAGCGAGAGCGAACTACGCAGCACCACCACATGCGCGAACCCGGCGGCGCGCAGCGCCAGCTCCAGGCTGGTGGCGGTCTGCAACACCAGATGCGCGCCCGGTGAGAGCAGCGGCATCAGCGACCCGGCGTCCAGCGCGGGGGTAATATGTTCAGCGTCCGGCGTGGTGAGGACCAGCAGGCCGCCGTCCGCCATCGCCTTGCGCATCAGCGCTAAAAATTCCGGCGGATGCTCCAGATGCTCCAGCACCTCGGTGGCGATCGCCACATCCCACGGCCCGCAGGTCAGCTCGGCCTCGGTGAAATAGGCCTGTTTGATATCCAGCCCCAACTCGCGCGCGCCAAAAGCGGCCAGCGGCGAGGGATCGTACCCCACCCCCTGCCAGCCGCGCGCGCGGATGCAGAAATCCAGGCCAAAACCATACGCACCGCCGATCTCCAGCACCTTCGCGCCGGGCGGCTTGTTCACCCGCGTCAACGGCGCTGAAATCGGCCATACGCCGGCACCCAGCTGCACCTGATAGACGTTCCAGCCGATCTCGATCAGCTCATCGGTGCTGTAGTCCATGGTGTGCATGTTATCGACGAAGCGCGCCGTGCATGCCGGGCAGATTTGCAAAATAAAGCGATGCACCGCTTTGGGCGGGCGGTAGTCGATGTCGAGAATCTGCTCAGCCTGCACACTGGCGCCGCAGTTGGGGCACACCGCGGGCGCGGTGCGCGGGTCCAGCCATTCAACCTCAATATGCTCGGCAATCCGTATTTTGCGGGTTGCTGCTGGCATCAGGCAAAGAGTTCCGGCACCCGCGCTTTAAGGGCCTCGGTCAGTTCCGCGCGGCGCTCCCACAGGCTGCGGTACCATTGCGTGCGGGCTTCCACCTGGTACGCCAGCATCCGTTCCCCGGCGACATAGGCGCGCGCCGCGTCGGCCATTTTGCGCGTCGCCTCCGGGTAGGCAAGCAGCCGCAGCAGGCCCGCCCGCAACTCCGCGGGATTGCTGAACAGCATGCCGGTTTTGCCGTCCTGGATGGTGCCCGCATAAACCACGTTGCTGGCCAGCGCCGCCACGCGCGCCGCCCCGGCCTCAATAAATTTGAGGTCCGATTTGGCGCGGTTGAATGGCGTGTCGGCCAGCGGCATGAAGGCGATATCCGCCTCGCCCAGCATGCGCATATAGGTCGCGTAATCCGCCATCGGGTCGAAGCGCTTATGCGGCGTCTCCAGCGCGTTGTAGAAATTCTCGTCGAGCAGGACATGGAAGTGCAGGCGGCCGCCAACGGCACGCGCCACCTCGTTGAGCACCGGCATCAGCGGCGCCCAGTCCGGCCCGCGGTTGAGCGCGCCGAAAAACAGCGTCAGGCTATCAGGGTCGTTAAAATTATTGACCAGCGGCAGCGAGAAAATGCCGTTCTGGAACACGCGAATTTCCGGGTTCTGCGGCCGCAGGGCATCGGCCAGCGCCTCGGTGCTGGTCTGGATCGCGTGCACGCCGCGGAACGTCAGCAGCTCATCCAGGTTCACGCCACGGTCTTCCATGAACTGCGGATGGTCGTCGAACTCGCTCACCACGACATAGCCCTTGTCCATCAGGGTGCGCAGCCGCGCCAGGCCGGAATCGCCCAGCAGCAGCGGCCGGTGCAACACGGCGATGCGCGGCGAATCCTGCAAACGCGGGTCGAGGTCGACCTCGCTGGCGATCGAGCCCAGCAGCGCGCTGTCGGTGCGCAGGGCGCGAATCGGCTCTATCACGCGCACATCGCTCACCCCGCCCTGCGGCGTCAGCATGGTGGCGTTCAGCTCCAGCCGCTCCGGCGCGGATTTACGGGCGCGCCAGATGAACTGCAGCGGCACCGCGCGGTTGAGATATTCCGCCGGGTTGACGCCGATTGCCTGCAACCCTGGGGCCAGCAGGTTGATGAACTGCTCCGCCTGCTCACGCGCAATCGGCCGGGGCGCGACATCGGAGAGTTCCAGCCCGGCGTCTGCCAGGGCTTTGCCCATCATGCGCGGCGTGAACCAGCGCAGATGGGTGTGGTCGAACAGCCCCTGATCCTCGTAGTCAAAATTCCCGGTCAGCAGCTTGGCGGCAAAAGACCAGTGTTCCACATTCGGCATGCAGACCAGCACGGTGCCCTGCGGCGACAGGTATTTGGCGTGTTCGGCCAGCAGCGCCCAGGGGTCGACGAGATGCTCCAGCACATCGCCGTAAACAATACAGTCGATCCCTTCCGGCACGCTGAAGGGCATCGGCGTCTTCTCGACATCGCCGCAGAACACCTCGGAGATCCGCTCCCTGGCGTGGGCAATCGCCTCATCGTCCACGTCGATACCAAGCACCCGCGCACTGGGATTGCGGCGCAGGTAATCCGCACCCAGCGCGCCCTGGGCGCAGCCGACGTCGAGAATCGTACGTGCCGAAAGCGGGATTTTTTCAAGCAGTTCGGGATTGGCGAAATCTGGATATTGCGTGTGAGCGGGGGTCAATGGGCGCTATCCTTGAGAACTGACGGTTGTAGGGGCGGCATAATCCTGTTTTGCCCGACCAATGCCCTGATAGGCAAATCCTGCCTCGCGCAGGGCTTTGGGGTCGAACACATTGCGCAGGTCGACCACGACATTGCCGCGCATCAACTGCTTTAATTTCGCCGGCGCCAGGGCGCGGAATTCGTTCCATTCGGTGACCAGCACCAGCGCATCCGCGCCGCTCAGGGCCTCGGCGGCATCGTTGGCAAAGCTGACGCTGCCCGGCAGCAAGGCTTTCGCCCCTTGCATCGCCTCGGGGTCGAAGGCCGTGACGATGGCGCCTCGCGAAACCAGCCCCTGGATCAGCGGCAGCGAGGGCGCCTCGCGCATGTCGTCGGTCTCCGGCTTGAAAGCCAGGCCGAGCACGGCGATGCGCAAGCCCTCCACACTGCCGCCGCACGCCGCCACCACCCGTGCCGCCATCGACTCCTTGCGTGCGTCGTTCACGCTCACCACGGACTGGATCAGCCGGCTCGGCGCCCCGGCTTCCTCGGCAATGCGCATCAGCGCCAAAGTGTCTTTCGGGAAGCACGAGCCGCCAAACCCCGGCCCGGCGTGCAGAAATTTGCGGCCGATGCGCCCGTCCAGGCCAATACCGCGCGCCACGTCCTGAACATCCGCGCCCAGTTTTTCGCACAAATCGGCCATTTCGTTGATGAAGGTAATTTTCATCGCGAGAAATCCGTTGGCGGCGTATTTGGTCAACTCGGCGGTCTCCAGCCCGGTGAAGACAATCGGCGCCTCGATGAGATACAGCGGCCGGTACAGCCGGCGCAGCACCTCACGCGCGTATTCGCTCTCCGCGCCCACCACCACGCGGTCCGGCCGCATAAAGTCGGTGATGGCGCTGCCCTCGCGCAGAAACTCCGGGTTGGCGGCCACTTCGATGCCGAGATCCGGGCGCAGTTTTTGCGCCATCGCGGCGATTTTACGCCCGGTGCCCACCGGCACGGTGGATTTGGTGACGATAACCGCCGGATGGTCCAGCGCCATCAGCACCTGCTCAACCGCGGCGAATACATAGGTGAGGTCGGCATGGCCGTCGCCGCGGCGGGTTGGCGTACCGACGGCAATAAATATAGCCTCCGCCTCGGCAATGCCGTCCTCCAGGGTAGCGGGGAAGGTCAAGCGTCCGGCGGCCGCGTTTTCCGCCACCAGCCGGTCCAGCCCCGGCTCGTAGATGGGGATTTTGCCCTCCAGCAGCATGCGCCGCTTGGTCTCGTCGGCTTCCACCACCGCGACCGAGACGCCGAACTCCGCAAAACAAGCGCCCGACACCAGGCCAACATAGCCGCCGCCAATGATCGCAATCTTCACGCCCGTGCCTCCAGCAGTACGAACCCCGCGCAATGGTTCTGACTTGGCGGTATGCCGCAGACAAGCCCCGGCCGCCAGGGTTTGCCATCAATTCCCAGCACCTTCAAATTTGTAGCGCTTTCAGCCATGGTCCAAGCCAGATGAACCCCGCAATCTCCCTCGGCCTGCTCGCACTGCCCCGGCACCTTGCCCTCATGGCCGGACTGGCCATTTTCTCAGGCATCATCGTGCGGGTGATGATCACCATCGGCGTGCCGGACCGGCCCGAGGCGCGCAAGGCGCACAGCCGCGTAACACCCAAATCCGGCGGCGTGGGCATTGTCGCCGCCTTCATGCTCGGCGTGCTGCTGCTGCACCGCTACGGCCAGGTCTCGCGCCTTGCCGAGGGGTATTTCCTCGGCGTCATCGCCGCCGCGTTCCTCATGGCCGCAATTTCCTTAGCTGATGACCTGCTCGACCTTTCCTTCCTGATAAAACTTACCACTCAACTGATCGCGGCGGTGGCCGCCGTGGCCTGCGGGCTGTGGATGCATGTCGTCGCGCTGCCGTATTACGGAAGCGTCGACATCGGCTGGATCGGCCTGCCGCTGACCGTGTTTTTTCTGTTGTTCGTCACCAATGCGATGAACTTCATCGACGGGCTGAACGGGCTGGCCGCCGGGGTGACGCTGCTCGCCTGCCTGTTCCTGGCGGGCATCGCCGGCAGCTATGGCGGGTTTTTCGTCTACACCGCCTCGCTGCTGCTGGCCGGCGGCGTGCTGGGGTTTTTGCCGTTCAACTTCCCAGCCGCGAAAATCTTCATGGGCGATGTCGGCAGTCAGTTCTGCGGCTTCATGCTGGCCCTGTTCGGCATCGCCGCGACTCGGTTCGAGGGCGCGCCGCTCTCCTTCCTGCTGGTGCCGCTGCTGCTCTCGGGCGTACTCTATGACGTCAGCTTCACCTTGGTCCGCCGCCTGCTGGCCGGGGAGAACATCACCCAGGCGCATAACGGGCATTTATACCAAGTGGTGCGCCGCGCCGGGATGGATGCGCGGGTGGTGGCCTTGCTGCACTGGGGTTTCACCGTACTGGGCGGCGTGTGCGCGCTGGTGTTCCTCAACCTGCCATCGGTGTGGAAGCCGCCATTTTTGCTGCTGCCGCTGGCGGTGCAACTGGGCTGGACGCTTTACGTGATCCGCCGTGCGCGGGTGGCGAAGATCGGACGCTGGTAGGTTTAAAAACCAAAAATACTCACCAGCAACGGCAGCGCCAGCGAGGTGACAATGCCGTTCAGCCCGATCGCCAGCCCGCCAAACGCCCCGGCCGTCTCATTGAGCAGCAGCATGCGCGACGTGGCCAGCCCATGCGCCACCGTGCCCGCCGCCAGCCCGCGTGCCCGCCAGTCGCGCACCCGCGTCAGGCGGAACATGCCGGTACAAACCAACGTGCCGAACATCGCCGTGACCATCACGAATACCGCCGTCAACGAGGGCTGCCCGCCGAGGTTCTGCGCGATGCCCATGGCGATCGGCGTCGTCACCGATTTGGGGCCGAGCGAAATCACCACCACTTTTGGCGCGCCGAGTGCACGGGCGATCAGCATCGCCGAGACCGCCGTGATGATGGAGCCGGTGGTCAGCGAGACGAAAATGGCGAGGAAATTCTCACGTATCGCCGGCCAGTTGGCGTACATCGGCACCGCCAGGGCGACAGTGGCGGGGCCCAGCAGGAAGTGAATATACACCGCGCCCGCGAAATAACTCTGGTAGCTGGTGCGGGTGAGCAGCAGCAGCACCGCCAGGATAACGATGGAAACCACGGTCGGGTTGGTCAGCGCCGTGCGCCCGGCCCGCACATCAATGAAATTGGCGATTTCCCACACGCAGAGCGTGGCGGTGAGGCCGAGCAGCGGCTGGGTCTGCAAATACGCCCAGACATGGAACAACGGGAGCGGCAGGATACTATGCATCGGCAGAGTTCCGGCGGCTGACGAACCACTGCATCAGCATGCCCGTGACCACCAGCCCGAGCAACGTGGACACCGGTATGGCGACGGCGATGGCCAGCGCGTTTTGCCGCAACTCCTGCAACTCGGTCACCACACCCACCCCGGCGGGGACGAACAGCACGCCGAAATACTTAAGCAGCCCCTGCGAGGTGTCGCGCAAATGCGCCGAAGGGCCGCCGGTTTTGACCAGGTAGCCGAGCAGCATCACCAGCCCAAGCACGGGACCAGGCACCGGCAGGCCGGTTGCCGTTACAATCACCGTGCCGGCCAGCTGGCACAGCAGCAGTATGACCAATCCGCGAATCAGCACCGCCCATCTCCTTAACTTCGGTCAGGCCATCCTATCGTTAGGCCGATTGCCAAAACCCGCCGCTACTCTATTACCTCGGTCCACAATGGCGGGATTCCATCTCCTGGCCTATCAAATATTTACTTAACCCGCGCAACCGGTGCCCTGGCGCATCTGGCATGCCGCCCTGACGTTTTTGAGAGGCGATTTGAATGCCCAGCTGGCAATCCCACTTCATCCAACCCATCCTGTGGTTCCGCGTCAAACTGCGGCTCATCCTCTCCGACACCGCGCATCAGGCGCGCGAGGCGTTCAACCATCACCCGCCGGTGCCGCACGGCGCGCATTTCACCGCGGGTACGGTGGGTGGCGTGCACGGCGAGTGGGCCGAATCCAAGCACGAGCCGGTGGGCACGCTGCTGTACCTGCACGGCGGCGGCTATTTTGCCTGCTCGCCGCAAACCCACCGCAGCATCACCGGGGCTTATGCCTTACGCGGCTTTAAAGTGTTCGCGCCGGAGTACCGGCTGGCGCCCGAGCACCCGTTCCCCGCCGCAGTGGACGACGCGCTGGCCGCCTACAAGGGCTTGCTGGAAACAACCCCGTCCGGCCAGTTACTGATCGGCGGCGATTCAGCCGGTGGCGGCCTCGCCTTGGCCACGCTGCTCGCCGCCAAGGCCGAACGCCTGCCCATGCCCGCCGCCGCCATCTTGTTCTCGCCCTGGACCGACCTCGCCATCACCGGCGACTCCATCAGCAAAAACGCCCACCACGACAATTTGCTGCATGGCCCCAAAATCGCCGAAGGTGCCACCATCTACCTGCACCAGATGGACCCAAAAAACCCGCTGGCCTCCCCGCTGTACGGCGACCCCACCGGGCTGCCGCCGCTGCTGTTCCAGGTCTCGGAAGATGAGATTTTGCTCGACGATTCCACCCGCATGGCCGAACGCGCGCGTCAGGCCGGGGTGAAAGTGGAAATCACCATCTGGCCAAACCTGCCGCATGTCTGGCAGGCGATCGAGTTTTTCCTGCCCGAAGCCCGTCAGGCGCTCGATCAGGCCGCGGCTTTTGGCAAGGCTGCCCTTGCGTCCGGGGCCGCTGGCGCGTAAAGGCGGCGCTTCAATTCAATGCTGCCGGTCGGGATCGGCGGCGCAATACCCATGGAGCGCACACGGTGAAAGCCAATATTCATCCGGAATACCACGAGATCAACATCATCATGACCGATGGTACGGAATTCAAGACCATGTCCTGCATGGGCAAGGCCGGCGATACGCTGCGCCTGGATATCGACCCGAAATCCCACCCGGCGTGGACCGGCGTGCAGCGCGTGATGGACACCGGCGGCCAGGTCGCCAAGTTCAACAAGCGCTTCGCCAGCATCGGCACCCGCAAGGGCTGAGCCACGGCCCGGCAGCAGCCGGGCGGTTAGCTAGGGTTTTCAAGGTAACTCCAAGGCGCACGGCGCTTTGGAGTTATTTTTTTGCGTCCCGGTAGGCGGCGATATTGCGCAGTTGGGCAGCAAAATCATCCGCGAACACATGCCCGCCGTTGCCGGTGGCGACGAAATAGATGGCTTTGACGGGGGCTGGGTGCAGCACGGCCTGGATGGCCGCCAACCCTGGCGCGCAGATCGGGCCGGGGGGCAGGCCCGTGTGGGCGTAGGTGTTGTAGGCTGAGGGGTTGGCGAGGTCCGCGTGGCTGATCGGCTGGCCGCCAGAGGTGGCACCATTGCTGGCGGCGTAGATGACGGTTGGGTCAGCCTGGAGTTTCATGCCGATGGCCAGCCGGTTTTCATACACGGCGGCAATTTGCGGCAGTTCCGCCGGCAGCGGGGTTTCCTGCTGCACGATGGAAGCGAGAATGAGCGCCTGTTGCTCCGACTGCAGCGGTACGGCAGGCGCGCGTTGCGCCCAGGCTGTGTCCAGGCCCGTCTGCATGGCTTTTTGCGCCCGCTGCAGGATGGCTTCGCGTTTGGTGCCCAAAGTGAAGTCGTAGGTTTGCGGCAGCACGGAGCCTTCGGCCGGCGCGGGCACGCTGCCGCTGGCGGCCGGGGCGGCGTTGAGGATTTTGGCGATTTCCGTACCGGTCAGGCCTTCGGGGATGGTGACATGGTGCTGCACGGGGGCGCCGTAGCGCAGAATGCCCAGAATGTCCGCGATGCTGGCGTGGGCTGGGAAAAAAAGCTCGGCGGCATGGAGCGGGCCTTGGCCGCGCGTGAAGTAAGCCGCCGCGAGGAAGACGCCGGGGTGGTCAATGGCGCCGTTCCGGCGCAGCACTTCCATAACCGCGACCGAATCACCCTCGGGGATGACCAGGGCGGCGGAGTTTGGCAGGGGGCCGGGGCTGTAGACGCTATTTTCGGCCAGCATGACGGCAAGGCGGAACAGCACCAGCAACGCAAGCAGCGCGATGACGATTTTATCCCCGGCGCTCAGCTTTTTCACATCCATGGCCGCCCCGCGCTCAAGCGTTCAAACTACCTCAGGGCGCCCGTTTGAACAGGATAGAGGCGTTGGTGCCGCCAAAGCCGAAGCTGTTGGACAGCGCGACGTTGACCTTGCGCTCCTGCGCCTTCAACGCCACGCGGTCGATGACGCTGGCGCGGCTGGGTTCATGCAGGTTCAGCGTCGGCGGCACAATGCCGTCGCGGATGGCGAGGATGCTGAAAATCGCCTCGATGGCGCCCGCGGCGCCGAGCAGATGCCCGGTGGCGGTTTTCGTCGAGGACATGGCGAGGCCTTTGGCGGAGTCGCCGAACATGTTTTCCACGGCTTCCAGCTCCAGGTCGTCGCCCATCGGCGTGGAGGTGCCGTGCGCATTGACGTATTGCACGTCCTCGGGCGAGAGACGGCTGTTTTTGAAGGCGGCTTTCATGGCGCGGAAGGCGCCGTCGTGGTGTTCCGCCGGGGCGGTGATGTGATACGCGTCGCCGGACATGCCGTAACCGGCGACTTCGGCGTAGATTTTGGCGCCGCGGGCTTTGGCATGCTCGTATTCTTCGAGCACCACCACGCCGGAGCCTTCGCCCATGACGAAGCCGTCACGGTCTTTATCCCAGGCCCGTGAGGCTTCGGTGGGGCGGTCGTTAAAGCCGGTGGAGAGCGCGCGGGCCGCGCAGAACCCGGCAATGCCAAGCGGGTTAACCGCGGCTTCCGCGCCGCCGGCGACCATCACATCGGCATCGCCGAAGATGATCAGCCGTGCCGCGTCGCCAATGGCATGCACGCCGGTGGCGCAAGCCGTGACGGCGGAGTGGTTCGGGCCTTTGAGGCCGTATTTGATGGAGACCTGACCGGATACCAGATTGATGAGCGCCGAGGGGATGAAGAACGGCGAGAGGCGCCGGGCCTTGCCTTCGTACACCTGGACCGAAGCCTCATAGATAGACTGTAAACCGCCGATCCCGGAGCCGATCATGACGCCGCTGACGTATTTTTCTTCCTCGGTCTGCGGAATCCAGCCGGAATCCTCGATGGCCATGCTTGCCGCCGCGATGCCGAGATGGATGAAACGATCCATCTTTTTCAGCTCTTTGATGGCAATCCATTCCGACAGGTCCAAACCGCCCTCGGCGGATTTTCCCGCCGGAACCTGGCCGGCGATTTTAGCCGTCAGCTCCGTGGTGTCGAACGATTGGATGACACTGATCCCGGATTCCCCATTGATCAGTCTTTTCCAGACATGTTCAACGCCAACCCCAAGCGGGCTGGCGATACCCATCCCTGTTACGACAACACGGCGCATGCGAACTCCTCGAACGGCTCTCGTTCAGTCAGCCTGATTATTCGGCTTTCTGCTTTTCGATGTATTCGATCGCGTCTTTGACCGTGGTGATCTTTTCAGCGGCGTCTTCCGGAATTTCCACGCCAAAAGCCTCTTCGAACGCCATCACCAGCTCCACGGTGTCCAGCGAGTCAGCGCCAAGGTCGTCGATGAAGGAGGCTTCCGTCGTCACTTTGCCCTCGTCAACGCCGAGATGCTCGACAACAATTTTCTTAACCTTGTCGGCGATTTCGCTCATGTAATTCACTTTCCTACAACTGGTTTGGTGGAGACCTTTGGTGCCACAAGCACCGCGGGAGACAATTTGGTTAATCTTTAGACGTCGCGGCGCTTAGCACGGTTTATTGCGCCGCGCCAACCGCCCTTAGAGCATGGCCATCCCGCCATTTACATGCAGGGTGGCGCCGGTGACCCAACCAGCTTCCTCGGCAGCCAAGTAGACCACGGCGGCGGCGATGTCGCCAGGGCTGCCCAGGCGGCCGAGCGGGATTTTGGTGGCGAGGTCAGCGCGCTGCGAGTCGCTGAGCACATCGGTCATCGGCGTGGCGATGAAGCCGGGGGCAACGAGGTTGACCGTGATGCCGCGCGAGGCGACTTCCTGCGCCAAAGCCTTGGTCAGGCCAATCAGGCCCGCCTTGGCGGAGGCATAGTTGGCCTGCCCGGGGTTGCCGGTGCTGCCAACCACGGAGCCGATGTTGATAATGCGGCCCGCTTTGCGGCGGAGCATGAACTTTAGCGCCGCGCGAATTAACCGGAATGGCGCCGCCAGATCGACGTTGAGCACTTTTTCCCAGTCGGCATCGCTCATGCGCATGGCCAGACCGTCCTTGGTCAGGCCGGCGTTGTTGACCAGAATATCCACCTTGCCCATCGCGGCCTCGGCGGCGTTGATCAGTTCCAGGGCCGCTTCCGGCTGCGAGAGGTCGGCGGGCAGCACATGCACCCGTTCGGCCAGCTCAGCTGCCAGCGTGTCCAGCGCCTCGCGCCGCGTGCCGGAGAGGGCGACAACGGCGCCTTGTTTATGCAGGGCGCGGGCGATTTCCGCGCCGATGCCACCGGAGGCGCCGGTTACCAGCGCGGTTTTTCCCGTCAGATCAAACATCACAGAACTTTCAGCAGAGCTTCGATATCAGCCGGCGAACCGGCGGAGGCGGTGGCGGCGTCCGGGGCGATGCGCTTGACCAGCCCGGCCAGGACCTTGCCAGTGCCAAGCTCGATGAAGCTATCCACGCCCAGGGCGGCCATTTCCTGCACGCTTTCGCGCCAGCGCACGGTGGCGGTCACCTGTTGCACCAGCAGGTCGCGGATCAGGTTCGGGTCCGTGGCTTTGGCGGCGCTCACATTGGCCACCAGCGGCACCAGCGGGGCGCGGGGCGGCGTGTTGGCGAAGGCTTCGGCCATGGCATCGGCGGCCGGGGCCATCAACGCACAATGGAACGGGGCGGAGACGGGCAGCAGCATGGCGCGCTTCACGCCCTTGGTTTTGGCGATTTCGATGGCGCGTTCGACCGCGCCCTTGTGCCCGGAGATGACCACCTGGCCGCCGCCGTTGTCGTTGGCGCAGGCAATGATTTCACGGCCATTCGGGCCCATTTCGGCTTCAGCGCAGATTTCGCGCGCCACGTCCATTTCCACGCCGAGCAGGGCGGCCATCGCCCCCTGCCCCGCCGACACGGCGCGCTGCATGGCCTGGCCGCGCAGTTTCAGCAGCCGGGCGGTGTCGGCGATGGAGAACGACTCGACAGCGGCCAGGGCGCTGTATTCACCCAGCGAATGCCCGGCGACCAGAGCGATTTTTTCCTTGATCGCGATGCCGCCCTCGGCCTGCAACACCCGCAACACGGCGAGCGAGACGGCCATCAGGGCGGGCTGCGCGTTCTCGGTGAGGGTCAGTTCCTCAATCGGGCCTTCGAACATCAGTTTCGAAAGCTTCTGCTTCAAAACCTCATCAACTTCCTCGAAAACCGCGCGCGCCGGGGCGAAAGCAGCAGCCAGATCGCGGCCCATGCCGACTGCCTGGCTGCCTTGTCCGGGGAAAATAAAGGCGTGAACCGCCATGTCTTGGGTCTCCATATAACTGCGGCGCACCTAGCATGAGCGCCGCGCGAGTCAAAGTTTTCGTTAAATTCCGTTACAGCAAACCGAGTGCGGCGAGCTTGCGGCGCATGTCCTCGGGCATGTCATTGGCCTGGGTGTCGGAAGCCGCGAGGTCGGGCGGGGCGTCGGCGGGTTCCAGGTAGCGCCAGCCCTGGAAAGCTTTTTTGGCGTGGCCGGCGACTTGCACCGGCACGGGGTCGAGCAGCAGCACGGCGCAGCGGGAGCCGTCTTCCCGCGTGGCGGTCTCGACGCCGAGAATTTTCTGCCGTGCCTGCACGATGCCGCCGATCACCCAATACAGGGAGCCGCCGTCGCAAAGTTCATCGGCACGTTTGGGGAGGTTGCGAGTCTGGTAGCGCAGCGGCTGGCCTTCAGCCGCGCGATTGGCCTGGAGGGCGGCGAGGTGCGCGAAATCGCGCACCCCGACGGCCAGTTTGATCAGGTGGATCAGTTTTTAGCTTTGTCCACCAGGGCGTTCTTGGAAATCCACGGCATCATGGCACGCAGCTTGGCGCCGACTTCCTCGATCGGGTGGGCAGCGGTGGCGCGGCGCATGGCTTTGAAGTTGGTCTGGCTGACCTTGTTTTCCAGCATCCAGTCGCGGGTGAAGCGGCCCATCTGGATGTCTTCCAGCACCTTCTTCATTTCCTTTTTGGTCTCGGCCGTGATGATGCGCGGGCCGGTGACATACTCGCCGTATTCGGCGGTGTTGCTGATGGAATAGTTCATGTTCGCGATGCCGCCCTCGAAGATCAGGTCGACGATCAGCTTAACTTCATGCAGGCACTCGAAATAGGCCATTTCCGGGGCGTAGCCGGCTTCAACCAGGGTCTCGAAACCAGCCTTGATGAGTTCCACCACGCCGCCGCACAGCACGGCCTGCTCGCCGAACAAATCGGTCTCGCATTCTTCCTTGAAGGTGGTCTCGATGATGCCGGCGCGGCCGCCGCCATTGGCGGAAGCGTAGGAGAGCGCGATGTCCAGCGCGTTGCCGGTGGCATCCTGCGCCACGGCGACCAGGCTCGGCACGCCGCCGCCGCGCTGATATTCGCTACGCACGGTATGGCCTGGGCCTTTCGGCGCGATCATGAACACGTCGATGTCGGCGCGCGGCTCGATCAGGTTGAAATGGATGTTCAGGCCATGCGCGAACGCCAGCGCGGTGCCGGGGCGCATGTTGGGAGCCAGATGCTCGCGGTACAGGTCGCCCTGGCCTTCATCGGGGGTCAGCACCATCACCACATCGGCCCATTTGGCGGCGGCGGACGGGTCCATGACTTTAATGCCAGCGCCCTCGGCCTTGGCAATGGCGGTCGAGCCCGGGCGCAGCGCCACGGCCAGCTCTTTCACGCCGCTGTCCTTCAGGTTCAGCGCATGGGCGTGGCCCTGGCTGCCATAGCCGACAATGGCGACTTTTTTGCCCTTGATGAGGTTAACGTCGGCATCCTGGTCATAGTAAACGCGCATGATACTGGTATCCCTGTTTTGCTTCTCAAACTGGCGCGTCACCTATTACGTTTTCCATGAACTGTCACCCTTGCCGCGACGGACAGAAAAGCATGTCAGACGCCTGTTTCACGCAATGATATTACGCACGAGACCAATTTTACGAAATAAGTCAGGCACCTCTATCCCGCCGCCGCAATCCAAATTAAAAATACGCCTGGAATCAAGGAACTGAATACCATGCAGGAGCTTGTCAGGGTCATCACCTCCGATCACTCAGAGTGGCGATTCAGGCAGTTCTGCTTGCGCAACCCCGGCCTGCCCGCGCAGGCGATTTACGCTTTCAATGCCCAGGACTTCCCCTTTGAGGCCTGTATCCGTGACGGGGTGATCGCACCGGATACGGGCTGGAGCCGCGACGCGCTCGCCGCCGCCCTCACCCATATCGCGCTTTGGCAGGAATGTGCCGCCGGGAAAATGCCGTTCCATATCGCCGCCGACGACATGCTGCTGCGCGCCGACTTCTGGCCACAGGCGCAAGCCCTGCCATGTAAGCCGGAATGGGATATTGTGCTGTGGACAGCGGATTTCGATTTCCCGGTCACGCTCGTGCCGGCACCGGGACTCGGCCCGGCCACCATCCAGTTCGCCCCGGCTGCTGCCACGCAACATCCGGATGATTTCCGCAATGCCAAAACCCGCTTCAGCCTGCTGCCGCTGATCTCCGCGGCTGGGCTTGGCTGCTATTCAATCTCCCCCGCGGGTGCCGCCCGCCTGCTGGCCGACTGCCTGCCCGCCGGCGGCAATCCGGCCCCAGGCGCTGCCTTCCGTTTTGAGGTAAGCCGGTATTTTCCCCGGCACCGTTCCTTCGTGGCGATGCCGCCGCTGGCGCTGCCCCAGCCCTTGCCGCCGCCGGTCCGCGCCGCCGCCGGGAAAACCCTGGTCTTCTGTACCGCCTTCGCGCGCAACCAGGCGGACTGGAACGACAGATACGGGGTCTGGCTGGACGCCATCAAACGCTCAGGCTTGCCGCAGGACCAGATATTGATCGTCGATGACGGCTCACCTTGCCTGCCCGGCTGGCCTGACCTGACCGTGGTTTCGGCGGATGCGTGCCCCTCCGCCGGAGAAACCCCCGTACCGGGCGGCGTGCTGCTTTATCACTTTGAGGATAATCTCGGCCGCAATACGGTCCTGGATTTTCCCGGCTGGCACCGTTCATTCGCATTTGCCGCGCAATATGCCGCCGCGCATGGGTTTGCGCGCGTGATCCATCTCGAATCGGACGCCTTCCTGATTACCCGGCGGGTGCGCGAGTATATCGGCGGGCTGACCGAAGGCTGGGTCGCGCTGTTCTGCCCGGCGCAGAATTTTCCGGAAATCGCCATCAGCGTGGCGGCCGGCCAGGGGGTTGAGGATTTCGCGGCCTGGGCCAGAATCCCCTGGCCGCACCAGAACGACCAGGCCGTCGAACTGACGATCCCGTTTTCCAAGGTCGAACGGGTGTTTACCGGCGATCGCTACGGCGAGTACCGGCCTGACATTCCACGCGATGCCGATTACGCCGCGCAAACCCAGATCGGCCGGGAGGCGGAATATTACTGGTGGCTCACCCCGGAGCATGCCGAGGACGCCGCTCTGACAAATTAGCCGCCGCGCCGCCGGGCAGCCGTGGCCTCGCGCAGGCGCTGGAACACCGCATAGAGCAGCGGAATGATGAAAATGCCGACCAGGGAAGCCGCGATCATGCCCGCGAACACCGGGGTGCCGAGCGAGCGGCGGCTGATCTGGGCGGCGCCGGTGGCGATGACCAGCGGGACCAAGCCAGCGATGAAGGCGATGGAAGTCATCATCACCGCGCGGAAACGCATGCGCGCCCCCATGGCGGCGGCTTGTTCGATCGGCATGCCCTCGGCGCGGCGCTCCTTGGCGAACTCCACGATGAGGATGCCGTTTTTCGCCGCCATGGCGATCAGCGTGATCATACCGATCTGCACGTAGAGATTTATGTTCAGCCCGCACGCCCACACGCCGAACAGCGCGCCGAACGCGCCGATGATGATGGAGAGCAGCACCGGCACCGGGATCACCCAGCTCTCGTACAGTGCGACCAGGAAGAGGTAGGCGAACAGCACCGAGAGCAGCAGGATCGGCCCGGTTTGCCCGGACGCGGCGTTTTCCAGATAGGCGGTGCTGGTCCATTCATAGCTGTAGCCCGGCGGCAGGGTGCGGCTGGAGACATCTGCCATGGCCTTGATGCCGCCGGCCGAGGAAACGCCCGGCGCCGGGTTGGCGACGATGGGGATCGCCTCGGTATCGTTGTAGCGCGGGATAACCGGCGGTTCGAGGATGGTGCTGGTGGTGGCCAGGGCGCGCAACGGCACCATGGCGCCGGAGCTGCTGCGCACGTAGCTCTGGTAGATCGAGTCCGGCGTGGCGCGGTTGGCGGCGATGCCTTGGATATTCACCTGCCAGATGCGGCCGTACAGATTGAACTGGTTGACGTAATAGCCGCCCAGGGTGGCCTGCAGCGTGGTGTAAATATCGCCCATGTTGACGCCCAGGGCACCGGCCTTGTCGCGGTCGATGTTGAGGAACAGCGTGGGCGTTTCGGCGTTATAGGTGGAGAAGACCTTGCCCAAACGCTTGTCCTGGCTGGCGGCCACCAACAGGCCGTTGAGGACCTCCTGCATCTGCTCCTGCGGCGCGCCCTGGGTGTTTTCCAGCTCATATTGCAGCCCGCCGTTGGGGGAGAGGCCGGAAATCGGCGGGAAGTTGAAAGCGATCAGCCGCCCGTTGAGCAACTGGCTGCCGACACCGAACACATGCTTGATCGCCGTGTCGGCGCTGTTGGCCTCGCCTGGGCGGCCGGCGAAGGGTTTGAGGCGGATAAGGAAAAAGGCGGTGTTGGATTCCGAGGCGCCGTCGAGAATGGAGAAGCCGATCACCGACATGACATGGGTGACTTGGGGCATCTGCCGCAGTTTCGTCACCACCGCGTCGGCCACCGCCTCGGTACGGTTGACCGAGGCGCCGGCCGGCAGGCTGACCTGGGCGAAGAAGGCGCCCTGGTCCTCGTTGGGTAAAAACCCGCCGGGGGTGACGATGGCCATGGCGGCGGCACCCACCGCAAAGACGGCGATGACCGCCAGGCCGATCCAGGCTTTGCGCAGGCCGCGCGTGACAACGCTGGTGTAGCCGTCGCGCGCCTGGTCGATGCCGCGCAAAATCCGCCCCAACACGCCACGCGGCCGGTGGCCGGGGCGAATGAGGATGGCGCACAGCGCCGGCGATAGGGTGAGCGCGTTGAAGGCCGAGAGCAGCATCGCGACGCTCACCGTGACGGCGAACTGCTGGAACAGCAGGCCCGAGAGGCCGGGGATGAAGGCGATCGGAACAAACACCGAGAGCAGCACCAGGGAGATGGCGATAATCGGCGCGGTGATCTGCGTCATCGCCAGCTTGGTGGCGTCACGCGGGGAGAGGTCCGGCCGCTCGGTCATCACGCGCTCGACGTTTTCCACCACCACGATGGCGTCATCCACGACAATGCCGGTGGCGACCACCAGGGCCAGCAGGGTGACGGTATTGGCGGAAAAACCGCAGGCCAGCAGGACGGCAAAAGTGCCTGTGAGGGCGATGGGCAGCACCACCGTGGGCACCACCGCCGCGCGCCAGTCGCCCAAAAACAGGAACACCACCAGCACCACCAGCACGAACGCCGCCAGCAGGGTGCGCTCAACCTCCTGAATGGTCTCGCGCACGAAGCTTGAGGTGTCGAACACATGGGTGGCGATGAGCGAGGGCGGGAATTTCTGCTCCAGCAGCGCCAGCTCCTGGTCCACCGCGGCGGAAGTCGCGAGCGCGTTGGCGCCGGGGGCGAGGTAGATGCCAATCGCCTGACCGGCGCCGTTGTCGATTTTGTTGATGCGGGTTTGCGTCTGCGCGCCCAGCACCACCTGCGCCACGTCTTTGATGCGCAGCAGCGAGCCATCCGGGTTGGTGCGCAGCACGACATCGCCGAACTGTTCCACCGTGGTCAGGCGGCCTTGCGCCTCCACGGTCATTTGTAGCTGCTGCGTGGCGGCGTTGGGCGGCACGCCGATGGCCCCCACCGGCGCCTGCACATTCTGGCCGTTAAGTGCTGTGATGATGTCCTGCGGCGTGAGGCCAAGCTGGGTCAGGCGGTTGGTGTCGTAGTACACCCGCATGGAGTAATTCTGCGGCCCGAACAGCAGCGCCTGCCCCACGCCCTGCACGCGCGAGAGCGGGTCCAGCAGGTTGAGGGTGACATAGTTGGAGACCTGCAACTGCGAGAGCTGGTTGCCGGGGCTGGAAATGAACAGGAAGTCCAGCACGGCGGAGGAGCGCTTGCGCACGGTGATGCCCTCCTGCTGCACCAGCGCGGGCAGTTGCGAGGTGGCCTGCTGCACCGCGTTGGTGACGTTCACCGTGTCGATGTTCGGGTCCGAGCCGACGGCGAAGCTGACTGTGAGGGAGTAGCTGCCGTCGTTGGCGCTGGTCGAGGACATGTAGATTTCGTCGTTGAGGCCGTTGACCGCCTCCTCGATCGGTTCGGCCACCGTCTGTTCCACCACTTTCGCCGAGGCGCCGGGGTAGTTGACCGTAACCTGCACCTGCGGCGGCACGATGTTGGGGAACTGCGCGACGGGGATGCGCGTAATGGCGATTATCCCCGCCAGGGTGATGATAATCGCGTTGACGATGGCAAAGCGCGGGCGGTCGATGAAAAAGGCAGAGAACATCAGTTCTGTGCCGCGGGCTGCGGGGAAACTTTCATGCCCGGATGCACCATCTGGATGCCCTCGGTGATGATTTTATCCCCCGGCGAGACGCCGGAGAGCACCGGGACGGTGGTGTTGGATTGTGGTCCTAGAGTGACACTGTGGCGGGTGACGATGTTGCCAGGGCCCACTTCCAGCACGTAATCGCCGAGCTGATCGGCGATGACCGCCGCCAGAGGGATGACGATCTGCGACTGTGCCTGTTTGGCACGCAGGATGACGGTGACGAACTCGCCGTCCGTAAGGGCGTCGTCCAGATTGGCGATGGTGGCGCGCCAGTTCAGCGAATCGGTATTCTGCGTCACCTGATTGTTGATGAAATCGACCTTGCCGGTCTGCGCGTAGGTGGAGCCGTCCGGCAGTTGCAGCAGCAGGTCCATCTGGGCGGCCTGGGCGCGGAACTTCAGCGCGTCGGCCATGGGCAGGGAAAAGTCCACATACATCGGGTCCTCGGCAACGATGGTGGCGAGCACGCCGCTCTGCGGGCCGGCGACATTGCCCACGTTCACCGTGGTGGCGCCGATGACGCCCGCAATCGGGGCGCGGATTTGCGTGTAGTCCAGGTTGATCTGCGCGGTTTGCAGTTGCGCCTGCGCGCTCTGCACCGCCGCCTGGTCGGAGAGGTAGGCGGCCAGCGCAAGGTCCACGGTGGATTGCTGCCCGGCGACGGTGTGCAGCAAGGCCTGCGCGCGTTGCAGAGTGAGCTGGGCCACATGCGCCTGCGCCTGCGCCTGGGCGACCGTCGCCTGCGCCTGCGCGACTTGCGCCTGGTAAGGCGGTTGTTCGATGACATAGAGCAGGTCGCCTGCCTTCACCGCCTGGCCGTCAGTGAAATTCTGCGTCTCCAGAAACCCGGTGACGCGGGCCTGGATGTTGACGATCCGTGGTGACTGGATGTGCCCGGTATAGTCCTGCTGCGCGTAAACCGGCTGGCTGGCGGCGGTGATGACGCCCACAACCGGAGGCGGCGCTTCCTGCGCGCAGGCAAAGCCGCCCGCCAGGCAGGCGAGCAGCCCGGCGGCAATAATCTGTTTCATTTCAGTCTTCCCTGCCCGCGGATCGCGATAATCCAGCCAATATGGACCGGGACGAAGCCCCGTCAATGCGCGGCATGGCGGCCATGCTTGCCGAGCCATGAGCAAGCATATAGTGTGCTGGTGAACCAGAAACAGCCACCTCCCATTGCGGTCAACCGCCGCGACTGACAAAACCACCAAATATTTTTGACGAACTAGGAAAGGCGCCTCCGTGGATATCGAAAAAATCAAGAACATGCAGCTTGGCTCGATTGAGCAGAGCTATGACAAGCGCGACACCATCCTCTACGCGCTGGGCCTGGGCTACGGCGCCGACCCGCTGGACGAGGGCGAGCTGCCGTTTGTGTACGAAGGCAACCTGCGCTGCGTGCCCTCCTATGTGAACGTGCTCTGCCACCCCGGTTTCTGGGCGCAGAAGCCGGAATTCGGCATCGACTGGGTGAAGCTGCTGCACGCCGAACAGGAATTTAAAATGCACCGGCCGATGCCCGCCACCGGCAAGCTGCGCGGCGAATACCGCGTTGCCGGGGTTGAGGACAAAGGCCCCGGCCGTGGCGCGCTGCTGCACCAGGAAAAAGAACTGTTCGACGCCGCCAGCGGCGAGAAAATCGCCACCGTGCGCTCCACGCTGTTTTTGCGCGGCAACGGCGGCGAGGGCGGGTTCGGCACGGTGCCGGCCGCGGCCGAGCCGGTGCCCGAGCGCGCGCCCGACCGCGTGGTGACCATCCCCACCCTGCCCCGCCAGGCGCTGATCTACCGCCTGAGCGGCGACTGGAATCCGCTGCACGCCGACCCGGAGATTGCCCGCAAGGCAGGCTTCGACCGGCCGATCCTGCACGGGCTGTGCACCAACGGCCTCGCCTGCCGCGCCATTCTCTCCGCCTATTGCGATAACGACACCGCCCGCTTCGGCGGCATGTTCGTGCGCTTCAGCAAGCCGGTGATGCCCGGCGAGACGATCCGCTTCGAGTTCTTCGAGGAGCCCGAGCGCCTGCGCTTCCGCGCGATTGCCGTGGAGCGCGACACCGTGGTGCTCGACCGCTGCACTGCTACATTGGTCTAGAGACTAGACTCATAAGTCGCTCTGGTGAGTCGTATAGCGGGGATTTTCGAGCACCGGAGCGGAGCGTACTTCAGTACGTGAGCCCGTTGCTTCGCGCGCTCGAACCCGTGGCGCGCACTCGCAACCGCAAAAAATCGCCACTAGACGGCCGCCAGAGCGGCTTATGACACAAAAAGATCACATAACTTCGGGCTGTGTCGTGGCAACCAAACGGCATGTTCCCTATATGGAGGTAACATGAGCAATTCACTGACATCGACCCTGAATGACCCGCGCATCCTGCACCTCGCCGGGGGGCATAACTTCCGCGATATCGGTGGCTACGTCGCGGCTGACGGCAAGCGCGTCGCCTCGGGCAAGGTGTTCCGCTCGGCCAATCTGGCGCGGCTTACCGATGAGGACCACGAGCTTATCGCCGCGCTGAACATCCGCCTGATCTTCGATCTTCGCGACAACCGCGAACGCAAGCGCCGCCCTTCCCGCCATGCCAAAAACGCCGGGTATGAGGTGTGGGAGCGCGACCATACCGGCAGCACCGCCGATCTGATCTCGGCACTTTCCGCCGCCGGCGCCACCGCCGAGACGTCGCACCAGAAGATGGTCGATATCTATAAGCACCTCGCCTACGAGCAGGCGGAATCCTACACCGAGCTGTTCCGCCGCATCGCCAAGGGCGATCTGCCGCTGGTATTCCACTGCGCCGCGGGCAAGGACCGCACCGGCGTGGCCGCGGCACTGCTGCTGGACGTATTGGGCGTGCCGCGCGAGACCGTGGTGCAGGACTACCTGCTCACCGAGCATTTCTTCGAGCATAACCTCGCCATCGTGATGACGGATTTCGACTCGCATGCGCTGAACGGCGTCGAGCAATCCATCTGGGCGCCGATGATGCATGCCGAGCGGGACTACATCGAGACCATGTTCACCACCATCGAGGCCAAGCACGGCTCGGTGAAAGGGTTTTTGCACGAGGTGATCGGCCTGAGCGATGCCGAGCTTGACGCGGTACGCGGGGCGCTGCTCGTATAAACCACTGCCTCGCGTTCCAGGAGCTAGATTTTGGGTACCAGACTGCCGGCCGACCCCGCCCCGTATTTCGAGACCCATGTGTTTGTGTGCGGCAACCGCCGGCCGGAAGGCCATGAGCGGGGCTGCTGCGCCTCCAAAGGCTCGGAGAAAATCCGCGACTATATGAAGGCGCGGGTGAAGGAGCTGAAAATCCCCGGCGTGCGGGTGAACCAGGCGGGCTGCCTGGACCGCTGCGAGCTTGGCCCCTGTGCCGTGCTATACCCCGAGGGCGTGTGGTACCGGCTGGATTCCTTCGCGGCGGTGGATGAGGTGCTGGACCGGCATATCCAGGCCGGTGGCCGCGTGCCGGAGTTGATGCTGCCGGAAAAATGACCGCCGACCTGTTTCCGCCAAGCTATCCGGGGCTGACGCTGCTGCCCGGCTTTGCGCGGGACAATGAGGCAGCGCTGCTGGCGGCGGTGGAAGATGTGGTCGCCGCCGCACCATTGCGGCAGGTGGCAACGCCGGGCGGCAAGGCGATGTCCGTGCATATGAGTAATTGCGGCGCCATGGGCTGGATCTCCGACCGCCACGGCTACCGCTACAGTGCGGTGGACCCACTGACCGCGCGGAATTGGCCCGCGATGACGGAGGTTTTCCGCGAACTGGCGGCCCGCGCGGCCCTGGCCGCGGGATATGCGGACTTTGCCCCCGACGCCTGCCTGGTGAACCTGTACCGCCCCAGTACGCGCATGACCCTGCACCAGGACCGCGACGAGGCCGGCTTCACCGCTCCCATTGTCTCCGTCTCGCTCGGCCTGCCGGCGGTGTTTTTATGGGGCGGTGCGGCGCGCGCGGACAAGGCGGCGCGGATTGAGCTGCTCAGCGGCGACGTGGTGGTGTGGGGTGGCGTGGCCCGGCTGAATTTCCACGGCGTGATGCCGTTGCGGGACGGGGTGCATCCGCTGGCGGGGCCCAAGCGCATCAACCTGACGTTCCGCAAAGCGTTGTAGTACCTTGCCGGAACAATCCGTTCCGGCCTACCGTCGCGGTAAAACAGGAGAAGCGCATGTCTGGTTATGTTAACCGCTCATCCGGCCGGGGCCGTAGCTTTGCCCAGGCCATCGACATTTGCCTGCAAAACTACGTGGGGTTTGCCGGGCGGGCACCGCGCTCGGAATACTGGTACTGGACCCTGTTCTGCGCCCTGCTCGGCCTGGTGGTTGGATTTGTTTTCGGCTTTCTCGCCATCATCCTGCACGACAGAGCGCTCTACCATGTCGCTACTGCCGCCATGGAGCTGGCAATCCTGCTGCCATCACTCACTGTCGGCATCCGCCGCCTGCACGACATCAACCGGTCCGGCTGGTGGTTGTTGATCACCTTCGTGCCGCTGGCCGGCGGCATCCTGCTGCTCGTGTGGTTCTGCACCCGCGGCACAACGGGCCAGAACCGTTTTGGTCCTGACCCGCTCGCCGAATATTAAAACCGGGGCGGCAACGCCCCGGTCCGTTTAAAGCCGCTTACTCTTCGGCCACGATATCCGCGACCAGCTTGCCGTAACCCGACGGACGGTAGAAAACGATGCCGGCCAGCAACCCGCCGATGCCGACGATTTTCGTCGTCATGTTAAAGGTGGAGATGGCATATAGCCCGAGCGTCATCAGTGCGAGCGCGCTCAACGCCGGATAGATCACATATTGCACGGCGTCCCAGCGGAACGATCTCAGACTGTCGCGATAGGACCAGGCACAAACAAACCCGGCCAGCCCGTAATAATAACAGACCTGCACGGCGATGGCGCTCACCGAATCCCCCAGGATGGAGGCAATCGAGGGCATGAAGCTGGAGAGGAAGATCATCACCAGCCCAATGCCCAACAGCAGATACATGGTGCGCACCGGCGTCACTGTTTTCTCGTGCACCAGGGCGAAGAACACCGGCAACGCGCGGTCCCGGCCCATGGCGAACAGGGTGCGGGAGAATTGCAGCATGGTGGTTTCCAGCGTGGCAACGCTGGAAAGGATCAGCGCCAGCGAGGCCGCATAACCGCCCGTCTTGCCCAGACCGGCGGCAATCGCCACGTGATAGATCAGATTGTCGGAAAAGCCGGAGGCGGTGGCCAGTGTGAACATCATCAGCGCCGCCACGGTAAACGCCACGAAGGAGGCAATCGTCACGAAGATGCTCAAAAACCCGCCCTGGCCAGCTGAATTCGGCGGATGGCCCTTGGTTTCTTCCGCGAGGTTACAGGTAACGTCCCAGCCCCAGTAGAGGAACACCACGATGAGTGCCGAGGAAGCAAACGTGCCGGCCGGATAATTGAAGCTGAACCAGGACCAGGAGAACGGGGTTACCGCCCCACCTACACCGGTATGCAAAAACGCCGCGATGGAAATGCCAAACAGGATCAACAGTTCGATCGTGCTCATCACCACCTGAATTTTGCTGGTGAGTTCAATACCGGCAATCAAAACCGCGCCGATGGCGAGAAACCACACCGCGCCGATGCTGGTGGTCAGCCACACATTGGTGGCCAAGCCGGGGTCAAACACGTCGATGGTAGCGGTGCCGAGCGGCACGCTGCCCGTGACCATGAACACCATGGAGGCGATCAACAGCGCCCAGCCGGAAAAATAGCCAAAGAAGCCGCCGAATACGGATTTGGTCCATTCATAGGCGGCACCCGCGTTGGCCATTTTTTGGTTGAGCCCCTTGTAGGCCACGGCAATGCCAAGCATCGGCACGGCAAAAATCAGCAAGGCATTGGGGGAAACCGCCCCGGACGCGGCAAGCAGGCCGGAAATAGCCACGGCGATGGAAAATCCCGGCGCGCTTCCCGCGATACCCATGATAATTGATTCAAAAAACGATAGAGAATTTGCTTTTAACTCCGTAGCCATTCTAGCCCCCTTATGTTTATCTTTAAGTCTTTGGTTGTTGCTGGGTGATGCAATGAATATTGCCGCCTCCCAGTAGAATCTCGCGCGCCGGCACCATTACAATCTCCCGCTCCGGAAACAGCCGCGCCAATACGGCCCGCGCTGGGGCATCCGTTGCTACCCCAAAGCGTGGTGCAATTATCGCGCCATTCGCAATATAAAAATTCACGTAGGACGCCGCGAGCCGCTCGCCCGCCGCCCGGTTCATGCCGTTTTCCGCATGGTCGATGCCGGCGGCCTCATCCGCGGAAATGAACATCGGCGTCGGCATGGGAATATGCTCGGCCGTGATCTCACGCCCCCGCGCATCGCGTGCCCCTTGCAAAGCTTCTTGGGCGGCGCGGGAGACTTCGTAATGCGGGTCGGCTGGGTCGTCGCACCAGGTAAGCAGCACCACGCCGGGGCGCACGAAGCAGGCGAGGTTGTCGACATGCCCGCCGGTCTCATCACCCGGCACGCCGGCCCCCAGCCACACCACATGGCTGACGCCGAGATAATCTTTCAAAACCCGCTCCATCTCCTGGCGGGTGACGCCAGGATTGCGATCCTCGGCGAGCAAACATGCCTCCGTAACAAGCACGGTGCCTTCGCCGTCAACATGAATCGCCCCGCCCTCGACAATTTTGGGCGCGCGGAAACGCGCCGCGCGCTCCACCTGCAGCATTTTCCCGGCCACCTGGTCGTCCAAATCCCAGGGGAAATACAAGCCATTCTGCAAGCCGCCCCACGCATTGAACGGCCAGTCCACGCCAGCCAGTTCCCCCGCCGCGTTCAGCAGAAAACTCGGCCCCACATCACGCGCCCAGGCGTCATTCGTGCTGACTTCCACCACGCGCACCGCCTCCGGCAGCGCCGCCCGCGCATTGGTGAATTGCCTTGCACTCACCAGCATCGTCACCGGTTCGAATCGCGCAATCGCCGCGGCCACCGCCGTGAACGCAACCTGCGCCGGCTTCGCCCCCAGCCGCCAGTTGTCCGGCCGCTCGGGCCAGATCATCCAACATCCCGCGTGCGGCGCCCACTCCGCGGGCATGGCAAAACCAAGCTCGCGGGGCACCGCCCTCATTAACGCGCCCCACTGACATGTTTGCCGTCCAGGGTGAGCAGCGGGGTGTAGAGTTCCGGGCGGCGGTCACGGAATACGCCCCAGGAGGCGCGGATATGGGCCAGGGCGTCGAGGTCGAAGGTGGCAGTCAGTATCCCCTCATCGGTCCGGTTGGCTTCGGCGATTTTGGCGCCCGTATTATCGGCGATGAAGGAGGAGCCATAGAAAGTGATGGAAGTGCCATGCCTGCCCGGTTCCGTGCCGATACGGTTGGAGGCAACGAGCGGCATGAGGTTTGCGGCGGCGTGGCCTTGCATGGTGCGCTGCCAGTGGCCGCTGGAGTCCAGCGTGGCGTCCTGCGGTTCGGAGCCGATGGCCGTGGGGAAGAACAGCAGTTCCGCCCCCATGAGGGCCATGGCGCGCGCGGTTTCGGGAAACCATTGGTCCCAGCAGATGCCAACACCGATGCGCGCGTATTTGGTGTCCCACACTTTGAAGCCGGTATCGCCGGGGGAGAAGTAAAACTTCTCGGAATAACCGGGGCCGTCGGGGATGTGGGATTTGCGGTAGTAGCCGAGGTTGCTGCCGTCAGCATCAAGTATAACGATAGTGTTGAAAAAGCTTTGCCCGGCGCGCTCGAACACCGAGATCGGCAGCACAACACCGAGTTCCTTCGCGATGGGCGCGAAGTGTTTGACAGCGGCGTTCTCCTCCAGCGGCTTTGCCAGGTCGAAAAACGCGTGAATCTGATCCTGACAGAAATACAGGCTCTCAAAAAGTTCCTGGATCAGAATGATCTGCGCGCCCTGCGCCGCCGCCGCGCGGACCAGTTTTTCCGCTCTGGCGATGTTCGCCGGGGCGTCTGGTCCGCAGGCCATTTGCGTGGCCGCTACGGTGACTTGTCTCATGCGGTCTCCAGATACGCGTCGTACTCCACATCAGAAATACGCCGCCGCATTTCGTTGATTTCCTGGCGTTTGCAGGCTGTGAAAAGTCTCTGGAAATCAGCGCCAAAAATGCTTTTAATGTGGGCGGAGTCAGCAAATTTATCGAGCGCGGCGGACCAGGCGATGGGCAGCGGCGGGGCTTGGCCAGTGCGTTTGTCGCCAAAGGTTTCCGGGCCGGGGTCGGCTTTCGTTTCAATCCCGTTCAGCGCCGAGCCGAGCAGCGAGGCGAAGGCGAGATACGGGTTGCAGTCGGCACCGGCAACGCGGTGTTCGATGCGCGAGGCCGGCGGGTCCGCGGTGATAACACGCACCGCGGCCAGCCGGTTGTCGTGGCCCCAATCGCCGAATGTGGGCGCGTGCACGCCGGGAGCAAAACGCCGGTAGGAGTTGGCGTGCGGTGCGAGGGTCAGCATCGTGTCCGGCATGGCCTGGATGATTCCGCCCACCGCGTTGTACAGCACGGGTGCTGCGCGCTCGGGCGTGCCGACGAAAATATTGTTGCCCTGCGTATCCAGCACGGACATATGCACGTGCATGCCGCTGCCCGCCCATTGCCCATAAGGCTTGGCCATGAAGGTGGCGGTGAGCCCATGCTTGCGCGCCACCTGCTTGATGGTGCGCTTGAACAGCGCGGCGGAATCGGCGACGCGCAATGCATCGGTCGAGTATTTCAGCGTGACTTCAAATTGCCCCGGCCCATTCTCGCTGATCAGGGTTTCCAGCGTGATTCCCTGCGATTTTGCGATCGACATCATTTCGCGCAGAATCGGCTGGTAGTCATGGATTTCACCCAGACCCACCGCATCAATATGCCAGCCGCGCCAGCCCGAGTAATCCGCGCCGCGCGGGGCAATTTTCAAGCCGCCGGTCTGGCCTTCGTCGACCAGGTAGAATTCCAGCTCCACGCCCAGCGCCGGGCTAAGGCCGGCGGCGGTGTAGCGCTCCAGCACGCGCGCCAGCACACCGCGCGGGTCGAGGAAGAAATGGCTGCCGTCCGCCTCAAACATGGTCAGCATCGCCTGGCAGGCCGTACCCTCCGCCCAGCTCATGCGGGTGATGGAATGCGGCACGGCGGTGCACAAGCCATCAGGGTCGCCGGTGTCGAGCGCGATGCCGCCCTCCACTATGTCGCGGCCCCAGATATCCAGCAAAAAAGCCGAGCGCGGCATGGCCACGCCGGCGCCGAGCAGGGATTTCGCCTTGTCCGGCTGCATCCATTTGCCGCGCGGCACGCCGTTCACGTCAATGATAAACGCCTCGATATATTCAGCCTGCGCCATCAGCGCCAGTTTGGCATCGCGGTCCGTAACGGTCACGATGCCACCTCGTGCTTCACCTTCTCATAGGTCTGGTCGAAGGATTTCTTCGCCAGCGCAACCATGGTGTCGATTTCATCATGCGAAATAATCAGCGGCGGCGAGAACACCATGGTGTCGCGCACGGCGCGCATGATCAGCCCGTTGCCAACACAGAAGTCGCGGCAGATCTGGCCGACGCGGCCGCGGTTGTCGAAGAAGCGGCGCGTGCGTTTGTCGGCAACCAGCTCAATACCGCCGATCATGCCGATGCCGCGCACTTCGCCGACGAGCGGATGGTCAGCGAACACCTCTTGCAGTTTTTCACGCAGCACTTGGCCCACCACATTGGCGCGCTCAACCAGTCCCTCGCTCTCGATGATATCAAGATTCCTCAGCGCCACGGCGCAAGCAACCGGATGCCCCGAATAGGTGAAGCCGTGATAATACTCGCCGGTCTGGTTAATCAGCACCTCGGCCACGCGGTCGTGGATCAGCACCGCGGAGAGCGGGATGTAGCCCGAGGTGAGGCCCTTGGCGACCGTCATCATATCCGGTTTGATGCCAAAATAATCCGAACCGAACATTTTTCCGGTGCGGCCAAAACCGCAGATCACTTCATCGGCGATCAGCAGTATGTTGTTTTCCTTGCAGATGCGGTTGATCTCGGGCCAATAGGTTTCCGGCGGAATGATCACGCCGCCCGAGCCTTGCAACGGCTCGCCGATAAAGGCGGAGATGTTGTCGGCCCCGAGTTCCTTGATCTTATCTTCCAGCTGCTTGGCTGCATAAAGCCCGAATTCAGCGGGGCTCATCTGGCCGCCGTAGCCGTACCAATAGGGCGGCAACACCTGCACGAAGTTCGGCATGTCGCCGGCCTGGCGGTGCATATCCACCATGCCGCCGGCGGAAGCGCCGAGCGTGGTGGAGCCGTGGTAGCCGTATTCACGGCCGATGACGATCTTCTTTTCCGGCTTGCCCAGGGTCTGCCAGTACACGCGCGCGGTGCGCAGGGCGGTGTCCACGGCTTCCGACCCGGAACAGGCGAAAAACACGTGGTTGATGCCCTCGGGCGCGATTTTTGCCAGGCGCTGCGCCAGGGCGGCGGCCGGCGGGTTCGTGGTTTTAAAAAACGTGTTGTAGTACGGCAGCTTGCTCATCTGGGTAGACGCGGCTTCCACCAACTCGGGCCGGCTGTAACCCGCGTTCACGCACCAAAGCCCGGCCATGCCGTCCAGAATGCGGTTACCGTCTGAGTCATGCAGAAACACCCCGTCTGCCCCGGTGATAACCCGCACGTGACCGGCGTGCAGCGCCTTATGGTCCGTAAACGGGTGTAAATGATGTGCGTTATCGATGTCTTGCCAATTAACGGCGCCGCCAGCCTGATCCAACATAGCTTGAGTCTCCCCTATAGATTAATGAACGCGCCCGCGCGTTTGCAGCGGGCAAGCCAAAACCTTAAGTGCGGGGCGGGCTGAAACCTATGCGTGCACAAAGAAGAAGCAGTTCTTCCTTGAAGCTCAGTCCAACAGGGGCGGTTGCAAAAACCATTGCCAAGCTTTGCATGGCCGCTGTGCAAGTTCAAGACAATTATAATATTGTTAATAAAAAGCGGCTGGGAGTGCCCCAGCCGCTTTTGCCGCAATCCTACGCATAGCTGGTGCTCAGAAGACCAGCCAGATGCCCGTGAACCACACATCGTTCGCCTGCGCCGAGCGGCCGTTGCCATCGTAATTATGCGCCAGCCCGTTGAATGTGGGGTAGATCGTGTTTTCCACAAAGAACTTGGCATTCACCCAGGGGAAAAATTTGGGGCCGTCGGTGTTAAACGGATAGTAGTCCAGCTCGGTGGTGAAGCTGTCAGTGTTCGGCTTGCCGTTGGCATTGCTGGTGCCGGAATTATATAGCCCGGAATCTGCGTTGCCGGTGATGTTGGTATAGGCTTCCGTGACGCCGAACATCTGGTGCCAGAGGTAGGAGCCCGTCAGGGACTCGGTATCCAGCGAATCATTCTTGTTCGCGGTCCCGCCCTGCGGATAGCTGGCACCCCAATACTGGAACTCATGAAAATACGAGGCCTGCACGGAAAATGCCTGCTGCACGGTGATATATTGGTACTGCGCGTCCACGCCCACATCAGTCAGCGTATCCGTGGGGCCATGGGTAAAGCCGGACGGATACGGATGATCCACCAAGCCGGACGTGCCAATTTCGATGGATTGCTTCCAGCTGCTGTGCTGCAAGGCCAGGCGCCAATAGGGAATCACCCCGGAAATCGGCACCTCGGGCCCCGAGCCCAGCATGGCCGCGGTGTGGTTGGGCACGGATTTGTAAAGATCGACCTCATTATAGAGCATGTCGGCCGGCGTCAGGTTCACCGCGACATAGCCACCCACGCCCGCCACGGCCTGCGCCAGCGCGCTGGTCTGAATGCCAGCGGTCGCCCCGGCACCCAGCCCCGGCGGGATGAACGGATAGCCCCATGCCGGGAGCGTGTTCCACAGATCCGTCAGACCTGGGGAGTTGTTGAAGGTGAAGCCATACACTACCCGCTTATTGGCGATGGTGGTCATCTGAGCGAGACGGATGTCGAGGTTATCCCAGCTGTAATGATGCGCAATGCCATCATATGTGCCCTGCACGAAGGCGCCGAGGCCGATGTTGCCGTCCAGCGCACCGCCGTAGAACAGGCTGGTCTGCTGGATCGACCAGGCGTTGTTGCTGGGATAATTCGGCGCGAGACCGCCCGGCACCTTGTCGTGCAGCTGGGTGAACCCACCCTGCACCATGGCGGCGAAATTCTTCACGTCGGGGAAAGTGCCGCCCTGGACGTAGCCGTCCATCTTAAAGGCGCGGCCAAAGGGGGTAAGCTGGGGGAAACCGATGTGGCAGGCCGAACATGGCATGCCCGTCTGCGCCGCGAATGAGGGAATCGCCTGCGCTCCATGGGGCATCGCCGTCATCGCCACCAATCCGGCCAATGCGCCAGCGGCGCCTGTCCAGTTAAATTTATTTCGCTTCATTGCGCACTCCTGCTGATAACAAGCGGATGTCTGGCAGCCAGAAAAATCCGCTGCCTTGATCTAGCTCAAGAACCTGCCGCGCCGCACAAGACTATTCATGTAAATCACCCAACCTGGAACGTTTCCCTAAATCATGCGGCAAATTTACCACGCTTCAGGCCACGGCCTTGCCCCCGGCGCCCGAGTTCGGCAGTTAGTCACGCATGTCAGATCTAGACCAGCTCATCAAAGCCCGCGGCAACACCGCTGAACTCGGCGCCCATGCCATCGCCGCCTGTTTCGACGCCACCGGCACCCACGCCGCCTTTGCGCTCGGGGATGGCACCCTGCGCCTGCAAAACGTCCCCAGCTCGACCAGCATCGGCTGGACCAGCATCGCCGCGCATAACGGCGCCGTGCTCTCCCTGGCGCCCCACCCGGTAGCTCCCGGCTTCATCACCGGCGGCGATGACGGAAGATTTCTCAGCATCGGCGTGGACGGCAACGTCACCGAAATCGCCCGCTTCGGCTCCAAATGGGTGGAACACGTGGCCAGCTACGCCGGCAAAACCCCGCTACTCGCCGCCGCCGTGGGCAAAAACCTGCATCTGTTTAACGGCAAGGGCGAGCCCCTGCGCACCCTGCCCCACCCCAGCACCGTCACCGGCATCGCCTTCGATGCCAAAGGCAAACGCATCGCCGCCTCGCACTATAACGGCGCCTCGCTGTGGTTCACCGCCTCCACCTCCGCAACCCCGCGCAAACTGGAATGGAAAGGCAGCCATACCGGCGTCGCCATCCACCCGCAGGGGGAAGCCCTCGTCACCTCCATGCAGGAAAACGCCCTGCACGGCTGGACCCTGCCGGAAGGCAAACATATGCGCATGGCCGGATACCCGGCGAAAACCGAATCCTTCGGCTTTACCCACTCCGGCCGCTGGCTCGCCACCGGCGGGGCGGAATCCACCGTGCTCTGGCCATTCTTCGGCGGCGGACCCATGGGCAAAGCCCCGCTGGAACTCGGGCCCGGAGACGGCATCGTCAAACGCGTCGCCTGCCACCCGGAACACGACGTCATCGCCGCCGGTTTCGACACCGGCCTCGTCCTCATCCTCGACATCAACAAAGAACAAGTCCTCCCCGTCTGCGGCCCAGGCCGCGGCGCCATCACCGCCCTTACCTGGAACCCATCCGGCTCCCACCTGGCGCTGGGCACCGAATCCGGCTTCGCCGCCACAGTCGATTTCACGCGCGGGTAAGGAAGTAAGCAAGGCCAAGGGGCGCTGCCCCTTGGAACCCCGCCAAGGGCTAGCCCTTGGGAACCCATTAGTCAGGTTCTTGGGCGGGAGGGGTATTCGCCCGTTTATACCAGCCGCCGAATTTTCTGACTCTCCGGGGATTCCCCCGACGCGGTGAGTTATGATTCGATGTTTCCCGTTGATTTGATTGATGGGAGGCGGTGATGGCTGTGGCGATTGCGGTTAC
>Ga0182014_10000013_pt1 | contig 163030 bp, 175 predicted proteins | sample 612S2DmetaG_FD_120489 | JGI IMG/M metagenome (GOLD analysis project Ga0182014, IMG submission 120489) | Permafrost microbial communities from Stordalen Mire, Sweden - 612S2D metaG | ecosystem: Environmental > Terrestrial > Soil > Wetlands > Permafrost | place: Sweden: Stordalen | collected... | reverse complement strand
CATGGTGGCGGCGCCGCTGATGGCCACGGGCGTGCCGGTGGATCTGCCGAAAGCGCAGACGAAGCCGCTGGTCGACCAGAAGCAGCCGATCGCCGTGAGCATCGATTCCGCCGGCAAATATTTCGTCGATCAGCGCGAAGTCGCCTCCGACGAATTGATTGCTGTGCTTGGCGAAAACGCCGACGGCAAGGAGCGGCGCATCCATGTGCGCGGCGACAAAAGCGTCGCCTATGGCAAGGTCATCGAGGTGATGGGCCTCATCAATTCGGCCGGCTACACAAAAGTCGCCCTCGTCTCTGAATCGCCAGGCAGCGCGAGTTCCCAGCCGACGGCGCAGGCAGCCGCTCCCGCGCCTTGATCGACGGTTGACTGCGGCGATCGAAGCGGAAGCGCATCTCCAGGACCGACGGCGCAATGGCGCATCATTGCCGAGGGACGCGCTTCCAATCTGATCAACGCGATCAGTTCGCTCTCAACTCATCGAAATGCAGGATCTAGCGTGATGCCACAACCTCTTCTGTTTAGCGCGTTTGTCATGAACACGTCTTCGCACATCACCCATGGGCTTTGGCGCGACGATCAGGGCGAACAAATTCGCTTCAACGACATCGATCTTTGGGTTTCGCTCGCCAAGCGCCTCGAGCAGGGCGGTTTCGATACGATTTTCTTCGCGGATGTGATCGGCCTTTATGGCGACTATCGCGGAGGCTGGGACAACCATGTCCGCGGCGGTCTCCAGATTCCCAGCAACGACCCCCTGGTGTTGCTGTCGGCCCTCGCCGTCAACACCGAGCATCTTGGACTAGCCTTCACGGCCGCTCCGATACAGGAACCGCCGTTCAATTTCGCGCGGCGCGTTTCGACGCTGGACCATGCTTCGAAGGGCCGCATCGCCTGGAACATTGTCACAAACGCGCTCGAGAACGGCGCCCGCAATTTTGGCCTTGATGGGTTGACCGAGCACGACGAGCGCTATCGCTGGGCGGATGAGTATCTCGACGTGCTTTATAAACTCTGGGAAGGCTCCTGGGATGAAGGAGCGCTCCTTCAAGACCGCGTTCGAGGCATCCATGCGGATCCTGGCCGGATCCACAAGATCCACCATGTTGGCGAGCGCTATCGGGTGGAAGGGCCGCATCTTGTCGCGCCCTCGCCGCAGCGCACGCCCTTGCTTTTCCAGGCGGGCTCGTCGCCCGCCGGCCGCGACTTCGCGGCCCGCAACGCCGAGGCGCAATTCATCATCTCGCCGAACCCCGAGGCCGCCCGCAAACTGACGGCGGAGACGCGTGAACTTGTCGTCAAACACGGGCGTCACCCGAATGACCTGAAGTTTTTCCAGGGGCTCTCCTTCGTGGTGGGAAGCACCGAGGAGGAGGCGCGCCGCAAGGAGGCGGAGCTCGAAGAGAAAATCGATCTCGACGGCATGATCTCGCACATGGGCGGCGGCCTCGGCGTCGATTTTGGACGCTATAGCCTCGACACGCCGCTTAACGACATCGAGACCCAGGGGGTGCGGAGCATCTTGACCTGGGTTCAGGAGGGCACGCCGGGGCGGGCGCCGACGGTCGAGGACTTCGGTCGCGTTTTGGCCCGGGCCAGCCGCGTCGTCGGCACGCCTGAGAGCATCTCCGACCAGCTCGCGCTCTGGCGCGATGCCGGGGTTGATGGAATCAATGTGGTGAACGCCACGATCCCGGGTTCGTACGACATCTTCATTGATGAGGTTCTGCCAGTGCTGCGCCGTCGCGGCCTTGCGCGCGAAGGCTACGAGCCGGGCACGCTGCGCAAAAAGATATTCGGCGCCGACCGCCTGAGCGACCGGCATCCGGCAGCAGCCTATCGCGGCGCGTTCGCGCAGCAGGCTGCGCAGTGAGGCGCTCTGCGCATTCGCAGCAATGAATTGTCAGCGATCCGCGGCAGGCCGCCCGTCAACGAGATTGCGCAAACGCCCGGAGCGTCGGGCCGGAGCGATGGCTTTTGAGAGGATCACCAATGTCGGGCGCATCCAACGCAGTTCTAAAGGAAGAAATATATCTACCGCCGGACTTTGAGACGCTAGCGGCGGCGTATCGGCCGCAGTTCGCGGCGATCGCCAAAGGCGCCGCAGAACGGGATCGGCGTCGCGAACTCCCCCATGCGGAGGTGCAGGCGCTCCTGAAATCCGGCTTCGGCGCCTTGCGCATCCCACGGCAATATGGTGGTTCGGGGGCTTCGATCAGCCAGCTGTTCCGATTGATCATTGAACTCGCCGAAGCGGATTCCAACATCGCGCAAATTTTTCGCGTGCATTTTGGCTTCGTAGAAAGCCTCCTCAATAAGCAGGACATCTCGCTGCGGCAAGTCTGGTTCGCCCGCATCGTCAATGGGTCGTTTGTCGGCGCCGCGATGTCCGAACAGTCTGGTGTCGGCGATCTCTCGATTCAGATCGCTCAACGGAACGGCCATTGGTATGTCGATGGCGAGAAATACTATTCCACCGGCGCGCTTTTCGCCGACTGGATAAATGTCATCGTAAAAGAAGGCGACGACTATGTCGATCTGGTGGTGCCGGCGCGCGGCGAAGGCGTCACATTGATCGATGACTGGGACGGCTTCGGGCAAAGATTGACAGGGAGCGGGACGACCCGCTTTGAAAATGTGCGGGTAGAGAACGATCAGATCCTCCACAGGTTTCCTCCGGAGGCCCTCCGGGCCGGATTTTCCTATCTCCACCCCGCTTTCTACCAGCAAGTTCATCTGGCCACTCTGGCTGGCATCGTGCGCGCCGCGCTGCGCGACGCCGTGGACTACGCCAGGGCGAGAACGCGCACATTCCTTGTGCCGGGGATTTCCAGGCCTCAGGACGATCCGCTTGTACAGCGCGTCATCGGGCGCCTGTCCAGTCTATCGTTCGCCGCTGACGCCATTGTTGACAGCGTCTCGGCAAAGCTGCAGGTCGCTTACGAGCGCCAGCAAGCCGGCGGCGCCGCCAATGACGACATCGCCTTTATCGAGGCGGATCTCGCGGCGTTTCAGGGCCAGCAAATTGTGATCGAGCTCGCGCTTCAGGCGACCAACCTTCTGTTTGAGGTCGGCGGCGCTTCGGCTGTCGGCGACAGGCACGGATTTGATCGCCACTGGCGGAACGCCCGAACGCTCGCCTCTCACAATCCAGCAATTTTACGGGAGCCGGTGATCGGCGCCTATCGCCTCAAGGGCGTCAGCCCGCGCGCGTGACGCAAGACCGATATCGCCAGAGGACGACACAAGCTCATGCCAAAGCAACTGCACGTTAATCTGTTCGAAATGAACTGCGTCAGCCACATCACCCACGGAATGTGGGCGCATCCCGACAATAATCGGCACCGCTTCAACGATATTGAGTTCTGGACCGAACTCGCTCAGCTGCTCGAATATGGGACATTCGATGCGGTCTTCCTGGCCGACGTGATCGGCGTCTATGACCGTTTCCGGGACAGCGCGGACACGTCGATCAGGGAAGGGCTGCAGATTCCAAACAATGATCCGTTGCTGCTGATCCCCGCAATGGCGGCCGTCACCCGCAATCTTGGATTCGGCGCAACTTTCTCGACCACCTACGAGCCGCCATTTGCATTCGCGCGTCGCATGAGCACGCTCGATCATCTCACCAAAGGGCGCGTAGGTTGGAATATCGTTACGTCCTACCTGCCGAACGCCGCTCGCAATTTTGGCCTCGAGGGGGAAATCTCCCATGATCATCGCTACGAGATCGCGGACGAATATCTCGACGTCCTCTACAAGCTCTGGGAAGGATCCTGGGACGACGACGCGCTCGTCCTTGATCGCGAAAACGGAATTTACGCGGACCCCGCCAAAATCCGCCAAATAAACCATGTCGGCGAGAACTTCAGGGTTGCAGGTCCGCATTTATGCGCGCCGTCCCGCCAACGTACGCCGCTGCTGATTCAGGCGACCGGATCGCCTGCGGGCATAGCGTTTGCCGGACGGCATTCGGAAGCGGTGTTCACGGCGGCGGTCTCGCGTGCGGCTGTGCGCGCCAACATTGCATCGCTTCGGGCGGCGGCGGTCGCGAATGGGCGAAACCCGACCGACATCAAAGTCGTCGCGATGGCCAGCATTATTACGGGCCGCACGGATGTAGAGGTCGCGACAAAAGTCGAAACCTATCGCAGCTTTCGGAGCGTCGACGGGTTTTTGGCGCATATGATGATCGGAATAGACCTGACGCGATATCCAGCCAGCGAACTGGTCGGAAATATCATAGCCAGAAGAGATCCGGGCTGGGACGCGATCCCGCCTTTCATTCAGCCGACACAGACAGTTGGGGAGGTGATTGCCAACATAATCAATTTCCCGACGGCCACATTTTCCGTTGCGGGGACCCCGGATATCGTCGCCAACGAGATCGAACGGTGGCTCGACGAAGATGGAATCGACGGGATCAATCTTCTTCAATATCTGTCATTCGACACCGCCCGTGATTTCATTGAACTCGTCGTGCCCGAACTTCGGCGGCGCGGGCGCTTCCGCACTTCATATGCTGACGGGGAAACGCTCCGCGAACGGTTCTTCGGCGCGGGCCAGGCCCGGCTTCCCGACCGACATTTTGGCGCGCGCTATCGGGATCCGGCGACGCTGTCGGCGCCGGCGGAGCGATTGCGCCTGGATGCGCATGGCGATGAGTCGTGGATCTTCGCCCGGAGAAGAGCAGCGTCATGAGCTCTTTTTTTATAGGCTGGCTGGGAAAGGGGACGTCCAATCTTCCCAAAGGGGCTGCACCCAGGCTCCTGATCGCCGGCGCTATGTCGATGAGCCTCGGTCATGCCGTCCTGGCGGCGGAGGCGGAGCCCGCCAGCGGCGGGATTATCCAATATGGTCATGAGCAGGAGCCGCCGTGCCTTGCCGGGCCCTGGATCCAGCAGTGGTACCTCCAGCGCCAGTTCAGCGATAATCTCGTTTCGAGAACCGACGACGGAGGCATCGCGCCATGGCTCGCTACCAGTTGGACGGTTTCGGATGACAGGAAGACTTATATTTTCCAAATCAAGCCGGGCGTCAAATTCACAGACGGCACACCGCTCAATGCGCAAGCAATCGTCGACAACTTCAATCTTTGGCTGAGCGACGATCCCGAAAAGCTTAACAATGCGGCGACGGAGTATGTCAAGCGAAGCTTCCAATCGGCGCAGGCGATCGGAAATTTGACCGTCCGCATCGATTTGAAGAAGCCATACGAGCCCCTGCTCGACGTCCTCTCCCAATCCACATTCGGAATTCAGTCGCCAACGGCGCTGGCTCGCGGCCGCCAGGCCAATTGCGAGCAACCAGTAGGCTCTGGAGCGTTTATCGTCGTCAAGTGGAACCACGGACAGGACGTCATCCTGAAGCGCAACCCCGATTACAACTCGGCGCCGGCGAACGCCAAACATCAGGGCCCCGCCTATGTCGACGGTTTGGTGTGGAAATTCCTGAGGGAGCCGCCCGTGCGCTATGGCTCGCTGGTGACTGGAGAGTCAGACGTCATTTATGATGTCCCGGGGGTTGACTGGGCCGACGCGAATAAGCGCTTTCAGGTTATTCGACACATCACGGGCGGCACGCCGCTCAGACTACAGCTGAATACGGCGTTTCCGCCCTTCGACGATGTGCGCGTCCGCAAGGCGTTTGCTTACGCGTCGGACCGCAGGAAGGCCGTCGAAGTGTCCTATCTCGGCGCTGTGCCATATGAGGGGAACGGCGCGCTGAGCCAAAGTTCCCCGGAATATTTGAGCGCGCTGGCCGACGCCTACCCTTATGATCCGGATCAGGCCAACCGATTGCTCGACGAAGCAGGCTGGACCGCGCGCGATTCGGATGGAATTCGGCTCAAGAATGGCCGGAAACTAACCGTTCGCATCGTTTACGGGGCGGGATTTCTGGTGACTTCGGATGGAATTCAGGCCCTGCAGATCGTTCAGGAGCAGGCTCGGGAAGCAGGCTTCAATGTCTTGCTTGTGCCAACGACCCAGGCCGAGTTTTGGGCTGGAAAGAACAGGGGCCCGCATGACTATGAAGTTCAACCGTCATACTGGACGGCGACTTCAGCGGAGGTGTTTCAGATTGTTTGGAGGCCGGATAGCGGCAATGTCGTGAACGCGATGAACGCGTCGCGTTTTCAGGATGCAACGCTATGGTCGTTGATCGAGGAGGCCGATCAGACGTTCGATGAGGCCAAGCGGATCAAATTGTATCAGGAGGCGCAGCGGATCGTCGTCGACAGCGCGGCGGTCGTGGGATTTGTCCCGCTGACGGTGACGCTCGCCGTGAATCCGAGGCTGAAGGATGTCTGGCTCTCCAGCGCCGTCGGGGCGCCGGTGTTTCACGACGCTTATTTCGCGAAATGAGCATGACCCTGGCCGCCAGGATCCGCGCTTTGCCGTTTGGCGGCGCGAGCCGCCACGTCGCGTGGTTTCTTCGTCGCGCCATTGGCGGCGCCGCTGTTCTCTGGGCTGTGACGACTTTCACTTTTGTAGTGCAATCATTGATGCCCGGCGACCGAGCGTTGCTCATCATCAACATGGCCGCCGGAAACATCACCAACCCATCCCAGGCGGAAATCGATGCTGTCAACGCCAAATATGGCTTCGCCGATCCAATTGCAGTGCAATATCTGAACTATCTCTGGCGCTTGCTGCATGGTGATTTCGGCGTGTCGTATCAGCTTCACCGGCCGGTCATCGAAATTGTCGGCGCTCAAATCCTTCCAACGATCGTACTCGCCTTTTCGGCTTTGTTGACTGCGTGGTTCATCGCCATCGTCATGACCGTCGTCTTGGCGGGTCGCGCAAACCCGTGGGCGCGGTTTGCGAGCGGATTGCAGATTGTCATGGCCACCATGCCCCCATACTGGATCGGCACAATCCTTCTCGTGACCTTTGCCGTTTTTCTTCGGATTTTCCCGGTCGAAGGCAAGAACAGCCTCATTGGCCTGGTGCTTCCGACGGTTGCGTTGGCGATTCCGCTGGCGGGCTTTATCGGACTGGTGATCCAGCAGGAATTCGTGCGCGTCCTTGAACAGCCATTCGTGACGTCCTCACGGGCCAGGGGCATGGGGGATTTCGGCGTAAGGCTGCGCCATGTGCTGCGTCATGCGGTGCTCCCCGGCGTGACGCTTTCTGGCTGGGCTGTTGGCAGCTTATTCTCGGGGGCCGTGTTGGTCGAATCGGTGTTCGCTCGTCAGGGCATCGGTGGCATATTGGTTGGTGCGACTTCGGCGCGCGATGTTCCGCTTGTCACTGGCATCGTTGTCATTTCCGCCGGGATCTATGTCCTTGCGAATGTTCTGGTGGATCGCGCATATCTGATCATTGATCCAAGGATAAAGCTGGCATGAGCAGTTCAGCCGTTACTTTGCCTCGGCGTGTTTCGCCGCGGATCTGGGACACGATCGCGATATCCGGGCGCATCCCGCTGCGGGTTTATCTGGCGGCGACGGTTATTGCATTTTTTTTAGCGTCGGCGATCGCGCCGCAACTTTTGCAAAGCCATAGCGCGTTCAAGATGGATTTGAGAGCGACTTTGCAGCCGCCCTCTTTTTCTCATCTCTTCGGCACCGATCAAGCCGGCCGGGATACCTATTCGCGGATCGTAAGTGGGGCCCGCCAATCGCTGTCCATTGGGCTTGGCGCGACAGCGCTGAGCATGACAGTCGCCCTTTTCCTTGGCGTCGCAGCCGGACTGGGCGGACGACTTGTCGACGGCGCCATCAGCAGATTTCTCGACGTGCTGTTCGCCTTTCCTATGCTGTTCCTCGCGCTGCTCTTCGTCACGGTGTTCGGTCCGTCCGTGACGACGCAGATTATCGCGGTAGGGCTCGGGACGGCCCCGGGTTACGCCCGCATGATCCGCGGCCAGGTCCTGTCGGCGCGGGGGGCAGGCTATGTCGAGGCGGCTGTGGCGCTCGGGCATCCGTTTCCGAAAATCGTTCGGCGACACATCCTCCCCAATGCCCTGCATCCCCTTGTGGTGATGATGACGTTGGGGGTTGGCCAGGCTGTCGTCTGGGCGTCTGGGCTAGCGTTTCTGGGCCTCGGAGCAGCCCCGCCATCGCCGGAGTGGGGCGCATTGCTCGATGCGGGACGCGACTACATAACGCGCGCCTGGTGGCTTGAGGTCATGCCCGGCGTTGCCATCGTGGCCTTCGCGCTGTCGGTCACAGTCGTTGGTCATCACCTTCAGGACCGTCTCGAAGGAAGGATCGATGCGTGAGCCGCGCGGATGACGTCGGCGATCCGGCCAGCCGCCCTTTGCTGCGCGTCGACTCGCTTCACGTGTCATTCGGGCGCGATGCGCGGGAGAACGCGGTTGTCCAGGGCGTGTCGTTTTCGCTGGCCGCGGGGCGCTGCTTGGCGATCGTTGGCGAATCCGGCTCCGGCAAAAGCGTTACGGCGCGCGCGCTCGTTGGCCTCGCCGGCGCGCGCGCCCATGTTCGCGCCGGCGCGCTGGAATATCGCGGGCGCGATCTCACCAAACTGAGCGAGCGCGATTGGCGACGCGTGCGCGGCAAAGAGATCGGGTTCGTGTTGCAGGACGCACTCGTCTCGCTCGATCAGCTTCGCCCGATCGGCAAGGAAGTCGGCGAGGCTTTGGTGCTTCACGGCGAAGCTGGAACCCGCGCGGAACTGGCCGAGCGCGTGATCGATCTTTTGAAGCTTGTCGGCATTCCCGAGCCCGCCCTCAAATCCCGCCAGCTTCCGCACGAACTTTCCGGCGGCCAGCGGCAGCGGGCGTTGATTGCGGCGGCGCTCGCTTTGGATCCCCAGATCCTGATCGCCGATGAACCGACGACGGCGCTTGATGCGACGGTTCAGGCGCAAATTCTTGAATTGCTGAATGAAACTAGACAGAGAGGGAAGGCGCTTATCCTCATAAGCCATGACCTCGCGGTCGTATCGCGCATGGCCGACGAGGTGCTCGTCATGCGTCACGGCGAAGTCGTTGAGCGCGGCCAGGCGGAGCAGATCTTTCGCGATCCGCAACACGAATACACGCGGAGACTGCTTGACGCCGTCCCGTCGGCGCTTTCGCGCGGAACGAGATTGGCTCCCGCGTCTGCGCCCGCGCTATACGCCCCCTTGCTATATTCGTCGCGAGACGACGACTTACGCCCTACGCCAACCACGGCGAACGGCCCCCTGTTGCGTGCGGAGGGCTTGGTAAAGCGATTTCGGGGCCCGGATGGGGTCGTACGCACCGTTGTGGGCGGCGTGTCGTTCGACCTTCACGGTGGGGAAACGCTTGGCGTCGTCGGCGAGTCCGGTTCCGGCAAATCGACCCTGGCCAGATTGGTCCTTGCGCTCGAACGTCCGGACCATGGTTCAGTATTGTTGCATGGGCTGCCGTGGACCACTGTTTCCGAGCGAGAGCGGCAGCCGCGGCGTCGTCGGATCTCGGTAATCTACCAAGACCCGCTCAGCTCGTTTGATCCACGCTGGACCGTAGACCGGATTATCGATGACTGTCTTGATGGCGCCCTTCAGTCCAGCGCCCGGCGCGCCGAGAGGGTGGACGAATTGCTCGATCTCGTTGCGTTGCCGACGACATACCGGCGGCGGCGCCCTTTGGAGCTTTCGGGCGGCCAGCGACAGAGGGTCGCGATAGCGCGCGCTATCGCGTCAAAGCCATCGATCATAGTCTGCGATGAGCCGGTGTCGGCTCTCGACGTGTCGATTCAGGCGCAGGTTCTTGACCTCCTCGGCGATCTCAAAGAGCAGCTGGGAATAAGCTACATCTTCATCTCGCACGACCTCGGCGTGATTCATCATTTCAGCGACCGTGTGCTGGTGATGAGTGAGGGGCTCGTCGTCGAAAGCGGCGATGTCCACGATGTCTTCCGCCGACCGCAGGAAGCATATACCCAGCGGTTGGTCGCGGCCGTGCCGCGCCTGCGCCATGCGCGCTCGACGCCGGAGCGAAGGCTGGCGGAGTAGCGCGGCCTGGATGGCGGCTTCGCTCCGTCCCTTCAGCGATGCTGATGCTGGTTTTGCGTGGCGAGAATGAAGTCTCTAGGCCTAACGCCGGTCCAAGGGCTTTCCGAACAAATCACGGCTGCGGGTCGCTTGACCTGGACCATTTCCGGCTCGTCGAGGGCGTTCCTTGGCGGCATGGGCGGCGCCGCTCCCACCCGAATATTTCCGGAACCGCTATTGGAAATCGGCTGCGCGCCAAAACAGATGGTTTCAGCGTCGCCGATATGACTTCGTTGCATACATTAAAACGAGCGTGCGCCCTGAAATGGGGCGCACGCGTAGCAGTCGCAGACTCGATCAGAACTTGGCCGTATAGGTGAGCCCCGCCATAAGTGGATTTCCCGGGGTGCCGCCGATCAGTCCGGTGGCCGCGCCGATGTTCGACGACTTGACCAGGAAATAATGCGCGTTGAGCGCATTATGCACCCAGCCCGTCAAATTCCAGCTGCCATCCTCGGCTTTGAGGCCGGCATGCGCGTTGAGGATTCCATAGGCGGGAATGACGGCGTAGATCGAATTCGAGCTTTCGCCGAACCACCCGGAGTTCGTCCAGCTCTGCCAGGAATAGTCAGGTCCGGCGAAGAAGATCACAGGCGTTGGGAGGTTCGGGATAATCGCGCCCAGATGCTTTGTGTATTCCGCGCCTAGGTTGAACGACCAGCGCGGCGTCGCCGAAATCTGCTGGCCTGTGAGGCTGCAGGTCGACTTGTATCCGAGTTCGACCGGGCATGGCGCCGACGGGAAGTTCTGATAGAAGGCGTCGTCATACATGCCGGAAGCGTTGACGCTGATTTCCTCGGTCGGATGCGCTCTTACGTCCGCCTCGAAGCCGCGGGAGATCACATGGGGCGCATTGGCCGTGTACGCGAAGAAGCCGCCTGTCGTTCCGATCCCCGCGCCCTGGGTGATGAAGTTCCAGTCATTCATCCAGAACGCCGCGAAATTGGCCTGGACCTTGTGATCCAGCAGATCCGTTTTCAAGCCGATCTCGTAATTGTCCAGCGTCTCCGGTTTGATCACGGTCGGCGCGGCGTCTGGGAGCGGGCCATAAGAAATGTTCGGACCGCCGGGGCGCGCGCCATGCCCATAGGAGACATAGGGCATTATATCCGGCGTCACCTTATACGAAATAGAGATGAGACCGGACGGAAGGCCCTGATAGGAGTTGATGTATTGCGACCAGTAAGCAGGCCCAACCGACGACGCCCTCGCGGCCAGGACGGCTTGCTGCGTTCCAGGGTCGAGGCCGCTGACGTCAAGCCCTGTCGTCAACCCTTCGTTATGAGCGGACTTCCAGGTCGCGGAATATCTGAGGCCCGCCGTCACATCGATCTGGGGCGTCGCATGCCACACGCTTTGCAGATAGGGCGCGATGCTCTTCGTATCGACCTGGCCGTTTCCATTCATCTGCGTCCAGTCCATAGCATAGTGGGCGAATGTCGCGTCTGCCGGTGTCTTCGGCTGGAAATACCACGCGCCCGCCTGGCCGCCGTAATACAAGTTATCGGGACTACGAAAGTTCTCCCACAGGAAGAACACCCCGGCCTTGGTCTCGACCGGCTGGCCTGTCGCTGAGGAAATGCTCAAATCCTCCTGGCCATTCCACGAATTGCCGTCGCCGCAATAGGAGCGCAATGTATCGACGTTGAATGCCGTGTTGTTAAACCAGTGGCAATTGTAGCCATAGCGCCGGAAGGCTGTTACCGAATCGATGGAGTTGCCGTTTAAATTGTAGTGCGTTATAGCGGCGACGCCGGTGCTGAGGCCGGTCTCGCTTGGTCCAGCTCCGACATTGCCGCTGAGATCCGTGTTCCAGCGGCTGAGGCCGTTATTGCCTTGCGGGATATAGCCGACGCTGGCCGCCCGCTGATAGAAGTTGTTCGGAATGGGTGCGCCGTTCGCATAGTTCGTCACAACGCCGGTGGTGAGCGACACGCAGCATTGCGTATAAATAAAGGAGTAATCGGCGACCAGTCTGACCGTCAGATCCTCGATCGGCCGTAGAAGCACCTGGGCGCGGATGGCCTTGTCGGTGTATTCACCGTAGCTCGCGTTGTTGCCCGCGCTTACGCTGTGGATCCACCCGTCCTGATAATTGCCGAACAGCGACAGCCGGAAGGCGGCCCAGTCGGTGTCCGCGATGGCGCCCGTCACCGATCCCTTCAGGAGGACCTGATTATAATTGCCATAGGTTACGGAGACGTCGCGCTGGGTCGTGAAGCTCGGTAGCAGGGTCGTCACCTTGACCGCGCCGGCTGTCGAATCCCAGCCGCCGGCAGTTCCCTGCGGTCCCTTGAGCACCTGCAACCCGTCCATGTCGGGAATGTCCAGATAGGCTGTGCCGGGTCGCGGATAATAGATGCCGTCGATATAGATGGGAACGCCTGAGAATGAGCCGGGAACGTTGGTGCCGTCGGCGTTGCCGATGCCGCGGATATTGAAGGTCAGATTCTGGACGTTGAGCACTTTGATGGTCAGGCTCGGCGCGAGTTGCTTTGCGTCCTGAATATTGTTGATCTGAAGATTCTGGATCTGGTCCTGCGTGACCACCGTCGCGGCGACGGGGGCGGATTGCAACGCCTGGACCTGCTTCTCCGAAACGGTTTGCGTTGTTTCGGGCGCGGGCGCGGAGGTGACCACGACGTCCTCGACATGGCCCTCGGCGGCGGTCTGCGCCCAGGCGCCTGGTGGCGCCGCGAGGGTGAAACAAAGCGGCAGGGCGATGAGCCGCATAAACTGGCATGGGGGTCTCATAGAAACTCTTCTCCGGTGATTGCCGCAGGGCTGGCTGCGGGATCGACAATTGCGATGCGCGCGACGTCGATCAGTTGGACTGAGCGGGAACCTACCGAATAAAATCTATATAATCGATATACTAAGGATATAAAAGCATCACCGTTGCGGAAATGCCACGGTCTCGGTTCCGCGCGATCGAATCTGCGAGCGTTTAGCGGGCGAATTTCTCGCCGGAGAGGCTCAAGCTGTCCGCCGGGATTGAGACACCCCCGCCCTGGCGATCGCGGTGACCGTCTTGCCGGCTGCGCAGAGATCTCTGACCCGAGCGGAATAGCAAAGTTTTGGTCAGCCTTGCGGCAATGCTTGTTGATCCAGATCAATGCAAACGCAAAGAATAAGAAAGATGAATTGTTGACATAATTTCATATTTGTTAGACATTTTCTTCATAAGATAAAAAGTATTTTTATAATGGACTATTTCTAGAATCGCTGAGGTAATTGCTAAGCTGCGTATCTCTACGCTTTGAATATGCTGTGAATTTTCTCATGGTTTGGTGTCGCTTTGCAGCACGAGAAATCCACAGTTTTGATCGTTGACGATGACCGCGACATGCGTTGGGTGATGCGAAACATCCTCGCAGACGCAGGGTTTGACGTAGCGGAAACCGATGGAGGCGGCGCCGCGCTTGAGTTCGTGACCCATTTGCCGCCGGCCGCCGTGCTTCTTGACATGCGGATGCCCGGCCTCAGCGGCGATGTGGTGCTGCGTAGTTTCAGGCGGCTGGACCCGGCTCTGCCGATCATTATCGTCACCGCGCATGGCTCAATCCCGGGCGCGGTCAGCGCGATCCAGGATGGCGCCTTCGAATATGTCACCAAACCATTCCGCAACGACGATCTTCTGGAAACCGTGCGGCGCGCGGTCAAACGGCGATCCAGCGCGCGAAGCGCAACCGCCCTCGCTGGTGAGCTACGTGCCGGCTTGAGCGCGGTAATGGGGCCGGGGATAGCAATTCGGGATCTTGCCGCCCAGATTGAAGCCGTCGTCGCGACTCCTTATTCCGTCATCATTGGCGGTGAGACAGGTGCCGGCAAGGAGGTCGTCGCCCGCTGCCTGCATGAACACGGTCCGCGCGCGAACCAGCCGCTCGTGGTCGTCGATTGCGGCGCCATCACCGAGTCCCTCACCGACAACGAGCTCTTCGGCCACGAAAAAGCGGCGTTCACCGGCGCCGGCGAACGCCGCCGCGGCTACATCGAGGCTGCGGCCAATGGCGGCACGATCTTCCTCGACGAAGTCGGAAATCTTGCTCCGACCGGGCAAAAAGCCCTCCTGCGAACGCTCGAAAATCGCAGTATTCGCAGGGTTGGCGGCACAGAGTTGATCGATCTCGATATACGCGTCATCGCGGCCAGCAACGAGGATCTCCGGGAACGCACGAGGGGGGCGGCTTTCGCGAGGATCTGTTTTTCCGTCTCGCCGAATATGTCATCACGGTCCCCCCTCTGCGCGCTAGACCCGAGGACATTCCTTACCTTGCGCATTGCTTTCTGACGCAGGCACGCGAGGTTTTGCTGCGGCCTCCCGTTGAGATCGAACCCGCGGCCCTCGATTTGCTCTGCGCTTACCGGTGGCCCGGGAATGTTCGGGAACTGCGCAACGTCATGCGGCGCGCGGCGCTAACATGGTCGGATCGAATCGCGCCCCGCGACCTCGCGGACAGCCTCGGCGACGGAGAATCGGTGGCGGCGGCTCCGCAGGGCTCCGACAGATGCATCTCCTTGCCGCAACGAATCCGGAGCGAGGTCCACGCAATCGAGCGGGACTCCATTGAATTGGCGCTCAAACAAGCGATGGGCAACAAGGCCAAGGCGGCTCGCCTTCTCGGCATCGACTACAAGACCTATCGCACGAAGTTGAAAAAGCTCGAGAAAAAGATTGAGGCGGCCGCCGATGAGTGAGGTTGCGTCACTCTCGCCGCCGGACGCCAGCGCGGCATCGCCAATGTTGGAAGGCTCGGAGGCGATTTGTCTTTTTGTTTTCGCGCAGTCCGACAATGTGCGCAAAAGGCCAAGTGAGGCTGTTGACGAACGTCTCATTCTGCGCCGCGTGGGATCGATCGCTGCCCTGATCGGCGCTGTGCCTATTTCGGATTATTGCGGCGCCGCTGGCGAGCGTAATTTGGCCGATGCCGCCTGGATCGCACCGCGCGTACGCCGCCACGCCGAACTCGTCGAATGTACGATGCGATTGTCGCCTGTCTTTCCGATTCCGTTCGGAACCCTCTATAAGAGTTTTGACAGTCTCGCGGCCTTTATGCGGGCGCATGAGGAAAGCATCGGCGGCTTCCTCCAAAGGGTCGCCGACAAAGAGGAATGGGAGCTGCGGGCTTGCGCCCGATTCGACAGCCCGGAAATCCTCGACCGGCTTGCTTGCGACGCGTGGCCTGAATGGCGGGCGTTGACGAAGGGCGTGCGATATATGCGGGCCTGTCGGGATCGCGATGCGCTGTTGGATGTCGGCCGCGCCGCCGCCGCCGCGCGCGTCCGCGAATTTGTCGCCGAGTTGCGGCCTTTGGCGGCTTCCGTTCGCCAACATGACCCGGGGCGACGGCTGGATCCGGGCGCCGGCGAGCCGATCGCCCGTTACGCATTTCTTGTAGAGAGGTCGAACGCGGACGAAGTCCGCGCGCGCGTCAAGGAGATTGCGGTTGGCGCCTCGCGCCAGAACATCGGGATCACCTTGTCGGGGCCCTGGCCTCCGTTCAGTTTTCGGCCAGACCTGAGCGCTCCGAACCAGGCGATGGACGGAGTGAGTTGAAATGTCTCGCGCCATCCTCGACCATGAAAGTTTTTTTCATGCGGTGATGGCGACCATTCCGTCGTCGATCCTGATTCTCGACGAGCGCCTGGCCGTGCTGACCGTCAACCATAATTTCCTCGAGAAATCGCGCGGCAGCCTGGATTCCATTGTGGGGCGGCGGCTGCACGAGATCTTTCCCGCCGCGTTCCAGGACACGGCGCTCGACCAGCAGATCAGGGAAGTCATCAACACGGGCAGAACGATGCACCGCCAGCGCATGACTTATCGCGCGCCCGGCGTGTCGTTGCGAATCCATTCTTACAGCATCTGTCCGCTCCAGCTGCATGGCGGTTCGCGCGGGGCTATCCTCGTCATGGACGACGTTACGGATCTGCTTCAGCTCGGTGAGGAAGTGCGCAGGATGCAATTGCATCTCGCCAGCATCGTCGAGGCCGCGGGTGACCTCATCATTTCGACTGACCCCACCGGCGCCATCATGACCTGGAACAGCGCGGCGGAGAAGGCCACCGGCTGTGCCGCTGGCAACGTACGGGGCGGCAAGCTCGCGGACCATATCGAAGAACCGCAAAATCGCGAGGTGGAAGCCTGTTTTCGTGGCATCGCCGAGATTGACGATCGCCGTTCGGTTGAGTGGCCGATGAAATGCCGGGACAGGGACAGCATTCCGGTGTCCTGGCGCTTGTCGCGGATGACCGGCCCGCGTGGCGAAACGACCGGCGTGGTCGTGGTTGGACGCAATCTTGTCGAGCAACGCGCGATGGAGGCGCAAATGCACCAGGGCGAGAAGCTTGCCGCTCTCGGCATGGTCATCGGCGGGATCGCCCATGAAATCCGCAATCCGTTGGGGGTAAGCTCGGCGGCGGCGCAATTGATGAAGCAAAGGATCGCATCGCCCGTACTGCTTGAGGAGTGCATCGGCAAAGTCATCGGCGGCATAGACCGGGCTTCGCTCGTCGTCGAGAGCCTGCTGCGCTTCGCGAGGCCCGGGCCGATCACGGAGACGACGCAGGTCAATGTGGTCGGCGTGCTGAAGAACGCGTTGACGTTCGCGTCGGGCGAGGCCGCGGCTGGAACCTCAATCGAATGGAAGCTGCTGAGCGGGGCGGACAGGCTCTCCGCCGAAGGCGTGCAGAACCTGCTCGAGCTTGTCATCATCAATCTCATCTTGAACGCATTTCAGGCCATGCCGGACGGCGGCAAGCTGACGATAGAGCTTCGGTGCGAAGGCGCGGAGGTCGTCATCGAAATCGGGGATACGGCGCCGGGGATTCCTGAAGCGCATGTCTCTAGGATCTTCGATCCGTTCTTCACGACGCGGTTGGACAGCCGGCGTTCGGGGCTTGGCCTGTCGGTGTCGCATTCCATTGCGCGCTAGCATGGCGGCAGCGTCGATGTCCGCTCGTCGCGCAAAGGCACGACATTCATCGTGCGCATCCCGATCGCAAGGGATGTGAGCGGCGTGCGGAGGCTGGAGAATGCCTCCTGATTCGAGCCCAATTGCGCGGACGCCCGCACCGAAAACGGTCCTCGTCGTCGATGACGATCAGGACATGTGCTGGGCTTTGGAGGGCGCGCTCGCAGGCCTCGGCTGCGCCGTGACGGCGGTCGGATTGGGGCGAGACGCCATTTTGTCGGTCGCCGGGCACGCTTTTCCCATCGCTTTCGTCGACGCCCGCCTTCCGGACATGGACGGGCTGCGGCTCATCGCGGAACTGCGCAGGCTGCAGCCGTCGATGCGGATCATCATGATCTCTGGTTATTACCTTGAGGACGACGCGCGTATTTTGGAGGCTGTTAGGGCGTCGGAGATCGACGGCTTCCTGGCGAAGCCTTTTCAGATCGAGGCGATCGTGATGGCGGCGATTGGGAAGGGCAACGGGAAATGCCGCCCGTGATCTGGGGCGCGCCGCCCGCATTTTTCACTCGCGGGTACGAATGGGCTTATGCACATTTCGTCCAACTATCTGAAATATCGATCTCTTACTTTTCGTTCCGGGAGACCGGCGCATGGCCTCGCACTTGCGATATCGGAATGGCCGGAGGCCTTCGCGCCTGATCCGGCAAGTACAACAAGCGCTCAAATTCCTTCAGAAGGAGATCCATCATGGCGCGCGTTCAAAAGTCCACCGACTCATCGAGCCTCGCAGAGGTTGTCGATCGGATCCTCGACAAAGGCATCGTCATCGATGCTTGGGTCAAGATTTCGCTTGTCGGAATCGAGCTGATCACGATCGAGGCCCGCGTCGTCGTGGCGTCGGTCGAGACCTATCTCAAATATGCCGAAGCGGTTGGCCTCACGGCCTCTGCGGCGGCGCCCGCGTAAGCGACATTTGCGGCCTCCGGGAGTGCGAGCGTCGCCCGCGCTCCCGGCGGCGACCAGTCTGCAACGGAGGATCAAGAGATGGCGAAAGTGGCGGAAGGCATAGCGCGGGTGGCGAGTGGAATAGAGGCTGGCCGTCGGCAACGTGGTGAATTGGCGGCGGAGATCAAGATCACGACAAGACGTCGCCATGGCGATGTCCTGTCATTTCTGGAAAGTTTGAAAGCCTCGCGCGGGAAGGCGACTCACGATCAGGCGGCGGCGGGCCGAAAGACGATGAAAGCGCGCCACGCCGAAGTCTTTTCGTTGCTGCGGGATTTAAAGTTGTCGCGGAGTAAAGCGAGCCGTGAGCAGTCGGCGGAAGCCCGTAAAGCGGTGCGATCCCGCCAAACCGAAGTGCATGCGTTGCTGCGGAATTTGAAATCGTCGCGGATCAAAGCGACCCGCGAACTCAATAAGGAGGCGGTCGCCATAAACGGCCAGCGCCGGAGCGAGGTGAAAGGGCTTCTCGATAAGTTCGCGCGCGAACAGGTGGTGCGCCGCAAGGACCGCGCGGAAGCTGAGGCGGCGCAGCGTGACGCATCGGCGGCCTTCATGAGAGATTTGACGAGCAATGTTGCGGCGCTTCGAGACAGACTCGGCAAGGAAGGTCGCGATCGCGCCGCCGAAATCCGCGAGCGTCTCGCCGCCTATGCCCTGGATCGCCACGAGGGACTGGTCATTTGGCGCGGAGATTTCCGGAAGAGCCGGCAAACGGCTGGGACCGGCTCCGACGCGGCTCACAAACCAGGCGCCGAACCGCACGTCCCGACGGACCAGCACGCCAAAGCGCATGCGGCCGCCAGCGAGGCTGCGAAGACTGGGGCCGAACCGCAGGTTCCAGCCAGCCAGCATGTCTACGTGAACGAAGCCGCCAGCGAAGTTGTGGAACCGGCGACCGACCACCAGTCCCGGCAGGCGTGCACGTCAAAGCACATGAGGCCGCCAGCGACGTTGCGAAATCAACGCAATCAACACCTTCATCGAGCAAACAGTCCGGCGGCGGTTCGGGTCATGGCGGTTCGCACGGGCGTCAGGGAGGACATTCGAAATGAGCGCCAAGGGGTTCCCGAACCTCCATCCCGTCGCCGACGACTACGTCGGCGGCGAAGACGGCTCCATCACGCTGGATCCAAGCAACGCGTTTGTGAGCTCGCCGGCGGTTCAGGAAATCACCGATCGCGCCTTGGCTTATCTCGCCGCGGGCTATGCCGTACATTTCTCCGGGCCTCCGGGCACAGGCAAGACGACGCTGGCCTTCCATGTCGCCGCGCAACTCGGCCGCCCCGCTATCCTGCTTCACGGCGATCACGAGTTCGGCAGCTCGGACCTGATCGGTCGCGAGAGCGGTTATAGCAAGTCGCGCGTCGTCGACAATTATATCGCCTCGGTCTTCAAGTTCCAGGAGGAGGGGCGCGCGCTTTGGATCGACAACCGCATCACGACCGCCTGCCGGCTTGGGCATTCAATCATTTACGACGAGTTCAATCGGAGCAAGCCGGAAGCCAATAACCCGTTTTTGAGCATCCTGTCGGAAGGGATTCTCAACGTTCCCGGACTGCACGGCCGAGGTGAAGGTTACGTCAACGTCCATCCGCATTTTCGTGCCATCTTCACCTCGAACCCATCCGAATATGCTGGCGTCTTGAACGAACTTTATGCCGGACGGGTCGTCTGGAATCGGGTCAAGATGATCAAGGATCCGGACACAGGCCGCCGGATCTCTCGGTCCAATCCTCCGGAGGAATGGAAAAGGGCGGACGCGCCGCATCTTGCGATCGTGGATGCGACCATCTTTGATGCGGCGCAACAGCGGAAGGCGGAACGGACCTTCGAGGCGCCTCAGAAGCAACGCAAAGCAAAGTTCCTGCTATCGGGCCTCCTTAAGTGCGGGTGCTGCGGCGGCGGATTGTCGATGAAGGACCGCGACCACGGCCGGGTTCGCGTCCATTGCACGACGATGCGCGAATCGGGATCGTGCTTAAACCGCAAGATTTTCTACATGGACGAGGTCGAGAAGGCGGTCCTCGCTGGCCTGCAACAACATTTCAAAGCGCCACATCTTCTGAGGGAGTTCGCGAAAGCCTACCAGGAGGAACGCCAGCGCCTTGCGACGGAGAAACGCCGCCTCCGCGGAAAGCTGGAAGGCCAATTAGCCCAGCTTCAGCGAGGGATCGATCGGCTTTGGGCGGATTACGAGGTCGAACGCGTGTCCATGGATATCGCCGGACCTAAGCTCAAGGAACTCCATGGTCTAAAGGCTTCGATAGAGGAGGAACTCGCCGCGGTGCCCGCAGAGGAGAAAATTGTGGGCCTCCACCCAGCTGCGCTCCGCGAATACGAAGAGCACGTCGGTCGCCTCCAGGCTGTGTTCAGCCAAGGCGTCACCCCCGACTATGAGGAGGCATCCAACAAGATTAGGAGCCTGATCGCCCGTGTGACGCTCCGTCCTTCAGAGGAAGGCTTCAAGATCGAGCTTCAAGGTCGATTGGCGCTGCTGATGGGCGCCTCGAACCTTTTCCCCAATATGCGAATCGCCGCGTCGGGGGGATTGATGGTAGCGGAGGAGGGACTCGAACCCCCGACACAAGGATTATGATTCCTCTGCTCTAGCCGGCTGAGCTACTCCGCCACGCTCGACGCAAACGCGGCGCGACGTCGCGTGGCATAGGCAAGCGTTGGATTGGTGTCAAGCAATAGCCGGTCCAGGACCTCGCCGAACTTCGCGGCGGGGGGCGCCGCAGCCGTGATTCTCGTCATCGACAAGCCCGGGCTTTGATGCTGTAAGCTTAGCGCGCAGGCGTGCGAGGTGGCGCGCCGGGCGAAAACGGCGAGGGACGCGGTGAGCAGAGATCCTTATGAAGTGCTGGGGGTGCCGCGCAGCGCGACGGCGGCCGAGATCCAGAAAGCCTATCGCAAACTCGCCAAGAAGCTGCATCCGGACCTCAATCCCGGCAACGCCGCCGCCGAGGAGAAGTTCAAGGAGGTCGCCTCCGCGAATGACCTCCTCAGCGATCCCGAAAAACGCAAGCGCTTCGACGCCGGCGAGATCGACGCCTCCGGGGCGGAGCGTCCGCCGCAGCAATTTTACCGGCGCTACGCCGGCGGCGGCGCGGGGGATGCGGAAAATCCCTACGCCAGCGACTCCGGCTACGCGGATCTGATGGACGAGGACATCTTGTCGAGCCTCTTCCGCGGCGCGCGGCAGCGCGGCCCGGCGGCGGGCCGCGACATTCGCTATCATCTGCCGATCGATTTTCTCACCGCCGTCAATGGCGGAACCTCGCGGGTCGGCCTGCCGGACGGCTCGACGCTCGACGTCGCCATTCCGGCCGGCGCGCGGGATCGCCAGGTTCTGCGCCTGCGCGGCAAGGGCGAGCCCGGCCATGGCGGCGGGGCGCCGGGCGACGGCCTCGTCGAACTCGAAGTGAAGCCGCATCGCTTCTTCACGCGCGAGGGCGACGACATTCATCTGACTTTGCCGGTCAGCCTCAGCGAGGCCGTGCTTGGCGGCGAGGTCAAGGTTCCAACGCCTACCGGCGCCGTCAGCATGCGGGCGCCGAAAGGCGCCAATTCCGGCACGCGGCTGCGCCTCAAGGGCAAGGGCGTCCCGCGCGCCGACGGCAGCCGGGGCGACGAATATGTAACTCTCAAGGTCATGCTGCCGGACCTGCATGATCCGGAGCTGGAATCATTCGTATCGAACTGGGCCGCGGGCAAGGCGCATAACCCGCGCTCCGGGATGGAGGGGTGAAATGGTCGATCGCCAGCAATTCCTGATCCGCGCCCGCATCGAAACGAAGGTCCTCGAAACCTGGATCGAAGAAGAGTGGCTGATCCCGCGGCGAGAGGCGGGAGGCGAGGAGTTCTCCGACGCCGACATCGCTCGCGCGCAGCTCATCCGCGATCTCAAATCCGACATCGGCGCCAATGACGAGGCTGTCGGCGTCATCCTCCACCTCATCGACCAGTTGCACGGTCTGCGCGGCGCGCTGCGGGACGTTCTGCGCCTGCGCGGCGCGCCGCCGGCGGATTGAGGCGGCGGTGGCGGCGTCTCAATCCCATGCGATTGTCATCGGCGCCGGGCCGGCCGGCCTGATGGCGGCCGAGGTTCTCGCTTCGGCCGGCGTCCGGGTCACCATTTTCGACCGCATGAAGACGCCGGGGCGCAAATTCCTCATCGCCGGTCGCGGCGGCCTCAACATCACCCACTCCGAGGATTTCGAAATCCTGCTGACGCGCTACGGCCCGGCCCGCGCCCGTCTGCGCGAAGCTCTCGAACGCTTTTCCCCGGCCGCGCTTCGCGCCTGGTGCGAGAGCCTCGGCGAGCCGACCTTCGTCGGATCCAGCGGGCGCGTCTTTCCGGCGGCGTTCAAGGCTTCGCCTTTGCTGCGCGCGTGGCTGCGGCGACTTGCTTCTCTCGGCGTCGCATTCAAGCCGCAACACGAATGGCGCGGCTGGAGCGATGACGGCGCGCCGGTCATCATTGGTCCGGAGGGACCTGTCGAGGCCGGCGGCGAGGCGACCGTTCTCGCCCTTGGCGGCGCGAGCTGGCCGCATCTTGGCTCCGACGGCGCATGGGTGGCGGCGATGTCTCGCGCCGCTGTCGCCACGGCGCCGCTGCGGCCGGCCAATTGCGGGTTCTTGACGAACTGGTCTGATCATTTCAGCGAATTGTTCGAGGGCGAGCCTTTGAAGGGGATCGCCCTGTCGTTCGGCGGCGAGAGCGTGCGCGGCGAGGCCATCGTCACGCGAGCCGGGCTGGAGGGCGGCGCGCTCTACGCTTTGTCGGCGCCGCTGCGCGAGGCGATCGCAGCTTCAGGCGAGGCGATCCTGCGCGTCGCGCTGCGCCCGGATCTGTCGCAGGATGAGCTTCAGCGGCGCATCGAGGCGCGCGATCCCAAACAGTCCTTCTCCACCTTCGCCCGCAAGTCGCTCAAGCTTTCGCCCGTCGCGATCGGGCTTTTGCAGGAATGCGCAAAAAATGCGTCGCTTCCCATCGCCGAGATGGATGCGCGGCGACTGGCGGAGCTCGTCAATGCGGCGCCCGTGCGCCTGACCGGGGCGGCCGCGCTCGCCCGCGCGATCTCGACCGCGGGCGGGGTCGTGTTCGACGAAATCGACGCGACATTCATGCTTGCGCGCCGTCCCGGCGTCTTTGTCGCCGGCGAAATGCTGGACTGGGAGGCGCCGACCGGCGGCTATCTCTTGCAGGCTTCCTTTGCGACGGGCGCCGCGGCCGGCCGCGGCGCGCTCGACTGGATCGCGAACCGCAAGCAAGTGGCCGTAAAGAAGCTTGGGGAAGCGCCCGAAGAAAGACACCAGCCTTCGGTCCCGGGAATTTGAAAGAAGCGCGCCCGCGGGCTGCGGCGAGGGCCAATCCGCCGGGCCGCGAAACGCGCGACTCCGGGAGCGCCTATCGACCGATTGGATTATTCAGTCGATAATTGCCTTGAATTCAAAGGCTTGAGCATATTCTCATCGATCAGATGAGCTCACAATGATCAGAATTTGTTCTCGTTTCGAACGAAAAAATTTGCGTTTCGAACGATGAGGACTTGAAAAAGCGATGTGCGCCAGAGCACAGTGCGCCGCGGTGGATTATAACATTCCCATAACAACAAAAGTCATTCGATAGCAGAGGTTGTCGGTTCAAATGAAAGACGTTCTGGAATCAAAAGAACATCGCACGCGCGTCAGCATCCTCGACGTCGCCGGGCGTCTTTTCGCGCAAGTTGGTTTTGAGAAGACAACGGTTTCCGACATTGCTCGCGAGCTGCGCATGTCGCCCGCGAACGTCTATCGGTTTTTTTCCGCCAAGGCGGAGATCAACGAAGCAGTGGGACGCCGTCTTCTCAACGCGACGGAGGCTGCCGGCGCCGGCGTCGTGCAAGGTCCGGGATCGGCCAGCGAGAAATTGCGGGCGTTTCTGGCCGCGCTTGAATCGGCCAACGACAATCGCTTCCTCTCCAACCGCAAACTGCATGATTTGCTCGAGACGGCGTTCAGCGAGAACTGGTCCATCGCGCGCGATCATGTCGAAATGATCACGAAGCAGCTTTGCGAAATCATTGCCGAGGGTAATAGCGACGGCGAATTCTGCGTTGACGATTGCGATCTTGCAGCGATTCTCGTCCGCAGCGCATCCATGCGTTTCTGGCATCCGCGCCTGATGGTGGAATGCGCTGAAGAGCCGGAGCCGACGCTGGACGACATGGTCGATTTTTGCCTCGCCGCGCTTGCGCGGAGGCAGCCTGCGAAACGGCTCGTCGCTGGCAACGGCGTTCATGCGCTGACGCCGAAGCGGAACATCGCCGCCGAAGACGGCGCCTGAAAGACGCTGGCCCAAATTCGTTCGGGCTCGCCAAACGCAGCGAAATAGGTCCGACATGTCGTGCTGCCTGGATGACGTGGATGTGCGCGCGCTGGTTGAATTCGAAGCGGCCCTCAGCGATCAGACGCTTGACGCCTTTCTGAACTGTGTCCGGCGGCATTTCGACCTCGCCAATGTTGTCTATGTCTGTCCTTCTTTTCCCGGGCGGACCCTGGCGGATCCGTTTCTCGCCGCCGCCGATCGCGACGGATGGGCGCGTCGCAACATCGGCTACGCTTCTTTCGACCCGTTCTTGCGCGCCGGCGCGCGCGCGGTTTACCCGGCCGACTGGTCGCATTCGCCGCCGGCGAGCCGGAACGGCCGGAGCCGGTTCGGCGCGGCGCAAGCCGGCGGCCATGGCCTGAGCTTCCCGCTCCGGGGGCCGACGGAGGGCCACTGGGCGGTCTTTATCGCGACGTCCGACGAAAGCCACGTCGAGTGGCACTGCCGCCGGCAGGAGCTGAAAAAGGAACTCGCGATCGTCGCGAATTACGTGCATCAGCGCGCCTTTGAATTGCACGGTCGAGCGGCTCCGACCGACCCTGACGTCATCACCCGGCGCGAGATCGAGGCGCTCGAGTGGATCGCCGAAGGAAGATCGCTCGAGGAGACGGCCGTCGCGATGCGGATCCCGGGCATAGCCGTCCGGGCGCATCTTGATTCCGCGCGCCATAAATTGCAGGCCATCAACCATGCCCACGCCGTCGCGAAGGCGATCCGGCGCGGCCTGATCCACTGATCCGGGCGAAGGGGCGACGGCTCAGATTGCTTCGGCGCCGAGCCTCGCGCACCAATAGGCGAGCCGCTCTTTCAGGATACCATCGCGGACATAGGCGAGGGCCTCGTCGTCGAGACGCTCAAGCTCCTCGAAGGCGAAGCTTTCGGCGCCATGCTCGCGCCATGCCGCCTGCAGGGAGCGATGCGGATTGGCGCCCTGGCGCAGCGTGAACCACAGACGGGTTTTCACCGTATCGAGATTTTGCGCGCGCCCGACCCAGTTCCGGCCGGTGGGCGCGCAGCGCATGGCGTAGATGCCGGCGACGGCCTTGCGCTCCTTATAGGCCGCTACGGCCGCCTTTCTGTCTTCGCCCTTCATCCACTCACGCCCTTTCCCCGATACGCCTCGCGCATAAATATCATCCGGATATTATTGACTCAAGCATTTTAATCCGGGTAAATCTTGGCTCCCCCAATTTGGAGCGCCCCTTGTCCCGATCCCCGCCCGATCCCTTGTCTCGGCCTTGCGCCGCCTTCGATGGCTTCCGCATCATCGCGAGCGGCGCGCTGATCGACGCGGCTCTTGCAGCGAAGGCCGCGCTGGCGAAGAATCCCGCCGCGACGATCCTCGTCTTCGACGATGCGACGGGGGCGGTGATCGACCTTGACCTCAGGGGCGCGACGCCCGAGATCGTCGCCCGCCTCGCCGCGCCGGCCGCGCGCGCGGCGCAGCCGGCCAGCCCGCGCCAACTGGCGAGCGGGGATGAGAGCGCGCCGCCGCGGGGGCCCGGCCGGCCACGGCTCGGCGTCGTCGCGCGCGAAGTGACCCTGCTGCCGCGCCATTGGGAATGGCTCGCCGCGCAGCGCGGCGGCGCGTCGAATGCGCTCCGCCGTCTCGTCGAAGAGGCGCGCCGCGCCGATGGGAACCGCAGCAGCTTGCGCGCCGCCCAGGAGGCCGCCTATCGTTTCATGTCGGCGATGGCGGGCGATCTGCCGGGCTTCGAAGAAGCCGCGCGGGCGTTGTTCGCCGCCGATCCCGAGCGCTTCGCGCAACATGTGGCGGCATGGCCGGCCGATGTTCGGGCCTATGCCCAAAAGCTCGCCTGGGGCGGGACGGCGGACGAGAGTGAACAGACCAACGGGGAAGCGAAGCAATAAAGACATTTATCGAACCGACGCAGGACGCTGCTCTCGCCTTCCTCGGCCGAGGCATCACGGGCGAGGTCGTCATGCTGAACCTTCTGCGCCTGCGCGAGGTGGCCGATTATTCGGCGCATCCCGAACTGGCGCCGGCGCAGCCGATCAGCGGCGCGGAGGCCTACGACCGCTATATGGCGCATACGGCGCCCTTTCTGACGGCGGCCAGCGGTGCCCTGATGTTCCTCGGCGCGGGCGGTCCCTTCCTGATCGGCCCCGAGGGCGAGCGCTGGGACCGGGCGCTGCTGGTGCGGCAGAAATCGCCGCAGGCGTTCATCGCCTTCGTCTCCAACGAGGGCTATCTCGCCGGGCTCGGACATCGCACGGCGGCGATCGAAGACTCCCGCCTGCTGCCGCTGACCGCGCTTCCGGCGCCGATCTGATCCCGGCGTCCTCGAACGAGCGGCGCTGCGCGTTCCAATGCGGAGAAATCCCATGCGCCTGATCGTCAACAAGGCCACCGTTGCGCTTGTCGCTGAGACGGCGGAAGAAGAGGCCTTGATCGGCGAGGCCGCCGGGCGGACGGGGCATGTCTTCGAACTCTTTGCGAAACACCCCGGCGAATGCCGCTTCATCGACCGGGGGCCGCGCGAATTCGCCTGCCGCGAGCCGATCAATATCGTCTGGACCGAGCGCGGGCTTGAGGAGCGCTGGCGCCCGATCAGCAATCTGGCGCCGACGCCGTTCGAACTTGACGGCGCGGCCTACGCCAGCGTCGAAGGCTTCTGGCAGGGGCTGAAATTCCGCCAGCTCGAAGCGCGCGCCCGCATCGCGGCGCTCGCTGGCCAAGAGGCGATGCGGGCGGGCCGCGACGCGCCGCCGGGCGAAACGCTCATCTATCAGGGATTGAGCATCGCGGCCGGGCGCCCGGAACATTGGGCGCTGATGCGGCGCGCCTGTGAGGCCAAATTCGAGCAGAACGAAGCGGCGCGTTCGGCTTTGCTGGCGACCGGCGAGCGCCTGCTGACCCATAAAGTGCGCAAGGACAGCCGCACCATCCCCGGCGCGATCGTGGCCGACATCTGGATGTCGATCCGCGCGAAGCTGAGCCGGAACGGAAGTTGACCGCCCTTGCCCTTCAGCACCTAGAAATTCGCAGGATTGTCGAATCGCACAAGGGGCTGAATCCGTGCCTGTTCGGCTCCGCGCTGCTTGGCGATGATGTGGTGGCGAGCGATCTCGAATCTGCTGATCGAACGGGGGCAGGGGCTGGGCCTCCTCAGCGTCGCCAAAATCGCTTTTGCTATCGAGGCAATCACCAAAGTCCGGGTTGACGTCAGAACGCCAGGCGATCTTTCGAAATCCTTTCGCGCCAAGACTGTCGCGGAAGCGCAGCAGTTAGGGTGGATAAATAGCGAGACTGGCCGCAGTTGGATACAAATGGAAACTTCAATCGATGAAAATCATGAATCATCTCTGCAAAATGGCTGTCTTTGCGTGGCTATTATTCTGGATTTTGCCACTTGGCTCGATCAAGAGTTCAGCGAAAACAGGAGGCGGCTGCAAAACGACGACTGCTGGTCAAGCCTGCCCCGCGGCCGGTAAAGAGCCAAACGCCCACATTCCGTGCGGCTGCTATAGCGACGCGGAATGCGTCAAGACCTTGCCCGCTGGCGCCATCACCATGTGCTTCGGTAAGGCGATGACGAGAGATGAAGCGGCTAAAGAGGCGGAGAAGTATAAGTGATGCTACTTCGCTCCGCGGGATGCTGATTCTGAACTGTCAGAAAAAAGGCGTGCCTCAGTCGAGCGATGAGTTTGGTTCCTTTCGAGCCCGCCGCTTCAGGACACGATCAACCGCAACATCGAAATTATCGGCAAAGCAGCCAACCAGATTCTGCGGCGTTACCCACTAACAGGCCAAGATCCTCCAGGCTACCCCTCGCCATTACGCGCCCGCGTCGCGATCCGGAATGGATGCGCGGGATAGACGCCGAGGATTTTCAGCTCCTTGCAGAAAAACGCCAGTTCCTCCAGCGCGCGGGCGAGGGCCGGCTCGTCGGGATGGCCGTCGACATCGGCCAGAAACTGCGTCGCCGTGAATTCGCCCTCGACCATATAGCTTTCGAGCTTGGTCATGTTGACGCCATTGGTCGCAAAGCCCCCCAGCGCCTTGTAAAGCGCGGCCGGCACGTTGCGCACGCGGAACACGAAGGTCGTGACGGTCGGCTCGGGCGAGGGCGCCGCCCATTGCGCCGTCTTCGAGAGAATGACGAAGCGCGTCGTATTATGGGCCTCGTCCTCGATATTCTCGGCCAGCACGTCGAGACCATAGATCGCGCCCGCCAGAGAAGTCGCGATCGAGGCCCTGGACGCATCGCCCCATTCGGCGACCTCGCGCGCGGAGCCCGCCGTATCGGCCGCGACATGGGGCTTCAGCTTCAGCTTGCGGATGATCTTGCGGCATTGGCCGAGCGCGTGGACATGACTATAGACGGACTCGATGTCGCCGAGCTTCGCCCCCTTGAGGCCGAGCAGCTGGAAATGGATCGGCAGGAAATACTCGCCGACGACATGGAGATTGGCGCGGGGGAGCAGATGATGGATGTCGGCGACCCGTCCGGCGAGGGAGTTCTCGATCGGAATCATGCCAAGCTGCGCCTCGCCGTCGGCGACAGCGCCGAGCGCGTCCTCGAACGTATCGAACGGAAGCGGCTCCCAGCCCGGATAGACGTTCTGGCAGGCGATATGGGAATTGGCGCCGGGTTCGCCCTGATAGGCGATTTTCCGAATGGTCATGAATGCACTGGCCCTGTCGCGGGGTGTCGTCGCGGATCGAAGCGCCAGCCTATGGCACGTTCCGGCGGCGCGCGGAAAGCTCTTGTTCGCGGCCTCCGCCGGAAAATGCTCGCCAATGCGCGCAAAGTCGCCTGTCCGCCTGAAAATCCCGCGCACCGGCGGCAAAAATCGAAGCCTCGCGCGGGCGGGTTGATATTGTATTGGAACACGCGCTACGGATAAGCTATGCAAAGCGCCGTCCAGCCGAAGCGTCGCCGCGCGGCCGTTGATCGAGCCTGACCGTGCGAAGCTTCGGCCGGGACCGGAAAGAGGGTGGAGAGCGCCATTGGATAGTTTCGAAATTAACAAAATCGCCGGAGCGACTCTCAGCGCTTTGCTCCTCGCCATGGGGCTCAGCGTCATCGGACAGTTGATTTTCGCGCATGGACCGCTGCTGAAGCCGGGCTATGACCTGCCGGTCCCGACGGAGGCGCCTGCGGCCGGCGGGGAGGGCGGCGGCGCGGCGGCGGTGGCCCCGCTGGCCGAACGCCTCGCCAAGGCCGATGTTTCCAAGGGCCAGGCCAGCACCAAAGCCTGCCAAGCCTGCCATAATTTCGAGAAAGGCGCCGGGGCCAAGGTCGGTCCCGATCTTTATGGCGTCGTCGATCGCGCCAAAGGCTCGGTCGCGGGCTTCGCCTATTCCGACGGCATGAAAGCCAAGGGCGGCGACTGGACCTTCGACGATCTTGATCATTTCCTCGCCAATCCGAAGGCTTATGTGAGCGGCACGAAAATGGCCTTCGCGGGCGAGGCCGATCCGCAAAAACGCGCCGACATCATCGATTATCTGCACACGCTGGCCGACAATCCGGTTCCGCTGCCGGCCGCCGCCGCCGCGCCCGCCAAAGAGCCGGCCAAATAGCCGCCGCTTAAGCGCAAGCTTTGCCGTTCAACGCAAGCGCCGGGCTTCCGCCCGGCGTTTCGCGTTCAACCAGCTCATTAATTCGCGGTCATTGAAGCTTGGCGCGCGCCATCATAAAACCCACATAAGGGCGCCGTCTTGCTTGCGGCGCGTCGGCGTTTCGCTTATCGGGCCTTATGCGCCGCGGCGCGATCGTCAAAATATCCGACCTGCCGCGCGGCGGACGCCGCTTTTGACCAGGATAGATTTCTTGTCGAACCCTTGCTTGTCGAACCCTTGGCCGATCCAATCCCTTTTCTCGCGCCGCGCCTTCCTGCAGCTCTCCGCCGGCGCCCTCGTCCTGCCGCGCGCCTTCGTCGGCGCTGCGGCCGCCGCGACGGATGCGACGGCGCCGACCGAGACGCATGGCCTGTCGGTTTTCGGCGACCTGGCGCAGCCGCCGGACTTCAAAGCCTTCGCCTATGTCAATGTGGACGCGCCCAAGGGCGGGGCGGTTGCGAGCGACGTGCCGGGCGCCTTTGATTCGCTCAATGCCTTCATCTTGCGCGGCGATCCGGTCACCGGCATGGACAGCATTTTCGACAGCCTGCTGAAAAACAGCCTCGACGAGCATGACGCGCTCTACGGACTCGTCGCCCGCGCGGTCCGCATTTCGCCGGACAAGCTCACCTATCAGTTCCTGCTGCGCAAGGAGGCGCGCTTCCACGACGGTTCGCCCCTGACGGCGAAGGACGTCGCCTTTTCGCTCGACGTTCTGAAGACGAAAGGCCACCCGCGCCTGCGTCTGCTGCTGCGCGACATGGTCAGCGCGACGCCGGAGGCCGACGACGTCCTCACCGTCGTTTTTGCGCCGGGCCGCAGCCGTCAGGTGCCGCTGCTCGTCGCCGGGCTGCCGATCTTCTCCAGCGCCTATTATTCGAAAAACGCCTTCGAGGAGACGACGCTGCAGCCCCCGCTGGGGTCCGGCCCCTACAAGGTCGGCCGTTTCGAGCAGGGCCGTTACATCACCTATGAGCGCGTGCCCGATTATTGGGGCAAGGATCTGCCGGTCAATGTCGGCCAGAATAATTTCGACGTGATCCGCTATGATTATTTCGGCGATCGCGCCGTCGCCTTCGAGGGCTTCAAGGCCGGCGCCTATACGGTGCATGAGGAGTTCAAATCGGCCACCTGGGCGACCGGATATGATTTTCCGGCGATCCGCGAAGGGTTCGTCGTGCGCGAGACGATCCCCGACGAGAATATCTCCGGCATCCAGGGCTGGATCTTCAATACGAGACGCCCGGCGCTGAAGGATCCGCGCATCCGCGAGGCGATCAGCGACTGCTTCGATTTCGCCTGGACCAACAAGAACCTGATGTATGGTTCCTATCAGCGCACCGTCTCCTATTTCCAGAATTCCGACATGGCCGCCAAGGGGACGCCCGACGCCGCCGAACTGGCGCTGCTCGAGCCGTTTCGCGACAAGCTGCCGACGGATGTCTTCGGCGAGGTCTTCACGCCGCCCGAATCCGATGGATCGGGTCATGACCGCACGTTGTTGCGCCGCGCCAACACGCTGCTGCTTGCGGCGGGTTGCAAGCGAGACGGCAGCGCTCTGGCGCTGCCCGACGGCAAGCCCTTTACGCTGGAGTTCCTCTTCGACGAGACCGGCCTCGTGCCGCATACGCAGGCCTTCATCGACAATCTGAAGCAGCTTGGCATCGACGCCCGCGTCCGCATCTGCGATCCGGCGCAATACAAGAGCCGCCTCGACGCCTTCGATTTCGACATCATCACCGAGCGTCTCGTCATGGCCTGGTCGCCGGGCGAGGAACTGCGCGATTATTTCGGCTCGGAGGCCGCCAATGTGCCAGGCTCGCGCAATCTCGCCGGCATCGCCGACCCCGTTGTCGACGCCCTGATCACCAAGGCGATCGCGGCGAATTCCCGCGCGGAGCTCGTCACCGTCTGCCGCGCGCTCGATCGCGTGCTGCGCGCCGGCCAATATTGGGTGCCGCACTGGTACAAGCCCTCGCACTGGATCGCGCATTGGGACGTTTTTGGCCGCCCGGAAAAGACGCCGCGCTTCAGTCCCGGAATCGAGTCGACCTGGTGGTATGATGACGAAAAAGCCAAACGCATCAATTTCGTCAGCCGCTGACGGGGCCTGATGTTCGCATATATCGCCCGCCGCGTTCTCCTGATGATCCCGACCGTTTTCGGGATTTTGCTGATCTCCTTCGTGATCGTGCAATTCGCTCCCGGCGGGCCGGTCGAGCGCATTCTGGCGCAATTGCAGGGCGTTGATTCCGGCGCGACCGCCAATTTTGGCGGCGGCGGCGGCGAGGTCGGCCGGACGGGGGGCGGCGGCGGCGACTTCTCATCGAAATATCGCGGCGCGCAGGGCCTCGACCCGAAATTCATCGCCGAACTCGAAAAGCAGTTCGGCTTCGACAAGCCGGCCTATGAGCGCTTCTTCATCATGCTGAAGGACTACGCCAGCTTCAACTTCGGGCGCTCCTATTTCCGCGACAAGCCGGTGCTGCAACTGATCAAGGAGAAGCTGCCGGTCTCGATCTCGCTCGGGCTCTGGATGACGCTGTTTTCCTATGCGATCTCGATCCCGCTCGGCATCCACAAAGCCGTGCGCGACGGCTCGCGTTTCGACGTCTGGACCTCGGCTGTGATCATCGTCGGCTACGCGATCCCGAGCTTTCTCTTCGCCATTTTGCTGATCGTGCTCTTCAGCGGCGGCTCGTTCTGGCAGATTTTCCCGCTGCGCGGCCTCACCTCCGAGAATTTCGATTCTCTCTCCTGGCCGGCCAAGGTCGCCGACTATCTGTGGCACATCACGCTGCCGGTGACCGCGCTGACGCTCGGGGCCTTCGCGACGACGACCTTCCTCACAAAGAATTCGTTCCTCGACGAGATCCGCAAGCAATATGTGCAGACCGCGCGCATGAAGGGCCTCAGCGAGCGGCGCGTGCTTTACGGCCATGTCTTCCGCAACGCCATGATGATCGTCGTCGCCGGCTTTCCGGGCGCCTTTATCGGCGCCTTTCTCGGCGGTTCGCTGCTGATCGAGACCATCTTCTCGCTCGACGGGCTTGGCCTCCTGTCCTTCGAATCCATCGTCAACCGCGATTATCCCGTCGTTTTCGCCAATCTCTACATTTTCGCGCTGATCGGCCTCGTCGTAAATCTGCTCTCGGATCTCACTTATATGTGGATCGATCCGCGCATCGATTTCTCGACGCGGGAGGTCTAGCGTTGAACGCGCCCGCACTCGACGCCGCTAAAGTGGCGGCGCTGCCACCCCCCGAGGCGCGGGGCTGGCTGCGGCTCAGCCCGGTCAACCGGCGCCGGCTCGCCAATTTCAGATCGCACCAGCGCGGGCTCTGGTCGTTCTGGATCTTCATCATCCTGTTCGTCCTGTCGCTCGGCGCCGAAGTCATCGCCAACGACCGGCCGATTCTCGTCGTCTACAAGGGCGAGGTGCTGCTCCCGATCCTGCATGACTATCCGGAGGAGAAATTCGGCGGATTCCTCGCCCGCACCGATTATCGCGACGCGGTCATCGCCGACGAGATCGACGCGCATGGCTTCATGGTCTGGCCGCCGATCCGCTTTTCCTACCGCACCATCAACCGGCAGCTACCGACGCCGGCGCCCTCGCCGCCGACCTGGATGCTGAGCAAAGCCCAGTGCGACGCCGCCGCGGAGCGCTTCAGCAAGACGGACCCTGGCGGGGGATGCCGCGCCATCGAATGGAACTGGCTCGGCACCGACGATCAGGGACGCGACGTGCTGGCGCGACTGATCTACGGCTTTCGCCTTTCGCTGCTGTTCGGCCTCACGCTGGCGATCGTTTCGTCCGTGATCGGCATCGCGGCCGGCGCCGTGCAGGGCTATTTCGGCGGCTGGACCGACCTCGTCGCGCAGCGCTTCATCGAGATCTGGTCGTCGCTGCCGCATCTTTATCTCCTCATCATCATTTCCTCGATCATCACCCCGAGCTTCTTCGTGCTGCTCGGCATTTTGCTGCTGTTCTCCTGGGTCAATCTCGTCCATGTCGTGCGCGCCGAATGCCTGCGCACGCGCAATTTCGAATATGTCCGGGCGGCGCGCGCGCTGGGCCTCGGCAATGGCGCGATCATCTGGAAACATGTGTTGCCCAACGCCACTGTCGCGACCCTGACGTTCCTGCCCTTCGTCCTCAACGGTTCGATCACGACCCTGACCGCGCTGGACTTTCTGGGCTTCGGCCTGCCGCCCGGCTCGCCCTCGCTGGGCGAATTGCTGCTGCAGGGGAAGTCGAACCTTCAGGCGCCCTGGCTCGGCCTCACCGGCTTCGCCATCATCGCCCTGATGCTGTCTCTGCTCGTCTTCATCGGCGAAGCGGTCCGCGACGCCTTCGACCCGCGGAAGACGCTGCAATAGGGGCGTGATAGGATTGGCTTAGGAGGCGTTCATGAACAGGATCGTCAAGGAGCACTACCCGGCTTCAAAGCTGCCGGAGGATTTGCGCGAGGGGCTTGCGCCGGGTTCGCAAGTCACGGTCACGATCGTCGAAGAGCAGGCGCCGCCCGAGAAGGCTATGTCCCTTGACGAGCTTTTCGCTTTGCGCCGCCCGCCTTTCCGTTCCGGCGCCGAGATCGACGCGGAGATTGGACGCCAAAGAGCCGAGTGGGATGATTGATTCTTTGGTGCGCGTAAGCGATATGCCGACGCTAAAGCTGCCAATCGTCGGTGATCGAATATTGATTCAAAATCCATCTCCGGAGGAGATCAGCGAGCTATACGAAATCGAGTCTGATCCGAAGACAAAGTCGCACCTCGGCGGCGGTCACCTCAATTCGCAGCGAGACGAATGGATCGCCAAAATGACAGGCCATTGCTGCCCCTCTGGCCTTCGTGAGAAATCGTTTAGGCCCAATTGTCCATTGGCGATCGCTTTGAAAGAGAGCCGCGCCGTTATTGGTCGAGCAAAGCTGCAGTACGCGGCGTTGGCCAGAGAGAATTGCACTGACTTGCAAGGCGAATGGCAGCTTGAAGTGGTTATTTCGGCGAAGTTTTGGGGCAGCAAACTTGGCGAAGAAACTGCGAAATGTCTTAGCTCTGCGGCATTCGCAAACTATGAAATGCCGGCGCTTTACGCGGTCGTCCATCCTGAAAATACTGCCAGCATGACAATGGCTCAGAAGTTGGGCTTCGTGAAAGATGGAGTACAGGCATCGTCAGAGGTGGAACCCAGGCACTTGATTTATAAGCTCACGCGCCAAGGCCACTCCAATGCCTGACGCGCTCCTCGACGTCCGCGACCTCACCGTCTCGTTCAGCCCGGACCCTGCCGCCGCGCCCGCCGTCGCCGGCGTCTCCTTCACGCTGGAGCGCGGCAAGACGCTCGCCCTCGTCGGTGAATCGGGCTCGGGCAAATCGGTCACGGCCCTTTCCATCGTCCGCCTGCTGCCGCCGGGGATTGCGCCGGGCGGGCAGGCGCTCTTCGATGGCGAGGATCTCCTGACCGTCAGCGAGACGCGCCTCCGCGCCATCAGGGGCGCCCGGATCACCATGGTGTTCCAGGAGCCGATGACCTCGCTCAATCCGTTGCACAGCATCGAAAAGCAGATCGGCGAAATCCTCGAACTGCACGGAATGCGGCGCGCCGACAATATCCGCGCCCGCGTCGTCGAGCTGCTGGAAGAGGTCGGCATTCCCGATCCTGCCGAGCGCCTCGGCGCCTATCCGCATCAGCTCTCCGGCGGCCAGCGCCAGCGCGTCATGATCGCCATGGCGCTCGCCAACCGCCCCGATCTCTTCATCGCCGACGAGCCGACGACCGCCCTCGACGTCACCGTGCAGGCGCAGATCCTCGATCTCCTGAAGCGCCTGCAGACTCGCTACGGCATGGCGATGCTGTTCATCACCCATGACCTCAACATCGTGCGCAAAATCGCCGACGACGTCGCCGTGATGCAGAAGGGCCGCATCGTCGAGGCCGGCCCCGTCGCGAGCATTTTCGCCGCGCCAAGCCATCCCTATACGAAGGCGCTGCTGGCCGCCGAGCCGAAGGGCGCGCCGCCGCTCGCTATCGCGGGCGCAAAGCCCGTCATGGTCGCCGAAAACATCCGCGTCTGGTTCCCGATCAAGCGCGGCTTCTTCCGCCGCACTGTCGGTTACGTGAAGGCGGTCGACGACGTCAGCGTCACCGTGCGCGAAGGCGAGACGGTCGGCGTCGTCGGCGAATCGGGATCGGGCAAGACGACGCTCGGCCTCGCGCTCTTGCGCCTCATCAGCTCGGAAGGCGCCATCGCCTTTCTGGGCCAGCGCATCGACGGGCTGCAATTCAAGGCGCTGCGCCCGCTCAGGGCCGACATGCAGATTGTGTTTCAGGACCCTTATGGCTCGCTGTCGCCGCGCATGTCGGTCGCCGACATCGTCGCCGAGGGCCTTGGCGTGCAGCAGAAGTCGCTTTCCTACGAAAAGAAGCGCGAGATGGTCGCGCAGGCGCTGTTCGACACCGGCCTCGACCCGGCGGCGATGGATCGCTACCCGCATGAATTCTCGGGCGGCCAGCGCCAGCGCATCGCGATCGCCCGCGCCGTCGTGCTGGAGCCGAAATTCATTGTCCTCGACGAGCCGACTTCGGCGCTCGACATGTCGGTGCAGGCGCAGATCGTCGATCTGCTGCGCGATCTCCAGAAGCGGCGCGGTCTCGCCTTTCTCTTCATCAGCCATGATTTGCGCGTCGTCCGCGCGCTGGCCAGCGAGATCATCGTCATGCGCCATGGCAAGCTCGTCGAGGCCGGCCCGGCGGCGGAGCTTTTGCAAAACCCGCGCTCGGAATATACCCGCGCCCTGTTCGCCGCCGCCTTCGACATCAAGGTTGAAGGCGCAGTCTAGCTCCAAGGCGGAAGCCGCGCCGGCGCTGATTCACGCAAATTCCGCGCAATTGCCAGCGATTTGCCCCATGGGACAGACAATTAAGCCGCAACTTCGCCATTGTCTTTAAGCAATACTGAATCAGTTATCGCGAGATACGCCGGCGCCAATGCAACATTTGCGCGGTTGAGGCGTTGCACGTGTGAAGAACCCCTAAAGTCGAGGAGACGCTTCCACGCATGATTAACCTTGACCTCCTCTATAGTCCGCAGCCAGAGACCAGAGCCAGATCGAACGAGCGTCTGGTTGTAGTTTCCAATCGGGTGCCTGTTCCGACGTCTGGCGGCGTCCCCGCGGCGGGCGGCCTCGCCGTCGCGCTGCAATCGGCCCTGCGCAGCCGGGGCGGGCTCTGGTTCGGCTGGTCGGGAAAGACCTCTCAGGACGCCGACGCCGCGCCGCAGACGCGCACGCTGGGGCCGATTAGCTTCGCCGTGTCCGATCTGACGCGTCGCGACATGGCCGAATATTATCATGGCTTCGCCAATCGGACGCTCTGGCCGATCTGCCACTATCGTCTTGATCTCGCACGCCATTCGGAAAGCGACGCGGCCGGCTATTTCCGCGTCAACGAGCTTTTCGCCCGGCGTCTCGAAAAGATGCTGCGCGCCGACGACGTGATCTGGATTCATGATTATCACTTCATTCCGATGGCGAGCTTCCTGCGCCAGCTCGGGGTAAAGAACCGCATCGGCTATTTTCACCATATTCCCTGGCCGTCCCCCGATACGGCGGCCGCGATGCCGCTCTATGACCGCCTGCTGCGCGCCTTTAGCGCCTATGACGTCGTCGGCTTCCAGACCGAACCGGACGCCGATAATTTCCGCGCCTGCCTGACCGCCTCCGGCGCCGGCCGCGTCGTCGCGGACGGGTCGTGCGAATCGAACGGCCGCAAATTCAAAGTCGGGGCCTTCCCGATCAGCATCGACGCAGAGGCCTTCGCGCTCGAGGCGCGTCTCGCCGAACGCAACATGCTGGTGAAGCGCATGCGCGCCAGCCTCGAGGGGCGTCCGATGATCATCGGCGTCGACCGGCTCGATTACTCCAAGGGCATCAAGCACCGCATCGAAGCCTTCGCGGCCTGCCTCGAAAACTACCCGCAGGTCGCCAAAGCCCGCGCGACCATGCTGCAGATCACGCCGAAGTCGCGTTCCGAAATTCCCGAATATGAGCGGATTCAGAATGAGGTCGCCGGAGAGGTCGGCCATATCAACGGCAAACACGGCGACATCGACTGGACGCCGCTGCGCTATATCAACAAGACGATGAGCCAGTCGGCGCTGGCGGGGCTTTACCGCATGGCCCGCGTCGGCCTGGTGACGCCGCTGCGCGACGGCATGAATCTCGTCGCCAAGGAATATGTCGCGGCGCAGGCGCCGGATGATCCCGGCGTGCTCGTGCTGTCGCAATACGCCGGCGCCGCGCAGGAGCTTAAGGGCGCGCTGATCGTCAACCCTTACGACATCGCCGAGACGGCGGCGGCGATTGCGCGCGGCATCGAGATGCCGCTCGAAGAGCGCAAGGCGCGCTGGCGCGAAAACATGGTCGCGCTCAAGGCCAACAGCATCGATCACTGGACGGAGAACTGCCTCAAGGCAATCGTCGGCGCGGCCGCCGAGCCTGAATGCTCGATGCACCCGGCCGGCGAGATCATCCGCGCCGGCGCAATCGCCCGCCCCGAGCCATGGCGCGCGGCCTCGCCGATCTGGTCGAGCCTCGGCTATTGACGACGCGAACGGCTTAAGCGAAAGCGCTTCGCGATTCCGCGCGCGCCGGCAGAGTTGATCCCCTCCCATTCCGCCGCCGCCGCGTGGGCGCTTGAGCGCTTGCGCCGAAACGGCTAGACCCATGCCAAGCGAGAGCAGGGAGATTCCCGCGCGGAGCCATTGACGCATGATCGATCGCAATGACGTGCAATGGTATCGCGACGCCATTATTTACCAGCTCCACGTCAAATCCTTCTTCGACAGCGACAATGACGGCATCGGCGATTTTCGCGGCCTGACGCAAAAGCTCGACTATGTGAAGGATCTCGGCGCCACCGCGATCTGGCTGATGCCCTTCTTTCCCTCGCCGTTGCGCGACGACGGCTACGACATCTCGAATTATCGCGACGTCAACCCGGCTTACGGTTCGCTGCGCGATTTCAAGGCCTTCGTGCGCGCCGCCCATGAGCGCGGCCTGCGCGTCATCATCGAACTCGTCATCAACCACACCTCGGACCAGCATCCCTGGTTCCAGCGCGCGCGCGCCGCAAAGCCCGGCTCGGCGGCGCGCAATTTCTACGTCTGGGCCGATGACGACAAGGGGTACGAGGACGTCCCCATCATCTTCCTCGACGTCGAGAAATCGAACTGGAGCTACGACGAGACCGCCAGGGCCTTTTACTGGCATCGCTTCTACGCCCATCAGCCGGATCTCAATTTCGACAATCCGCGCGTCATCGAGGCCGTGCTCGACGTGATGCGCTACTGGCTCGACATGGGCGTCGACGGCCTGAGGCTCGACGCCATTCCCTATCTCGTCGAGCGCGAGGGCACGGCTTGCGAAAACCTGCCCGAGACCCATGCGATCATCAAGAAGCTCAGGGCCGCCATCGACGCCGGCTATCCCGACCGCATGCTGCTCGCCGAGGCCAATGTCTGGCCGGAGGAGGCGGCGGGCTATTTCGGCGAAGGCGACGAATGCCACATGGCGTTCCATTTTCCGCTGATGCCGCGCATCTATATGGCGCTGGCGCAGGAGGACCGGCACCCGATCACCGACATCATGCGCCAGACGCCGGAAATTCCCGAGGGCGCGCAATGGGCGATCTTCCTGCGCAATCATGACGAGATGACGCTCGCCATGGTGACCGACAAGGAGCGCGACTATCTCTGGTCGTTCTACGCCGCCGACCGGCGCGCGCGCATCAATCTCGGCATCCGCCGCCGCCTCGCGCCGCTGCTCGAAGACGACCGCCGCAAGATCGAGCTTTTGAACTCGCTGCTTTTCTCGATGCCCGGAACGCCCGTTCTTTATTATGGCGACGAGATCGGCATGGGCGACAACATCTATCTCGGCGACCGCGATGGCGTCCGCACGCCGATGCAATGGTCGGTCGACCGCAATGGCGGCTTCAGCCGGGCCGATCCTGCCAAGCTTTTCCTGCCGGCGATCCAGGATCCGATCTACGGCTTCAGCGCCGTCAATGTCGAGGCGCAGCTCGCCAATCCCTGGAGCCTGCTCACCTGGATGCGGCGCATGATCGCCGTCCGGCGCTCCAGCCTCGCGCTTGGCCGCGGGATCTTGCGCTTTCTTTATCCCTCCAACCGCAAGGTGCTCGCCTATCTGCGCGAATTCGACGGCGAGCGCATCCTTTGCGTCGTCAATGTCTCGCGCGCGCCGCAGGCCGTCGAACTCGACCTGTCCGAATTCACCGGCGCGGCGCCGGTCGAGATGACCGCGGGCAGCCCGTTTCCGATCATCGGGACGGCGCCCTATGTCCTCACGCTTTCGGCCTATGGCTTCATCTGGTTCCGTCTGGAGATGGTGAAGGAGGAGCGGCAGACACCGCAGCCGGTCCCGGAACTGTTCACGCTGGTCGCCACTGGCAAGATCGAAACGATCTTTGCGGGTCGCGAACTGATCGCCTTCGAGCGCGACGTCGCGCCAAAATTCCTCATGAGCCGGCGCTGGGTTTCCCCGCGCGGCGGCGCCATCCAAAGCGTCGAGGTCCAGGATTTCGCGGTGTTGCGCAACGCCGGCGAGGAGCGGCGCTTCGTGCTGCCTCTGCTCGATGTCCATTTCGCCAGCGGGGCGCCGCAGACCTATTTCACGCCTTTCGCGGCCGAGGCCGAGCGCGAAGACGCGCCGCCGCTCTCCGCCGCCGTCGCCAGGCTGCGCCGGGGCGCGCGCATGGGCCTGCTCTATGACGCCGAGGCCTGTCCCGCTTTCGGCCAGTCCATGCTGGAAGCTTTCCGCTGCAACGATGCGATCCGGGCCGCAAGAGGCGGCCGCATTCAGTTCTCGGCAAGCGCAGGCCTTGATCCGAATGCCGATGTCGAGGCCTCCGGCGCGCATCTCCTCGGCGCCTCGCCGCGAAATGCGACTCTGGTTATTGGCAAGCAATTCGCCCTGAAGATCTATCGCCGGCTCCACCCCGGCGTGCGTTCGGACGTCGAGATCAAACGCTTCCTGACCGAAACCGCCAAATTCGCCAACACGCCCAAATTTCTCGGCGTCGCCGATTACGTCGATCCCGCTGGCGTTGCGACGACGCTTGCGACGCTTGAGACCTTCGTGCGCTCCCAGGGCGACGCCTGGACCTGGACGCTTGAGGCGCTGAGGCGCATTCTGGAGGCTCTGGCGATGGCTCCGGCGGAGATCGACCCGAGCGACGCCGTGGCTCCCGCCGGCTTTTCAACCTATGCGCCGCATGTGCGCCGGCTTGGTCTGCGCACGGCGCAAATGCATCAGGCGCTCGCGACGCCGACGCGCGATCCCGCCTTCAAGGCCGAGCCCATGACCTTCGCGGACGTGCGCCTGGCCGTCGCGGATGCGCGGGAGGCCGCGGCGCGCGGTTTCGCGCGGGCGGCGGCGTTCGCCAGGGGGCCTGGCGGCGCGGACCGGGCCGACATCCGGCGGCTCCTCGACCGCCAGCTCGAATGCCGCAGGCTGTTCGACGTGCTGGAGCAAGAGCCGCTTGGCGCGATCAAGATCCGCATCCACGGCGATTATCATCTCGGCCGCGCGCTCGTCGTCAAGGATGATGTCATCATCGTCGGCTTCGAAGGCTGCGGCCGCGCCGACGATTCCCGCGCAGAGGCGCGCTGCGAAGCGGACATGCGCGCGAAAACCTCGCCGCTGCGCGACGTCGCAACCATGCTGCGCTCTTTCGCCCATGTCGCCGCCGCGGCGCGGCGCGGCATCGCAAAGCTCGTCCCCGACCCGGAGATGGCGGCGACGCGGCTGCGCGCGCAGCTCGTCGAATTCTCCGAGATTTTCGTCGAATCCTATTTCAGCGCGGTGAGCGGCTCCGCGGTCGCCATCGAGGATCAGGGGACGCGGCGCCGGCTTCTGATTCTTTATCTGCTCGCCGCAGCCTTCGAGGAAATTGATGGCGGCGGCCATTTCGCCGACGACGTCGAAATCCCGGCCGACGGCGTCAACGCCATTCTCGATCGCGCGGCGCGGCTGTTCTAGTTTTTGAATGTGAGCGGATTTCTCGATCGACCGAATGATCCATTCGGTCGAAAAACGCTAGGCGGCGCGGCCCCGCACGAACTGCAGCGTCGCCTCGGCCACGCGCTGTCCGAGATGGCGCGCCGTGGCGAGATCCGCCTCGGGCGGCGCGAGTTCGGGGCCCTGGTCGGCGTTCGATTGCGCGCCGGCGCCGATCCAGAAGCCAAGTCGATTGAGATCGGCCTCCGATCCCGTCGAGGAATTATTCGCCGGCGGCAAGCCGAGATTGACCCAATGCATGCCGTGTTGGGCGGCGAAAAGAGCGATCTGCATCAAAGTCGCCAGCTTGTCGCCCGAGCGGGCGCCCGAATTGGTGAAGCCGGCGGCGATCTTGTCTTTCCACCCAAATCCCTTGGCCATCACCACATTTGAGGTCGCCTCCTCGAAGGCTTTGAACGCGGCCGAGGCGCCGCCCGTGTAGGTTGGCGCGCCGAAAATGATCGCCTCGGCGATGGCGAGATCGTCCCAGCGCGTCTGCGCCTCATCGACGGTCAGCAGCAAGGCTTCCGCTCCCTCGACCTGTTCCACGCCCGCCTTCACGGCCTCGGCCTGCCGGCCGGTGTGGCCATAGCCGCTATGGTAGACGATAGCGATGCGCGCACTCGACATGCTCTTTGCTCCTCAAGATATGATTCCTGTCTCAATGCGTCCCGCGGCCTGATCGAGCCGCTCGAGAATTCGCGGCCAGCCGCCGCCCATGCGCCTGGCGCTATGTTCGTCCTGAAGTCGAAAGCCCGATTGCTCCATGCGCACCAGGGTTCCACCGTCCTGCGCGGTCAGCGTCCAGGTGACGAGGGTTTTGAGGCCGCTGTCGGATTCCGTGCCATCGCCCCAGCGATAGGCGAGCAATCGCGGCGGTTCGAGCGCGACGACCTCGCAATTGACGACGCCGGACCAGCCGGGCAGGGGCGTCGCGCGAAAGGTGAAGCGATGATCGAGCGCGGCGGCGAAATCATTCTCCATCAGCCATTCCTTGATCAGCCAGGACTGGGTGAGCGCGCGCCAGATCTTCTCTGGCGGATGCGGCATCAGCCGTTCGAACGCCAGCGAGCGGGCTTCTTCGTCCGGACCAGTCATCCATCCATCCTCCCAAGCAGGCCTTCGAGGGCGTCGAGCCGCTCGCGCCAGAAGGCGCCATAGAGGCTCATCCAGTCGATCAGGGGGGCGAGGCCTTCGATGCGGGCGCGATAATGGGTTTCGCGACCAGCGCGCCGGTCGTTCACCAGCCCGGCGCGCTTCAGCACGGCGAGATGTTTCGACACCGCCGGTTGCGAGACGCCGGCATGGCCCGTGATCGCATGCACGGTCTGCTCGCCCTCGCGCGAAAGGCGCTGAAAGATCGCCCGGCGGGTGGGGTCGGCCAAGGCCGCGAAGAGCATGTCGGGTGAGGCTCGCATTCAAACCAATAGCTGTTCAGTTATGATTAATCGATAACTGTATAGCTATGGTTTTGTCAAGCTGAGCTTTTTGACGAGAGATTTATGCGCGTTGACGACAGCGGGCATCATGACTATAAGCACGGCTCCCGGCCATGCGCGCTCGTCTTTGCGCGGCGCGCACATATGGCCTCGTCCAGGAACAAATTTCGAGATGGCGAATACTCCCTCGGCCAAGAAGGCCGTCCGTAAGATCGAGCGTCGCACCGCGGTCAATAAGTCGCGTCGCAGCCAGATGCGCACCTATGTCCGCAAGGTCGAGGAGGCGATCGCCTCCGGCGATTCGAACGCCGCCGCGCAGGCTCTGCGGGCCGCCGAACCCTTGGTGATGCGTGCGGCGCAAAAAGGCATTGTGCATAAGAATACTGCATCGCGAAAGGTTTCGCGGCTGAGCGCCCGCGTAAACGCCTTGGGAAAATAAATTTCCCTTTCAGGAAGAACGTGTCTGTTCAACGATGAGCCTGGCATCTGCCGGGCTTTTTGTTTTGACCGATTTTTGCACGGATTTAGACAGTTCCTTGGCGCTTTTGTGACCAGTCTGTTTCTCGCCTGAATTCACCGCGCATCTATTTTCCATGCTTTCCAACGGCTTGTGGATAAAGCGCGCGGTTTCCGCTGCGGCGGGTCGAAACGACGAAATTTTCCCCGTCTTTCAAGACAGTTTTTTGACTCTTTTCTAATGCACGCGACAACTTCGCCGCACCTATTCGGGTCGCGCAGAATCAGATGTTTAGTGCAGCCGTCCGGGCGGCCCGGTGCGCTTATGGCGCAGCTGCGGCTAAAGGATCCGAAATTTTCGGCTCGGACGCCTTGCGGCGGCAATCGCCTATGCTAAAGTCTAACTCCGGTCAGACGGCGAAGCGAAAGTGCTGAAAACGTAGTCGGACCACAATCTCCGGTTTGTCTCCTTAAAATCCCTGTATTAGCAGGACCCAATCGCGTAAAAAATTGGTCTGGACGCGCGCCGCATGGAGACTTATCGTGCATGCTTGCCCGTTTGACTAAGCGCAAAGACGGCGTGTGGATTTAGTGATGGAGTATGTTTTGAATTGACGGGAAGATATACTTTGCCTTTTCGGACGTGAGTGCGCGGTAGGGGATGCGCGGTAGGGGGGAATCCGTGATCACAAATCAATTTTTCCAGTATCAGCTTCGTGCACAGCTAAAATGTCCTGCGCATGCCGAAAACGCCCCCCAAGCGGCGGTCCGGCATCAGTGCCGCTTTCGGCGTCGCAAGTAAACGCCCCTCTTTCACCCTTAGACCTCCTTTCGAGATGCGGCGCCGCGGTTTCAGCGGGTCAGTCTCTTTGTCTCTATTTTCAGAAGCAGGGCGATGCTCAACTTGCGCACTCTAAACAACAAGCCTCAGGAACGCGGCGAGTCCGAGGCCTGGATGCGGATCTGCCGGCGCCTGCGGGCCGATGTCGGGGAAGACGTATTTTCCTCCTGGTTCGGCCGCCTGGAGCTGGAAAGCCTGATGGAGGGGACCGCCAGCCTGTCGGTGCCGACGAAATTCCTCAAGAGCTGGATCCAGTCGCATTACGCCGAAAAGCTGTTGCTGGCGCTGGCGCTCGAGCTTCCGGACGTCAAGCGCCTGTCGATCGCCGTGCGCTCGTCGAACCGCCCGCCGGCCGGCCTTTCGATCGCTTCGGGCGAAGGCGTGCATGACATCTCGGTCGAGCCCCGCCTGCGCGAGGCGCCGCGCGCCGCGGCGGACGCGGCCGGCCTCAACGCAAAATTTCTCGGCTCGGAAAGGCCCCGCGCACCGCTGCCCGCCAAGGCCGCGGGCGATTCCAGCGAGGCTGACATCATCGCCGGTTCGCCCCTCGACGGGCGCCTCAACTTCCTGAATTTCTCGGTTGGAAAATCGAATCAGCTCGCCTTCGCAGCCGCCCAGCGCGTCGCCGCCGCGTCGCCGGACGAGCCGCTGATTTTCAACCCGCTCTACCTGCACGCCTCGGTCGGGCTTGGCAAAACCCATCTCCTGCAGGCCGTCGCCCACGCCGCCGCGACGACGAAGCGCCGCGTCATCTATCTCACCGCCGAGCGCTTCATGTATGGCTTCGTCTCCGCGCTGAAAGCGCAGACCGCGATCGCCTTCAAGGAAAAGCTGCGCGGCATCGACATATTGATCATCGACGACATCCAGTTCCTGCAGGGCAAATCGATCCAGCAGGAGTTCTGCCACACGCTGAACGCGCTGATCGACGGCCACCGCCAGATCGTCATCGCGGCGGATCGCCCGCCCTCCGACCTCGACAGCCTCGACGAGCGCGTGCGATCGCGCCTCGCCGGCGGTCTCTGCGTCGAGGTTGGCGGCCTTGATGAAGCGCTGCGCGTAAAAATCCTCGAAACGCGCATCGCCGCCGCGAAGCTCGCTCATCCCAATTTCGACGTTCCCGCCGCCGTCACGGCCTATGTGGCGAGCGCCGTTCAAACCAATGGCCGCGACCTCGACGGCGCCGTCAATCGCCTGCTCGCGCACGCCTCCCTGAACGGCGCGCCCTTGAGCGTCGAAACCGCTGAGCTTGCGATCAGAGACCTTGTCCGCATGCACGAGCCGAAGCGGGTCAAGATCGAGGACATCCAGAAACTGGTCGCGACCCATTTCAACGTCAGCCGCGCCGACATCCTCTCCTCGCGGCGCACCGCCAATGTCGTTCGCCCGCGCCAAATCGCCATGTTTCTCTCCAAGGCGTTGACGCTGCGCTCGCTGCCGGAGATTGGCCGCCGTTTCGGCGGGCGCGACCACACGACCGTGCTGCATGCGGTGCGCAAGATCGACGGGCTCGCCGCCAAGGACGCGACCCTCTCCGAAGAGATCGAGCTTCTGAAGCGAATGCTGACGGAGTGAGTGCGGCGCGGCGGCGCGATCCGCGCGGCTGAAAAGCGCGAGGATTTTGCAAGGATCGTGTTGTAGTCTCTCCGCATGAATTTGGCGGCGATTCGCATCATCGGCATCGACCCTGGCCTGCGCAACATGGGCTGGGGCGTCATCGAGGTTCTTGGCTCGCGGCTTGTCTTCGTCGCGTCGGGAAGCGTGCATTCCCGCGTCGGCCTCAGCCTCGCCGAGCGTCTGCGCGCGCTGCATGAGGGCCTTTCCGCCGTCATCGCGGATCTTGCGCCCATCGAGGCCGCCGTCGAGGAAACCTTCGTCAATTGCGATCCGCAATCGGCCCTGAAGCTCGGCCAGGCGCGCGGCGTCGCGCTGGTCGCGCCGGCGCTCGCCGGCCTCACGGTCGCCGAATATTCCGCCAATCTCATCAAGAAGACCGTTGTCGGCAATGGCCATGCCGAAAAGACGCAGATCGCGCTGATGGTCCGCTTTCTGCTGCCGAAAGCCGACCCCGCCAGCCCCGACGCCGCCGACGCGCTCGCCGTTGCGATCACCCATGCGCAACTGCGGACCAGCCGCGCCATGGCGAAATCCCTCGCCGGCTCTCAAGCAGGGTCCGCGCGGCGATGATCGGCAAGCTGAAGGGCGTCGTCGATTCGCAGGGCGAGGATTTCGTCATCCTCGACGTGCATGGCGTCGGCTATATCGTGCATTGCTCCGCGCGCACCTTGCAGCGCCTGCCGCCGACCGGGGAGGCCGCGGCGCTGACCATCGAGACGCAGGTGCGCGAGGATTCGATAAAATTGTTCGGCTTTTCCTCCGACGTCGAGCGCGACTGGTTTCGCCTGCTGCAATCGGTGCAGGGCGTCGGCGCCAAGGTGGCGCTGGCCGTGCAGAGCATCCTCGGGCCGGCCGAGCTTGCGACCGCGATCGCCTGCCAGGACAAGGCCGCTTTCGCCCGCGCGCCCGGCGTCGGCCCCCGGCTTGCCGCCCGCATCACGGCGGAACTGAAGGACAAGGCGCCCGCCTTCAGCAGCGCCGAATCCGGCCTCGCCGCGGCGGGCACCGATCCGGCGTCCTCCGGCGCGAACCCGGCGGCGTCCGACGCGGTCTCTGTCCTCGTCAATCTGGGTTACGGCCGCTCGCAGGCGGCGCTCGCGGTCGCCGCCGCGATGCGCGAACTCGGCGAGGAGGCGCCGGCGCAAGCGCTGATCAAGCGCGGCCTCAAGGAGCTGGCGCAGTAGACGGCGCGCGGCGCTCGCCCGCCAATGTTGCCGATGGGGCACATCGGCGCTGAATCCGGCTTGTTCCCGTCCTGTGCCATGGCGTCCTCGCCGCAAATCGCGATAATTTGACGAAAATCTGTCGGCGCGTTGCCGCGGGTGGCGCAACCGACGCCTGTTCGTTTCGGGTCAAGAAAAAGGGCGTCCTCGCCGTGGAGCATTCCGCATTTCGCCTCAAACACACGCTCCGCGCGTCAGTGCGGTCGCTGCTCGCCGGCGGCGTTGTTTTCGCGTGCGTCGCGACATCGGCCTCGGCCGCCGATCTCGCCCCGCCGCCGCCCGTCTTCACCTGGAGCGGCCTCTATATCGGCATCAATTCCGGCTATGCGTGGCGGGGCAGCGGCGCGTTCAACACCAATGCCGTCAATCTTTTCGAGACTTCGGCGAATCCAGGCCTTGGATTGCCGGAGCGTCTGTGGGGTGCGGCGTCGGCGGCCGGCGCGACGGGCGTCCTCGGCACGCGGCTCAACGGCTTTTTCTCGGGCGGCCAGCTCGGCTACAACTGGCAGTTCTCCGACCGCTTCGTCGCCGGCCTTGAAGCCGATATTCAGGGCGGCGGCATTCGCGGCGGCGGCGGCTTCCAGAATCTGACGCCGGCCGCCGTCTATCCGCCTTACGCCGTCGCCACCAGCGTCACCGTCCACCGCACGCTCGAATATTTCGGTACGGTGCGCGGGCGTCTCGGCTACGCGATCACGCCGACGATGCTGCTTTACGCCACTGGCGGTCTCGCCTACGGCGGGATCTCCACAACCACTTCCGTCAGGCAGAACCTGTCGCCGTCGATCCTTTTGGCGGCGAGCGCCAACAGCGATTATTTCAGCAACCGCGTCGGCTGGACTGTCGGCGGCGGCGCGGAGACGGCGCTGACCGGCGATCTTTCGGCGAAACTCGAATTTCTCTACTATAATCTCGGCTCCGCCAACGCCGCCGCTCCAAACGCCGGCGTGCTGATCCACAATGCCGTCGTCGGCCCCGGCCAGGTCGGCGACGCGATCTCCAGTTCGACGCGCTTTGATGGATTCATCCTGCGCGCCGGCCTCAACTATCGCTTCGGAGGGCAACAGGCTCCAACCGGATCGGCCGCGACGCCGCTCTTCGCCGCGCCGCAGTTCGTCGCCGCCGAGAAGCCCGCCTTCGGCGAATGGACGGTGACGGTCATGCCCTATCTCTGGGCGCTCGGCCTCAACGGCGCGACCACGTCGAAAGGCCAGACCATCGCCACGAACCTCAGTTTCATCGACATGTTTACGAGAACCAGCTCGCCGCCGCTGGAGTTCGCTACAAAAATAGAAGCGCGCAACGGTCCCTTCGCCGCCTATGTCGATTATTTTTGGTCGCAGCTGCGCGCATCGGGTTCGGCCCTCGTGCTGCGGTCGCCGCTCAACGGCATCAGCCTCACGGCGGACGCGACCGGGCATCTCAAATTCAGCGTCAAAGCCATTCTCGAAGCGGGCGGCGCGTATGAGCTGGCGCGGTGGTCGAACGGCGGCGGATCCTACACCGCCGTCGACGCGATTGCGGGCCTGCGCTACTGGAACATCAGCGCCGACACCACCCTCGACGCCATCGGAACCTTGAATGTGACGGCGCTGGGGCTGACCCAGGTGGGTCAACGGGCGAAGGCGGCGTCTGGCGATCTGAACTGGGTCGATCCGCTGGTCGGCGTCCGCGTCCGCCAGCAACTGGCCTCGGGCGACGAATTCCAGCTCAAGGGCGACATCGGCGGCTTTGGCGCCGGCAGCAAGATCAGCTGGCAGGCGGTCGGCGGCTATGTGCATAATTTCCAGTTCAACGGCCTGAATTGCCAGAGCATGATCGGCTATCGCGCGCTCGAGGTCGATTATTCGAAAGGAAGCGGCTCCTATCAGAACGGCCTCAATGTCGTCATGCACGGCCCGATCGTCGGCGTCGGCCTGAAGTTCTGAAGCGCATGCCCGGCGTCGGGTGGGCCTGTCGTCCAGGGGAGATCCGGCCATGCCCATCGTCGTTCTGCTCGCCGCCTCGGGGGCGGCCACCGCCCTCGTCGGCCTCATCGCTTTCATCGCGCCGCGTCCGTTCCTGCGGCTCGTCCTCAAGGTCGATGCGATAGATGGCGCGACGCAGTTCTTCGTGTGCCATTGGGGCGTTCTGCTCGCCGTCGTCGGCGCTCTGATCGTGTACGCCGCCTACGCGCCTGCCGCGCGCCCCGCCATACTGGCTGCGGCGATTATCGAGAAATTCGTCGGCGTCCTGCTCATCTTCTCCGGCCCCGCGCAGCGCACGGCGCCGCTGACCGCCATCGCCGTCGCCGACGGGCTTCTCGCCGCGCTTTACGCCGCAATCGTCGCCGGGGCCTGAGGCGGCGCGCTATTCGAAGCTGAAAATTTTCTTCCAGTCGCGCTTCATGCTGACGACGAACCAGCCGTTCGACGTGGCTTCATCGTAAAGCTCCTGCGTGAAGGCGCCGATTTTCGTGTCGGGCAGCCCCTCGGCCGGCCCATAGGCATATTCCCGGGTCGCGTCGTCGTGCAGCACCAGCAGCGCCGCGCGCGCGCCGGCGCCGGCCTTCGTATATTCCAGCATCTGGCGGTCGCCGGTCGAATTCCCGAACGCGATGACCGGCCGGCGTCCGATCTCAAGCTGAATGTTCTCGGGCTTGCCGGCGTTGTTGTCATTCAGCAGCAGCTTCGGCTCCTTGATCAGCACCGGCCTGCCGTCCGCGTCATAGGCGTATCTGACGGCGCCGGCCGAACCGACGACCTGCTCGGGCGGGATGCCGTAAACCCGCTCGGCGTAGCTCCGCACGAAATCCTGACCGCCGCCGGTGACGATATAGGTCTTGTAGCCATTGGCGCGCAGATAGCGCATGACTTCAAGCATTGGCTGGTAGGTCAAATCCGTGTAGAGCCTGTCCCAGCGCGGATGCTTTGCGGTCGCAATCCATTTTTCCGCCTCGGCCTGAAATTCATCCACCGTCATGCCGCTGAGGGTCGCGAACAGAATCTTCAAAAGTTCATCGGTCGGCAGCTTTTCAATCGCCGCGCGATCGCCGGACAGCACGGTTTTGAACGGCTCGACATTTTTCAGTTCGGGCTTCGCCTCGACGAGCGCCGGGACACGCTCGAGGCAATAGACCACCTGCGTATAGATCGGATGCTCGACCCAGGTCGTGCCGTCCTGATCGAATGTCGCGACGCGCGCCTCGGGGGCGACGAAATTCGGGCTCGCCGGATCGGTGGTGGCGCGCACGAGATCAAGGATCGCCGCCTTGGCCGCGCCCTCGTTCCAGGAGGGCAGGGGGTCGCCGGGCCGGGGGTCGCTGGGCAAAGGATCGCCCCCCGCCCGCGCGCTCGCCGCGCGCAGCAGGGGAAGGCCCGCAAGTCCACCAAGCACAACGCGGCGAGTCGGGCCTAATGAAAATTGCATCTTCCCTCCGTTCGCCGGCTGCGCGGCGGCTTGGAAATCACATCAACGGCGATGCTTCGGCGGCGCGACGATCGCGCGGCAGGCCGGGCTGATCTCATTGCGGTAGGCGTAGAGGCAGGCGTGAATTTGCGCGTGATTGGGAATATATTGACCGCAAAAGCGGAACGCGTCGCCCTCGCAATCGGCCTCTTCCTGCAGCAGGCCGAAGATCTGGCCGGAGGCGCCTGTCGTCATGACGCACCAAGACAGCATCGCCGCGCCAAGCGCGCGCGTCATAAATTTTGGCATGGCGCCCTTCCTTCGAAAACTCGCGTGCGTTAGACGCGGGGCCGCTTCGCCCCGCGCCTCTTTATCAATCGACCTCTCCGCTTTGTCGAGGCCCGTCGATTAGTTGCCTGGTCCTTTAGCCGCCGCTTCGGCCTCGGACATCCGCTTCGCCATTTCCGCCTTGACCGCTTCGAGATTGAAGCTCGCGCCGCGCTGCATCGGCGGGAAGTCGAGGAAGGTCTGGAGTTCCTTGCCGACGACCTGCTGGACGAACACGAAGCGCCAGAACTGATATTTGAACCAGTCGAAATATTGCTGCGCGCCGTCCTTCGTCCCATTGTTCGGCCAGCCTGTGCGCTCGAACGGATCGAGGCGAAGGTTGGTGATGTAGGGAACGTCGGGGTGGGTCTTTTCGCCGAGCCATCCCGCGGGCTGGTCGATGAACCGGAACTTGTAGTCGTCGATGCGCACGGCGCCGACCGTGCTCTCGCCGAGATAGAAAATCTCGTGGCGATTGGACGGTCCCTTGCCTGTGATGGCGGCGGTCTGGTCATAGCCGTCGAGATGGTTCTTATAGGTGCGGTCGCCGATCGTCTTGCCCTTCAGCAACTCTTCGGTGATGTTCGGATTGCCGGCGAGGGCCGTGAAAGTCGGCAGCCAGTCGAGGCCGGAGAAGATGCCGTTCTGCACCGAATCCGCCGGCACGTGGCCCGGCCAGCGCAGCAGCGCCGGCACGCGGAAGCCGCCCTCCAGCACAGTTCCCTTGGACTGGGCGAAGGGCGTCTGGCCGCCATCGGGCCAGGTGAAGACTTCTGTGCCATTGTCGGTGGTGAACAGCACGATGGTGTTGTCGTCGACGCCGAGATCCACGAGCTTCTTCATCACCAGTCCGACGTCGTCGTCGAGCTGCGCCATGCCGGCTTCTTCTTCCGACCAGCCATTCTCGGCGTTGCGCAACGCCTCGTATTTCGGCGAGAGATGCGTCACGATATGCATGCGCGTCGGGTTGAGCCAGACGAAGAAAGGCTTGTTGTCTTTCTTCGCCTTGTCGATGAAGTTGATGGCAAGATCGCGAATCTCGTCATCCACCGTCTCCATGCGCTTCGGATAGAGCGGGCCGGCGTCCTCGATCTTCTGCTTGCCGATCTTGCCCCAGCGCGGCTGTTCCGTGGGGTCGTCGACGTCGGTCGCCCAGCTGTGGATCATGTTGCGCGGGCCGACGACATCCAAAAGGTTCTGCGGGTAGTTGGGATGCGCCGGGTCCTCCATCGCATCGAGGTGGTAGAGATAGCCGAAGAACTCGTCGAAGCCATGCACGGTCGGCAGGAATTCGTTCCGGTCGCCGAGGTGATTCTTGCCGAACTGGCCGGTGGCGTAGCCCATCGATTTCAATATCGTCGCAGTGGTCACCGCTTCGGCCGGGAGGCCGATCGCAGCGCCAGCCTGGCCGACGGTGGTCATGCCGGTGCGGATCGGCAATTCGCCGGTGATGAAGTTCGCGCGTCCCGCCGTGCAGCTCGCCTCGGCGTAATAGTCGGTGAACAACATGCCTTCCTTGGCGATCTTGTCCAGATTGGGCGTCCGCCCCGCCATCATGCCGCGATGATAGGCGCCGATGTTCCACATGCCGATGTCATCGCCCATGATGACGAGGATGTTGGGTTTCTTGGCCTCCTGCGCCTGCGCCGCGCCCGCCAGCATGGGCGGGGCGATTAGCATCGCGCCGGCGGCGAGCGCGCCGAACAATGGCCGGAAAGTTCGTTGCATCAATTGGTCCTCCCTTTAACGAGCATTTTTTAGTTCGTCGCGTGGGGCCGGAAAGCGACCGGACCAGAGCCGCTTATACACTGCAAAAGGCTCGAAATTGACGACAATTTACGCTTTCGATCGAGATGTTACGCCCCGCGCCGGGACGAATGCTTGGCGGCGGCGTCCTCTTTCGGCCCATCGCGGCGAAACTCTCCGGCGCAAGCGACAGCGGGGCCGGGTGCGCCGCCGGGCCGCGCGAACATGGCGGCGACCCGCGTCGGCGCCAGCGCCACATGGGCGATGCCGGAAAAGGAGTCCTGCTCCTCCGCCAACGAGAGCGAATGCAGGTCGGCGTGCATCAGGCTCGCGCGCGGCGGCGGAATAGCGGTCGAGATCGTTGAAACTTGTGTAGGCGCCGCCGGGCATTCGGCGACATCCAACAGGGCTTTCACGCAAACACGACAACATGCCGTCAACAGGCGCAGCTTAGCGATTTCTCGGCTCTGAACAACAAGGCCGTGCAAAGATCGTTGCGCCGCTCAATTGCAGCGCCGAAATTCGTGTTGGGCGCCAATCTTTGGAGGTTTGGCGCCGGTTCAGCGCCAATTGGTTGTGAACAAACTTTGCTTTTTCCGCGATCTTACGCGGCGCATGCGGCCCACAACCGCCAAATTCTCTGCAAAGGCGCTAATTTGGCCCGCGTTGCTCGCACCGCTTTTCGGACATTCGCATCAAGCGGCCTCGATGCCCCTGTTTCTGCTGAAACAGGGGGGTGTTTCACGTGAAACACCCCTACGCTTTGCCGTGATGGACGGCTTCGGCGTTGGAATCGAGGGGCCAGCGGGGCCGCGCCGCGAAGGTCATATCGTCGGTGAGGCCGAGTGAGAGGCGCTCGATTCCGGCCCAAGCAATCATCGCGCCATTGTCTGTACAAAGCTGCGCCGGCGGCAAAACCAGCTTCAGGCCGCTCTCGCCGCAAAAGCGGGTCAGCGCGCGCCGGATCGCGCCATTGGCGCCGACGCCGCCGGCGACGACCATCGCCTCGCAGGGGCCGATCGTCTCGCGAAAAAGACGCAGCCCCGCGCGCGATCTGTCGATCAGCGTATCGACGACGGCGGCCTGGAAGGAGGCGCAGAGATCGGCGACATCGGCGGGGCCAGGCGCCTCGATCCGCTGCGCCGCCAATCGTACCGCTGTCTTGAGGCCGGAGAGGGAGAAATCCGGTTTCGCCCGGCCGAGCATCGGCCGCGGAAAATCAAAGCGCGTCGGATCGCCCTTTGCTGCGGCGATCTCGACCTGCGGGCCGCCGGGATAGGGCAGGCCGAGCAGTTTCGCCACCTTGTCGAAGGCTTCGCCGACGGCGTCGTCGACCGTCGAGCCGAGCCGCACGTAGTCGCCGACGCCCTTGACGGCGACGAGCTGGGTGTGGCCGCCGGACACGAGCAGGAGGAGATAAGGGAAGGAAATCGCGTCGGTGAGCCGCGCGGTGAGGGCGTGCGCCTCGAGATGATTGACCGCGATGAAGGGCTTGCGGCTCGCCAGCGCCAGCGTTTTCGCCATGGTCAGCCCGACGATGACGCCGCCGATGAGGCCGGGCCCGGCCGCCGCCGCGATGCCGTCGAGGTCGGCGAGCCGGACGCCGGCGTGCTCCAGCGCGCGCAAGATCAGGCGGTCGAGCACCTCGATATGGGCTCGGGCGGCGATCTCGGGCACCACCCCGCCATAGGCGGCGTGCTCGGCGATCTGGCTCATCACCTCGTTGGAGAGGATTTCGCCGCCCCCGCCAGGCGCCAGCCGGACGACGGCGGCGGCGGTCTCGTCGCAGGTGGTCTCGATGCCAAGAACGCGCATGGCGGCCTTTCAAACTTTCGTCACAGCTTCGGCGGTCCCGCTATTTGCCATTGCGGGCGCGGCGAAATGGTTTAATCGGTTTGGCGTCGCGGCGGCTCTGCGCTGGCGCGGCGGGACCCCGGTTCTCCCTATAGAACCATAAGATTTAAAAAGGAAATCCACGATTCCCGCGGCACGCTCACCCAGTGAGGATCTCCACTTGAGAATCGGAACGCGGGGAAGCCCCCTGGCGCTGGCGCAGGCGCGCGAACTCAAAAGCCGCCTCGCCGCCGCGCATGGCGTCGCCGGAGACGCCATCGAGATCGTCGTCATCAAGACGACGGGCGACGCGATCACTGACCGCGCGCTCAGCGAAGCCGGCGGCAAGGGCTTGTTTACAAAGGAGCTTGACCTCGCGTTGATGGCCGGCGCGGTCGACATCGCCGTGCATTCGGCCAAGGATTTGCCGACGCTGCTCCCGGACGAGATTGTCATTTCGGGCTATCTGCCGCGCGAGGACGTGCGCGACGCCTGGATTTCGCCGCATGCGCTGCATCCGCGCGATCTGCCGCGCGGCGCCACCGTCGGCACGGCCTCGCTGCGCCGCGCCGCCATGGTGCGCCGCCTGCGCCCGGATCTTTCCGTCGCGCTGCTGCGCGGCAATGTCGAAACGCGGCTCGGCAAGGTCGCGGCCGGCGAGGTCGACGCCACGCTGCTCGCCCTCGCCGGGCTGAAGCGCCTCGGTCTCGCGGGGAAGGCGAGCGCGCTGCTTGACGTCGAGGAATTCACGCCGGCGCCGGGGCAGGGCGCCATAGCGATCACCGCCCGGGCCGGCGACGCCGCGGCGCGGACGGCGCTGGCGCCCATTCTCGACGCGGCGACAGGATTCGCGCTCGCCGCCGAGCGGGCGCTGCTGCATATTCTCGACGGCTCGTGCCGGACGCCGATCGGCGCCTTCGCCCGTCTCGACGGCGCGAGCCTCACGCTGCATGCGATCGTACTGAAGCCGGACGGCTCGCAGTCTTTCGACGCGCGGATCAGCGGACCGGCGGCGGAGGCGGCTTCGCTCGGCGCGGCGGCGGGGCGCGATCTTCTCGCCCGCATTCCAGCCGATCTGTTTGAGGGGTAGGCCCATGCTGGTCCTCGTCACTCGCGCTCTCGATGAGGCTGCGCGCACAGCGGCGAGCCTCGCCGCGCTCGGCCATGCCGCCATGTTGTCGCCGGTTCTTGAGATTGTCCCGACCGGCGCTGAATGGCCCGCCGGCGTCGTCGACGGCGTGCTCGCGACCAGCGCGCAGGCCTTTGAATTTCTGTCGGCAGCGCCGGAGTGGCCGGCCCCCGAGGCGCGCCGCCTGATGCCGGTTTACGCTGTCGGCGCGCGCACGCTGGAGGCCGCCCGCGAGCGCGGCTTCGAGGGGCGCGCGACGCTGGCGCAGGATGCCCGCGCCCTTGCGCGCGAGATGATGCAGACACTCGAAAAAGCTGCGCCCGCGCGCCTCGTCTATCTCGCCGGGCGCGATCGCAAGCCCGACATCGAGGCCGAGCTGGCGCAGGCAGGCCATCTCGTCGAGACGATCGTGGTCTATGCGGCGGAGCCGGCCGAGGCGCTGGATCCCGAGGCGGCGGCCCTGATCGAATCGGGCGCGATCGGCGCCGCTCTGCATTTTTCGCGGCGCAGCGCGCAGATTTTCCTCGAGCTTGCGCGGGAGGCCGATCTCGACGTCGCCGGCATGACGCATATTGCGATTTCCGAGGACGCGGCGCAGCCGCTGACGGCGGCCGGCCTCGCCTCGATCCGCGTCGCCGCCGAGCCGAACGAGCCGGCCATGCTGGCGCGCCTTGCCGACGGCGCTCACGGCTTTGTTGATCCGGAACAGGGCGCGCGGCCTTGATTGAAACCTGCCAGAAGACGATCATAGCAGCATGATATTCAGCCATTTCATCCGCGCGGGCTTGCTCGCCCTGGCCATCGCGGGAGGGCAGGCCGCCGCCGTCGAGGCCGCGCCGGCCGCAAACCCGCCGATCGACGTCAAGGTCGGCTTCATCCGGCAGCAGCATTCGCGCGATACGGTCTCGATCCTCGACATTCCGGCGGCGGACGACGGCGTCGCCGGCGCGCGACTCGCCGCTGAGGACAATAATACGACCGGCAAGTTTCTCGGTCAGACCTTCGAGATCGAGGATGCGCCGTTGAAGGCGGGCGAGGATCCGCTGAAAGCGCTGGACAAGCTCGCGAGCGAGGGCATCGGCCTCTTACTCGCCGACCTTCCGGCGTCTGAGCTTTTGAAACTCGCCGACGCCGCCAAGGATAAGAATATCCTCATTTTCAACACCAGCGCGCCCGAGGATTCCCTGCGCGAGGCGGATTGCCGGGCCGACGTCATCCATGTCGCGCCGACCTATTCGATGCTGGCCGACGGCCTCGCGCAATATCTCGTCTGGAAGCAATGGCCGCGCTGGTTCATGATCAAGGGCTCGCATCCGCAGGACGAGCTATTCGCCGAGGCGATCCGGCATTCGGCCAAAAAATTCGGCGCCAAACTCGTCGGCGAGCGCACCTATGTCGACACCGAAGGCGGCCGGCGCTCGGATTCGGGCAGCGTGCAGACGCAGAAGCTGGTCCCCGTGGCGACGCAGGGCATCCCCGCGTCAGACGTCATCATCGCCGCCGACGAGTCGGACGTTTTCGCCAATTACCTGCCCTATCGCACCTATGATCCTCGCCTTATCGTCGGATCGGCGGGCCTGAAGCCGACGAGCTGGGACGACACTCATGAGCAATGGGGCGCCTACCAGCTGCAGAACCGCTTTTTCAAACTCGCGTTCCGGGGCATGAATGCGCGCGACAATCAGGCCTGGGTCGCGATGCGCATCATCGGCGAGGCGGCGAACCGCACGGGCTCCAACGATCCCAAGGTCTTGCGCGCCTATATCGTCAGCCCCGACTTCTCCATCGCCGCTTTCAAGGGCGAGAAGCAGACCCTGCGGACGTGGAACCAGCAGCTACGCCAGCCGATCCTGCTCGGCGACGGTCGCATGATCGTGTCCGTCTCGCCGCAGGAGGGCTTTTTGCACCAGACCTCGCTCCTCGATACGCTCGGCTACGATCAACCGGAAACGAAATGCAAACTGCAATGACATTTCAGGCAAGACGTTTTAGAGCGAAACATTTTCAGGGGCTTACCCGCTGCGCCGCGCCCGCGTGCCTGCTCTGGGCTTTCGCCGCGCTTTCCCCGGCTGCGGCGGCGACCGCCTATGTCTCGAACGAAAAGGGCAATTCGATCTCGATCATCGACACCGACAAGCTCGCTGTCGTCAATACAGTGAAGGTCGGCCGGCGCCCGCGCGGCATCGCGCTGAGCAAGGACGGCGCGGAGCTGTTCATCTGCGCCGGCGACGACGACACCATTCAAATCCTTGACACCAAGACCCTGGCGATCGTCGGCGACTTTCAGTCCGGCCCCGATCCCGAGCTGCTCATCGTGAGCCCGGACGGAAAGCTGCTCTACACCTCGAACGAGAACAATAATCTCGTCACCGTGATGGATGTCGCGACGCGCAAATCCGTCGAGGAGATTCCGGTCGGCGTCGAGCCGGAGGGCATGGCGCTGAGCCCGGACGGAAAGGTGCTGGTCAATACCTCCGAAACGACGAATATGGCCCACCTCATCGACACCGCCACGCGTAAGATCTTCGCCAACGTGCTGGTCGATGCGCGGCCGCGCTCGGCGCAATTCACGCCCAACGGCAAGGAGCTTTGGGTCTCCTCCGAAGTCGGCGGCACGGTCGCCGTCATCGACGCCGCCGACCCGAAAGTGCTGCAGAAAATTTCCTTCGACATTCCGGGCCTCGCGAAGGAGGCGGTGCAGCCCGTCGGCATCCGCTTCTCGCAGGAAGGCGCCAAAGCCTTCGTCGCGCTCGGCCCGGCCAATCGCATCGCCGTCATCGACGTCGCCTCGCGGAAGGTGGAAAAATATCTGCTCGTCGGCCAACGCGTCTGGCAGCTCGCCTTCACGCCCGACTATAAATATCTCTACGCGACCAACGGCGTCTCCAACGATGTTTCGGTCATCGACGTAGCCAGCCTCAAGGTGGTGAAGTCGATCCCCGTCGGGTCGTTTCCCTGGGGCGTTGCGATCGCCCCATGACCGCGACTGAGACGAAAGCGCCCGAGCAGGACGCGTCAGCCGCCGCGCTGGAGATTTCCCGCGTCAGCCATTCCTACGGCAAGCGCAAGGCGCTCGACGACGTTTCCTTCAGCGTGCGGCCGTCGAGCTTCACCGTCCTGCTCGGCCTCAATGGCGCCGGCAAAAGCACGCTGTTCTCGCTGATCACGCGCCTTTTTGGCGTGCGCACCGGCGCGATCTCGATTTTCGGCTGGGACGTCAGTCGCACGCCGGGCGAGGCGCTGCGCCGGCTCGGCGTCGTGTTCCAGGCGCGAACGCTCGACCTCGATCTCTCCGTCGAGCAAAACCTGCGTTATCACGCGGCGCTGCATGGCATCGGCGCCGCTGAGACCAGGGCGCGATCGGCCGACGTCCTCGCCAAGGTCGATATGCTCGATCGCGTCAACGACAAGGTCCGCGCGCTATCAGGCGGCCAGATGCGCCGCGTGGAAATCGCCCGCGCGCTGCTGCACCGCCCGCGCATGCTGCTGCTCGATGAGGCGACCGTCGGGCTCGACGTCAAGGCGCGATCGGACATTCTGACCCATGTGCGCAGTCTTATCGCCACGGAAGGCATTGGCGTTCTGTGGGCGACGCATCTCATCGACGAGGTGCGGGACGGCGATGATGTGGTCGTGCTGCATCGCGGCAAGCTGCTCGACAAGGGCGACGTCGCCTCGGTCTGCGCGCGGGCGGGGGCGGCGACCATGGGCGCCGCCTTCAATCGCCTGACCGGCGTCGACGCGGCGGAGGGATATTGACATGAGCCTTGCGGAATTATCCCCGACGCCCGCGCCCGGCTTTACCCTGACCCAATATGCGATCTGCCTGAAAGGCGTCGTCTGGCGCGAGGCGTTGCGCTTCCTGCATCAGCGCGAGCGCTTCGTCTCGGCGCTGGTGCGTCCCTTGGTCTGGCTGTTCATCTTCGCCGCGGGATTTCGCTCGGTCCTCGGCGTCTCGATCATTCCGCCCTACGACACCTATGTGCTGTACGATGTCTATATCACGCCGGGGCTGGTCGCGATGATCCAGCTCTTCAACGGGATGCAATCGTCCCTCTCGATGGTTTACGACCGCGAGATGGGCAATATGCGCACGCTGCTGGTGAGCCCGTTGCCGCGCTGGTTTTTATTGACGTCGAAGCTCGTCGCCGGCGCATCGGTGTCGATCCTGCAGGTCTATGCTTTCCTGCTGATCGCCTATTTCTGGGAGATCGAGCCGCCGACCTATTGGGGCTACCTTACGGTGCTGCCCGCGCTGATCCTGTCCGGCCTGATGTTCGGCGCGCTTGGCATGCTGCTGTCGTCGTTGATCCGGCAGCTGGAGAATTTCGCGGGCGTGATGAATTTCGTCATCTTCCCGATGTTTTTTGCCTCCAGCGCGCTCTATCCGCTCTGGCGCGTCCAGGAAGGCAGCCCGGGCCTCGCACTCGTGTGCAAACTGAACCCGTTCACCCATGCCGTCGAACTGATCCGCTTCGCCTTTTACGGCCAGATCAATGCGCTCTCGCTCGCGGTGGTGCTCGGCTGCACCATCGTTTTTCTTGGCGCGGCGATCATCGCCTATGATCCCTCGCGCGGCATGCTGATGCGACGCGAGGGATAGGAGCGTTGGGGCTTACTTCGTGCCGTCGGCCTTGAACTGGGCCAGATAGGCGACGACGTTGTCGCGGTCTGATTCCTTGGGCAGCCCGGCGAAGACCATCTTGGTGCCGGGAATCATCGCCTTCGGATCGGTCAGATAGGTGTGGAGCTTTTCAGCGTCCCACGTGATGCCGGAGTTCTTGTTGGCGTCGGAATAGGCGTAACCTTCGACGGCGCCGGTCTTGCGGCCGATGATTCCGTTCAATTCCGGTCCGACGAAGTTCTTCGCGCCTTCGCCGATCTTGTGGCAAACGGCGCATTTCTGCTTGAACAGCGCCTCGCCGGCGGCCGGGTCTCCATCGGCGGCGAAGGCGCCTGCGACGGGGGCGATCATTGCAAGCGTTGCAACCATTGCGGCATATTTGAACTTCATATCTGTTTCCTTCCCTTGAGCGAGGCGCTGTCGCCCGGGTCCTGCGATACGGCCTTCGGCCTTGGCCGGGCTCACGATCCTGAGATTATCGTTCACCCGGGAAACCATGTATCCTGACAGCATAGAAAAACACAACCGGAAGCGAGCGGAACTTGAGCGGCATTTATAACAATTACAAGGGGCCGAATCCGTCATTCTCTAAGGCGAAATTCGCATCTTGCGGCCGCGCGCTCCTGATGGCGTTATTTTGTCTCACCCTCGCCTTCGCCGCCGCCGGCCGGGGCGAGGCCACAGAGCAGCTGCGTCTCGGCGTCCAGAAAACGGGCACTTTCGCCTGGGAGCTCGCCGTCATCAAACAATCGGGGCTTGACGCCAAGGCCGGTCTTGACCTCGTCGTCACGGAACTCGCCTCGACCGAGGCCGGCAAGATCGCCCTGATGGGCGGCTCCGTGGACATCATCCTCAGCGACTGGCTCTGGGTCGCGCGCGAGCGCGGGCTTGGCTCCAATCTCACGTTCCGGCCCTATTCCACGGCGCTCGGGGCAGTCATGGTTCCCGGCGGCTCGCCTATCCAGTCTCTTGGCGGCCTTCGCGGCAAATCTCTCGGCGTCGCCGGCGGCCCGCTCGACAAGAGCTGGCTGCTGCTGCGCGCCTTCGCCGAGCGCGGCGGGCTGGACCTCAAGACCGAGGCGCGCGTCGCCTTCGGCGCGCCCCCGCTGCTATACCAGAAGGCGCTCACCGGCGAACTTGACGCCAGCCTCACCTTCTGGAACTTCGCCGTCCCGCTCGAGGCGCGCGGCTTCCGCCGGCTGATCGGCGTCGAGGAGGTCGAGAAGCAGCTCGGCGCCAAGGGTCCGCTCGCCATCGTCGGTTATGTCTTCAATGATAACCTGGCGAAGACCCGCGGCGAGGCTCTGGAGCGATTTTTCCAGATCGCCCGCGAGGCCAAGGAGCAGCTGTCGCGCTCCGACGCGGATTGGGAGCGGATCGGCAAGGAACTGGGCGTCACCGATCCAAAGGAGCTTGCGCTCTATCGCCAGAACTATAGGGATGGGATTCCGACGCGTTCAATCGCGGCTGAGGCCGCCGACGCAGCCTCTCTTTATCATGTTCTGCGCGACATCGGCGGAGCCGAACTCGTCGGCGCGGCGACGGAACTCGACCCCGGCGTCTTTTATGTGGGCGCCGGCCAAACCCCGGCGGAACACTAAGCCCGTGTCCCTGCGTCTTGTTTCGCTACTTTTGCTGCTGCTCATCTGGGAGTTGGCGTCGGTCTTCGCCGGCTCGCGGCTTCTGCCCTCGCCGCAGGCGGTACTTGGCGTCATCGGCGCCGAGGCGCGCTCTGGCGCGCTTTTCCTCAATCTCGGGGCGACTTTGGCCCGCGTGCTCGCCGCCTTCGTAATCGCCATGGCGCTCGGCTCCGCGCTTGGCCTCGCAATGGGGCGCAGCCGGTCGGTCGATCGCTTTTGCGATCCCTGGCTCATCGTCCTCCTCAATCTTCCGGCGCTTGTCGTCATCGTTCTCGCCTATATCTGGATCGGCCTCAACGAGGTCGCCGCGATCGGCGCCGTCGCCCTCAACAAATTGCCGAACACGGCCTCGACCGTGCGGGAGGGGGCAAGAGCCCTCGACCGCAGCCTCGATGAAATGGCCGAGGTCTTCGCCATGCCGTTCTGGACGCGCATGCGGCACGTCATCCTGCCGCAGCTCGCGCCCTATCTCGCGGCGGCGACGCGCTCGGGCCTTTCGCTGGTCTGGAAGATCGTCCTCGTCGTCGAGTTGCTCGGGCGCTCCAATGGCGTCGGCTTCGAGATCGGGACGGCCTTTCAGCTTTTCGACGTGACGCGGCTGCTCGGCTACGCGCTTCCCTTCGTCGCCATAATGCTGATGATCGAAAGCTTCATCGTACAGCCGATCGAGCGGCATGTGTCGCGCTGGCGGCCGAAACATGCTTGACGTTTCAATCGCCCGCAAAACATTGCGCATCGCCGCCGGCGAAATCCGCACGGTCCTGCGCGACGTCGCCATTAGCCTCAAGGCTGGAGAGGTCGGCGCCGTGCTCGGGCCCTCCGGTTGCGGCAAGACGACCTTGCTGCGAATTATCGCCGGGCTCGACCGCGATTTCGAGGGGATCGTCCGGCTGCCTTCGCCGCATAAAATCGGCATGGTGTTCCAGGAGCCGCGCCTTCTGCCCTGGCGCAGCGTCGCGCAAAATCTGGCGCTGGCCGGCGCCTTGCCCGGCCCTGGGCTCGACGAGATTGTCGCCGCGCTCGGCCTCTCGCAGCATCTGGCGCATTATCCGGGCGAACTCTCGCTCGGTCTCGCGCGGCGGGTCGCCATCGCCCGCGCTTTCGCGATTTCGCCCGATCTCCTGCTGCTCGACGAACCTTTCGTCTCCCTCGACGCCGCGCTGGCGCTGCGGCTGCGCGCGGAACTTCTGGCGCTGGTCGAGGCGCGCAAGGTGACGACGCTGCTCGTCACGCATGACATCGACGAGGCCATCGCGCTCGCCGACCGCATCATCGTCCTCTCGCGCCACCCCGGCAGCACCGTCGCCGACCGGGTTCTGGAGACGCCCCGCAGCGCCATGACGGCGCCCCGCGCGGCGAAGGCGAAGGCCGAGATCGAGGCCCTGATCGCCGGCGCGGCGGGGTAGGGCGGCGCCCCACTTTTTTCGCGCGTCTCTCTGCGCTCCATGTCGCGCCGGCCAGCTGGCGCTAAATCCCGCCTATCTGGCCGCTCAGGCCGCCTCTCGTTCAGGGTTGAAGCGCATGTTCTGGCGGAAGAAACATCCAAGACCGCAGCACCAAAACGCGCATTATGCGCGCCTGATCTTCCAGTCTCTACTCGCCAGACATCCCGATCCAAAAAGTCTCGACCACTGTTCTTCCGAGCTGGACAATGGGCTCGACCTCAGATGCCTGGTCGATCGGATCACCCAAAGCGGCGAATATTTGGATAGCCATGATCCGAACCCGGCGAGCCCCGACGGCGGGCGCCCTCGCGTCTGGACCGATGCAGCCTTTGCGGCTTATCGCGATGGAGCCGAGATCAAATCAATTCTTCTTATGAAGACCGACCACCTCGGCGATTTCATCCTGGCGCTCGACTCCTTTTCGGCGTTTCGGACGGCGTTCCCTACGGCGTCGATAACGCTGCTCTGCGGGCCCTGGAATGCGCCGCTTGCAAATTCATTGGGGATTTTCGATGCGGTGGAGACGATAGACTTCTTCGCCTCAAGACCAGATGATCTCCAGCCATCGTTTACGCCAGAAATGCTTGGCCGCGTGGGCCGCGCGCATTTCGATCTCGCCGTCGATCTGCGCGTCGATGCTGACACGCGCGTCGCTTTTGACCATTTGAACGCGACCTACAAATGCGGCTACGCCAGCAAAAGGTGTCGCTCTGCTTTGACGATCAGCCTGCCGCGCCCGAACTACACGCAGATCAATGGCGTGGCCAATCATCAGCGGATGATGATGCTGGGCCTTGCGCGAAATGTCGTCGATTTTTTTCAGCCGCAGGCCGAATTCAGCGCCGCGGCCTTGCGGCGGAAGCTGGCGGGGCCGGCAGCGGCCGATGCGTGGCGCGGGCGCGGCAAGCGGCTCGTGTCAATGCAGCCTTATTCGGGTCGCGCTATCAAGAACTGGCCCATCGAGGACTTCATGAAGCTCGCCGGCTGGCTGTCCGGCGAAATGAACGTCTCCGTGGTCCTGCTCGGAACGAAAAGCGATGCGGCCGACATGTCGCCGATCGCCAGCGCGTGCGAGTCGGCCGACGTGAAATCAGCGATTGGTCAAACCTCCCTTCTGGAAGCGATTTCAATCATCGGCGCAGCTGATTTGCACATAGGCAATGACAGCGGACTGACCCATGTCGCCGCGCGAATGGACGTCCCGACGGTCGCGATCTACTCCGGCGTCGCCCAGACGGAATTATGGGCGCCGTTTGGACGCCATGTGACGGTCATCAACGCGCCCGTCGCCTGTTCGCCCTGTCACCTCATGGACGTGAAGGACTGTCAGAACGGACGCAAGTGCATCGACGCAATCGATTTCGAATTCGTGCGATCCGAGGTGCGCAAGCGTTTGTCGTGAGGACGCCCGAGCGGGCTTTTGGCTCCGAACATGCATGGACGCGCGGACAGTCCGGTTGTCGTGAACCCTTTCGTACAAAAATCACAAGGGCGCGACGCCGACTCATGCATGAAAGCCTGCGGCATGACGGACAAAGAGGGATGGGTCGTCTGGAACGGCTCGATGGGAATTCTCGATCATGTGGCGATCGGCCGTATCGAGGATGGCGAGGGCGGCAGGAACGCCTTTCTGGCGCCGCCCTATGATGTCGTCGGGCCGTTCAGTCTTGACGAACTTGAGGCGCAGGGCCGGATCGCTTTTGGCGCATGTCTCGTCATGTCGCTCCGCAGATGGCGGGAGGATCAGGTCGAATTGCGCCTCGAGGGGCGCGAGAAACGCCGGGCCTTTCTGTTCAGGCTGGATGCCGACGACGATCAGGAACACCGCGAGGTTCTGAACCTGCCAATGGAGGGCGCGCTCAAGCCCTCGGAGATCAATGCCGCCTTCCGGCGCCTGGCCAAGATCGCGCATCCCGACGCCGGCGGCAGCGACGAACATTACCGCAGCATCACGAACGCGCGCGACGCGCTGCTTGGGCAATTCGCGAGCGCCTCATAGACTGCGATGCGTTTGGGTCTGACCCGCCTTTCATTCCAGCATGGAATGGCCGAGTCAGGCGGGCGCGGAGCCGAGACGGGCCGCCTCTGCGCCGCAACGCGCCTCTTGCGCGCGCGCCGCGACTTTTTATTTGCCATTCCGGCGGCAGCCGGGCGAAGACTGGCCGTGGCGCGACGCGTCTCGATTCTCTTCGTGCGCGAAATCTGGCGCAATCCGGGGGCCTCTTGCTCGACGACATGATCGACGCCCGCGCGGCGCTGCAGCGCTGCTTCGGCTTTTCCGACTTCAGGCCGGGGCAGCGGGACGTGCTCGAGGCTGTTTTTGAAGGCGTGAACGTCCTCGCCGTCATGCCGACCGGTTCCGGCAAGTCGCTCTGCTATCAACTGCCGGCGATCGTCCGGCCCGGCCTCACCATCGTCGTTTCGCCGCTGATCGCGCTGATGCGCGATCAGGTGCAGCAGCTGCGCGCCCGCGGCGTCGCGGCGGCGGCGCTGAATTCGGTCAACAGCGCGAGCGACAACGCCGCGATCGAGGAGGGCCTGCGGCAGGGGCGCTATCGCTTGCTCTATGTGGCGCCCGAGCGGCTCGTGCGCGCGGACACGCAGGCGCTGTTGCGCGCGGCCGGGGCCAATGTTCTGGCCATCGACGAGGCCCATTGCGTCTCGCAATGGGGGCATGATTTCCGCCCTGAATACGCCGATCTCGCCGAAGTCGCCCGGTCGATTGCAGGAAAACGGGAGATGCAGCTCATCGCCGTGACGGCGACGGCGGACGCCCCCACCCGGGCCGATATCGTGCAAAAACTGTTTCCGGCGGAGCCGCGCGTTTTCGTGCGCTCCTTCGACCGTCCGAACATACGTCTCGCGATGCGCCGCAAGGGCGACGTCGCGCATGACATTCTGGCGATGATCGCGCGCCACAAGGGCGCAAGCGGCATCGTCTATTGCGCCTCGCGCAAGGGCGTTGAAAAGCTCTCCGAGACATTACGCGCCAGGGGCGTCGCGGCGCTGCCCTACCACGCCGGGCTCGCGCCGGAGATAAGATCGGCGCATCAGGATGAGTTTTTGCGCGAGGATGGCGTCGTCATCGTCGCGACCATCGCCTTCGGCATGGGCATCGACAAACCAAATGTGCGCTTTGTCTGTCACGCCGATCTGCCGCAGAGCATCGAATCCTATTATCAGGAAATCGGCCGCGCCGGCCGCGACGGATTGCCGGCCGATACGCTGACCCTTTACGGCGATTCCGACATCATGCTGCGCGAGCGCCAGATCGAGGGGGGCGACGCGCCGCCGGAGCGAAAGCGCATGGAGCGGCGCAAGCTCAACGCGCTGCTCGCCCTCTGCGAGACGCCGCGCTGCCGGCGCCAGACCCTGCTCGCCGCTTTCGCGGAGGATTCGCAGCCCTGCGGCAATTGCGATATCTGCGAGGGCAAATGGCCGCTCTTCAACGGCGTCGTCGCGGCGCAAAAAGCGATGTCGGCGATCCACCGCACGTCCGGACGTTTCTTCTCCGGCCATCTCGCCAATCTGCTGATCGGCAACGCCACGGCGGCGATCACCCGGCATGGCCATCACCTGTTGCCGACATTCGGCGCCGGCAAGGAGTTCAAGCCGGCGCAATGGCGCAGCATTTTTCGTCAACTGCACGCGGCCGACATGATCGCGCAGGACTCGGACGACCGCGATCGATGGGTGCTGACGCCCGCGGGCCGCGAGGTGCTCGCCGGCCGGGCCGAGCTTGATTTGCGCGCCGCCGCCGCGCCGGACGCGCGCGCGCTGCGGCGCGCCCTGCACGAAATCGATATGGACGACGACAGCGGCGTCCCGGCGCAGGCGTTCAGCGGCGCGGCGGAGAAATCGGCCGCCGCCGATCTGACGGCGACCGAACTGCGCCTGCTCGCCGTGCTGAAGGCGAAGCGGCTCGAGATCGCGCGCGCGCAAAAGCAGCCGCCTTTCGTCATTTTTCACGACAGCGTCCTCGTCGGCATCGCGCAGGGGCGCCCTCGCACGGCGCAGGCGCTGCAGCAACTGCCTGGCGTCGGGCCGGTCAAGCTCGCGCGCTATGGCGCGATTTTCCTCGACGTCGTGGCGCGGCATGAGGGTGGCGAATGAACGAGGCGGGCGTAACGTTCCATTGGCGCGGAAAACGGCTGACGGCGGCGCTCGCGGCGCTTGCCGTCTTCATCTCATTTTCGTCGCTCGCTGAAGCGCCCGCGCCGTTTCCGCCGGCGATTCTCGATCAAGGCGCCCGCTCGCTGCCGGTTCTCGCCACGCACGGCATGGTCGCCGCGCAGGAGGGAACGGCGGCGCGGATCGGCGTCGACGTGCTGCGCCGGGGCGGCAATGCGGTCGACGCGGCGGTGGCGGTCGGATTCGCGCTGGCGGTGACCTTGCCACGCGCGGGAAATCTCGGCGGCGGCGGCTTCATGCTGGTGCATCTCGCCGGACCGAAGCGGACGGTAGCGATCGATTATCGCGAGGCCGCGCCGGCCGACACCACCCGCGACGTCTTTCTCGACGCCTCCGGCGCGGCGGTCCCGGAGAAGTCCCGCGACACGGGCCTCGCCGTCGGCGTGCCCGGCACGGTCGCGGGGCTTGCCTTCGCATGGCGGCGCTACGGCTCCGGCAAATTCTCGCTGGCCGAACTCGTCGCGCCCGCCGCGCGCCTCGCCCGCGAGGGAATTCCGGTCGAGGATGATCTTGCGGATTCGCTCGGCCAGACCCGGCGGCTGTCGCGCTGGCCGTCCAGCGCGAAGATTTTTCTTCATCCGGACGGCGCGCCGCTCCGGCGCGGCGAGAGGCTGACGCAGCCTGACCTCGCCGATACCATCGAGGCGATCGGCCGCGACGGCGAAAGCGCGTTCTATGAGGGCGAAACCGCCGCCAAAATCGTCGCCAGCGTGCGCGCCGCGGGCGGGCGCATGACGCTCGATGATCTCAAATCCTACCGCGCCATCGAGCGCGAGCCTGTGCGCGGGACCTATCGCGGCCACGACATCGTCTCCATGCCGCCGCCTTCGTCCGGCGGCGTTCATGTCGTTGAACTCCTCAATATCCTCGAAGGCTTTCCGCTGGCTGACCTTGGCGCCAATTCCGCCGCGAGCTTTCACGTCTTCGCCGAGGCGATGAAGCTCGCCTACGCCGACCGCGCGCAATATCTTGGCGATCCGGATCAGGTTTCGGTTCCGGTTCAGGGACTGATCTCCAAAGCCTATGCGGCGCGTCTGCGCCAGGGCGTCTCGCTCGATCGCGCAAGGCCGGCGGCGGAGATCAGCCCGCTCGACCCCGCGCCTTACGAGAGCGACCAGACGACCCATTTCTCGATCGTCGACGCGGATGGCGGCGCGGTGGCGAATACATACACACTCAATTTTTCCTACGGGCTTGGTCTGGTCGCCGAGGGGACCGGCGTGCTGCTCAATAATGAGCTCGACGATTTCGCAGCAAAGCCCGGCGCGCCGAACGCCTTCGGGCTGCTTGGCGGCGAGGCCAATGCGCCGGCGCCGCGCAAGCGTCCATTGTCGTCCATGGCGCCGACCATGATGTTTCAGGGCGACGAACTCGAACTCGTGACCGGTTCGCCCGGCGGCTCGCGCATCATCACCATCGTGACGCAAATCATCGCCGATGTCGTCGATTTCAGGATGAACCTCGCCGAGGCCACCGCGGCGCCGCGCATGCACGATCAGGGCGCGCCGGATCAGATCGAGGTCGAACGCGGCGTTTCGCCCGACACGATCAGGTTGCTCGAAGCGCTGGGTCACAAGGTGGCGCAGCGCGGCGCCTGGGGCTCGGCGCAGAGCGTTATGCGCGCGGAGGGCCTCTTGATGGGGGCGGCCGACACGCGCCAGCGCGGGACTCTCGCTGCGGGCTATTAGAGTCGGGGCGATTCAGAAATGCATCGATCTGACCGCAGAATCCCGATTTAGCCAGCGTCGCACATGCGGCCATAGGTCAGGCCGAGATTTTTGCCGATTGTCGACAAGAGTTCGGCTACGCGCCTGTCATAAGCCTGCTGGAGGCAGGCGATGGAATCGCCGCACGGATCGCGCTCCTTCGCGATCCAGTCGGCCTGCCGCTGGCGTTCAGCGTCGCGAAACTCGCGGTAGGCCATGCCGCTCCTGGCCGGCGCGGCCGTTTCGAGGACCTGATAAAGCGCGGCCATCCTGATATCTTTCGCGCCGAGCGAAGGCTCGCGGCAGATCGCGGCCTCGACGGGGCTCGCCGCCTCTGCGCAATCGAAACTCGCCACCTGCGCCGAACAGGCCATGGGCAAGGCGGTCAGGGGCGTCGCGACGAGCGCGGCCCGAATGCAATATGCCTTTAATCCTGACATGCGGGACTCCCCCTTGGGCTCAAGGACAATCAGAAACGCGCGTTGAGCGTTGCTGCTCCATTGCGTCGGACGAATCAATTTTGATCCGAATTGGCGGCGTTAAATTCAGCCTGAAGCAAGGCCGGCCGTTTAATGATTTCGACAAGGCATCGGCGGCGTGAGGTAAGGCCTTGGCGTTTGTAATCGGTCTGATCGTGGCGCTCGGCTGCATGCTCGGCGGCTTCGCCGCAATGGGCGGCCATCTCGCGGTGATATTCCAGCCCTGGGAGTTCGTCATCATCCTTGGCGTCGCCCTTGGCACCTTCATCATCGCAAACTCGCTTGCGACGATCAAGGACACCGGCGCCGCCATCGTCGAGGCCATTCTCGACAAGGGGACGACGCAGCGGGACTATCTCGACGTCCTCGGCGTGCTCTACACGCTGATGCGGGAGCTGCGCGGCAAGGCGCGCAGCGAGGTCGAGCAACATGTCGACAATCCGGGCGAATCGGCGATCTTCAAGAATTTTCCGAAGGTTCTCGCCGATGCGAATTTGACCAGCTTCATCTGCGACTATTGCCGCCTCATCATCATAGGCAATGCGCGCACGCATGAGATCGAGGCGCTGATGGATGAGGAGCTGCAGACGGTGACCCACGACAAGCTGAAACCCTATCACGCGCTGACCTCGATCGCCGACGCGCTTCCGGCGATCGGCATCATCGCGGCGGTGCTTGGCGTCGTCCATGCGATGGCGGCGCTGGACCAGTCTCCGGAAATTCTCGGCGGCCTGATCGGCGCGGCGCTGGTCGGCACCTTCTCGGGGATTTTCATCTCCTACGGCGTGGTCGCGCCGCTGGCGCACAAGGTCAAGGCGACCCGATCGACGCGTTGCCGGCTCTATATCATCGTCAAGCAGACCCTGCTCGCCTTCATGAACGGGGCGATGCCGCAGATCGCGCTGGAGCACGGACGAAAGACCATCGCCTCGCACGACAGGCCCTCGATCGACATGGTCGAAAACGAGACGGTGTCCGGCGGGTCGAAAAACAGCCAACAGCAAGCGGCTTGACGCGCCATGCCGGAAACTCCCACCCCCAACGCCGTGCGGAATGGATCGGAGCGGCTCCTCGACGCGCCGGGGATTTCGATCGATCGCATGCCCATGCTGCATGTGGTGTTTGACCGGATGGCGGCGCAATGTTCGGAAAATCTGCGCCAGCTTTCCGCCGCCCCCGCCTTTTTTTCCGTCGACTCGATCGCCGCGAGGCGGATAGGAGACGTGCTCGACGCCTTCGACAATGACGTCGTCGTCGGCATATTCCACGCGCAGGCTTGGGATTCGCGCGTTCTCATCGGTCTCGGCCATGATTTCATCTTCACGCTGGCCGACGCGCTGTTCGGCAGCGATGGCGGCGAAGCGCCCCTGGCGGAACAGCGCAAATTGTCGAGCCTCGAAATTCGCCTTGCGCAAAAGACATTCGTTCTGCTTGGCCGCGCCCTGCAAAATGCATTTGAATCCATCTGCGATGTGGCGTTCAAGCTCGAGCGGGTTGATACGAGACTCGATTTCGCGGTCATCGCGCCGCGCAATTCCTTCGCTGTCCACACGAGAGTGCGGCTGCGAATCCTCGGCCGCCACAGCGAAATGTTCGTCCTGATTCCGCAGGCGGCCCTGAATTCGGTGCGTCAGCAGCTCGGACGCGATCTCTCCAGCGAAGCGGCCGTGCGCGATCCCGCCTGGACGCGGCAGATCGAGGCCGAGATCGGACGCACGGACGTCGCCGTGAAGGGCGTCATCGAAGAGCGCCAGTTTGTTCTCGCCGACATAGCCGCCTTGAAAGTCGGCGGTATCCTCGAGCTTCAGGCGACGACGCGGACGCGCGTTCGGCTTGAGTGCAACGCGGAGCCGCTGTTCTGGTGCAATCTCGGCCAGGGCGACGGGTTCTACACGCTTCGCATCGACGAGTCGGTGAGCCAGGAACAGGAATTTATCGATGACGTCCTGGCGCGTTGAGCGGCGCCTCGGGGCGGCCGCCGGGGCGGAAAGACAAGCGCGCCGGATGGGGTCTGGCGTGTTGATCGTCTGGGACAGCGTCCTGCGAGTTGAAAATCCAAGCGCGATGGGTCGAGGCCCGCGCGGCGTCAATGCCTGAAAGGAGCGCGGAACATGATGTCTGCAGAACAGGATGAAGCAATGAATCTGGAGGAGAGCCTCGGCGAGGAAACGCTGATGCGAGCTGGCCAGAATCGCAATCTCGACACTATTCTTCGCATTCCCGTCGTCGTCCAGGTCGTCCTCGGTTCGGCTGCAATGCCGGTGTCGAATCTTCTGAAGCTCGGCCGCGGGGCGGTCATTCCACTTGATCACAGGGTTGGCGAGCCGGTTGACGTCGTCGTCAATGGGCGGGTTATCGCGCGCGGCGAAATCGTCGTGGTCGAGGATGATAATTCGCGCTTTGGCGTGTCGCTGACCGAGATTGTCGGTCCGTCCGGGTCCGTCGCCTAGCGATGGCTGCGTCCGCTACCCAGTCCACCGGAGTGAACACGAGGTTTCTGCGCGGGCCCGAGAGGGTCGCGGCGCTGCTGCTCGCCATGGGAAAGCCGCTCGCCAGCCGGATCTTGAAACATTTCGACGTCGATGAACTGAAACAGATCACGCGCTCCGTCGCCGAGCTTGGCGTAGTGCCGGCGCCGACGCTTGAGCTTCTCGTCGAAGATTTCGCCGGCCAGTTCGCCAATGGCGTGGATCTGCTGGGTTCGCCGAGCGAAGTTGAGCAGATGCTCGATGGCGTGCTGGCGCCGGAACAGATCGCCGACGTCATGTCTGACGTCACCGGCAACTCAAACGAAGCGATGTGGGATCGACTCTCCAATGTGCCGGAGTCGGTCTTCAGCGCCTATCTCGCCAAGGAGCATCCGCAGACCGCGGCGCTGATTCTTTCGAAAGTGACGCCGGCCTGCGCCGCCAAGGTCATGGGGCAATTTCCACGCGATCTGCGCAACGAGATGACGCGACGCATGCTCAGCATCGCGCCGGTCACGGAAGCCGCCGTCCGCATCATCCAGAGCCAGTTGCAGGAAGACCTGCTGTCCAGCCTGTCGCGCCAGGCTGGCAGCGAGCAGAATGTCAGGGTGGCCAATATCATCAACAAGCTCGATCGCGATCAGATGGAGGATGTCATGCAGAGCCTTGCTGCGGCGCGTCCGAAAGCGGCGGAGGTCTTGCGCGGGCTCATGTTCACCTTCGACGACATTATCAAGTTGCAATCCAAGGCGCGTAGCGTGCTCTTCGACAAAATACCGACCGAGCTGGTTGTGCTCGCCCTCAAAGGCACGGACGCCGGCTTCCGGGACGCGATTCTTTCTTCGCTCGCTGCGAGGGCGCGTCGAATCGTCGACAGCGAACTGGCGAACGGCGGCCCGGCGCTTCAGCGCGACGTTCTGAAGGCGCGCCGCATGATCGCTGATTGCGCGCTCGAATTATCGAGCAACGGCGAGATCGATCTCAATTCGTCGGAGGACGAAGACGAAGTCTATGAATAGGCGGTCCTGGGGCGGGCCCCTCGAACAGGCGGGCTTGAGCGCTGATGGCGGACGGAGAGTCGAAGGAAAGCCAGACCGAGGAGCCGACCGAGAAGAAGCTCGGCGACGCGATCGAACGTGGCGACGTGCCTTTCGCCCGGGAGGCCTCGCTCTTCGCCTCGACAGGCGCCATGCTGATCATTGGCGCATTCACCGCAAAAGGCGTTATGGCGGCAATGACGGCCTTGCTCCGTCAGTTGCTCGATGATGCCGGCGGCGTATCGATTCGCAATGGAAACGATGCCGTCGCCTTGTTGCAGATCGTTGGTCGCGGCGTATCCTCCATTCTGATCGCGCCGCTCGTCATTTTGGCGACTGCCGGGATTCTGTCATCGGTCCTGCAAAATCCGCCTCGCCTCGTTATCGATCGAATCCAACCGGAGTTAAAACGCATTTCATTAGCGAACGGCTGGCATCGTCTGTTCGGCGCAAGGGGCCAGATCGAGTTTCTGAAAGGCGTGTTGAAATTGGGTTCCATCAGCGCCGTCCTGTTCACTGTCTTGCAGTGGCAGCAAAATAATCTGGTGAACGCGATGGCGGTTGACCCCGAGGCCGTCCCCGAATTGATTCTGTCGATCGCCATGCGTCTTTTGTCGGTGGTCGGCGTTGTGACTATGTTGCTCCTCGCGGCGGATCTCGTTTGGGCGCGAACCCACTGGCGGCGGGATCTGCGGATGAGCCGGCAGGAACTCAAGGACGAGATAAAGCAGAACGAAGGCGATCCTTTGAAAAAGGCCAAGCTGCGTTCATTGGCGCAGGACCGCCAGCGCAAAAGCATGATCGCCAATGTTCCAAAAGCCACGCTCGTCATCGCCAATCCGACGCATTTTGCGATCGCGCTTCGTTACGTCAAGGAAGAGAACGCCGCGCCGCTTGTGCTGTCGAAAGGGCAAGATCTGATCGCGCTCAAGATCCGCGAAATTGCCGAACAGCATGGCATACCGGTGATCGAAGACAAGCTGCTGGCGCGGTCTATGTACGAAAGCGTCGAGGTTGATCGCACCATTCCGCCTGAATTCTACAAGGCCGTCGCCGAGCTGATTCATTTCCTCGGCTCAAGGAAGGCTCATAGCGCTTCGGTGAAGTGATGGGGTCGCCCCCGCGGACGGCTTTTTCACGCACTGTCGTCGACCGCGCGCAACCGATGCGGCGTCGCCGTCCTGGATAGAACGGGATGCTTTGCTCGCAAGCGTCGCGACGATTTTGTCCGCCAAATCGAAAGTTTGCGGGCCGACTTGTCCGGGCATTCGCGGATACGGCGGGTCGCGCCTTGGCAGAGAGCCAGATGATTCAGGAGCGAATTGACGGAACCATGGGTCCGCGCGCTTTTCCGCATTCTGGATGCAAGGGCGCGACATTCATATCCCCTCTTGTTCGTGCGAATCGAGAAGGTCGAGGCAGAGCGAAAGCGGCAAAGCGAAAATGCAGGCGCGCGCCAGCCCGGTGCAAGTTTGTCTCGCTAAACAGGAGATAAGCAAACGATCCTTAGTTTCGTCTTCACAGGTTGTCGTCATGGGACCGATTCACCTCTTCGACCTCGCTTCGCAGGAGGCGCGCTGGTTGACTGTGCGGCAGGCGGCGATCGCCTCGAACGTCGCGAACGCCAATACGCCGGGCTTTTCGGCGGTCGACGTAGTTCCGTTCGAAGATGTTTTCAACGATGCGTCGATCCGCATGGCGGCGACGGACGCGGGGCATCTTGGAGCCGATCCGCTGGCGCCGGATCAAGTCGCGGTCAGGGACGCTGCCGCCTGGGAGACGACGCAATCCGGCAACTCGGTCAGTCTTGAGAATGAAATGATGAAGGCCGGCGAGGTCAATCGTTCCTTTTCGCTCAACACGAGCATCGTCAGAGCCTTCCATCAGATGTTGATGGCCAGCGTCAAAGGATAATCGCGTGTCCGATCCTCTCGATGCATCGCTTAAAATCGCGGCGGCTGGTCTCGAAGCGCAATCCGCGCGGCTGCGAATCGTGTCGGAAAATCTGGCCAACGCCCAATCGACCGGATCGACTCCGGGGGCGGATCCTTATGCGCGCAAAACGATCACCTTCGCGAGCGAGGTCGACCGAGCTTCAGGCGTCGAACTCGTGCGGGTCAAGAGCATCGGGACCGATAAGGCGCCGTTCCGGGAGGAGCTTGATCCCGGCAATCCGGCAGCTGATTCAAAGGGTTTTGTCAAACTTCCCAATGTCAGCATGATCATGGAGATGGCCGATCTGCGCGAGGCCAACCGCTCCTATGAAGCCAATCTCCAGATCGTCAAGCAAACCCGCGATCTGTCTTCCATGACGATCGATCTCTTGAGGAACTCATCATGATCCCCGCTCTTTCGTTTCTTGGCTCGACGCTCGGCTCTGCAGCGACCACTGCATCGACAGCAGTTACAGCGGCGGTTTCTGGCGTCGATTTTGGCCAGGTTCTGGCCGATGTGTCGGCGCGGACAATCGGCGACCTCAAAGCAGGCGAGGCGACCGCGATCTCGGGGCTTGAAGGCAAAGCCTCCGTGCAGCAGGTGGTGGAATCGGTGATGAGCGCCGAGGAGTCACTGAATACGGCGATTGCGGTTCGCGACAAGGCGGTGTCCGCCTACCAGTCGCTCTCTCAAATGGCGATCTAGAAAGCGTCCCGATCGGCGCCGATCGGAGGGCGACCATGTTTCCAATTTTGACGCATTTTCATTCCGTGGAGCGATATCCGCTTCCGTCGAAAATGCTTTAGGGAGATAATATGAAAGCGCTATCCATCGCCGCGACGGGCATGGCCGCCCAGGACCTCAATGTCGCGGTCATCGCCAACAACATCGCAAATATAAATACTACCGGATTCAAGCGCGCTCGCGCCGAGTTTACGGATCTCTTGTATCAGGCCGAACGTCTCCAGGGCGTGTCCAACCGCGGTCAGAACAACACGATTCCAGAAGGCGCGCAACTTGGCCTTGGCGTGCGCACCGCCTCGATCCGCAATCTTCATATTCAGGGCGCCCTGGCGAACACGGGAAACCAGTTTGACCTTGCTCTTAGCGGGCGCGGGTGGTTTCAGGTCAACGATGCGAACGGAAATATCGTCTATACGCGGGACGGCGCCTTGAATACGAATGGAACCGGGCAGATCGTCACGGCGGACGGGTATGTCGTCAGCCCTGCGATGGTCGTTCCAAGCAATGCATTGAGCGTCACCGTGAGCCAGTCCGGAATGGTATCGGTCACGCTGGCGGGCCAGACGGCGCCGCAACAACTCGGACAAATCACGCTTGCAATCTTCCCGAATGATGCTGGCCTCACGCCGACTGGGAACAATCTCTATGCCCAGAGCGAAGCTTCGGGCGCGCCTGTCGTCGGCGTGCCAGGCGACGCGGGCTTCGCGACCGTGAGCCAGGGGTATCTTGAGAGTTCGAACGTCGATCCCGTCAAGGAGATCACCGATCTCATCGCGGCGCAGCGCGCCTATGAGATGAATTCGAAAGTCATCCAGGCTGCTTCGGACATGATGACCACAGTGTCGAAGAACATGGGGTAGGCAATGCGCGAAAAGCTTAGCCTTGCCGGCGCTGCCGCGTGCTGCGCTTTGCGCGATGCGAATTGGCGCCAGCGTGAAGATCGCAGAAATCGCCAAGCCAATGCGGTGAATTGCGAGGAAGCTTCGGATTTCCGAAGTCATCATCGGCCGCGCCGACGGCGAGGCGGGGGAATCGGTCTTCGGGCCTTTGTTCGCGTGGCGGCGACCGGAGCCTTGGCGCTGGCGCCGGGCATCGCGCATGCGACCTCGTTGTCCAAGGTCCTGCTTGTTCCAACGATCACAATCTATCCGGGCGATGCGATCAAGGATGGTTGGTTGGTCGACCGCGCGTTTCCGCCGTCCGCGCCAAGCCGGGGCGACTTTGTTTCAGAGCGTGAGACGATTGTCGGCAAGATCGCGCGGCGGACATTGTTGCCGGGTGCGCCGATTCCGCTGAACGCCGTATCGGCGCCGAGGATCGTCGTCAACGGCGCGAAAGTCAGGATCGTGTTCGAGGAGGGCGTCCTGTCGATTTCCACCTACGGCGCCGCGCTCCAGGACGGCTGCGCCGGCGAAATCATTTCCCTACGCAATCTCGAGACCGGACTGACGGTCTCAGGAACGGTTCAAGCCGACGGCTCAGTGCGATTGAGCGGCGGATGATGCGTCGCGCGTTTCTCGTCTTCGCATCATGGGCCGTCGCCTGTGGCTTGGCCTGCGGCGTCAGCGGTTCCGCGGCTGCGTCTGTCCGCATCAAGGACATCGCCTCCTTGCAGGGGGTCCGCGACAATCAGCTGGTTGGCTACGGGCTTGTCGTCGGCCTTCAGGGAAGCGGCGACACGCTGCGCAACTCGACTTTCACCGAACAGGCCTTGCAGTCGATGCTGGATCGCATGGGCATCAATGTGCGCGCGCTCGCCCTGCGCACGCGCAACGTCGCCGCCGTGCTGGTCACCGCGGAGCTGCCGCCGTTCGTCCGGCCCGGCGCGCGCATCGACGTCACCGTGTCGTCGCTTGGCGACGCCACGTCGCTTTATGGCGGCACGCTGATCCTGACATCGTTGACTGGGGTCGACGGCCAGACCTACGCGATCGCGCAGGGGCAGGTTTCCGTCGCCGGATTCGCCGTTGAGGGGCAGGCCGAGGCAATCACGCAGAACGTGGCGACAGCGGGCCATATTCCCAATGGAGCGCTGATCGAACGGGAGGTCCCCGGCGGGCTCGCTGATGTCGGGCCGCTTTCGCTGGTATTAAAGAATCCGGATTTCAACACCGCCGTACAGATCGCCGACGCGATCAATGAATTCGGAATGCGCCGCTTTGGCGCACGCGTCGCGCGCGAGCGGGACCTGAATTCGGTTGCGCTTGAGAAGCCTCCGCGTGTTGGAACGACGCGTTTCATGGCCGAAATAGGCGAACTGCTGGTGGAGCCCGACGCGCCCGCCCGCGTCGTGATTGATTCGCGCAGCGGAACCATTGTTATCGGTCAGGACGTCCAGGTTTCGACCGTCGCCGTGACGCATGGCAATCTCAATGTCCGCATTGCGGAGACGCCCGAAGTGTCACAGCCGGCGCCATTTTCCAACGGCCGGACCGTTGTCGTCCCGCGCACCAACATCGACACCAACCAGCAGGGCGGCCACATTGGCATTGTTCGCGGCGCGAGTTTGCGAGAGCTTGTCGCTGGCCTCAACCGGATGGGCCTGAAACCGATGGGCATCATCTCGATACTCCAGGCAATCAAGGCCGCCGGCGCCCTTCACGCTGATCTTGTCGTTCAATGAAGATTGAGCCGCGGCGGCCAGCTCTGCGCAAGCGGACCCGGCGATGTTTCAGGGAGCGCGCTCGAATAGGCTGCAGAGATGACCCGAAGAGTTTCGCATTCATGGATCGCTTGCCTTGTCATCGCTTTTGCGTCGTCGGCGCCTTGCCACGCGCTTGATCAAAAGAAGGCGGACGTCGCCAAGACCGACGTCAAGCCGGACACGAAAGCGGATGCCAGGGCGGCGTCCGACGTGCAGCAGTTTTGCATCAACAACGCCGCCCTCCTTGGCGATGCGCGGCTCGCCTACCAGACTGCCCGCCTCGCCGAAATCGAGGCGCAAATCCGCCAGCGTCTCGCGGAGCTCGAGGCGAAGAAGACCGAATATGAGGCATGGCTGCACAAGCGCGAGGATGTATTGAAGCAGGCCGCCGCTTCAGTCGTTGCGATCTACGCGAAGATGCGGCCGGATGCCGCCGCATTGCAGCTTGCGGCCATGGATGATTCGGTCGCCGCAGCGATTCTCGCCAAGCTGTCCTCGCGCGCCGCCGGCGCGATTCTCAATGAAATGGAGGCCGGCCGGGCGGCGCGCCTCACGCGCGCCATGGCGGGTCCTGACGCTCCGCCGGACGAGAAGAAATCCTAGATGAAACAGGCCGCCCTCATTCTCCTTGCATTTTTCCTTTGCGGCTGCGCCGGCGACGTCAGGGAGATTGGGCGTGAGCCGTCCATGAGTCCAGTCGGCACGGGCCTTCTCACCGACGTGCAGCCGAGCGCGAGCGCGCTCTTCCTGCCTGCGCCGAGGGGCAATTCCCAGTCGATCTGGAATGGCGGCCGCGCCGACATTTTCAGCGACCCGCGCGCGGCCAAAATCGGCGATGTGGTGACAGTCAACATCGCCATCAACGACCGCGCGACATTTGGCAACGCGACGGATCGCTCGCTCGATGCAAAAGTTGACGCTGGTTTCGACTGGAAACTCGGCGTCAACAACAAAACCAGCGAGTTCAAGCCAGAATTTACCTCGGAGGCGAAGTCCTCGACCCAGGGTCAGGGCACCACCGATCGCTCTGAAAAGATCCAGCTGTCCGTCGCAGCCGTCGTCACAGACGTTCTGCCAAATGGGAATTTGATCGTCAGCGGATCGCAGGAAGTGCGCGTCAATTTCGAGCTGCGTCTGCTGAACGTCGCCGGGATCGTGCGCCCGCGCGACATCTCGCGCGACAATACGATCTCCTACGACAAGGTTGCCGAAGCGCGCATCTCCTACGGCGGACGTGGGCGCATTATGGAAGTGCAGCAACCTGCCTGGGGTCAACAGGTTTATGACTGGTTCAAGCCCCTTTAGCTCTATTGGATCATCCGTATGGCGCCACCCGGCGGCCTGGCCTGGAGCATCTTGGTGACGCAGCGATGAGCATGAATGACGACATGGCGCGACTGACAGCTCCGGCGGCGGTTCCTGGCGGATCGGTCGCGGCGTTCGCCGGCGTTCTGGCGGCGCTGACGCTCGTCGCCGCGGCGGCGGGCGTGGCGCTCGGGCTGCGCCTCGCTGCGAGCACGCGGACGGAACCGCCAAATCTCGCCGAGGCTTCGGCGCCAAAAGTGGCGGCGGCCTACGCGGGCGAGGCCAATCTTCGCGATTTGCCGCCGATCATCGCCAATCTCGCGGATCCGCCCGATGCATGGGTGCGCTTGCAGGCGACGCTCGTCTTCGACAGCGCCTCGACGCCAAAGCCAGATATTCTCGCGGCGTTGATCGCGGAGGACATCCTCGGCTTCTTGCGCACACTCACCCTCGGACAGATCGCGGGCGCCAGCGGTCTGCAGCACTTGCGCGAGGACTTGAACGAGCGCGCGGTGATTCGGTCGGACGGACGCGTGCGCGAACTCATCCTTCAGACCCTGGTGGTTCAGTGAAAAAAATGTTCATCGGCCTCACGGCCATGGCTTCGATCGCGCTTCTTTCGGTCGGCGCGGCTGTGGCGCAAACGCCGGATCTTGCCGCTCTTGTGCCGCCAGGCGGAGGCGCCGCCGCCGGACGCATCATTCAGCTCGTCGCTCTTTTGACCGTGCTCTCGGTCGCGCCTGGCCTGCTCGTGATGGCGACCAGCTTCACGCGTTTCGTCGTCGCTCTTTCCTTTTTGCGTTCGGGAATGGGTCTGCAAAGCACCCCGGCCAATCTGATCCTAATAAGCCTTTCGCTTTTCATGACCTTCTACGTCATGGCTCCAACGTTTCAGCGATCCTGGGATGCCGGCGTTCAGCCTTTGATGGACAACAAGCTTAACGAGCAGGAGGCTTTCGGCAAGATCGTCGAGCCCTTTCGCGAATTCATGATGTCTCAGGTTCGCGAGCGGGATCTGAAGCTGTTCGAGGATCTCGCCAAGGACAGTTTCAAGACCAAGGATCAGGCGCCGGGGGAACTGCGCAGTCTGGTTCCCGCTTTCATGATCTCGGAGTTGCGGCGCGGATTCGAAATCGGCTTTCTGATCGCGCTGCCGTTTCTCGTCATCGACATGATCGTCTCGACGCTGACCATGTCGATGGGCATGATGATGCTGCCGCCTTCCGTGATCGCGTTGCCGATCAAGATACTCTTTTTTATCCTGATCGATGGCTGGAATCTTCTGATCGGCAGCCTGGTTAGATCCTACATGTGACCGGGCCGAAAGAATCGTCTGGCGCCGCGAGCCGAATTAAGCTTTGCGAAAGCTCCCTCTGTTATCCAGAACGCACGACAGATTGGATCCTCGTAGATATCTAAAGGCATCATGCCGCCCTGTCGTACCGGCGCAAATCCGGTATGTCCCCAGCTAAATTCGAACCAAGGGACATTCCATGTCGAGCCTTTTGACCAATACCTCAGCTATGACTGCGCTGGCCGCACTGACGAAAACGCAGTCGAACCTCGCTACGACCGAAAACCAGATTTCGACCGGCCTGCGCATTTCCAGCGCCGCCGACAACGCCACCTATTGGTCGATTGCGACCAAGATGAGATCCGATATCGGCGCGCTCGGGGCCGTTAACGACGCGCTGAGCCAGAGTTCCTCGATCGTCTCGACGATGACCCAGGCGTTGCAACAGGCGATCTCGGTGGTCGGCGTGATCAAGAACGACCTTGTCACCGCCTCAAATCCGAGTGCGGATTTGACTAAAATTCAAACCGACATTGCGTCCCAGCAGGCGTCATTGATAAGCATCGGCAGTTCGGCAATCGTCAATGGCGTGAACTTCCTTGAAACGACAGGCGGAAAAGCCAACCTGGTCGCGTCTTATGATTCGACCAATGGCGTCAGCTTTCTGGCCGTGGATACCAGCCAGACGGCTCTGTTCGACGCGACGACCGGCGCGACGAGCGGCATTCTTGGCGCAAGCGGCGCAAATTACACAACCGCGTCAATTTTGACGCTGAATGTCTCGACGGCGACGTCGGGCGATATCGCCAACATGTTGAAAGACGTCACGACGGCGATAAGCTCATTGACGACTGCAGCGAGCGAGCTCGGCGCGACGACTACCAATATTTCAACCCAGCAGACCTATATCTCGAACCTCAGCGATTCGCTGACGACCGGAGTCGGGTCCCTCGTCGACGCCAATATGAACGAGGCAGCGACCAAACTCGCTGCGCTCCAGGTGCAGCAGCAGTTGGGCATTCAGGCGCTCAGCATTTCCAACTCGAATACGCAGCTGATCCTGAAACTCTTCGGTCTGTAGGATCCGCGTCCTTAAACGGGGCCTGGAGAGAAAAGGGCCGCGCTCCCTTGGGGCGCGGCCTTCGCGTGTCGATTTCCGCGTCGATAGCAATCCCCGGGCAAGTTTGTCGGCCTAGATTTGTCGTCGTCGGAGGCGAAGCGAATCGGGGCGGTGGATGTTCGGGCAGGAGCGAATCGAGCGAATCTGGGCCAATCTCCTGAAGCTTGGCTCGCGGAGGCTCATCGCGCTGGCGATGATTGGCGTCTCGGTCTTCGTCATGACGGGGCTCGCCGGCTATTTCCTGAGCCGCCCGGCTCTCGAGGTTCTCTACGCGGGGCTCGACAGGCAGGACGTTAGCCGCATCGCGGGCGCGCTCAAGGAAGCCGATATTCCCTTCGACGTGAATTCCGACGGCAATACGGTGCTCGTGCGCTATGGCGAGACGGCGCGCGCGCGCATGCTGCTTGCCGAGAAGGGGCTGCCAAACAGTCCCAACGCCGGCAATGAGCTTTTCGACAAGCTGGGTTCGCTCGGCCTCACGTCTTTCATGCAGGAGGTGACGCGGGTCCGCGCGCTCGAGGGTGAACTCGCCCGGACGATCCAGCTGATGCGCGGCGTCAAGGCGGCTCGCGTTCACGTCGTCATGCCGGACGAAGGCTCTTTCCGCCGCACCCGGGAACCGCCGTCGGCCTCGGTCGTCATTCGCACGGAAATGGCGGACGACGTTTCCGCCGCAAGATCGATCCGCCATCTCGTCGCGTCGGCCGTTCCCGGGATGACGATGGAGCAGGTCACCGTCCTCAACACGGAGGGCGTGCTGCTGGCGGCCGGAAACGAACTCGCCGACGGCGCTCCCGGCGGCATGTTGAGCCTGGAGCGAACGGTTTCGCAGGAGGTTCTCGACAATGTCCGCAAAACGCTCACGCCCTATTTAGGTCTGCGCAACTTTCAGGTTAGCGTCGCGGCGCGGCTGAATACCGACAAAAAGCAGACCAATGAGACGATCTTCAATCCCGATTCGCGGGTTGAGCGGTCCGTCAAGGTGACGCGCCAGAGCGAGGTTTCGCAAAACAGTGCGAACCAGTCTCCTGCGACGGTGGAGCGCAACCTGCCGCAGGAGCAGGTCAAAGCCGACGACGGCAAGCAATCGACCCAGGAGACCAAGAAAAACGAAGAGCTGACCAACTACGAGGTATCGTCGAAGACGATCAGCACAACGAGCGGCGGCTACGGCGTCGACAACATATCGGTCGCCGTCCTGATCAACCGGAGCAGTCTTGTCGCCTCGCTCGGCGGCAAGGCGACGCCCGAGGCGATCGAAAAGCAATTGAGCGAAATTGAGCAACTGGTGGCTTCTGCTGCGGGCGCCCATAAGGAGCGCGGCGACGCCATAAAGATCGCGGCGGTTGATTTCGTCGACGCCGGTCACGAGCTTGAGCCGCAGCCGCCGCTTCCCGTCACTGAAATGCTGGTGCGGCAATCGGGCAATGTGCTCAACGCCGTGACTATTCTCGTCGTCACGCTGCTTCTCATCTGGTTCGGCTTGCGGCCCGCGGCTCGGGCGATTTTCACGGCGCCCACCCTTGTCGCTGGCCCCGGCGAGATCTCCACGCTGGAGAGCGCCGCGGCGCTTGGCGGCGACGAACCGCATGCGCAGCTTGGCGGCTGGGCTCCCCAAAGCGAGGTCAGCCTGATCGAGGATCTCACCAGCAATCCGCGGCGTTCGCCGCAGAAGCGTCTCGAGCAGATCGTCGAATATGACGAAGAGCAGGCGGCGGCGATCCTGCGGCAATGGATGCGCCAGGGAGATTACGCATGACGCCGCGCCCGGTGGGGCTTTATCTCGCGCCCTTTAACGCGCCAGCTTCTCCACAACGGGGCGACGACGCTCGACTCGCGTGGGAGGACCCGCCGGATCAGATCGCTTCGGAGGATGAGGGCGTGGCCGCCATGGCGCGGAGCGCCCGCGAGGACGCCTACGCCGAAGGCTTGGCGGCGGGCGCCGAAGCACTGGAAAAGACGCTTGAGGCCGAGAGGCGCGCCTTTGCGGCGCGGCTTGCGGACGAGCGCGCCGGTTGGGCGGCGGAGGAGGGCGCAAGACTAGGCGATGCGCTTCAGGCCGCTCTAGCCGGCATCGAGGCGAGAATAGCCGCGAGCGTCGCCAGAATCCTGCGTCCCCTCATCGGCGCGGCGCTGCGTGGCAAGGCCGTCGATGAACTGCATAACGCTATCGGTCCCATGCTGCGCGCGGACCAGGCGATGATCGCGATCAGCGGCGCACCGGACATCCTCGCGGCGCTCCAAGGCCGCCTCGCAGATGCGCCGGCGGGGATCACCTTCACGCCCAACGCATCGACCGATGTTCAAATCGTCGCTGACCAAACCATCATCGAATCCCGAATAAGCGCGTGGGTCGGGCGGATCGAGGCAAAGGGGGAGGCGAGCTAGCCCGTGACCGACAAAGAACAACAGGCCATCGTCATCGTCAAACGGCATCATTCACATGAAGACGCCCATCATGGCGGCGCTTGGAAAATCGCTTTCGCGGATTTCATGACCGCGATGATGGCGCTGTTTCTGGTCTTGTGGCTGATCAGTTCGACCAGCGAGAAGACCAAGCATGCGGTCGCGCAATATTTCAATCCGGTCAAGCTCGTCGACGTGACGACCCTGAAAAAGGGATTTCGCGATCCGAAAAATACGGAAATGGCGGCCGGACCGAAATCGCATGAATCCTCGCCCGAGGCCGACACGAACCAGTCTCTCGCGGAGACGCGCGAGGTCGTGCAACAGCCCGGCGCAAAAATGCCGACGCGTTCCGAATCGACGCTTTTTCGCGATCCCTACGCGGCGCTGACCGAGATCGCCGCTGCTGCGCGCGCCGACGTGATGGAAGGCGAGAAGTTCAAGCGCGCCTCCGGACCCGCAGAGACGGCGGCGGCCGACGCTTCCCCGGACAGTTTTGCGATTTTCAGAGATCCCTTCGCGACGATTCCGCGTGAACCGGACGCCGCCGCCCGCTCTGACGCAACTGCGTCGTTTCAGGACCTTCCGGCGTCTCAAGCAGCTGCGGCGGCGCTCGCCATCCGCAAGGATCAGAGCGCGCCGGCGGTTGCGCATGACGCGCCAGCGTCGAGGCCGGAAACGGAGGCGAGGCTGCGGGGCGCCAGCGCGCTGGAGCCAGCCGATCCGGCGGCGGATGCGCCGAAGCCCGGCGAGGCCGACGCCGCGCGCCTGAAGGCGGCGGTTGCGGCGCTGGTCAAGGCGGACGCCCGGCCGGAGAGCGGTCCGAAAATAGAGGTTCAGAGCACCAGCGAAGGCGTCCTCATCAGCCTGACCGACAATGGGAACTTTTCGATGTTCGCCGTCGGCTCGGCCGAACCGCAACCAAAGACCGTCGAGATCATGGCGCGGGTCGGCGGCCTTCTGAAGACGCGCGCCGGGGCGATCGTCATTCGCGGCCACACGGATGGGCGCCCGTTCAAATCGGCGAGCTACGACAATTGGCGGCTCTCCGCCGCGCGGGCTCATATGGCGCATTACATGCTGATCCGTGGCGGTCTCGACGAGCAGCGCATCGAAAAAATCGAGGGCTACGCCGATCGCCGTTTGAAGACGCCTCAAGATCCGCTGGGCGCCGTCAACCGCCGGATCGAAATCCTCGTGCGAAAGGAAAAGCCGTGAGCGAAGTTGCGAAGCTGCTTCTCGGACCGATGCTGATCGCCGTTTGCTGCGGCGCAGCCGTGGCGCAACAAACCCAACGTCCCGCGGAGCCGGAGCGCGCCGCGCCGCCCTATGAAATCACGCGCGCGATGGAGGCGGTTCAGGATCAGGTCGTCAAGGGAGATGCGGAGGCCAGAGCCAGGCTGCCGAAACTCGTTTCCCAGATCGCCGACCGCCTGCTCACCGCCGATCCTGCGCTCTGGCGCGACTCGCGCAACGCCCGCGCCGCGATAATCTACACGCTGAGCGGCGGCCAGCCGCGGGTTGTCCGAAAGATCCTCGAAACGGCGTCGCCGCCAGAAGCCGAGGCTACAATGATGGCCGGCGTCCTCGCCTATGTCGAAGGACGCCAGGCCAAAGCGAAACAGATGCTCATGCCAATCGACGCGCTGACGGTCGCGCCGGCGCTGGGCGGCTATATCGCTTTCACCCAGTCGGCGCTTATCGCCGGCGAAGATCCCGGCCGGGCTGCGCGCCTGCTTGATGAAGCGCGCGTCCTCGCCCCGGGCACGCTGATCGAGGAGGCGGCGCTACGCCGCTCAATGCTTCTCGCCGATGAGATGCGGGATCTTGATCGGTTCATCGCTTCGTCGAGCCAGTACATTCGCCGGTACAGGCGCTCACTCTACGCCGATAATTTTCGCGACCGCTTCGCAAATTCGGCGGTGCATTTTGGCCTCGTCGTCGCTCCGGCTCAACGCGAGAAATTGGCGAGTCTCCTCAGCGAACTTGAGAGTCCGGACCAGCTCAGGCTTTATCTGCTGATGGCGCAGGCCGGCATTCTCAAAGGCAAGATTGAGCCAGCCGCCTTCGCCGCCGGGCAGGCGATGCGATTGTCGCGGGAGACAGGTCTCGAAGCGGACCGGGCGCGACTCTACGAGTCGACAACGAAGATTCTGGCGCGGGAGCAGGAAGCCGGACTGAGCGAGCTTGCGACAATCGACTCGTCGCGCCTCGCGCGGCGAGACGTCGAACTCAAGGACATCGTCGCCAAAATGGCGGTGCAGATTCAAAAGGGCGTCCCGGACAAAAAGGACGCTGGCGTAGCGCAGCAAGCTGGTGGTCAGGCCAAATCCTCCGGAAAAAACGACGAGAGCGCAGCGCCGTCCGTTCTGATGGAATCGGCGCAACTGGCTCTCGACCAGGCGGACGCGCTTCTGAAAAGGGCGGATCCATGAATCTGCTCGACGGCTTGCCGGGAGGCCGGTCGCGAATCGCCGATTCGGCGTCGGCGGCGTCCTTGCGTCCGGTCGCAACGGACGGCGCGGCGCCGAAGGGCGGAACGGGAGCGGCCTTCGACGATATTTTGTCTCGGGTTTCGAGGCGCGATGGCGTCACGGATGAATCGTCCGCGCAGACGGGCCGCTCCGATGCGGCGACGCCGGGATCGATTCACAGGGCTTTTTCGGTCAATATTTCGGACGCGGCCGCGCGGATCACGACCGGCGATCCCGCGTCGGCCGCTTCAGGCGACTTCGGATCGCGCACCGCCGCCACCAACTTCCCCGGAGACCAAACGCCAGACCCAGCGCCGTGGCTTGCCAAGGCGGCCGTCGCCAAGACCGGCATCGAAGGCGCCGGCGGCGCCGTCGAGACTGTTTCCGGCGGCGCGGGAGGGCCTGCCGGCGGCCGAGGCTCTGGCGGGCCTATGCCGGCAGCGCAGAGCTTGGCGCCGCCGCCGCGTCTCGCGTCTCAGGCGACGGATGTTGGCAGCGTTTCCGGCGGAACGAAGAGGAGCATGGAAGCAGATGCCGCGCCCGCAGCAGTAAATCCCATACAAACGAGCGCGTCAGGCGGTGGCGGCGAAACCGCTGACGATGTACGTGCCGCGGCGTTTTTCGTCGGTTCGACCGCTGGCGTGCGGTCGCCGGCTTTTTCCGGCCGGCCTGGGGCCGACGACGCGCCGGGCTTGGCTGCTGAATCGAAGAGCAGCGCGCCCGTGCGGGGCGTAGCTTGGGTGCGTCCGGCAGGCCGCACGCGTCCTGATGGCGCGACCGTGGGCTCAGAGCGCGACCCGGCTGCCTTGCAGGCGTCGACACAAGCAGCCTCTCCTGTCGGGGCCGCCGCCGCAGCGCCGCCCTTTTCGCTGATGCTGTTGGCGGGCGGGTCCTCCATCGCGGCGTCTGGCGACGGGGAGACCGCTGTGAGGTCGCTCACTTCCGACGGCGGCGGCGCTCCGACGCGGATGCCGGCGCCCTTGTTCGCCGCGCCGGGTGCGAAATCGGACCCGGGTTACAGTCCCCCCGCGCCGACCGGAGATGCAACGAGATTGTCGTCATTCGAATCGCCGCCCCTCAGCCTGCCGGGCGCGCCGATCGAGCAGAGTCCGGTCAAGGTCGCGGTTCTCGGTCGGCAAACGCACTTTCCGCCGCTCGTCCCTGCCGCGCCCGTCGATCAGATCGTCAATCGAATCGCGACTGCGACAACCCCGGGCGCTGCGGGACTGGCGGCGTACGCAGGAGGTGAAGAATCCTCCGGCATCGCATCCGCCGCTGGAGCCGGGGAAGTCCAGCCGCAGACATTGTCCGCCACGCGGGTGCTACGTTTGCAACTCGACCCAGAGGGCCTCGGCGCTGTGAGCATCAGGATGCGCCTCTCGGGCAATCGGCTTGACCTTCAGCTTGAGTCTGACCGCGCGGATACGATGCGCCGCATCGGCGAAGACAGCGGGCAGCTTGTCGAGAAGCTGCGCGCCGCTGGATACGTAACGGACCATCTCGTGGTCAGGGTCGCCGAGCCGCACATGGAGCCGATGCAGCAGGGCGGCCTTTCGGCCGGCGAAAATTCCGCATCTGAAAGCCGCACCGATGCCCAGGCCCTATCGCCAGGCATGTCGCAACAAGGAGACTCAAACGCCGATGCGGGACCAGGAGCGCAACGGGATCACGGGCCGACAAAAACGTCCGCGGGGGCCGCGGAGGTCAGCTCTCCCGGCCGCGATGACAGCGGCGCTGTCTATCTTTGAAGCCGTGCTGATTTCCGCGCCGCGACAGGCAGGCGCCGATCCGGATCCGACCAATCTTTGCGAACGTGAGATGTCCCGCGCGGCGGCGAAGTATGACGTTCCATTGGCCGTGCTCTATGCCGTTGGATTGACGGAGACGGGACGGCGCGGCTCGCTCAGTCCTTATGCGATGAACATCGAGGGTCCATCTTTTTTTCCCGACAGTCTCGCCGCAGCCATGCGCCGCTTCGAGGCTGCGCGGAAGCGCGGCGCACGGCTTATCGACATCGGCTGCATGCAAATCAATCACTATTTTCATGGCCGACAGTTCCGATCCGTTGAGGCGATGTTCGACCCGCGCGAGAACGTCGAATATGCCGCGCGATTCCTCAAGGCGCTGCGCGACCAGGAGGGCAGCTGGACTCTCGCGGCGGCGCGATACCATGCCGGCCCAAACAACGCCCCAGAGCAAAAAAAATATGTCTGTCAGGTCGTCGGCAATATGGTCGCCAGCGGCTTTGGCGCATGGACGGCGAACGCCCGCTCCTTCTGCCAATAAGCGTTCACGCGGATTCGCCGGATAGCGCCTTCCAGCAGAACGACCACGTCTGGCGCGAAAAATACAACTATAAGGCGAAAATTTACGTTGACCAATTATCAATAGTTGTTAAAATTCAGTTAATGAGAGGATATGATTCTGGGGGATTCCGATGCTTGTAATCATTGATGAACGGGAGATCGTGACTTCCGGATACACTTGCCGGTTTGGCAGCGAAGGCGTCTCCTCCGCAGGCTTCCGCCCCGAAGATTTCCGCGAATGGGTGACGACGGTTGCAGAAACCGACCTTGGCGCCGTGGAGGCGTTTCTTATTGGAGATTGCAGGGATCGCCAAACCTATCCAAAAATCATCCGGGAAAGATCCGGCGCGCCGGTGATCGCGATGAACGAAACGCCTTCTCTCGAACAGACGCTGGATCTCTTCGCAGCGGGGGTCGACGACGTGGTGCGCAAACCCGTGCATGTTCGCGAAATTCTCGCCCGCGTCGGCGCCATCAAGCGACGGCGCGACCAACCGGGCGATTCAGTCGCAATCGGCGATCTGCGCGTTTTCTTCGACGGGCGCGACCCCGAACTGAACGGACGCGTTCTCGTCTTGCCGCGGCGCGAACGTCGTATCCTCGAATATCTCGTGAACAATCGTGGCAGGCGCGTCAGCAAGGCGCAGATATTCAATTCGATCTACGGAATCTTCGATGAGAACGTCGAAGAGAATGTTGTTGAGAGCCACATCAGCAAGCTGCGCAAGAAATTGCGCGGACAGCTGGGCTATGATCCGATCAATTCGGTTCGCTACCTGGGATATCGACTGGATGGATCGATGTGAGCACGGGGGACGGGCCTTTTGCGCCTGTCCGGACGATCTCCCGTTTCATTGTTTTTTGCCCCGGTCATTTTTGAAGTCTCCTGCATTTTCCATGCAACGGCAGGCTGCGCCCAAACCGGGGCTCGCTGGATACCGCGCGTGCATGCCCAGGGAGCGTTGGCCCATCCCGGCGAAAGCCTGCCCCGGGGGCGCAACAAAAGGCCCTGAGGGAAATTATCCCCCCGTTCCGGAGCGCGCCATCGCAATCTGAAGCAGAAATGAAGCGGGTCGGAAGCGACTCTGCAACAGAAGGCCGCATTTCGTCGCGGCCAGCCGCGCCAAAGCATCGATGCGCGAACAAGCGTGGCCGCCGATACCGGTTCCGCCGCGCCACCCGGCGCACGCAAGGTAAGGCTTACGCAAGCCCAAAACGTTAAAGCTCTCCTACCCAATGCGGAGAATCACCAATGAGCCTTTTTAGCGCCTTGACTGCGAGCGTATCTGGAATGGCGGCGCAAGCCAACAAGCTCTCCACCGTATCGGACAATATCGCAAATTCAAATACGACAGGCTACAAAGACGCCTCGACCGAGTTCCAGGATCTGTTCAACCAGACCGGCACGACGAGCTATAATGCAGCCGGCGTCAGCACGGTGATCCGCTACAACATCGCGGCGCAGGGCAGTCCAAAAGGCACATCCTCTCCCACCGATCTGGCGATCAAAGGCAACGGGTTCTTTCTCGTCAAAGACTCGAGCGGAGCGACCTATCTGACTCGCGCCGGCAATTTCGTCCAGGACTCGGCGGGCAATCTCGTGAATGCGGCTGGATTCACTCTGCTTGGCTATAGCGTCGCCTCCGGCAAGACGGCCGCCGATGGCGTCAGCGCGCTCCTCCCGGTGAATGTCCTTGGCGACGGCCTGCAGGCTGCTCCGTCGACAACAGGAGTCTATAGGGCAAATCTCAATTCGAACGCGCCCGTCGCCACGGCGCCTCTGCCGAGCGCCAATGTTGCAACTTCGGCTTACACGTCAAAATCAAGTCTCACGACATATGACAATTTAGGCAACGCCGTTACGCTCGATATATATTCCACGAAAACGGGAACGAATACTTGGGAGCAGTCGATCTTCAATGCCGACGGCGCGGCGTCCGGCGGAGGCTTCCCATATTCGGCCGGATCTCTTCTTAGCACGCAGACGCTGAACTTCAGCGCGGCTGACGGCAGCCTGACCAGCCCGACGACGGCGACGGTGGCGATCCCTGGCGGCAAAACGCTCACACTTAGTCTTTCGGGCACGACGCAGCTGGCCTCGCCTTTTGCCGTCGGGTCCGCGACGACGGACGGCAATGCGCCGAGCGCCTTCAAGACCGTATCGGTCGACGCCGACGGGACCGTTTCGGAGGTCTTTGTCAGCGGCGCAACCAAAACGATCGCCACCATTCCTTTGGCGACCGTCGCCAGCGTCGACAATCTCACCCCGACTGCGGGCGACGCCTATCAGGCGAACATCCAGTCAGGGGCCATCCTTGTCGGCGATGCAGGCCTCGGCGGATTCGGGGCAATCGATTCATCGGCTCTCGAGGCTTCGACCGTCGATCTCGCGTCGCAGCTGACCGACATGATTGTTGCGCAGCGCAGTTATGAATCGAACTCGAAAGTCTTCCAGACCGGTTCCGATCTCTTGTCAACTCTCAATAACATGTTGAAATAAGCGTAGCTCGCTAATGAACGAAGGGGATCTTGGTCATGAACCTCACCACCGCCGCGAACATAGCGCAGTCCGGACTCGCGACGGTGAGCGCGGAAACGGGGGTACTTTCCCGCAACATCTCGGCGAGCAGCGATACGTCGCTCTATTCACGCAAGATTGCGAATGTCGTCACCACGTCTTCGGGCGCCCAGGTTGTCTCGGTCACGCGTGCGTATAATCAGGCGGTCTTTGAGAACCTTCTGTCCGCCACCGCAGCCAATGCCGCGCAGGCCGCGATCTCGTCGGGCCTCGACACGCTCAACCAGACCATTGGCGATGTCGCCAGCTCAAGCTCGACCGCTAGTTCGACGGCGACTTCACCCGCCGCGCTTCTCGCCGCGCTAACCAACGCCCTTCAAACTTATTCCGCATCGCCAAGCGATTCGAGCGCCGCCGCAGGCGTCGTTTCTGCGGCGGCGGCGTTGGCGCGCGGATTGAACAGCGCCGCCACAACAGTTCAGCAGGTGCGTGAAACCGCTGATGCGGCTATGGCGTCGTCGGTTGCGACAATCAATTCATTGCTTGGCCAGTTTCAATCTCTAAATACGCAGGTCGTCGCGGGTTTGGCCACGGGCGCCGACGTGACGGACGCCCAGGACCAGCGCGATGAAACCCTGAAGCAGTTGTCCCAGCAGATCGGACTATCGACAACAACCGATTCAAACGGGGGTATGTCGATCTATGCGGACAGCGGCGTTACATTGTTCCAGGGCGGCAACGCCCGGACCGTTAGCTTTGCAGCAACCAACATTTTCACGGCGGCGACCGCCGGCAATGCCGTTTACGTCGATGGCGTCGCTGTCACTGGCGCATCTGCGCCGATGCCGATCGCATCAGGCGGTCTTGCCGGGAACGCGACGCTGCGCGATTCGGCAACGACGACTTATCAGGCCCAGCTAGATAACATCGCCGGCGCGCTCATCAACACATTCGCAGAAAGCGATCAGGTCGGCGCAGGATCAAAGCTTCCAGGTCTCTTTACGACCCCCGGCGCCGCTACGCTGCCGGCGACCAACGCCGGCCTTGCAAGCAGCATCAGCGTGAATGCGAGCGTCGATCCAAGCCAGGGCAGCAACGCGAATCTGCTGCGAGACGGCGGCATCTCAGGAAATGCCGATTACGTCTACAACCCAAGCGGCGCTGCAGGCTACACAGGCAGAATCTCCCAATTGATCGGAGATCTTTCAGCAACGCAGAGCTTCAGTTCCGCTGGCGGGATAACGACCAACGCCAGTCTTGGCGATTACGCGTCCGCATCGGTAAGTTGGCTCGAGGGGGAACGCTCCAGCGCCTCCTCCCAGAGTAGCTATCAGGGCGCTCGGCTTAGCACCGCCTCCACGGCGCTGTCTAATGCGACTGGCGTGAATATCGACGATCAAATGTCGCAAATGCTTGATCTGGAGCGCTCATATTCGGCTTCCGCGCAATTGCTGACGTCGATTAACACCATGTTCAAATCCCTTGTGACAGCCTTAGGATAGGACGAGTCGTCATGAGTGCATATATTTCAACGCAATCGATATCGACTTCGCTCCGTCAGTCTGTATTGCAACTGCAAACGGACCTGAGCAATGTGCAGACGGAGGTCTCCACGGGCAATTACGCTGATATTGGCCTCACGCTCGGAAATCAAACGGGCCAAAGCGTGTCGTTGCAGGCCGACAACGCTTTTCTCCAAACGATCTCTGTGACGAATTCGAAGGCGTCCGCGCGGCTCGCGACGACGCAGAACAGTCTCGCTGATCTGCAGTCCTCAGCTCAGAGCATGCTTGAAACGCTGGTTGGGTCGAATGGCGCGACAACGGACGCCGCGACGGTCCAATCGACCGCCGCTGCTGATCTCAGTTCGCTGATCTCGACTTTGAACGCGACGCTGAATGGAGATCATCTATTCGCCGGGATCAACACGAGCTCGGCGCCGATCACTGACTACAACAGCCCCGCGGCGCCCAACAAGGCGTCGGTCGATGCCGCGTTCTCCTCCGCGTTCGGCATGCCGCAGATGAGTGCTGGCGTATCTGGCATCAGTGGGGGCGCTATGCAAAGCTTTCTTGATACACAATTCGCACCACTGTTCCAGGGTGCGAATTGGACCAGCACATGGTCGTCCGCGAACGATCAGACCTTGTCCGGACAAATCGCGCCGAATCAAACTGAGAGCACTTCGGTCAGCGCGAATCAGCCCGCTTTCCAGCAACTCGCGCAAGCCTATACGATGCTTTCCGATTTGGGGTCGCAAAATCTAAGCCAGGCCGCCTACCAAGCAGTCGTAGCCACCGCGCGAACAACTTTGACCTCGGCAATTGCTGGCCTTACCAATTTACAGGCCAGCGTCGGTCAAATTCAGTCGTCGGTCTCGACTGCGAATAATCAGATGTCACTACAAATGAATCTTTTGTCGACGCAAATCAGCAACCTCGAAAGCGTAAACACGTATGAAGCCTCGACGCGCGTGAGCGAACTTCAGACCCAAATTGAGCTCTCTTATTCTTTGACCTCCCAGCTTCAGCAACTCAGCCTCGTGAAGTTTCTCTAGATCTTCGTCGCCGTATGGCGGATCGCGATTAATGGCGAATGATCGTTACGCAGAAACAATGGTGGGGCCGAGCGCAAGCGGCATTATCACGCAACGCGATGGATCACTATGTATCAACTTAGCTATGCCGAGGCCGTCGAAGAATCGTCACTGGAATGTCGGGATCGGGAGCGCCGCGCTCTTGATCGCAGCATTTCCCTCCTTGAAGTGGCGGAAGCCTCCGGACGCGGATCACCGGCCGCGACGGAGGCGCTGAACTTCCTCCGGCGATTGTGGAAGGCGCTCGTAGAGGATCTGGCTGATGCGGAAAACGATCTGCCGGATGTACTGCGCGGCGACCTGATCTCCATTGGCATTTGGATACTGCGCGAGACCGATGCGGTTGAGGACGGAAGGTCCGACGGCTTTCGCAATCTGATAGAGATTACTGCCATGATCCGCGACGGACTTAAGTGAGGCGCCGCCATGCATATTTCGCTGCGTGCCGGAGAAAAGATCTACATCAACGGGGCAGTCCTTTGCGCCGACCGCAAAGTATCTTTGGAACTCCTGAACGACGCGTCGTTCCTGCTCGAAGCGCATGTCATGAAGGTCGAGAATGCGACGACTCCGCTGCGACAACTCTATTTCATCGTGCAGATCATGTTAATGAACCCCACCGATTCAAAGACTGCGCGCGACATGTTTGGAAGTTCCGTCGGCACGCTCATGGAAATAACGGACAACGCGAGACTCCTGGCGGGCTTGCGTGGCGTTAAGGCTTGTGTCGATGGCGGCCGGGTCTTTGAGGCGTTAAAGGCGATTCGCACGTTGTTCGGGGTCGAAGCGGAGATCCTGGAGGGCGCCGGGGTGGCGTCTCCAACGCAGGCGGCCTGAAACATTGCTTGAAAGGGCTCATGATGGCGATCAATGGTGTAAACACAGCGACAAACGCGGCTTCGGCCGCAAGCGCGACCTCGACGACCGCGGCGTCCGCGACCGTCGATTATAACCAGTTTCTACAACTCCTCGTAGCGGAACTAAAGAATCAGGATCCGACAAATCCGACGGATCCGACGCAATATATGAGCCAACTCGCGTCTTTCTCGTCGGTCGAGCAGCAGGTGCAGACGAACTCTACGCTCGACGCATTGCTGGCGGCTCAGGCGGGCGGCCTTGTTGGGCGGACGGTTACGTCGGCGGACGGCAAGACGAGCGGTGTCGTCGCCTCGATTCAGACCAGCGCGGGTGGCGGCGCCGTCGCGACCTTGCAGAGCGCGGCTACGGTGACGCTCGGTCCCGGCGTGACGATCGGGCTGTGATGAACGAGGCTGACGCGCTCGAACTGATACGCGCGGCGATCTGGACCATCATTGCTGGATCAGGGCCGGCGGTCGCCGCAGCGATGATCGTTGGGCTCATTATCGCACTGTTGCAGGCGTTGACGCAGGTCCAGGAAATGACGCTGACCTTCGTGCCCAAGATTGTCGTCATTTTCCTTGCTTTGACGATCGGCGCCCCGTTCATTGGCGGCCAAATTTATGCTTTCACTGAGCTTGTCTACGGGCGCATCGAAAAAGGCTTCTGATCCTGACAGAAGGGGCCATTGTATTCTCGCTACAGCTGACGCCGCGTCATTGTGGCGCTGCGACATTCGAGCGGTGGAGGGGAGACGAGTGCGCGGACTGCGTGGCGCGGGGCTTCGATGCAATCAAGATACGCCGACGCAAGTTTCGACGCCCACAATGCGGCGAGTTGCATCAGCTGAGGCGTCTGGATGACTAACGTCGTATTGCCGGCTCGAGCCGGTCCCGATCGCAAGAGCGCGCGCGACATTGGGTTCGCCGCCGGCATCATCGCGATTCTGTCGATTTTCTTTCTGCCTGTTCCTGCCTTTTTTATCGACATCGGGCTTGCGTTTTCGATAGCCTTGTCCGTTCTGATTCTGATGGTGGCGCTGTGGATTGAAAGGCCGCTTGATTTCTCGGCCTTTCCGACCGTGCTCCTTGTTGCGACCTTGCTGCGTCTCGCGCTCAACATCGCGACGACGCGGCTCATTCTTTCGAACGGCGCCGAGGGGTTGACGGCTGCCGGCTATATCATTGGCGGATTTTCCAAGCTCGTCATGAGCGGTGACTTCGTCATCGGTCTGATCGTCTTCGCTATTCTTATGACGGTGAATTTCGTCGTCATTACGAAGGGCGCAACCCGGATTGCTGAGGTTGGCGCGCGGTTCACGCTGGACGCCATTCCCGGCAAGCAAATGGCGATTGACGCCGACCTTTCGGCCGGATTGATCGATGACAAGGAGGCTCAGCGCCGTCGCCGTGAACTTGAGGAGGAAAGCTCGTTCTTCGGCTCAATGGACGGCGCCTCGAAATTTGTTCGCGGCGACGCAATCGCAGGGTTGATCATTCTCGCGGTGAATATTTTCGGCGGCATCGTCATTGGCGCGACCAGGCACAACATGCCGCTCGGGCAGGCGGCCGACGTCTACGCTAAGCTGTCGGTTGGCGATGGGCTGGTTTCGCAAATTCCAGCGCTAATCATTTCCCTTTCAGCGGCGCTGCTCGTCTCGAAGGGCGGCACGCGGGGCGCGACGGAAACGGCGGTCCTGAACCAGCTCGTCAAATATCCTCGCGCGCTCTTCGTCGCAGCGCTTTTGATGTTCGGCATGGCGATTGCGCCGGGGTTGCCCTTCTTCCCTTTCGCTGCTCTCGGCGCGGTGCTTGCGTTCGTCGGTTACGAGGCGCCAAAGCGCGTCGCGCGGGAGAGCGAGGCGGAGAACGCGCGGCGCGTCGCGGCAGAGCAAGCCGCGCAGCGAGAGACGAAAGAATCTGTCAGGGAGCAGATGCGGTCGGCGGAGGTTGAGCTCTGTCTTGGCAAGCAGCTCGCGGCCCGCCTGCTTGTTTCGCACAATGAACTCGCTGCGCGCGTCGCCAAGATGCGGCGCAAATTCGCGAGGCAATATGGCTTCGTCGTTCCCGACATTAAATTGTCGGACAGCCTGTCGGTTCCCCCCAAAGGCTATCAAATAAGGATTCATGGAACTGTCGTCGCCGCGCATGAACTGCGCATCGGCGACCTTCTCGTGATCACTGGCGATGGGCGCCGGCCGGAGCTGCCGGCCGACGACGTCCGCGAACCAGCGTTCGGCATGAAAGCGGTCTGGGTCTCGCAGGCTTTCGCCAACGAGCTCAAACGGGAAGGGTTTTCGCCGGTCGACAATATTTCGGTGCTGTTGACGCATCTCAGCGAAGTCATTCGCAACAATTTATCGCAGCTTCTGTCTTACAAGGACATGCGGGCGCTGTTCGATCGGCTCGGACCTGAATACAAGCGGCTGATCGACGATATGTGTCCGTCCCAGATTTCCCACTCCGGGCTGCAGGCGGTGCTGAAGCTGCTGCTCGCCGAGCGGGTCTCGGTCCGCAATCTGCATCTGATCCTCGAGGCCGTCGCTGAAATTGCGCCGCATGCGCGCCGCGCCGAACAGGTCGCGGAACACGTGCGCATGCGGATGGCGCAGCAGATTTGCGGCGACCTGTTGGATGGCGGCGCCCTGAAAGTTCTCCGACTTGGCAGCCGATGGGATCTCGCCTTCCAACAAAGCCTGAAGCGCGACGCCAAGGGCGAGATCGTCGAGTTCGATCTTGATCCCGACATGGTGGAGAATTTTGGCCGCGAGGCGTCGAGCGCGGTTCGCGAACGCATGGATCAGGGCCATCACTTCGTCCTGGTCGCGACGCCGGAGACGCGGCCTTATGTCCGGATGGTGATCGATCGCCTGTTCCCGACCTTGCCGGTGTTGTCGCATCTTGAGATTGCGCGCGGCGTCGAGATCAAATCGCTTGGCTCGATCTCGTGAACGCAATCGGCGCGAATGCGATTCTCTCCGTCTGCGTGTTGTTTTGCCGCATTGGCGCATGCCTGATGCTGATGCCGGGAATATCCGGGCCACGCATCCCGGTCAAGGTCAGGCTGTTCGTTGCTTTCGCCATTACGCTTGGCCTTGCGCCGCTTCTCTCCGCCGAGATTGGTCCGGAGCTGACCGGCGGGCCGCCCTTAGCGCTGTTGCGGACGATCGTCTCCGAGAGTCTGATCGGCGGTTTGATCGGGTTTCTGGGCCGAATTTTTTTTGGCGCGCTCGAAACGCTGGCGAATGCGATCGCCACGGCGATCGGCCTTTCCAGTCCGCTCGCGCCTTTGAGCGGGGACGAACAATCGCCCGCCGTCGCGTCGCTGATCTCGCTTGGAGCAACCATGGCTTTCTTTCTGACAGACCTGCATATTGAGGTTCTGCGTGGTCTCGTCGCGTCTTACGTCGCCTGGCCTGTTTCGGGAATGTTCAATGCGCAGTTCGGTCTCATTCAGGTCGCCGATTGTCTGGCGCGCGCGTTCAGTCTCGCACTTCGCATTAGCAGCCCTTTCATCGTCTATGCGCTGATCGTCAACTTTGCAATCGGCCTCGCCGCCAAATTCACGCCACAGATTCCGATCTATTTCATCACCGTTCCAGCCGTTGCGGCGGGCGGATTGTTTCTGCTCTATTTCACCAGCAGACGTCTGCTGGAGCTGTTCACCGCGGGATTTGCGACATGGCTCGCATCGGGTTGAGCGCTCTCTCAGAGCGACCTGCGCGGCGGCTGTGGCGGCTCGTCCTTTCGGGTTTGCGCCTCCACGCCCTCAGTAGCGGACAGCGTCGCGGCGGCCGGTCGTGCGGCGGGGCGGGCGCCGTCCAGTGAACAAGAGGCTCGCCAAGGCCCGGCGCATTCTTGCCGCGCAGGCAGAGCTTGATCGCCTCGCCGCTTGGAGGCTCGTCGAGCTCGAGCATCAGGCGGCCGGTCTCGACGAGCGCCGCGTCGCGCTGGTCCGCTTCATCGATGCCGAGCCGAGCTTCGGTGGCCCGTTCGCCGGGGCGATGATGCGCAGGCTCGAAACGCTCGAGGCGTCGCGCGCCTCGCTTAAGCTTGAAGAGGCGGCGCAAGCCGAGGCGCGTCGCTCGGAGCGCGCACGCATGCGCTGCGTCGGCGCTATTGTGAAAACGCTGGAGGAGGACCAGCAGCGACGGCAGGAAGGGCTTCAGCTCGTCGAGGCGATTGAGGCTGCGCTCAACCGGCGCGCACAAGGCTCCGGCAAGCTCGACGGATCATCCTGAGCCGAATTTCACGGCAGGGAGATTCGCATGTCGATTAATCCGGCTTCGGACATCGTGCTTGACGTTGCTAGGGCCGCCGCCCCCGGCCAATCCATGGCCGCGACGGAGCGGCTATGGCGGCTTGGCTCGGTGGCCCCGGCGGCTAGCGGCTTTGCGGGCATGATGGCGTCAACGGGGGCGGACGGCGACGTGCGACGCCAGATCGCCGTCACGAGCGGCGCGCCGGCTCCGACAGGGGCCGGCCCCTCGAACGACCGGGCGAAGGCGCTCAAGGGCGTCGAGGAACTTGTTTTGCAGCGCCTTGTCGAGGCAATGCTGCCGAAACAGGATAGTGGCGTCTTCGGCAGTGGCACGGCCGGCGATGTCTGGCGGTCAATGCTGGCCGAGCAACTGGCGAAGCAGATCGGCAAGACGGTTGATCTTGGCCTAAAGAAAAACGCGGCGCCGGCGGCTGTCGCGATGAGGGACGAAGGGCAACCGATTGCGACGGTCGGCATCTCTGCGCAGCGGCGGTCCTAGATCATGGCGCAAGCGTCCACTGCAGATTTCACCGGCGAATTCGCGCATCCGTCAAGCGAGAACCAGCGAGCCACGCCTTCGCGTCCGCGCGTGGATGGCGGAGCCGCCGAGGGCGACGCCATCAGTGATGGAGTGCGCTCGCAAGCGATGCTGGAGGCTTTCGTCAATGCTGTCGAGAGGCTTGAGGCGGTTCTCGACCAGGAGACGCAGATGCTCGATCGAAACCGGCCGATCGCGTTGCATGATTTCAATCATAGAAAAAGCCACGGGCTGCTCGAGCTCAGCCGAGCTATGATCGCCTGCCGGGCCCTAGATCGGGTCGCATTTGATGTTGAGACCAGCGAGCCCCTGGCGCGCCTGCGCGTCAAGCTCGAAAGCAATTTAGCCAGTCTGCAAATGCATTTGACGGCGGTCGGCGAGATCGCGGCGGTCATATCGCGCGCCATTCAGGACCATGAATCGGATGGAACCTACACTGCGAGTCGAATTGCGCGAGGCAATCAGGGATGATCCGCCTGTTGGCAAGTTGCGCCTGGATCTGCGCCGTGACGCTGGCGTCGGTTTATGTTGGCGCGACCTTCAAGGCCGGGACGGATCAGGCCATGCCGAAGCAGCAACAGATCGAGGGGCTGGAGCACAAGAAGACACAGCCGATCAGCGTGCCGATGATCGCCGGCGGCGGCGTCGCTGGCTATGTCGTCGCGCAATTCATTTATCTAATCGACCCGCAGGCGCTGAAGCAATTGTCGGTGCCTCCCGACGTCTTCATCACGGATGAGGCTTTCCGCATGCTCTATGTCGAAAAGGTCGACTTCAATCATCTCGAAAAATACGACGTGCCCGCTCTGACGAGATCGCTCGTCAAAAAAGTCAATCAGCGTCTTGGCGGCGACATCGTCAAGGACGTCCTCGTCGAGCAGTTCAACTATGTGCCGAAGGACGAGATCTCGAAATGAGCGCGGCCATCGAGTGCGCGGCGCGGCGGCGGAGGTTTTGAGCGTTCGGACGCCAGGCGCGCCGGCGCGCGGTCTTCAGGAAAGGGGTAGTCTCATGATTTTCGACAGGCTCACATGGATAGGCTTCATGATTGTCGCGGGGGGCTGGGTTCTGGTGCTCGCGGCGCCGCAACTGAATGACGCTGCGGCTCATCTTTCCGCCCGTCCCCTTGAGGCCGCGCCCCCCATCAATGTGGCCGCGATCGCCCAATGCGCGATTCTCAGCGGCTTTGGCGTCGGGATCATCGGAGCCTTGCAGACAGGCTTTGGCGCCCTCGATCGCTTTTTCGCCGCAGTTCTGGCGCGGTCCGGGCAGGCGCGGGCGCAAACTTCGGCGCCGTCCCCAGCCTATCCGGTGGCGCGGTCTGCAACCTCCGCCGCGCCCCACCGGGCGGCTCAATCCGCGGCCCCGGCGGCCAAGGCCATAGCCGGACAGCAGCCGGCGCCGCCAAGAAAAATCCTTGAACGGGGTTGGGTCAAGGATCGGGCCTATGTTCTTTTCGTCGATGGCAGCGTCGAGGTCGAGACGATGCTGGGGCGACGCATCTTCCCCTCGCTTCGGGAAGCGCAGGAATTCATCGCGTGAGACGCCTCGACTGCAAGGCGCAGCGCTAGGCCACGAGTGCGACGACTATCGAAAGAGGTTCGGTCATGCAGAATTTGCGTAGGCGGCGGTTGCGGGCTGGCGGCCTGACGCAAGGCGGGGGCGCCACGTCTTTGTGGTCCAAGGGCGCGGCTGCAACAGGCGCGCGCGTCCTCTTCGGCTCCGCCTTGGGCAAGGGCGTCCCCGCGAAGGCCGCTTCCGCGGCGCAAGCGAAGGTCGCGTCAGCTCACATCCTCGCTCTGACGGTTGATCATGGTCTTGTCGCAGCGGGCGTCGCCGCGGCGATCGGATCCGTGAGTTTCGCGGGTTTCATGGTGGCGCGGGACAATAGCCACCCGCTCTTCGGCGGCATCGAGCATCTGATGATTTTTGCGCAGCCGATCGGCGCGACGGGAGGCCCGCGGCGGTCGGAGCCGGAGACGGCGATGGCGCGATCGATCGATTATGATGCGACGGCTTCGATCAAGCGGGCGGCGCCGCGCGCAGGCGATGACGGCGCCATATCTGCCCGGAACGGCGTCCCGTCCGAGGTCGCCGACAAACCAGATGCGGCCCCCGCTCGCGCCAAGGGATATGTTCTGCGCTTCACGCGGAAAGGGGCCATGGTGGTGGACGGACCGAAAGGATTCTACGCCGCGGCGCCCGGCGTCGTGCTGCCGGATCGAGGCCGCATCCTTTCGATCCAGAACCGCAACGGCCGCTGGGTTGTGTTGACGGAAAATGGCGTGATCACGGAAGGGGAGTTATGAACGGGCGAAAGGCTGATCCCCTGTCGCAGACGCGGCGGCGAGCCGTTTGATCTGGCGCGCCGTGTCGTTCACATCAAGTCCCTCGCCGAATAGGAAGCGACCTTCCTGATCGGCGCCGGCGTTGGGCGCATCGCAACTTGCCCCGGATGCGGCGCCCTCATGGCTTGCGTTTTTTCCCGATGAGCCAAATTCCGACCGGCGTCAGGAGTCCGGCTGCGCCCGCGCACAAAATCTCCCAATGTTCAACGACGAAATTTATGATGGCGACGACGAAAGCCGCCCAGCCCTGCCAGGACGGGACCACCTCCACAGGGTAGGATTCGTTCATCATAGTGACGCCGTCGTCGTCGGGGCTGGTTTTTCCGAGTACGGTCAATCTGATATATCTCTTCTCCTTGGTTGGAACGGACCTCTCGGGATTACTTTTGGCTTCAACGACCCACTCCCAGCGATCGGGGCGCTTTGGCCTGCTTTGTTGGGTCTGCGCATCGTCGGGATCGACGGAGATGTCGAGGCCGCTGAGCTTTATCGCCAGCCAAGGAAAACCCTTGGCAAGCCGTTCCTCCCTCAGGTCCTTCGCGTCGACGCCCTCATCCATCAGTTTCTTTTTGAGCGCTTCATACTGATCCTTGCTCACGTCCTTCGACGTTATCGCCGAGACCTTCATTTGTTGGCCGATGACGAGAATGGGCGGCGGACTGAAAAGGACGGCGTTCTTGGGAGGGCCCGAAGGCGCCACCGCTATGATGGGAGTCGCGAGCCACGCCGCGCCCGCGCCTCCCAAGAGCTGTAGAAAGTTTGGAGCGATGTTCACGCCGTGGCGGCGCTGATAGAAGAGGATCGCGGCGGCGGGGGCGGTCAGCACGACGGCCAGCCAGAACGACGGGTTGGCGTAAAACTCAACGTAGGCGTTACGGTCGACGGAGATCAACAATACGAGGGTGATGAGGATCCAGCACCATGCTGTCCATTTCATACCCTCGTTTTCGACAAAAGAGGACATTGGAAAGGGCCTGCTCAATATGCGGGAGACGGATTGCATCAGCTCGTCTACGCTGGTTTGCGGAGGGCGGGCTCACGCGTCAATGGCGTAATAGCGGCGGCGCAGACAGGTCAACTGGGTGCGGCTGAGTCTGCGCGCGCCGTTGCGTCTGATGAAACAAAGGCCGAGTTCAGAACCCTTCCGCCAGACGACGCGGGCGTCGCTGAGCCGCTCTGGATCATCTTCATAAAGCCGGATCACGGGTTCTGCCGGAATATCCGCAAAGAGCCGCACCCTGACGCCCTTTTCCGATCTGTCGTAGATCTGGCATTCGATCACGAACCCGTTGCCAAGATTGAGAATCTTGCCCGACCGCAGGCGGGTGCGCCGCCGCCGCGCGCCGCGCCGGTCGGCGTTTTTCGCGACGAGGCGAACGCTATAAGCGAAATCCGCCCCGGCGGGCGCGCCGCCGAGATCAGCCACTCTCGCGGCCTCGAAAACAGGACCGCCAATATCGTCTTTCGGTCGGTGGATCATGACCAGGCTCCGCGGCGCCCGCCGATCCGGGCGCATCCTTGTCTTTCGCGCTGATCCTATTCCATTTGGGTGAAGCCTGGGCCGTCTTCGACGATCATGGTGAACGCGGCGCGGCGCATGGTTTCGCACCTTGCGGCATGGGGGGCATCGTCGCGGCGCCGCCCGAGAGGGGAACAGTCGCGCTTGCGCCTGCGATGTACACTGGAATATAAGTGGCTCGCCGCGCGGCCAACTGGCTCACGCACCCGGATTCACAGGAGTTTTTCATGATCCCGTTTTCGCGCCGCGTATTTGCGAGGTTTGCCCTGGCTCTGGGTTTGGCTTGCGCCGGCCTTCAGTCGGCGGCCTTGGCGCAGGCCCCGGCCCCGACCGCAGGCCCGACCGTTTTCGCCGCGGCCAGCATGAAGACCGCTCTCGACGCCATCGCCGCCGCCTGGACGGCGCAGACGGGCAAATCGCCGTCGATCGTCTATGGCTCCTCCGCTGTCCTCGCCAAACAGATCGAGCAAGACGCGCCCGCCGATATTTTCATCTCGGCGGATCTGAACTGGATGGACTACCTTGAGAAGGCGAAACTGCTGCGGCCGGGAACGCGCCGCAATGTGCTCGGCAATGAGCTCGTGCTCATCGAGCCGGCCGACGCCAGCGTCGCTCTCAAGATCGAACCGGGCTTCGACCTCGCCGGCGCGACGGGCGACGGCAAGGTTGCCGTCTGCACCATCGCCTCATGCCCCGGCGGCATCTACGCCAAACAGGCGCTGACAGGGCTCGGCGTCTGGGACAAGGTCGAGCCCAAACTGGCGCAGGCCGACAATATCCGCAGCGCCTTGAACCTCGTTGCGCGCGGCGAAGCGCATTTCGGCATTGTCTACGCGACGGACGCCAAGGCCGAACCCAAGGTCAAGGTCGTCGGAACCTTCCCCGAATCCTCGCATAGCCCGATCGTTTATCCAGTCGCCATTCTCGCATCTTCGAAGAATCCCGAGGCTGCGTCATTCGTCGCCTTTTTGGCCTCGCAGACGGCGACCAAGATTCTGCTCGATCAAGGCTTCTCCATCCTGTCGAAATAGATGTGCTGGAGCTGGAGCGGGCGGCTTTGACAAGGGCGCCGCGCCAGCTTGAAAGGGCGCCGCAATGTTTCATTTGACGCCGGATGAGTGGACCGCGATCGCGCTCTCTTTGCGGATCGCGGTCGTCGCCACCGTGGCGAGCCTTCCGCTTGGCATTTTCACCGCCTATGCGTTGGCCCGCTGGAACTTTCCGGGCAAGACGCTGGTCAATGGTTTTGTCCATCTGCCCTTGGTGCTGCCGCCGGTGGTGACCGGATTCATCCTGTTGATCCTGCTCGGCCGGAGGGGCGTTTTCGGCCCGTTCCTGCAGAGCATCGGCATCGTGCTGTCCTTTCGTTGGACGGGCGCCGCGGTCGCCTGCGCGGTGATGGGGTTTCCATTGATGGTGCGGGCGATGCGACTGTCCTTCGAGGGGATCGACCGGCGGCTCGAACGGGCCTCGGGCAGTCTTGGCGCAAGCGGTCTTTGGACCTTCCTGCTGGTCAGCTTGCCGCTCGCCGTGCCGGGGATCATCGTCGGCGCCATTCTCGCCTTCGCCAAGGCGCTCGGGGAATTTGGCGCGACGATCACCTTCGTCTCCAATATTCCGGGCGAGACGCAGACCATTTCGGCCGCGATTTACACGCTGACCCAGGTTCCCGGCGGCGATGTCGGCGCCATGCGTTTGACGATCATCGCCATCGTCATCGCCCTCGCAGCCCTGATCGCGTCCGAAGTCATACAGCGCTGGGCTGAAAAGCGCGTTGCGAGCTTCGAATGATCGAGGTTGACGTCGGCCTCGATCTTGGAACCTTCAAGCTTTCCGTCGCCTTCTCCGACGGGCAGGGCATCACGGCCCTGTTCGGGCAGTCGGGCTCGGGCAAGAGCCTGACGCTGGGTCTCATCGCCGGGCTTCTGCGGCCGGATCGCGGCTTTATCCGGCTCGACGGCGAACCGCTCGTCGATGTTGCGGACCGCATTTTTGTGCCGCCGCATAAGCGCCGCATCGGCCTCGTCTTTCAGGATTCAAACCTGTTTCCGCATATGAGCGTGAAGCAGAATCTCCTATACGGTCGTTGGTTCGCGCCGAAATTCTCGCGCGAGATCGAGTTCGACGCGGTCATCGACACGCTTGGGATCGGCGCTTTGCTGGAGCGCCGTCCGGCGCGGCTTTCGGGCGGCGAGCGCCAGCGCGTCGCCATCGGCCGCGCGCTCCTGTCCTGCCCGAAGCTCTTGCTGTTCGATGAGCCGCTGGCCGCGCTCGACATGGCGCGCAAGCTTGAGATCATGCCTCTCATCGAGCGAATTCGCGACGAGTTCCGGATCCCGATCGTCTATGTCTCCCATGCCGTCGAGGAGGTCATGCGGCTCGCCGCCTCCGTCGTCGTTGTCGAAAACGGGAAGGTCAAGGCGATCGGCGATCCGAACGAGGTGTTCGGCCCACCCGCGGGTTCGCTCGAGGATCGCTTCGACCGGTCATCCGTGCTGACTCTGACGGTCGGCGCGAAAGACGAGGCTTATGGCCTCACGCAGCTGAAGCATCCGGCCGGAACGATCTGGCTCGCGGGGCCGGCCGGGGCGCCGGGGCGGAGCGTGCGCATCATCGTCCACGCCTCCGATGTTCTGCTGGCGACGCAGCCTCTCAGCGACGTCAGCGTGCGTAATGTGCTCTCCGGCGTCATTCAGTCGATCCAGACCAATGGACCCTTCGCCATGGCGGAAATCGCGCTCGAAGGCGGCGGGCGCCTTGCGGCGCTGGCGACGCGCCAGGCGATCGACGATCTCCATCTCGCTTCCGGCTCGCGGGTTCTGGCGCTGGTCAAAACGACGGCGATCGACGAACGCGACCTAGCCGCGACGCCGGGAGCCTAAAGCGCCTTCGATTCCCGCCTTCTCTCCGCAATGCGATCGACAAGCGCCTTTACGGCTCCGCGGATCACATCCGTGATCGCCGCGTCGGCGATAAGGCCGTCCGCGCCAATGGCGTCGCGTGGAACTGGCGCGGCGATGCAAGCGGGCGGCCAAATATCGGCTCCCGCCATGGTGAGAACGGTGTGCAAAGCGTCATAGGCTCCCTTGGCGCGGCCATGGGCGGCAGGATTCACCCAGCCGACCGGAACGCGATACAGGCTTCCGTCGACGCCGCCGATCGTCCAATCCAGCAGGTTCTTGAAGGAGCCCGGCAGCGAACCGGCATATTCCGGCGTCGAAAACAGGACGGCGTCGGCGCGTCGAAGCTCGGCGCGCAACCGCCCTACGGCTTGGAGGAGCGGATCGCGATCAAGATCCGGATTGAAGTGGGGCAGGCCGGAAAGCCCTGCGTAAATTCCGGCCTCGGCATTCGCCGGAATGAGCGTTCGAGCGGTCTGCAACACGGCCGTATTGACGGAATTTGCGCGCAGGCTCCCGCCAATCAGCAAGATCGAGCAACTGGGCGAAGGGATTTGATCAGCCATATCGATCTCCGTGGGGGACCGGGGAACTTCCCCGACGTCCGGATGCCGCATTGCGGCCTCCCATGCTTTCGTGCTTATGCGAAATTATGTTATTTTTTCGCATAAGCACGAAAGAAACGCATGTCCGAATTCCTCACGACCCGAGAACTTGCCGCGCTGCTTCGCGTGAAGGAGCGAAAAGTCTATGAACTGGCGGGGGAAGGTGCGCTGCCGGTGCGCCGCGTCACCGGCAAGTTGCTGTTTCCACGCGCCGAAATCGAGGAATGGATCGTCACGAACGGGGGCGGCGCCAAGCCCGGCCGGGGCGAGCGCACGCCGGCGCCGAACCTGCCTCTCGTCATCGCCGGCGGCCATGATCCCTTGCTTGACTGGGCGTTGCGCGAATCACGCTCCGGCATCGCCGCATTGCTCGATGGCGCGCTCGATGGACTGCGATGCGCCGCCGCGGAGGGTTGCCTTGCGGTTGGCCTGCATATACCCGGGCGCGGCGTCGACGAGTGGAATGTCGCGGCGGTCGCCGAGTCTTTTGGCGATCAACCCGTCGCGCTGATCGAATGGGCGAAGCGGGCGAGGGGGCTGGTCTTCCGCCCCGATCTTGGCCGGTCAATCGATTCGCTCGCCGCCGCGCGCGGCTTGCGATTTCAGGCCCGTCAGCCGGAGGCCGCCAGCGAACTGGTCCTCGCCGCGCTTCTGGACCGGGAGGGGCTTCAAGCGGACGATCTCCAACGCGTCGAGGCCGTCGAGCGGACGGAGACGGATCTCGCCCTCGCCATCGCGGCCAACCGCGCCGATGTGGGTCTCGGAATCGAGGCGAGCGCGCGGCAGTTCCAGCTCGAATTCACGCCTATGATCGTCGAGCGGTTCGATCTTCTCGTCTGGCGCAAGGTCTATTTCGATCCGCCGTTTCAAAAGCTCATGCGCTTTTGCGCGAGCGAGCCGTTTCAACGTCGCGCCGAGGAGCTCGGCGGCTATGACGTCGGCGGCCTCGGGACGGTGCATTTCAACGGACCGTAAAACAGTCGCCGGGCGGGGCTCTTGAAAAAGCAGCGATGGCGGCCGATCTAGGATTAATCGTTCGATGGTTGTACAACTATCGAACGATATGGATCTCTGGAGGACGAGATATGAGCAGACTGTCAGGTAAAGCCGCTGTCGTCACGGGCGCGTCGAAAGGCATTGGCGCCGGCATCGCAAAGGCGCTCGCCGCCGAGGGCGCGGCCGTCGTCGTCAATTACGCTTCGAGCAAGGAAGGCGCCGAAAAAGTCGTCGCCGAGATCAGAGCCAAGGGCGGCAAAGCGGTCGCCGTACAGGGCGACGTCGCCAAAGCGGCGGACGTGAAGAGGATTTTCGCGGAGGCGAAACATGCCTTCGGGCGGCTCGATATCCTCGTCAATAACGCCGGCGTCTATAATCTTCAGCCGCTCGAAGCGCTGAGCGAAGAGGAGTTCCACCGCCATTTCAACACGAATGTGCTCGGTCTGCTGCTCGCGACCCAGGAGGCTGTGACGCACTTTGGCGAAGGCGGCAGCATTATCAACATTGGTTCGGTGATCACATCGATCAATCCGCCGAATTCGGTCGTTTACACCGCGACCAAAGGCGCCGTCGACGCCGTGACGCGCGTGCTCGCCAAAGAACTCGGGCCGCGCAAGATCCGCGTGAATTCGATCAATCCTGGAGTCGTTGAGACCGAGGGAACGACCGCGGCCGGCGTCATCGGCAGCGAATTCGAAAAGCAGTTCATCGCGCTGACGCCGCTGGGACGTACGGGGCAGCCGGACGATATCGCCCCGGTCGCCGTGTTCCTGGCGTCGGACGAGTCGCGCTGGGTGACGGGCGATACGCTGGTCGTGTCGGGCGGTTTGCGCTAGGATCATCTGACGCGAGATTTGCGTCTGGAACGAGGGCGATGGCGGAACCGGCGGCTATAGCGCTGAGCGAGGATCAGGTGCTTCTGATCGCGCGGGCTCTGGCCGACCGGCGCCGTTACGAAATCCTCAGGCGCCTTGGCGAGCAGCGCGAGGGGCTCGCGTGCGTCGCCATGCGCGATTGCATGGACGTCACGCCCGCGACGCTTTCCCACCACATGAAGGAGCTTGAAACGGCCGGGCTGGTCGAAGTCGCGCGCGAAGGCAAATTCGCCAGCTACAGCCTGCGCCGCGACATGCTCGAGGCTTTTCGGCGGCGTCTTGGCGAGGACCTCGCCTGAGGCGCCCAGAATTCGATGTGGCGCGGCGCTTCCCATATCTCCGGCTTGGTGGAAATGCCGGAAAGGCGCCTTGTCGAGGTTGAGTTTCCCGCCTTGGGCGGCCAAAAGTCTCCGTCGAAGGAAGGCGCTCAAATTCCGCCTGTCCATTCGGGGCAGTAGCCGTCAACGTTTTGGCGGGATTCCTTGCAATCGGTTCCACCACGAGCCGATGGCCGTTTTGGCGCGCCGCGGGTTATGAGCCGAAGCCGCTGCCTCCGCCGCCGCTGCCTCCGCCTCCCGCCAGCGGGTGGCGTAAAATTGGTCGGGATCGCGTTCGAACACAGAAATGTAATCTTGATAGGAGCCGGCGCCGAACGGGTTCGTGGGCACCAACATATCGAGGGCCTCCTCGAAATTCGGTTCGGGAAGCGGTACGCCAATCGTGCGCATCGTCAGCAGAATCGTCGCCGCCAGATCCGGATAACCGAAGGCTTTCAGCAGAATCGCCAGCTTCCATAACTTCGCAGGATTGTTGTCCAATCTCTTGCGCGCCGACGGGTCGATTGACGGATCCAGCATGTAGAGCGCGTCGCACCAATTGACCTGTCCGCTTTCGGTCTGCGCAGGGATGTCGTATTTGAAGCGGTCGGGCAATTCCGCGCGCGTATAGCGCCATGGATCAAGGTCCACCAGCCTGTATCCCGCTTCCCGCATGAAGCGATCGATGTCGGCGAAAACCGGCCATTGCGCGCCGATCAATTCGTGAAACTGACATTCGCATTCGACCAGCAAGACCTTACCCTCGGTCAGGAGCCGCCGGGCGCCGGCTAGAACAAAATAATCATAGCCGTCAGTGTCAATCTTTACGACGTCGATGTCGTCCAATCCTGCTGTCGCGGCGAAATCATCGAGACGAAGCTTTCGATCTGAAAAGACGAGCTCCTGATCGCGATTAAAGTATCTCTCCGCATAATTGAAATTTTTGATCGAGGCCGTTCGCGCCGCGCTGGTAACGGCGAGCATCAAATGACACCCATCGGGGATGCTGCGATTGGTTCCATCGCCGATCCAAGCCTCTTCATAGCGGACTTTCGGGTCAAGCGTCTCCGCGTTCAGCCGTTTCACCTCATTGACCAACGGATCGAAGCCGACCGCCCTCAGATGTGGCCGAAACTGGTTCCAGAACGCGTCGATCCCGCCGCTTGCCCCCACGTCCAGAAGGGAGATTTCGATCCCGTTCAACCAACCCCGCGCCTTCGCTTCATGAACGAAGGCGGATTGGCTGTCTTTTCGTTGCAAAGGCTCCACTCCAAATTGGGGTTGGTAAGATCGGGATTGGTCGGTTCAACGATTAATTCTCTTCGTTTTGTAGGTCGACTTGCCCGAAGCCGCAAATGCGTGACGCTTCGCCGCGAGCGCTAAGGCCCGCCGCGGCGCAGCCAGGTCACCGAGGCGAAGGCGCCGAGCCATGATCCGAGCGCGGCGAACACGACATAGGCGGGGTTCTGCGTATAGCTGATCACCGCGAAAGCGGAGAGGAGATACCAGACGCCGCTCCAGTTCGCCGCCCAGAAGCGGCGCCGCGCGGCGACCGCCGCCGTGAACATGACATAGGCGGCGTCGGTCACCGCGGTGCAGACGAGGACGCCAGCGCCGATCACGGGATCGACGGCGAGGGGCCAGGCGAAGCTCATGGGCGTCTCCCGGTCGCAGGAAACACAAACCGCGGCTCATTCACGGGCGATGATCTCCCGCTCGCCGCGAAACACGGCCGGCGGCCGCAAGGCCGGGGCGCCGCGGCGGCGTTTTCCGAAGCGCCCCTGTGCCGCCGTCCTGCGCGGGCGGCCGCCTCCGGCCACAGGCTGCGCGCCGCCGGCGAAAAGCAGCGGCATCGCGAAGAAAGAGGCGAATTGGCGTTGCGCGTCGCGCATGGCGGCGAGATCGCGCGCCGCTTTGAGGGGCACGCAAAGTTCGGGATCGCGATGCGCGAGGCTGATTCGGTAGAACGCGCCATCGCGCCTTTGTTCGCGCCCGATGGCGACGCCGAGATAGCTCTCGATGGGCAGGCTGAGATGCATTTTCACGCCGCGAACCCTGCGCCGGATGGTGACGCATCGCCTTTCGATCAGAACCATGCGGCGTCCGCCATCCGCGCGCGGGTCCGGACCGGCGCGCGCCGCGACTTCCCGTCCGCCGCCGAGATTGAGGGTCGTCTGCCGCATCATGCCCGTTCGCACCCGATTCGCATTCTGAATTGCAAGCATCCGGGATTTCGCCGCTTATTTCCCTAAATTCCCTGGTGAATGAATCCTAAAACCGATCGTGGTGAATGAATTTCGCGCTCCCGGTCGAGATGCCTCGGCGCGAGAGGCTTGTGTCCCGCAATGGGGCGCGATAAGCCAAAGGCTGGTTTTCTCTTTTGACCAAGAAAAAATCTTGCCCTCACTCACCGATGCCGACGCACTGGTTGCATCCTTTGAGGACGCGACGCGGCGTGCGGGCGAACTCGCGCTCGCTTTTTTTCGCCACGGCGAGAACACCAGTGCGATCGTCTCGCACAAGGCCGGCGGATCTCCCGTCACCGAGGCCGATCATCTTGTCGATGCTTTCCTGAAGCAGCATTTTTCCGCGCTGCTGCCGGAAGCCGGCTGGCTGTCGGAGGAGACGGAGGACACCGCCGCGCGCCTCGACAAAAGGGTGCTGCTGATCGTCGATCCGATCGACGGCACGCGCGCCTTCGCCCGCGGCGAGTTGACCTGGGCGATCGCCGTCGCGCTGGTGCGCGATGGCCGCCCCCTGATCGGCATCGTTCACGCGCCGGCCCTCGACGAGACCTATGTCGCGGTGAAGGATGGCGGGGCGCGCCTCAATGGCGACCCTATAGAAGTCTCGCGGCTGATCGCCCTTGACGCCGCCGCCAAGGTCGGCGCGCCGCGCCTGCTCGCCGCCGAGCTGCAGCAGGCGGGTCTGGAATTCACGCTGCAACCCCGTGTGCCTTCGCTGGCGATGCGCATCGCTTATGTCGCATCCGGCGCGCTCGACGCCGGTTTCGCCTCGGAAAACTCCAATGACTGGGATATTGCCGCGGCCGATCTCATTCTCGAAGAGGCGGGCGGGCGTCTGACCGGTCTTGACGGCGCCCAACTCATCTATAACCGCAAGGAGACGCGCCACGGCCTTCTCGCCGCCGCGCCCCGGCAAATTCATGCCCAGATCAATCAGGCGCTGCGGCGCGCGCGCGGCGCGGGCGGAGCCTGACCTTTGAAAACCAGCTCGCAAACCTGTGTCGCAAAGCAGGGCCGATGGCTTATAATGAGCTTCGCGACAGGCGGAGAAAACGCCTCTTGACCTCGAAAACCGTTGGATAACGCCATGAAACGCGCGCCCGCTCCCCCCAAGAAACAAATGCTGCACTTTGTGTTCGGCGGCGAACTCAAGGATCTGGACCAAACTGAGTTCAAGAATCTCGACGAAATCGAAATCGTCGGGCTGTTTCCCGATCATTCTTCCGCCGTTGCGGCGTGGCGGGCGAAGGCGCAGGCGAGCGTGGACAACGCCCAGATGCGATATTTCGTAGCCCACCTGCATCGCCTGCTCGATCCCGACGAACACGAGGAAGAGGGCGACGACCACGCCTGAAGCGCCCAACTCTGCAATGATGGCCGGACCCTAGATGAGGGAATCGGCGCTTCGCAAGGCGCGCAACCGATCCACCGAGCGATGCAAGGTCGATATCGGCGGCAATGAAGCGGTCGAATCAACCGATCCTGAGGGGCTCCATGCTGCTTTCCCTCTATCGGGCCTGCAGCGCCGGTCTCGCCCCGCTGGCGCCATTTGTCCTGACCTGGCGCGCGCGATTGCGCCGCGCCCGGCTTCGCCGCGAGGATCGCGCGCGCATCGGGGAGCGGCTCGGCCGGCCGTCGCTCCCCCGGCCCAACGGGCGCATCGCCTGGCTGCATGGCGCGACGGCCGCCGAAATCGCCGCCCTTCTGCCGCTGATCGACCGGCTGGGTTCGGCTGGCTTTCATTCTTTGGTCACGACGCGCGACGATGACGCGCAGACGCCGCGCCTGCCGCCGGCCGCGCTGCATCAATTCGCGCCGCTCGATGCGCCCGGGTTTCTGTCTCCGTTCCTCGCCCACTGGCACCCTGACATCGCGCTCCTTGCGGGGAGCGAGTTCTGGCCGAATCTGATTCTCGAAACAAGACGGCGCGCCATTCCAATCGCCCTTGTCGACGCGCGGTTTCCGGCCCGCGCCTTCCTGTTCTGGCGAAGGGCGCCGCGTCTCGCCGGCGCGGTTTTCGGTGAGATCGACGCCTGCCTCGCGCGGACGGCCGCGGACGCGGAGCGCTTTCGGTTCTTTCGCATCGCGCGCGCCGAGGCGGCCGGCGATCCAATCTACGATTTTTCTCCAGCGCCCCCCGACGGGCCGGCGCTGGCGCGGCTCGCCGCGCGCATCGGCGCACGCCCGGCCTGGGCCGCGTTCCCCGCCAATGCTGGCGAGGAGGACGTCGCGATCGAGGCGCATCGGAAGATCGCCGCCCATTTTCCCGATCTGCTAACCATCATCGCGCCCCGCAGCGCGCGGCGCGGCGAGGACATTGCGCTGCGGGCCGGAAAACTCGGGCTTAGAGCGCGGGTCGCGGGTGGGGAAGGGGACGACGGGCCGCTTCCGGCAATTCATATCGGCAGGGCCTTCGACGCGGGGCTGTTCTACCGGCTCGCAGGGGTGGTTTTCCTCGGCAAATCGCTGGCCGGTTCTCCTGGTCGATCAAACGGCGAATCAGCGAGCGGCGGCGGGCTCAATCCGGTCGACGCGGCAAAGCTTGGTTGCGCTATTCTGCACGGTCCGAGTGTCGGCGATTTCGAGGATGTCTATGCGGCGCTGGACGCCGCGGGCGGCTGCGCGCTGGTCCATGACGCCGAAACATTGGCCAGCGAAGTCTCCCTGCTGCTTCTCGACTCCGCGGAACTGCGGGAGATGGGCCGGGCCGCGGCGGACGCCGTCGAGCGCCGTTCAGGCGCCTCGACGCGGATCATGCAGGCGATCGCGCCTTGGCTCGCGCAAGCCTTCATCGAGCCCGAGTCCGAACCCGGCATCGAGGACTAGACCGAGAATTGACGCTGCGCGGCGCTGCCGATCAGAGCGATCCGCCGGCGGCTCTGGTTTTGAGTCGCAGCAATTTGGCCTCCGGACTGGCGTAAGGCTCCTGCAGATCGACGTTCCAGTAACGCAGATCCTCAATGCGGATCGCGGCGCCCGTCGCGGCGCAGCGCACAAATGCGCCTGGCCGCAAAATGCGGAACTCGCCGTCGAGATATTCGACTTCGGCTTCTCCGGCGGCGATTGGGCGGCGTTCATAGCGGTTCATGGAATTCGCGCTCATCCTGGAAAATTGGCGAAAAAACTGAAGCGAACGATAACGCAAGCGCCGCGCCCGCGCCAGCCTGTCGCCCCGTCACCATATTCTGCGGGGAGTTTAACGCTTTCAATCAGATGGTGAAGCCTTATTTTCGGGGCTGCGCCGCCATTGGATTCATAAATTTTAGATCAATCAATCGAATCCGCTTCAAAATTGCAGTGGCGCATCTGTGTCGACCGGCGCCGCGTTCCGCCGGAGATTTCGAGGCCTTTCATGCCGATGCCGATGGAATACCAGCATGCCTCGGAGGCGTTTGATCGCTTCCTGCGCGACCTCATCGAACAATCCGGGCTCGCGACCCGCAACCAGGTCTATACGGTGACGCAAGGCGTCTTTCAAACCTTCCGACGCCGTCTCGACATTTGCGACGCGATCCGGTTCGCGGGCGTTCTGCCGCCCGTGCTGCGCGCGATCTTTGTCGCGGACTGGAACACGGACGAACCGAAACGCGGTTTCGCAGACCGTGCGGTCATGATTGCGGAGGTCAAAGCGCTTCGTCGCGACCATAATTTCGCGTCGGACACGTCGATTGAGGACGTCGCGATCGCGTTGCGCAAGAATATGACAGAGGCGGAGCTTGACAGCGTTCTCGCCGTGTTGCCGAAGGAGGCGGCTGAGTTTTGGCGAGTCGCGTACTGACCTGTCAGCTGCCGCGCCTGCGCCATCGCGATTCACTTTTCCCGGTTCTTAAGTCTGGAGCGGGATGGCGCGCGCGGGTATTCACTTTTTCCGATCCCGGCTGCGGCGGCCGGACGTGACTGCGACGCGACAGGAGAGCGTTATTGCTTGAGTTTTCCGGACAGGGCGTCCGCCTCGCCTTTATCGACGAGCCGGCAGTCGGCTTTGATCGCGGCGAACCCATTCTGCTCATTCACGGCTTCGCCTCCAGTCACGCGGTCAACTGGCTTTTCCCGCAATGGGTCAAGACGCTGACGGAAGATGGCCGGCGGGTCATCGCGCTCGACAATCGCGGGCACGGCCGCAGCCAGACATTCTATGCGCCGGCCGATTACGCCATCCCCAAAATGGCCGAGGATTGCCGCCGTTTGCTCGATCATCTTGAAATCGAACGCGCCGACGTCATGGGCTACTCGATGGGCGCGCGCATCGCGGCGTTTCTCGGCAAGAGCCATCCGGAGCGGGTGCGGTCGCTCATTCTGGGCGGTCTTGGCCATCATCTCGTCGACGGCGCCACGCTGCCGCTTGGCATCGCCGATGCCATGGAGGCGCCCTCGCTCGACGATCTCGTCGATCCGATGCAGCGGATGTTTCGCAAATTCGCCGATGCGACGAAATGCGATCTCAAGGCCATGGCGGCCTGCATTCGCGGCGCGCGGCAGCCTCTGAGCGAGGCCGAAGCCCGGCGCATCGACCTCCCCGTTCTCGTCGCGGTCGGAACCGCCGACGAGGTGGCGGGAGATCCGCATCGTCTGGCGGCGCTGTTTTCCGCTGGCGAAGCGCTGGAGATTCCAGGCCGCGACCATAATCGCGCGGTCGGCGACCCGGTCTATAAAAAGGGCGCGCTGCGTTTTCTGGCGCAACGTCCCTGAGGCTGCTTCAGGCGTCAGCCGCGCGCCGCCTCAACTCGCCTCCACGGCTTTGGCCGCCGCATCGAGCGCATCGGCGATTGCAGCCGATTGCTCTGGGCTGAGGGGGCCGCGCGACAAGCGCAACCGGAGCGCGGTCCGCAAATTCTCCATGGCGCGGAGGATCTGCGGGGCGGGGCCGCCGCCATGGCGCGCGTTGACGTCGGCCATGCGGCTGAAGATCGTCTCGACAGTCGCCTGATTCTGGCGCAGCAGGTCCTCGCCCTCGGGCGTGATCGCATAAAGCTTGCGCGGCCCGTCGGTCTCCTGCACCCGGATCGCGCCCATTTCTTCAAGCAGGGTCAGGGTCGGATAGATGACGCCGGGGCTTGGCGCATAGGCGCCGCCGACGCGGTCTTCGATCGCCTTGATGATTTCATAGCCGTGCGAGGGCTTCTCCGAAATCAGCTTCAGGACGACGTAGCGCAGATCGCCCTGCTCGAACATGCGCCCGCGCCCGCCAGCCCGGCCATGACGCCGGAACAGGCCATGGGGACCGAAGCCCTCGGGGGGACGATTGCCGCCATGACCTTCAGGACCTCGATGATCGCCGCTGTGAGCGAAAGCGTGAAAAAAGGGGTGGATTCTCATAGTCTGGATCTTTCACATGTATAGCGCGCCGGAACGGCGTACTTGATACGGTTTCGATGTATCTAAATAAAAGATATATCTAAATACGATTTTTGCAAGGGGCGCCTGAGCTCGGTCCTGGCGCCCCCCTTCGCGATCGATTGGGCGGCAAGGAGATCGCCAAGCTTGGCGGGAAGAATTGGCGTGAAAGAAAATCTGACCGTGGCTTCCGTGCAATATCGCCACGCATTTTTCTCAATTAAGTTGATTCTAGGACTTCAACACTCACAGATGAAACGCCCATGTCACATGTGAATCGCCGTACATTGATAGTTGGCGCCTCCTCCGCAGCGGCATTCGGCCTTGCCGGTTGCGTTGGCGGCCAGCAAAGCCAAATCGCCGCCGCCGTTCCGCCGGCGCTGTCTCCTGCCTCCGCGTCCGGCTCGCCGGCGACGACCGTCATCGGCGCCGCAGGCGACTTCGGGCAGATGTATGGAGAAATTCAGGACGGGAAGTTCAGGGTCGCCGCGGTCAAACCGTCGGATCTTGATCCGGCCTTCCGCCGCACCCGGGTCGCTTACGCGGGCAAGGAAGCGCCGGGAACGATCGTCGTCGATCCGTCCGCCCATTACCTCTACCACGTCGAGGAGGGCGGTCAGGCCATGCGTTATGGCGTCGGCGTCGGCCGCGAAGGCTTTGCCTGGTCCGGGGAAGCTTTGATCCATAACAAGCAGGAATGGCCCGACTGGTATCCGCCGAAGGAAATGCTGGCGCGGCGGCCTGATCTCGTGAAGCAGATGAGCCAGCTGCAAAGCGGTCTTGGCATGCCGGGCGGTCCGGAAAACCCGCTGGGCGCCCGGGCGCATTATCTCTGGCAGGGCAACCAGGACACCTATTTCCGCATCCACGGCACGAACGAGCCGGCTTCGATCGGATCCAGCGTCTCGTCAGGCTGCATCCGCATGGTCAATCAGGACGTGATGGATCTCTATCAGCGTTCGACCGTCGGCTCTAAAGTCGTCGTGCTCGGGCACGTGCAGCCAAACCACAGCGCCTGACGGCTTTTTAGCGAGCCCGCCTTACTTCTGGCAGACGCCGCAGAAAAATGTCGAGCGACCCGATTGCGCGATGCGGCGGATGATTCCGCCGCAGCCGGGCGTCGGGCAGGGGCTGAGTTCGCGGTCGTAGACGCGAAAATTGTGCTGGAAATAGCCCAGCGCGCCATTGGTCTGGCGGTGATCGCGCAGCGATGATCCGCCAGCCGCCACGGCTTCCTCCAAAACCTCGCGGATCGTTTCGGCGAGCCTATGCGCGCGCGCGGTCGGCGCTGCGTCCTTGCGCGCGAGGCTGCCAGCCGCGCGGCGCGGCGAGAGGCCGGCGCGATGCAGCGCCTCCGAGACGTAAATATTGCCAAGGCCCGCGACCAGCGTTTGATCGAGCAGGGCGGCCTTCAACGACGTCGTCTTGCCGGCGAAGAGACGCGCCAGCGCCACGCCGTCGAGCTCATTGCCGAGCGGTTCAAGACCCAGCGATCTGAACAGCGGATGCGCTGCAAGCGCGTCGCGCGCGACGAGATCCATGAAGCCGAAGCGGCGCGGATCATTGTAAATGACGCTGGAGCCGGTCGACAGCGCGAAGACGACATGGTCATGCGCCGTGTTTTTTCCCGGAGGCGCGGGTGCAAGCGCCTCGGATGTCCCGCCTTCGACGCGAAAGGATCCAGACATGCCAAGGTGCATGACGAGAACGGCGTCGTCGTCGAGGTCGGCGAGGAGATATTTCGCGCGCCGGCCGAGCGCGACGATGCTGCGGCCGGCGAGACGCTCCGGAAAGCCGACCGGAAACGGAAAGCGCAAGTCGGGGCGCCGCTGATCGACCCTGAGGAGGCGCGCGCCGACCATCGCGGGCTCAAGGCCGCGCCGCACCGTTTCGACTTCAGGCAGTTCGGGCAATCGGGGCGTCCTCGGCGAGGGAAATGGCGACGGCCTGACCTTAGATCGGCCGGCCGCGCGCGTCATCCGCGACGGCGGCGCCGCGGAAACGCGTTTCCGCGCGATCTGCGCCATTTGCGCGCGGGACGAGCCGCGGGGATTGGCGCCGCGCGGCTAAAGATGCTCTAACCCCTTGCGGCGGCAAGCGAAGAATCGTTGGCGACCGCTCTTGTTGACGACATTGCGGAATCGGATATGGCGGCGACCTTTCTCAGCTATGCCGGCGCGATCTGGTGGTGCATCGCCGTCGCGCTCCTGGCCTTTACGCTGGTTTGCGGTCTGGCGCAGCCTTTCGTGCAAAGGCGGCGCGCGAGCGCCGCCGCGCAGCCGCCGGTCTCCGTCATTCTCCCGATCAAACTGCTCGATCCCGGCTTTGAACGGGCGCAGCGCTCCGTTTTTGAGCAGGCTTACCCGGATTATGAAATCCTGATCAGCGCCGCAGAGCTCGAATCGCCGGCGCTCGATGCCGCGCGCGCCATCGCCGATTCGCAACCCACTGCCGCCTGCCGCTTCATTCATTCGAAAGGCAGCGCCGCGGTCAGCCCGAAGCTAAATAACCTCATCGCGCCGCTCGCCGAGGCGCGGCATGATCACATCCTGACCAAGGATTCGAACATCACGCTGGCGCCCGATGCGCTCGCGGTTTTCCTCAAGAATTTCGTGCCGGGCGTCGGCCTCGTCGTCGCCGTGCCGGTCGCCGTGCGCGCCGAGTCCGTCGGCGGCTGGATCGAAGCCTCGATCATCAACGCCCATGCGCGGCTTCTCCTTAGCGCCTCGACGCTTGGGCTTGGCTTCGGCATCGGCAAGATCATGGCGCTGCGGCGCAGCGATCTCGAGCGCGCCGGGGGCGTTGCGGCGATGAGCCAGAATCTGGCCGAGGATACCGCGATCTCGATGGCCTTCGCGCGGATCGGGCTCAAAACCGTCTTCGCCCATGAGACGGTCGATCAGGAGATCGGCTTCCGCTACCTTGCCGACGTCTATCGCCGGCAGGCTCGCTGGAGCGTCATCCGCCGCACCAACGAGCTGATTTCCTATCCGCTCGAGCCGGTCGCCAGTCCGCTTCCCGCCGCGCTCGCGGCGGCGCTGGCGGCGCCCCTCGCGGGGCTGTCGGCCTTCACGGCTTTCGCCGCGACGCTCGGGCTCTGGTTCGTCACCGAGACGGTTTTCGCGGCGCTGAAGGGCTGGGAGATTTCGATCTGGTCGCTGCCGGCCTTCCTCGGCCGGGAGGTTCTGGCTCTCGCCGCCTGGCTGCGCGGCTGGACCACGCATCAGGTCACGTGGGCGAGCCAGCGTTTTGACGCGCGGCATGGGCCGCAGTCAAAGCCGGAACAGGGTTAGCGGTCTGGCGCTTTCAGGCGGCCGGCTTGTCGGCCGGATCGGCGGGAAGCCGCGCGTTCCGGACCTGCTGCGTGCCGAACACATAGTCCCAGTAAGGCGCGCTGACGCCAAAGGCGCGCGTCGGGTCGCGGAAATGATGCAGGAGATGCAGCCGCCGCAGCGTCAGGCCGAGGCGCGTCGTGGGCTTGGCGTGATGGGTGTAGTAATGCACCATGTCATAGCCGAGATAGCCGATGATGAAGCCCATCAGCACGGGATAGCCGTAGGGCAGCCCGAACAGGATGCGCGTCACGCCAAACGCGATCAGCATGATCGGAACGCTGAGCAGAACTGGCATGACGAGGCGCAGCGGATCGTTCGGATGATCGTGGTGGACGCCATGGATCAGGAAATGGATGCGGGCGCCGAACTTGCCCGGGAATTTGTAATGGAAGGGATAGCGATGGCCGAGATATTCGGTCAGCGTCCACAGGAAATAGCCAAGCGCGGCGGAGAGGAGCACGACCGGCAGGCTGAAGGACTGAAAGCTCAGGACCGCCAGCAGGGCGATGACCGGGAGATAGACGAAAAGCGGCGTCGACCAGTGCACGCGCGACAGCTTGTCGAGAAGATCATTCTCGAACAGCCGGGGCGACGAGCGGAGCCGGTCGACATGCTCCGGGATCGAATAGTCGAAATTGCCATTTGTCTGCGTCATGATGGCGATCTGTCCCGCTAATCTTGAATTCAATCGGCATGTCTAGCGCATTATACGCTAAAGCGGAAATCCGCCGCCAGCGTCTTTGCGGCGCAGCGACGCGGCATGACGACGCCTTTGTCGCAAAGATTTCGCTATCCGGGCCTGTGGGCTGGCGCGTTCAAAAATCGTGAAATTGATAGATCTAACAAGCTTGGCCAGCGGCGACGAGCTCATGCAGACTGAACATGCGGTCGTGGTCGGTCCAGACCCGGTGCGGCGTCCAGCCGGCGCGGCGGGCGAGTTCCTCAAACTGCGGGATCGAATATTTGTAGGAGTTCTCCGTGTGGATGCTCTCGCCGGCGGCGAAATCGAAGCTGCGCCCCATGACCGTGACCTGCTGCTGCTCCACGCTGACGAGATGCATCTCGATGCGTCCCTCGACGGCGTCGAAGATCGCGCTATGGACGAAGCGATCGAGGTCGAAATCGAAGCCGGCCTCGCGGTTCAGCCGGGCGAGAATATTGGCGTTGAAGGCCGCCGTGACGCCAGCTGAATCATTATAGGCCGGCAGAAGGATCGAGAGATCCTTGCGCAAATCGACGCCGATGACGAGCCTGCCGCGCGGGCCAAGCGTCGCCGCCATATGGGCGAGGAGATCGCGCGCCTCCGCCGGGGCGAAATTGCCGATGGTCGAGCCGGGAAAGAAACCGAGACGCGGGCGCTTGGCGAGCGCCGCGGGCAGCGCCAGGGGAGCCGCGAAATCGCCCACGGTCGGGATGACGCGAAGCGCCGGGAAGCGCAGCGCGATGCGCGCCACGGCTTCATCGAGCGCGCTCCGCGAAACGTCGATCGGCGCGTAAGCGGAAAGGCCCGGCAGGGCGTCGAGCAGAATTTCCGTCTTGCGGCTGGAGCCCGAGCCAAACTCCACGAGAACGCCGCCCGGCGGCGCCTCGGCGGCGATTTGATGCGCCACTGATGCGAGGATCGCGGTCTCGGCGCGCGTCGGATAATATTCGGGCACGCGGGTGATTTCCTCGAAGAGCTCGCTTCCGCGCGCGTCGTAGAAGAGCCAGGCCGGCAGCGATTTTTGCGGCTGCGACAGTCCCGCGAGAGCCGCGCGCAAAACGTCATCGTTCTCCGGGGCGAGCGCCGCCTCCAAGCGGGTTTCGGCGATCTGCGGCATCAGGCTTCATCCGCCAGCCGCAGCCCGCAGAACTGCCAGCGCTGGTGCGGATAGAAGAAATTGCGATAGGTCCGGCGCGCGTGCGATTCGGGCGTCGCGCAGGACGCCCCGCGCAGCACCTGCTGGCCGCACATGAACTTGCCATTATATTCGCCGAGCGCTCCCTCGGCTGGGCGGTAGCCCGGATAGGGGCTATAGGCGCTTTGGGTCCACTCCCAGACATCGCCGAACATCTGCCGCAGGCCGGAGCCTGATGGCGCCGGCAGGGGCGTCAGACTATCCGATTCAAGCATGTTGCCGGCGACAGCGACGCCGGCCGCGGCGATTTCCCATTCGAATTCTGTCGGCAGGCGCTTGCCGGCCCAGCGGGCATAGGCGTCGGCCTCAAAATAGCTGACGCAGCGGACAGGAGCCGCGCCGTCGATCGTCGCAAGCCCCCAGAGCGTCATCTCAAGCCACTGCCCATCGCGTTCCTCCCAGTAGAGCGGCGCGCGCCAGCCGTCCCGCGCAACGCGCGCCCAGCCGTCGGCGAACCAGAGCGAAGGCGTGCGGTAGCCGCCATCGCTCATGAAGGCTGCCCATTCGGCATTGGTGATGAGCCGGTCGGCGAGCTGGAACGGGCGTAGCAGCACGTCGTGGCGGGGCCCTTCATTGTCGAAGGCGAAGCCGTCGCCGGCGCAGCCGATCGCGCGCTGGCCGCCTTCAAACGCGAGGAAGCGCAGCGGCTCGGCCTCATGGCGCGCGCGCAGCGGGCCGCCCTCGCGATAGGCCGGGCGTAGCGGGCTTTGCGCAAACAGGCTGAGGATGTCGGTGAGAAGCAGTTCCTGATGTTGCTGCTCGTGGTGTACGCCGATCTCGACGCGCTCGAGGATCTCATCCTTTTCAGCGCCCGCGCCGGCGAACAGGGCCCGCAGCGCGTCATCGACATGGGCGCGATAATCGCGCACTTCGAAACAGGTCGGGCGCGTCAGCAGGCCGCGCAGCGCGCGCGGCTGGCGCGGCCCCTGCGCCTCATAATAGGAGTTGAAGCAATAATTGAAGCGCGAGTCGAAGCTCCGGTAGCCGGGCAGAAAGGGCTCGAGGACGAAGGTCTCGAAGAACCAGGTCGTATGCGCGAGATGCCATTTGGTCGGGCTCGCGTCCTCATTGGCCTGCGCGGCCTGATCCTCGACGCCGAGCGGCGCGGCGAGCCGGGCCGTTTGCCGGCGCGTGCGAAACAGAAGGTCAGCGAGTTCTTGTGGATCAGGAAGCGGGCCGGGTCGCGTTTGCGGGGTCAAAATCGCAGGCGCATTCATTCGCGTCTTCCTCCGCCTCGCCACTCAATGCGACGAGAAACGACGCGCCGCGCTCTTTGTTCCCAAAAAGCGCGGGGCGCCGTCCTGGTCGGGACTTCAGCGCGCTGGCTTCGCGCTGCGCCTTCGCTGCGACCGAAGATTTAGGCGCCCGGGCGGCTGGCGACAAGGGCGCCGGTTCTGCGCGACTCTTTTGCGCTGCCCGTCAGACGAGGAATCTGCGACGCGTCCGGCCGAGCAGCATCAGCGCCCGGGCATTGAGGGCAGGGGCCTCGGCGCCGAAGCCGAACCAGCGGCGCGGCGCGCCGGCCTCCTGGCGCAGAAGATCCGCGCCGGCGGCGATGAGGGCGGCCGGCGCAGCGGCGGAGAGGCCGGGGGCGAGCGCGTCGAGATCGCGCGGGCGCGCCGCATAGGCGCGGGCGCGGAATTTGATCATCTGGCGTGCGGTGCGGCGGGCCTGCGCCGCGAGGGCGGCGGCGAGATCGGCGCGGGCGGACAGGGTCGGCATGGCTCACCTCCAGTTCTGGACCGGAGGAGCGTAATAGGTATTATTACCGTATTACAGGTAGGCGTTACCGACTGTGTGGTGATCTTACCGCTAACGACGGCGCCATTGACCGAATCGCACGACGCCCTGGATCTCGGCCGCCCATTCGATCCTGACGCTGCGGATCGGCGCCGCATTATGGCTTTCGAGGTCGAAGGTCCCGGCCCGCGCGCCGCGCTGGATGCGCTTCAGATAGCGTTTGCCGTCGGCGGTGCGCACCGCCGCCTCCCAGCCGATCACCTGCTCGGCGTCGGCGCCCTCGCGCCAGCAGATGATGACGTCGCCGGGATCGTAGCGCGGCCACATGCTGTCGCCCTCGACCTGGAATGCGATGGCGTCCGCGGCGATCGGGAAGGGCACCTCAATTTCATAGAGCCCGTCAGGAGGAATCTGCTCAAACTCGGGCTGGATCTCGGCGCCGGCGCCGATGCGCCCGACCACGCGCACGCGATTGCCGGGCTGCGCATCGCCGACGCCCTCGAGCAGCCAGGCCGCCGTCGTCTTCAGGACTGGCGCGAGGGCCGTCAGAGTCTCGGTCGTGACGCCGCGCCGGTCGCCGCTTTTGACAGCGCGTTTCAGATTGCGGATGGCGTCGGGCTTCTTCGCCGCGAGCGAGGCGGCGTGGGCGGAAAGGCCAAGGGCCTCGAGCCGGCTTTCGATGCGGGTGAGAACGTCTTCGAGATCCATAACGGTAGAATAACCGTACTTTGCGCCAAAAACATTCGGTAAAAATACCTTTACATATAGGTAGTGTTACCGTATTCTCCAACTCGCGCCGCCAAGCATGCCGCCGCGGCCATTCAACGGGAAAGCGCCTGGGAGAATTTACCGTGAAGATCAGAACTGAAATCCAGAAAGCCCCCTGGACCGGCGAGCGCATCGCAAGGCTCGGCTTTCTCCTCGGCCTTGGCTGGGACGCCCGCCGCATCGCCGAAGACCCGTTGATAAGCTCCACGCCCAACAATGTGCACCGTCAGGCGCAGCGCTTCGGCCTCGCCTTCCGCGCCGCTGCGGCCGCGCTTGCGCTGCGCCTGCCGCCCGAAGCCGCCCAGCTTTATGACGCGGCGGCTGCCAAGCGCAGCCTCACCCGCGACTCGATGATCAAGCTCCTGTTGCTCGTCGTCGCCGCCGATCCGACGCTGATCGACAATATTCTCGACGACGGAATTTGATGATGGAGCCGGCCGAGAAGATCAACGCGCTCGAAGCGCCCTATTCGCCAGACCGCCAGACATTGCCGACGCATTGGGAGCCGGAGCAGGTCGCCCGCGCGCTCGTCAAGGCCTTCGCCACACTCGACCGCATGCCGCGTTCGCGCGGGCCGCGCGAGCCCGGCGGACATTGGCCGCGCCACAGCGTCGAATGGGCGGACCAATTGGCGCAGGCCGAAATTGACGACGGCGAGCGCCGCGCGCGCGAGGCCGCGGCTAACCGCACAAATCTACGCCCGACCAGCGCCGAAATCGGGCAGATGGAGGCGGCTTTCGACTGGCTGCGCGAATTGCGGACAATCGATACCGGCATGGCGCTGGTGACGAGCCTTTGGGCCTTGCGCGCCGCGCGAGGGCGTTCCGTCAAAGCGCTTTGCAGCGAAAAGAAATGGGCGCCGCACACATTCTACCGCAAGCGGGCGAAGGCGCTATCGCATCTGGCGCAATGGCTCAATGCGCGCGGCGTGTTGGTGTTTTAGCGCGGGCACTTGGGATTGGCGAAAGTCGGACACGTCACGCAGGCGCCGCGAACCCTTGTAAGATCGCGGAAATAGCCGCGATCTCCCTGCGTTGACTTGCAACAGATTGCGTGAGCAATATGCGCGCATACCGGGGCCGAATTGCGCGCCGGCGGCGCCGACGTCCAACATCGCTTCGCGCCCTTAGTCCTTTCCAGACCGAACGCAATGAAAAAGCCCGGCCGATCCGCCGGGCTTCCAAACTTTTTCAACACGCCTGCGACGGCGGCCTTATCAATCCGCAATTTTCGTGAAGGTCGCCCGGAAGGCGATATCCGGCGCCTCCTTGGCATGGCCGGTCACGCTGAGCGAACCCTTCGTTGACTTTCCCTGCAGCGCGAGATGGACGTCGTCTTTGCCGAATACGGATGGCGCGCTCACGTCGCCAAATCGGCCGGTTAGGACATTGGCGACGAACTCATCGCCTTTCCACGTAAACGGGCCGCTGTAGTAAAAAATGCTGTCGCCGCCGCGAATTGTCCCATCGAGCAGCGTAGCGACGCCAAATCCCTGTCCGAGCGCTGTTTCGTAGTGAACCTTGTAAAGACCATCCGTCATCTAAATCTCCGAATTTCGATCGATTTTAGTTTGAGACCCATAGCCGATTCGCCCGACCGCGACACAATAAAATCGAGCCGCGCGGCCAATATGTCCGCGAAACAGCGTCAAATCGCAAACGATGTTGTAAGATGCGTTGTTTTGCCATTGTTGCGGTGGATTGACTTGCAACGGATTGCAAGGGCAATATGCGCGTGTGCCGGGGCCGAACTGCGTCCTTCGCGATGTGCCTCCGCAGCCTCCAGCGGCCCGGCGGGCGTGATTGGCCAATATCGTCGACTCCCCAGAATTCAACACGACGAACCCGCGCCGTTTAAAGACCCGCGCATTGCCAGCGCGCGGCGATGCAACCGCGCCGGATCGGAGCATCTAATGGCGTTGTTGTGCGTTGGGTCGCATGACAATGTTGTAAGATACGCGATTTGACTGTCGCCGCTGTGGATTGACTTGCAACAGATTGCAAGGGCAATATGCGCGTGTGCCGGGGCCGAACTGCGCCTTTGTTTCGCCGGCTGCATCAACCGCCATCGCGAACCCGATTCTTCAAGGAACGCAGCCCGCCTCCGGCCAAGCGCGATCCTCAGCCGCAATCATAAAACCTCGAAGACGGGAGCGTGCATGGCGACATTCAGCCCAGGCCAGGAGGCGGCGCGCCGCCTGCTGGATGGACCGCAGCGTTACGCCTGCCTCGTCGGCGGCACGCGTTCGGGCAAGACATTTCTGATCCTTCGCGCCATCGTCACGCGCGCGCTGCTGTCAGAGGGCTCCCGTCACGCCGTTCTGCGCTTCCATGCCAACGCCGCCCGCGCCTCGATCACGCTTGATTCCCTGCCGAAAGTGATGCGCTGCTGCTTTCCCGGGACGAAACTGCGCGAGCGCCGCCAGGATGGATATTTCGAACTGGAGAACGGGTCGCGGATCTGGATCGGCGGCCTCGACGACAAGGACCGGGTCGAAAAAATTCTTGGTCTTGAATATTCAACCGTATTTCTGAACGAGGCCTCGCAGATTCCCTATTCGTCTGCTCTCGTCGCCTTTACCCGGCTGGCGCAGGTGGCGCCGAAAATCAGCCAGCGCGCGTTTGTCGATCTCAATCCGGTTGGCAAGACGCACTGGACCAATAGGCTGTTCGGCGACAAGATCGATCCTGTTAGTTTGAAGCCCTTGAAGGATCCGGCAAGCTACGCCCGCGCTTTCCTCAATCCGTCCGACAACAAGGCCAATCTGTCGAAACAATTTCTGGCCAGCCTCGCAAATCTTCCAGAGAAGCAACGCAAGCGCTTCTTCGAGGGCGTTTACGTCGACGAGGTCGATGGCGCGCTGTGGAGCTACAGCGTGATCGACGCCAATCGCTGCGCGCCGGACGATATCCCTGAAGACCGGCGCGCCAGCGTCGTCGTCGCCGTGGATCCATCAGGCGCGGCGGGCCGCGATGATCTTGGCGCCGACGAAATTGGCATTGTCATTGCGGCGCGCGGGTTCGATGGCGACGCTTATGTCCTCGATGATCTCTCCTGCCGCGAGGCCCCCGCCGTGTGGGGCAGGCGAGCGGTGGTTGCGTTTCACAAATATCGCGCCGACTGCATCGTGGCGGAAAGCAATTTTGGCGGGGAGATGGTTCGCGCGACGATACAGGCCGCCGATCGCAACGTGCCGGTGCGTCTCGTCGCCGCGAGCCGCGGCAAGGCGGTGCGGGCGGAGCCGATCTCGGTGCGCTACGCACAGGGGCAGGTGCATCACGCCGGTCGTTTCGGCAAACTGGAGGATCAGCTCTGCGCCTTTTCTGGCGCTGGCTACAATGGCGGCGGCAGCCCCGACCACGCAGACGCCGCGATCTGGGCGTTGACGCATCTCTTCGGCCGCGATGACGGAACCGGCATCATCGAATTCTACCGCCGCGAAGCGGAAGGCGCCGCCGGCGGCTGAGGCCGGCCGCGCGAAAAAATCATCAACGAGCGAAGGAAGCAGCATGGTCGATCGCAGCGCCGGGACGAGAAGCTGGTCGCTCAGCCCCTATCAGGTCGATGTCCGCTTCGACGCAGCCGCCGCCGGCGAGAGCGGCTGGTTCGGACCGCTGGAGCCAATGACGCCGCTGGCGCCGCCGGATGTCGCCGGCCGCCAGTGGGACTATCCCTCCGGCTATAATCTTGCGACGAATGTCCGCAATTTCGAGGCGGTCACATTCGCAACCTTGCGCAGCCTCGCTGATGGCTATGATCTGCTGCGCCTCGTCATCGAGACGCGAAAGGATCAGACCGCGCGCCAGTCCTGGATGATCGCCGCGCGAGACCGAACGGCGGGCATCGCCGCGAACGCCGGGCGCATCGCCGCCGCGACGCAGTTTTTTTCGAAGCCAGATGGACGCCATTGCTTCGCCGACTGGCTGCGCATTCTGCTTGAAGAGGTTTTCGTCACCGACGCCGCCGCGCTCTATATGCGGCGCGACCGGGCCGGGCGGCTCGCCGCCTTGCTGCCGCTCGACGGCGCGACGATCAAGCCGGTCATCGATGGCTTTGGCCGCACGCCGGAGCCCTATATGGAGAATGGCGCGCTGGTCTATCCCGCCGCCTACCAACAGGTGCTGAAAGGCTATCCGGCGATCGACTATTCCGTGCGCGACCTGATCTACAGGCCGCGCAATCTGCGCGTCAACCGCGTCTATGGCATGAGCCCGGTGGAGCAGATTCTCACCACCGTCAACATCGCGCTGCGGCGGCAGATGTATCTGCTCGATTACTTCACCGACGGCAATATTCCAGATAGCCTGATCGGCGTGCCGGAGAACTGGACGCCGGACCAGATCGCCTCCTACCAGAAATATTGGGACGCTTATTTCGATGGCGACCTCGGCCGCCGCCGGCGCGCGAAATTCGTGCCGGGCGGTGTCGCCAAGACCTTCATCCAGACCAAGGAGCCTGAACTTAAAGGCCCCTTCGACGAATGGCTTGCGCGCATCGTCTGCTTCGCCTTTTCAATCTCGCCGCAGGCGCTGACGCAGACGATGAACCGCGCCACGGCGGAGACGCAGAAGGAACTCGCCGAGGAGGAGGGGCTCGCGCCGATCCTTTCCTGGGCGAAGGCCCTCATCGACGATGTGCTGGCGAGCGAATTCGACGCGCCCGATCTTGAGTTCATGTGGAGCGGCGGTCGCGAGACCGATCCGTTGACGCAGGAGACGATCCTTTCGAATTTCACCTCGAAAGGGATCATGACGATCAATGAGGCGCGCGCCGCGCTTGGCCGCCCCCCGCTGCCCGAAGCGTCGGCCAATTCGCCGATGGCGCTGACGGCTTCGGGCTATGTGCCGCTGCCGGAATAGGCGCGGCCAGGGCTTTCCGAACGTCTCTCATTTCCGGATTTTTTCATGCACGCTTTCATCGCCGCAAAGGCGCGGGCGGGCGCGCCTCCGCGCGCGCGTTCGATATTGGCGCGTGCGGGCGCCATTTGGATATGGCCCGGCGTCCCTCTGACGGAAAAGCGCGGCGCTTCGAGCGTGCCGGTCGCGGCGGATGTCGCACGCTTTTGGATCAGCCGTCTGCATGGGCCGGCGGCGGATGAGGCGCGGGCGTTGCGCTGTCTCGCGGAGGCTGTGCGGAAACTCAACTCGGGCGATGAGGCCGGCGCGCAAAGCGCGCTTGACTCGAGCGGCCTCGCGCGGCTCTCGCCCGATGGCGCGGCGCTCGGACGCGCGCTGGCCGCGTCGCTCAACATCGCGCCGCTGGAGCTGCCCTCCGCCAATGGGCCGCGGCTTTGGACGGCGGACGATGTCGCGGCGCATGCGGCGTTGTTCAAGGATCATGCGCATGCGGCGGGACTGCTCGCCAAGGCCGGAGGTTGGGAGGAATCGAAACATCCGCGCGTTCCCGCCGGATCGCCGGGCGGCGGGCAGTTCCAGGGCGGACAGGGTGGGGGTGTTGCGGAGGCCACGGGTGTCGTCGAAGGCCGGTCGGCCGCTTCGGGCGACGGTGGCGAGGAACTGCCTGAGATTCCAAAGCAAAGACCGCCGACGCGAGTAGGGCGGCGCGCTGTCGTGCGAGGCGCGGCGAATTGGCTCGGCCGGGCGAAGCATCGTCGCGCCGTCGCGATGATGCACGCTTTTTCGGCAATCCTCGAGGCGACCGGGTGGCTCCGCGACGAAGTCGCCAATATCCGCTCTTCGCTCGATGGACCGAAATCCCTCGAAGAGTTACAAAGAGCGGCCGAGGAACCTGCCGAGGGCTACCAAATTCACCACATTGTGGAACAAACGCCCGCTCGGGCTGATGGCTTCCCGCGAGATTTGATCGAAGCAGGGGACAACAAGGTTCTGATCCCAACTTTTAAGCATCGCGACATTACGGGGTGGTATATGACAAAAAACGATGATTTCGGCGGCAAAGCGCCCCGAGACTACCTCAAGGGCCGAAGTTGGGAAGATCGACGCAACGTTGGTATAGACGCTTTGTTGAGATTCAAGGTGCTACGTCATTGAAACAGAAACTCGCCGCTATGACGATAGATGAATTGATCGACCGATTTGCGCAGATCGGCATTGCCCAGGACCAAGCATTGATATCGGAGGAATATCGAAAGTTTAATCGACTTTACGATCAAATGGATGCAACCGAGAAAGAACTCCGAACGCGCGGTCGCGACGCCCGACTCGCATTGCTCAGGCTTTATGACCACGGGAACTTGCAAGTTCGTTTGAACGCCGCGAAGCGAACGCTCGGCGTTGCCCCGAAGGCTGCGCGAAACGCAATTGAGGCGATTAGCAACTCTGACATATTTCCGCAGGCAGGTGACGCGGGCATGACGCTGCGGAATCTTGACGCCGGCATTTTCCGACCGGATTAATGTTGACAGTCCTAGCTGAAAGGCGCCGCGCAAAAGGCGCTCGGACGCGCGCTGGCCGCGTCGCTCAACATCGCGCTGCTGGAGCTGCCCCCCGCTGACGGGCCGCGCTTTGGACGGTGGACGATGTCGCGCGGCGCATGCAGCTTTGTTCAAGGATCACGCGCGCGCGGCCGGCCTGCTCGCCAAGGCGGGAGGCTGGGATGAATCGAAACATCCGCGCGTTCCCGCCGGATCGCCGGGCGGCGGGCAGTTTCAGGGTGGACGGGGCGGAGGCGGCTCTGAGGGTAGAGGCGTTGTCGAAGGTAGGTCGGCCGCTTCGGGCATTGGCCACAATGGCGGCCCGCCGCTGGGGCCACCGCCGGAAATTCCGCCAGTCCCGCCGGCTGAAACAAAGCTGCGCAACGCTTTCGCCAAGACTGCGGCGCGATGGCTGGCGCGCGCCATGGCGGGGGCCGGCGACGCGGCCAGGCGAGCGGGCGCATATCTCGAGGTGCTCGCCGCGGCGGCGGAAACCGGCTGGCTTTACGACAAGCTGCCCTCTATCAATGCCTATCTAGACGCCCCAAAATCGCTAGAAGAGCTGCAAAGGGACGTCGGCAAGCCCGAGAAAGGCTATGAAGTCCATCATATCGTAGAACAGACGCCCGCCGCGCGCGGGGGGCACGCGCAAGAGGATATCGATGGCCCGGACAATCTGGTGCGGATACCAACCCTGAAGCATTGGGAAATTACCGGGTTGTATATGAGAAAGAACCCATACTTCGAAAATCTCTCTCCTCGGGAGTATCTCAAAGGCAAGAGTTGGCAAGAGATGCGAGAAGTCGCCCTATTGGCGCTCAGGAAGTTCGGGGTAATGAGCCCATGAAGCGTTTAAACCTTCACGCGGTGGCGATCGACGAGCTCGTCGCTCGTTTTGCTGCACTTGGCGTCGCCCAAGATAAAGCCGAACTTTATGGAGAAATCTCCAAATATAATAGGCTTTTTGAAGAAATGGCAGCTGTGACCGGGGAGTTGCGCTCACGCGGCCGGGAAGCACGATTATCGCTGGTCCAGCTTTACCACCACCCTAACACGCAGGTGAGGTTGCAGGCGGCAATCGAAACGCTTGCGGTCGCGCGGCAGGAGGCACTTCAGGTAATCGAAAATATAAGTCGGTCCGCATGTTACCCTCAAGCCGGCGATGCGGGAATGGTGCTTTGGCGGATTCAGACAGGGGCGTTTGATCCCGATTGAGGGTCGTACAGGGGACGCCATGACAAGGGTCAAGCTCGAAGAGACGACGATCGACGAACTGGTCCAGCGATTTGCCGAGATAGGAGTCGCACAGGATCAAGCGCTTCTCTATGAGCGCCGCGCGGAATTTAGACAGCTCTTCCGTCAAATGAACGATATTGACAGCGAATTAAGGAGGCGAGGAAACGACGCTCGCGCGGCTCTGCTTCCGCTCTACCGCCATCCGAATATGCAAGTTCGGCTAAAGGCAGCCGTGAAGACACTGGCTGTTGCGCCAGATTTAGCGCGCCAAGTCATCGGAGCTGTCTATGGTTCAGGTTGTCTACCTCAGTCTCTCGATGCCGGGATGACTTTACGCAACCTTGAATCGGGAGTGTTCAAGCCGGATTGACGCTGAAGGCGCAGGTGACGGCGGCTGAGACCGCTGGGTGGCTTTGTGGCAAACTCCCCTACATCAAGGCCTAACTCGATGGCCCAAAATCGCTCGAAGAGTTGCAAAGGGATGTCGGCAAGCCCGAGAAAGTGTATGAAGTTCACCATATTGTCGAGCAGACGCCCGCCGCGCGCGAAGGTCACGCACGCGAGGATATTGATGGACCGGACAATCTCGTGCTGGTGCCTACCTTGAAGCATTGGGAGATCACGGGTGGTATATGAAGTCGACTGACAAGTTCGGCGGTCTATCGCCGCGTGAATATCTGCGTGGCAAGAGCTGGACGGAAAGGCGGCGCGTTGGTTTGGATGCGTTGACTGAATTTGGCGTGTTGAAGCCATGAAGAAAGTCAGTCTCCAGGATCTAACGGTCGATCAACTTGTGGAACGATTCGCCGAGATCGGCGTAGCTTAGTATGTCGCTGAAATGGGAAATGAACTTCGGAAAGTTAACCAGCTTTTCATCGAAATGCTTGCTGTGGACAAAGCGCTTCGCACGCGAGGGACTGAGGCACGGCTGGCACTTCTTCGGCTCTATGATCACCCTAATATTCAAGTGCGTTTGCAGGCCGCAAAATGCACTGTTGGCATCGCGCCGGTCGCCGCCAGAAAGGTGATTGAAGCTGTAAGTGAATCGGGCTGGTTTCCGCAAGCTGGGGAGGCAGGAATGACTCTGCGAAACCTCGACGAAGGTATTTTCAAGCCGGATTGATACGGCGCCCCTGACATAAAGCCGGCGCGCAAAGCGCGCTTGACGCGAGCGGCCTCGCGCGGCTCTCGCCCGATGGCGCGGCGCTCGGACGCGCGCTGGCCGCGTCGCTCAACATCGCGCTGCTGGAGCTGCCCCCCGCTGACGGGCCGCGGCTTTGGACGGCGGACGATGTCGCGGCGCATGCAGCTTTGTTCAAGGATCACGCGCGCGCGGCCGGCCTGCTCGCCAAGGCGGGCGGCTGGGATGAATCGAAACATCCGCGTGTTCCCGCCGGATCGCCGGGCGGCGGGCAGTTTCAGGGCGGGCAGGGTGGGGGTGTTGCGGAGGGGCGGTCGGTCAGGCCCGGCATAGGCCGCAAAGGCGAGCCGCCGCTGGATCCGCTGGAAGCTCCCAAACAGGAGCCATCCCCCTTCAACACGTTGCGGCGTTATCAAGGAAGTAGCCGGTTAGGCGGGTCCATCGCTCCAGGTCAGTATAACACGCCCGGCATCTTCGATCGCGTCTGACGCACCGCGTCTTTGAATGCGGCGCCTGCTTGGCCGCGCCGCGCGCGAAATTGCTTTCTATCCTTTCCTATCACCTCCTCACAGCCAAGGAGCACGCATGTCCGCGCTGCGAATGTTCATACCGATTACCAAGGTCGACGCGGCGCAGCGCCTCGTTTATGGCCTCGCGACCGCGGAGGCGGAGGATCGCGCCGGCGAGATCTGCGACTACGCCTCGACCAAGCCCAATTACGAAAAATGGTCGGCCGAGATCGCGAAATCCACCAACGGGAAATCGCTCGGCAATGTCCGCGCGATGCATGGTGCCGTCGCCGCCGGCAAGGTGACGAAGATCAATTTCAACGACGCCGACAAGCAAATTGAGATCTGCGCCAAGGTGATTGACGACGCCGAATGGGAGAAGGTGGCAGAGGGCGTCTACACCGGCTTCTCTCAGGGCGGCGCCTATGCGCGGCGATGGACGGACGAAGAGGGGCTGACGCGCTACACGGCGGACCCGAGCGAAATCTCGCTGGTCGATATGCCCTGCCTGCCGCAGGCGCGGTTCGAAATGATCAAGCTCGACGGGGCGCGCGAGCTGCGACGTTTCCGCAAAGGTTCTGACGCCGCCGCGCGGCTGCAGTTCGTGATCGACGAACTGAACGACCTTCAGAGCGCGGGCGCCCTGGACACGGATGGCGATGGCGATGGTTCGGATGGGCCGGACCTGCGCGGCCTCATCGCGCAAGCCGCGGCCCTTTTGGGCGCTCTGTCGAATGAAGAGACCCCGGATAGCGACGGGGACGCGGAGCAGGCGGCGCAGCCGCTGCAGATGTCGGCGCGCAGCCACAAGGCGGCGCGCCGGGGCGGTGTGGCTTTTTCGAAGGTTGGCGCGCGCAACAGCGAGGCGGATCAGAGCCGGGTGCAGAAGCTGCACGATACCGCGGTTGAACTCGGCGCCGCATGCGGCGGCGCGCAGAAATTTGCGGTCGGCGACGGCCTCGAGAAGAAATTCGACGCGCTCGCCGCGACGCTCGCCGATGTTCTGCAACGGGTGAAGCAGATCGAGGCGCAGCCCTTGCCGTTGCCCTTCGCCGGGCAGGCGCGGGTGATCGCGAAAAATGAGGACGCCGGCCGCGATCCGCGTGGAAACGAGCCGCTCGAAAAGCTGCTCCTCGATCCGGAAGCGCTTTCGATCCTCGCGATCAAACTCGCCCAACGCAATGGTCGCTCTCCGATGCGCTGACGCGCCTCGTGTCAAATCCATGCCGCGACGGATCAGCGCCGAGGCGAATCGCGTCGCGCAAGCCAATGGCCGCTGAATAGCGCGCTCCGACGAGGCAATCCAGGCTCTTCCGATCCGTTCGTCGAGACCGTGCGAACGGCCAGCGCTTTTTCCCAAATTCTTTCAGCGAGTTTTCTTCGCCAGGAGTAACCGATGACCACGATGCAGACCGATTCCCAGGACGTTCTTGATCGGATCAAGACGGCGCAGTCGAGGCCGCTCGGCGATCCGCGTTTCAAGAATCTGATCGGGCTCGAGAAGAGCACCTTTGCGCAGAGCTCCAACGCGACGTCGGGGCTCACGTTCTACGACCTCGAGCTCGGCGCCAAATTTCTCTATCCGGTGCTGACGCCATTGCGCAACATGATCCCGCGCGTATCGGGGAAGGGCGGCATTCAGGCGGCGTGGCGCGCGATTACGGCGATCAACACCACCGGCCTCCGGTTTGGCGTATCGTCGGCCAATCGCGGCGGCGTTCTCGCCGTGGCGACGCAGGACTATACCGCGACCTATAAGGGCATCGGCGTTGAGACCAGCGTTGATTTCGAAGCGCAATTCGCCGGCCAGGAATTCGATGACGTTCGCGCGATCGGCGCCAAGACCGGGCTCGAAGCGCTGATGATCGGCGAAGAGGCGATGATCCTCGGCGGTTGTTCATCCGGTCCGCTCGGCGCGACGCCGACGCCCTCGCTCGTGGCCTCGACAAGCGGCGGAACCCTCGCCGCGCAGACCTGGTCAGTCATCTGCACCGCCCTCACTCTCGACGCGTTGATGAATGGTTCGATCGCAGGCGGCGTGCAGGGACAGATCACCCGTACGAACGCCGACGGGTCGTCGGATACGTTCGGCGGCGGCGTCGCCAAAGCCAGCGCGAACGCCACCGTGCCGACGACAGGACCGACCGGATCGATCAGCGCGAGCGTCGCCCCGGTGCGGGGCGCTCTCGGCTATGCGTGGTTCTGGGGCGCCGCTGGCGCGGAGACGCTGGGCGCCATCACGACCATCAATTCCGTGGTCATCAGCGCGGCGGCGACCGGCTCCCAGACGGCGGCCTCCCTCGGCGCCAATGACAATTCAGCCAACCTGCTGGCCTTCGACGGATTGATCTACCAGGCCGTGAAGGCGGGTTCGGGCGCGTCTGTTTACACCATGCCTTCCGGCGTTGCCGGCGTTGGTTCGCCATTGACCGCGGATGGCTCTGGCGGCGTCATGGAGATCGACACCATTCTGAAGTCCATGTGGGACAATTACCGGCTGTCGCCCGACACGATGTGGGTGAGTTCGCAAGAGGCGCTGAACGTTTCGAAGAAGATCCTGGCGGGCTCGCAAACGTCCGCGCAGCGCTTTGTTTTTGAAACGGCGCAGGACGTTGTCGGCGGCGGCATCATGGTGCGCACCTATCTGAACCGATTCTCGATGCAGGGCGGCAGCGTGGTCGATATCAAAGTGCATCCGAACATGCCGGCCGGCGCGATCCTGTTCACGACGCGGGCGCTGCCCTATCCGCTCGCCGGCGTTGGCAATCTCGTTCAGATCCGTACGCGCCAGGATTACTACCAGATTGAGTGGCCGCTGCGGACCCGAAAATACGAATATGGCGTCTATGCCGATCAAGTGTTGCAGAACTACTTCCCGCCCTCAATGGCCCTTATCACAAATATCGGCAACGGCTGAGTTGTCGTCCGGGGCGCCCGCTTGCGGCCGCCCCGGCGGCCTCACCTTGAAAATCTTATTGAAACGCGGCGCTCCAAAAGGATGGTCGTCATGAAACTACGCGTTCCCGACGGATGTGGAGCCATCTCGCATCTTGGGCGGAGCCTCGAAATTGCCGATGATAACTCGATCGAGGTCGATGACGATGAATGGGCCGCCTTCCTGGCGCATGGCTTTCGGCCCTGGGTGGATTGCCGAGAGGCGCCGGATGCTGAGCAGATGACGCGGGAGGAGCTGATCGGCGCGGCCATGGACGCGACATTGAAAGCGTTGCAGGCGATGGGCACCGAGGACATCCGCGCCCGGCTTCTAGCGTCTGAGGCGGCGGCGCCGGTGCAGCAATCTTTGGCTGCTCCGGTTATCGACGCCGATGCAGAGCGCGTATCGATGCTAAATCGGCAGGGGCTCTTCGCGTTTCTCCGAAACAAGGGCGTCTCCGTGTCCCTGCCGGTGACGAATGATGCGTTGCGGGCTCTGGCGCGGCAGGCGATCGGCTTGACCTGAAGCGATGTCGGAGAAGCTGGCCGCCCTTGCTCCGAGGAGACGCCGTGACTTCTCGCTCTTTCCATGGGGCAGGGCGGCCCATGTCGTTGAAAGCCGTTCCCCTCCCTCTTTTAAGGATATTGGCTCATGGCTTCCTACGGTGATCTCGTCAGCCTCTCCGATGTAAAGACCTGGCTCGATATCGGCGGAAGCGACGACGATATCGTCTTGTCGCGACTGATCACACAGATCAGCCGGGCGATTCTAAATATACTTGATCGTCCCTCGATCCTGCCTGCCACCTATGCCGAGATCCATGACGGCGGCGAGGAGCCCTCGATCGTATTACGGCACTGGCCCGTCAACGTCGTTCAGTCCTGCAGCGTGAATGGCGTTGCGATTCCCGCGGCTCCGCCCCTTGCCGCCAACGGACCAATCGGAGTCGGCTTCGTTTTGGACGGAGGGGAGGCGCCGCCTCCCGGGCGCATGCAGCGGCTGTCATTGCGCGGGCGTCGCTTCGCGCACGGGCTGCAGAATGTCGCGATCTCCTATACGGCAGGCTATCAGATCAGTGGTGAGACAACTGTGGCGCCGGCCGGGCCGCCCTACAGCGTCGCCGCTCTAGCGCCCTATGGAGACTGGGCGAGCGATGGCGGCGTTGCTTACGCCGGCGGCGGCGCGATGACTTTGGTCGCCGCCAATCCTGGCGCGGGACAATATTCGGCGGCCAACGGCGTTTATTCCTTCGCAGCGGCGGACGCCGGGGCTGCGCTGAGCCTGACCTATGGCTATGTGCCGGCCGATCTCGCCGTCGCCTGCCTCGACTGGGTTGCTGAACGCTACGGCTATCGCTCCCGCATCGGACAGCAGTCTAAATCGCTTGGCGGTCAGGAGACGATGGCCTTTATCGTCAAGAGCGTTCCTGACTTCGTCGCGAGCGCCTTGCAGCCCTATCGGCGCGTTGTGACGCCATGATCGAGGCGATTCTTGATTCAGGCGCCGTCGATCGCGCGCTGCGTGAGCGGGCGGACGTCTTGCGCGCTGCGCTCGAAACGCGGATCCGACAAAAACTATCGGGCGACGTGCTGCAGTCGCGTTCTGGCGCCCTCACGAGTTCGATCCAATCCGCGGTCGAGGATGACGGATCCGCTGTGTCGATCGTCGCATCGAGCAGCGGCTCTCCTTACGCCGCAATCCAGGAATTTGGCGGCAAGACCGCAGCGCACGAGATCGTCGCGGTGAAGGCGAAGGCGTTGGCCTTCACCGCTGGCGGCGGCCAGGTGTTCGCCAGGAGCATTCATCACCCGGGTTCGGCAATCCCGGCGCATTCTTTCATCGGCGCGTCTTTCTCGGAGATGAGCGCGGAAATCGCCAGCGGCCTAAAGCAGGCCGTTTTGGACGCGCTGGGACAAGCCTAAAGCGGCGACGCGACGTCGGCGCCAACAAAAGCGTCCGACGCCGATTGGAAAGTGGGGTAGACATGGCCGGGGCAAGCCGGGAGATCGCCATTGCGGCGTTGCAGAACCTCGTCGCCGGGGCCTACGCCTGGAAGCTTGGGCCGGCGCGGCGACTGAAACTTTGGAGCGATGTGCCGGCGGTAAGCCGACCGGCCTGCTTCCTATTTGAGGGCGGTCAGGAGACCTACTCCTGGAGCGAGAGCGCGACGCCCAAACGAGTGATCGAAGTCCGGCTTTTCATCTACCTCAACGCCAAGGATTCCGCCATTGCCGGCGCTGCGCTCTTGAATGACGTGTTGGACAGACTTGATGGCGCCTTCGCGCTATCTGGCGCGGATCTCGCCACAGGTCGCAATACCCTCGGCGGCGCGGTCCATCATTGCCGCATCGACGGCAAGGCGTTGAAGGACCCTGGCGATCTCGACGGCGATGCGCTGTTGATCATTCCGGTGAAGCTCATCCTTCCCTAGAGATTTTGAGGAAATCATTGCTGCGAGGGGGCGTTCTCCTATCGGGCGAACGGACGCGCGGCATCGGCAACGGTCGAACGAGAGAGGTTTTCCATGTATAGTTTCGGCTCGGGCGTATTGTTTGGAACCCGTACGGATATCGCGAATGCGACGCCGGTGAATTTCGGCCTCGTGCAGGAGGTCACCATCGAAGAAACCGCCAGCATCAAGGAGCTGACCGGCCAGTACCAGCGTCCCGTGGCGGTCGCGCGCGGGACGATCAAGACGACGGGAAAGGCGAAAGTTGCGCGTATTTCCGGGCTGGCGTTCGCCAATCTCTTCTATGGCGTGACGCCGACGTCGGGTCAGCTCGCGACCTCTTTCGCGGAAGCAGGCGCGGTCCCGGGTACTTCGCCTTACACAGTCTCGGCGGCGAACGCGTCGACATGGGTCAAAGATCTCGGCGTGCTCTACGCTGCGACCGGTCTTCCGCTATCGCAGGTCGCCTCGGCGCCTGCGGCAGGTCAGTATGCGGTCGTGGCCGGCATCTACACATTCGCCGCGGCCGATACCGGAAAGGCTGTCCTGATCAGCTATAACTATACGCTCGCGGCGACCGGCCAGCAGTTCACCGTCGCCAATCAACTGCTCGGAACGACGCCAACTTTCCAAGCGAATTTCTATACGACGTTTCAAGGGCAGGCAATTTCACTCAAGCTCAATAATTGCACGTCGAACAAGTTGAGTTTCCACACCAAGCTGGAGGATTTCGTCATGCCGGAGTTTGATTTTTCCTGCTTCGCCGACGCCGCCGGCAATGTGATGACGTGGTCGTTCGCGGAGGCGTCGTAATGCGGACGCGCGTCGAGACTATTAAGCTCGGGGAGCGCGACTGGGCGTTGCGGCCGCTGACGCTGCGCCAGGTGCAGGAAATCGAACCCATACTGCTGGCCGGCGCGCCAGAGGCCGCGGGGAATGTGACGGCCGCCATGGCGATCGTTGCGATCGCGCTCCGGCGGGACCACGCGGAGGCGGCGGCTGCGCTTGGCGATGTCGAAGCGACGGCGACGGAGATCGGCGCCGCCATGGCGGCCGTCCTTCGCCTCGGCGGCTTTCTTCCGTCGTCCGAAGGGGGCGACAAGCCGGGGGAAGCCTGAGCGGGCGCGGCGGCCGCGAGGCCCCCGCCCGCGTCGACTTCGATTTCATATACGCGCGGCTCATGACCTGTTGTGGCTACACCCCGGCCGAAATAGACGAGATGACGCTGCACGACGTGCTGGCGCTCTTCGCCTATTGGCGCGAGTTTCCGCCGGCGCACGAGATCCTGAAATGCGTCTACCGCATCGAGCGCAAGGTTGCCGCGCCGGTTGCGGCGAGCGCCGCTGATCCTAGCGGCATCGGCGGTCTCATCGCTCGCTATCCCGGTGGCTTTGTCGGGGCGGCCAAAGGCGGGTGAACGAGGCCCCCGCGTGAGTAGAGCTTGTTCTCTCCAGTCTCGTTAAGGATTGTCCCGATGACAGACGACGTTTCCATCCGATTCACCGCCGATGTTTCGGATCTGCAGAAGGGCTTGCAGCAGGCCGCGACCGCGGTTGATGGGACGACTGCTTGTCTACGCGCCGGCGCCGCTCAGATCAACGCCGCCTTCGCCGGCTTGTCGCAAGCCTACGCCAGCAACGCCGCGCAGAAAGTCACATCGGCCCAAAGCTCCAGTGACGCCGATCTCGCGATCGCGCGCGAGGCTGAGAAGGCCCGGTATGACATCGCGTTGAATGGTCTAAGCCTGCAATCCTCCATCATTAGAGAGGAGGCGCAGACCGGACAGATGTCGCGGGGCCAGGAACTCGCCGCCCTGCTGGCGTCGGAGAAGGAGCGCGAGGACATCGAGGTGCGTCATCTTCAGACGCTGCAAGGATCGTATCAGCAGGGAACGCTCGCCTATGCGACGGTGCAGCGGCAGATCGACGAACTCGCCAGCCAATCTGCGCTGAGGCGCCAGCAGATCGCGCGTGACGTCAACCAGCAGATCTCCGCCGATTATCGGCGCGCATTCGACCAGATTGGATCAAGCGTCACGAGTTCGATCATGGGCATGATCAAGGGGCACGAGACGCTCCGCGCCGCCGCCCAGCAGGTCGCCTTATCGATCATCCAATCCTTCATCGCCGCGCGGGTCAGGTCGGCCGCCGAAGTTCTCGCCGGCCTCGCAACCAATACGACAGCGATGCAAGCGGCGGAGACGGCGCAGACGGGCGCGGTCGCGGCAGGCGCTTCGGCGCGAGCCGGGCTCGCGAGTACGGCGGCGGCGGCTTCCAACGCCACCATCATCGGAAGCGTACTAAAAAACATCAGTGCTTCGGCCGCGGAGACATTTGCCGGGATCTTCGGCTTTCTCGCACCAGTCATGGGGCCCGCCGCGGCCGGCCCTGCGGCTGCGGGCCAGGCTACGGCCATGGCGGTTGCCGGCGGCCTGGCCGTCGGCGCCTGGGAGCTGCCATCCGACATGATCGTGCAGGCGCATAAGGGCGAGATGGTTGTTCCGGCGGGCGTAACGCCGTGGGCCCAGGGCTTGATGGCGAATGGCGGCGCGAGCGTCGGAGGTGGTGGCGGGACCGTGCATGTTCATCATGCCACCAATTTCAGCATCCAGGCGATCGACGCGTCCGGCGTCAGGCAATTCCTCAAGAACAATGGAAGGCAGATTCTGCGTGCGATCAACGATGGCGTGCACACGGGCTCGCATTTGGGGCTCAGCAAGCTCGGAGCCTCTGTCTGACGGATGAACTACGTGAACGGCGTCAATCTCCTCCCGGCAACAGGTGAGTTCACCTATGACACTGTGGCGTATCGGGGCCAGCGGGCCGAGCCGCCGGGCGTCCTGGCCCAGATCAACGCCTACGCAAATCAGCCTTCATTTCGCACAGATTTGGAGCTTTCGATCGATCAGCTTCGCGCTGCTCATCCTGGCTGCTCGACGGTCGCAATCGTTTGCGCGTGGTTCTTCAATTCGGAGACTGCCGACGCCTGCCAGGTCTATCCTTCGACCACTTATGTCAACAATCTTCCGGGGTCTCCGGTCACGGACGTCTTCCAATTCTGGAATGGCTCCGAATGGGCGAATGATCATTGGCGCGTCTCGGGCCTCACGGAAACTTCGGGCTGCATCGTACCAATTTCGCAGATCAACGGTTCCTATGCTTATGGCGGGACGCCGTCAGATCAGTCCATCGTTCGCTGTATCAGATATCTGAAGTCCAGAGGCTTAAGGGTCGTTTTTTACCCCTTTCTGCTTGGTGATATTCCCGGTTTCTATCCCTGGCGCGGAAGGATCGCTTTTTCGCCAGACCTGTCCAGTCCGGATCTATCAGACGCGGCGACCAGGGCGGTGGCGGCGTTTCTCGGGTCGGCCTCGGCCGGCGACTTCAGCCGCGATCCCGCCATGCTGACCGTCGCATACTCCGGCGCTCCGAACGACTACACCTATCGCCGAATGATCCTGCACTACGCCAATTTGTGCGTGATTGCAGGTGGCGTCGACCTTTTTCTAATCGGGTCCGAGCTCCGCGGACTCGAGGTCATCCGCGGGGCCGCGTGGACAAACGAGGGCTCCGTCAGCGGCGGCGCGGCGACATGGGACTACCCCTTCGTCAACGGACTGATCACACTCGCCGATGACGTTCGCTTGATTTTTGATGGAGCCGGACTAAACAAAGATCTCGCGGGGCTTCGCCATCTGATCAGCTACGCCGCCGACTGGTCGTCATGGATGGGCGTTAGTCATAGCGGGTCGAATCCGGCTTCGCCAAACGGTCAGTGGCCGCACCTCGATCAGCTCTGGGCCCACCCAAACATCGATCTTGTCTGCTTTGACAATTATCTACCACTGTCCGACTGGACGACGGCGCCGAATGGCGGGCAGGATGCGTTGAACTGGTCCGAGACGCCGCCGCCAAGTTGGCCGCCTACAGCCCCCAACTCGATCGGCCTTGGACTCTCCGGGACGCCGCTGCTCAATAGCAAGGCCTATCTCAAGGCCAATATCGAGGGTGGCGAGCGCTTCAACTGGTTCTATTTTGAAGGCGGCAATCTCGGCCGCGGCTCCGATCCGAAAGGATCGGATCTGAAGGTCTCTTTGCCCCAGGGCGATAGGCTGACGCAAAGCCGCAACCGCTACTATCCGAACCAGCAAATCCTCGGCCAGAAGCAAATCCGCTGGTGGTGGAACAATCCGCATCTGGCGCTTTATGACGATGGCGACGGGACCGGCGAAAGTCCGAAGGGGTCGCGGACGCTTTGGACCGCAAATTCCAAGTCGGTGGTCTTCACTGAATACGGATTCCCATCCTGCGATCGGTCGACGAACCAGCCGAATGTGTTTTTCGACGCGAAATCGAGCGAAAGTGCGACGCCCTATTGGTCGATCTGGGATCCGGCCGATGGCGGCGGCTATCAGCCGCGACGCGACCAGAGTTTGCAACTGCTCGCGTTAGAGGCGCTCTACGAATATTGGTTCGTCGACGGCAACAACGCGACGGTCGGCGGCGTACCGATGATCCAGCAAGCCTTTTGCTCTGTCTGGAACTGGGATGCGCGGCCGTTTCCGGCCTTTCCGAACCTGAACTCCCTTTGGGACGACGCCGGCAATTGGCAAACGGGCAATTGGTTGAATGGAAAAGGGCCGTTCGTCGCCGTTCCGGCGCCGGATTTGGCGCCTTCGCCTGCCGCTTACGTCGCATTTCCGACCCTAGCTGGACAGGGCTGGAACGTGCGTTACCGCCCCCAGTTTCTTACGGGCGTCGCTGATCATGTATCCGGCCGATCGAGCCGCTGCGCGCGGGTTTTCGCCCCGCTTGTCGAAATCGAGATTGCTTTCGATCTTCTACGAGCGCCGCCGCCGCTTGCGGAACTGCAGACCCTTCTTGCCTTTGTCGCAACGCACCTCGGCCAGGACCGGCCGTTTACATTTCCGGTTCCAGCCGCATTGCAGGCGACGCTCGGCTTTGGCCCCGAATTAACCTGCCGCCTTGCAGCGGACCAGCAAGATTTTGAACAGTTCATGAGCGAGTTCTGGCGCGTTCAGTCACTGACGTTGCGTACGGTCAAGGGGGAATGATGGACGCGCATGACATCTGGACCACCGCCCGCTCGCCGAGGGGCAACCGCTTGAAGACGATTCACGCAGAAACACAGGGGACCGCTCGAACATTGGACGTGCGTATCACTCCTGTTTGCGAGAGGCGCGGCGTGAACGCAGCGAACTACGCGCTGCGTCAGGAGTTCTCACATTGACGCCGCCTTCCTTCCCGATCCTCGCCGGCCAGGGCTGGTCAGTTCACAAGAAGCCGCTGTTTTCCACCCGCGTTGCTTCGCATGCGTCCGGGCGCGAGGCGCGGACGCCGTTCTATACATACCCGCTCTATGAGTTCGAGCTGACCTTCGACGCACTCGACTCCGGATCGCACTATCCGGGGCTGGGGTCCTATGGACTGCAAAGCCTGATGGGGCTTTTCCTTCGCGTGCAGGGGCAGTTTGGAACCTTTCTCTATACCGATCCAACTGATAACGCCGTCGCCTCGCAAGTCGTCGCTTCCGGCGACGGCGCGACGACGGTGTTCCCGATGGTGAGAACCATGGGCGGATTCACAGATCCGGTGGGATGGGTAACTGGCCTGAATAGGGTCTATCTCAATGGCGCTGTTCAGACCTCCGGTTTTTCCCTCGCCGCGCCGAACGAACTTACCTTCGCAGTGGCGCCCGCGGCCGGCGCGGAGATAGCCGCGGACTTCTCCTACGCCTTCGTGTGCCGCTTTCTGGACGATCAGAACGATTTCGAGAATTTCACCTCGGAACTATGGACGGTGCAATCGCTCAAATTCCGCAGCGTGAAACCTTGAACGTGCGAATCCGTGCGCCGACTGAACACCCGCGTGTACTTGAGGGGAAGTTTGAATGAGAGCCTGTACAGGGACGCTCGCAGTATATCTGAACTCTTTGCGGGCGAGCCGTGATGCACAAGCGTTCGTCGCCGATTGCTTTACCTTCAAATTGCTCACGGGCGCGATCCTGACCTATACAAACGCCGACCTGCCCGTGACGCTGAACGGTTATGTGTATACTGCCAATTCGATCCTTGTCGACGGCCTTAGAGCCAAGTGTACGACAGGCCTTAGCGTCGATCAGCAACAGATTACGATCGCAGCGCGGCAAATCGACACGATCGGTGGAATTCCTTTTTTACAGGCGGTGCGCAATGGCGTTCTCGACGGCGCGGAGATCCAGCGGGAGCGCGCCTTTCTGAGGTCCTGGTCCGTCGCAGATCTGGCCGCGCCGATCGGGAGCGTGATTTTATTCAAAGGGCGCGTCGGGTCTGTGGATAGCATCGGCAGGACTTCCGCGGAAATCACGGTCAACTCCGACCTCGTGCTCCTCGATCTCGACATGCCTCGCAATGTCTACGCGCCGAATTGCCAGCACGTGCATTACGATTCTGGCTGTGGCCTGGTCAAAAGTGGTTACAGCGCGAACGGCGTCGTCGGCGCCGGTTCGTCAGGCGCGCAGATCAATTGGTCGAATGCGTCGAGCGTGTACGCCCAAGGCGCCATCACCTTTACATCCGGGCCTAACACAGGTGCGAGATCCAATATCAAGGCGGCAGACGGCGCCGCAGTTTACCTAAGTTATCCTCTGCAGAACGCTCCTACCATCGGTGATGCGTTCACCGTCTCTCAGGGCTGCGATCACACCATGGCGACATGCAAGAGCAAGTTTAACAATCTCACAAAGTTTCGCGGCTTCCCTTATGTCCCGTCCCCTATGTTCGCGTATTGATCCGTGGCCGCCCGCCATGACGTCGGAACATATCGAGCGCGCGAGCGTCGTCGCTGAAGCCCGAAAATGGATTGGCACGCGATATCACGCCTGCGCGGATGTGCGAGGCGCAGGCGTCGACTGCGGAATGCTACTGGTTCGCGTATTCGTCGATACGGGGTTGCTCGCTCCATTCGATCCTCGTCCTTATCCGGAAGATTGGCACTTGCATCGTGGCGAGGAGCGATATCTCAGCTTCGCCGCCGATCGCTTTCGGGAAGTGTCCTGCCCAGGCCCCGGAGACATCATCGTCTTCAAATACGGTCGAACTTTCAGCCATGGCGCAATCGTGACTGGCGTAAATCCGATCCGAATCGTGCATGCATTCCAGCCTTCTCGCGCGGTCATCGAGGAAGAAATGCAGACGAACCAGCAACTGCTTGAACCTAAGCGACCGCGGCGCTTCTTCTCCCTGTGGGGGCGCGGCGCCGCCGAAGGGCGAGGCACGATATGAGCTTTCTGAGGCCGAAATCAAACGCGGCGCAGATCCCGCTCTACACCGGCCTTCAGGTGCAGACCTCGAGCAACGCGGTTCCAATCCAGATTGTTTATGGGGCGAACAAGGTCGCCCCTAACGTCATGTGGACGGGAAACTTCCGTTACACGACACAGAAGGCCAAAGGCGGCAAAGGGGGAGGGCAGGTCACTGGCTATAATTACACCTGCGGCTTTGCGCTTGGGCTTTCCGAGGGCCCTATCCAGAACGTCGGGATGGTCTGGAACGGGAGGACGACGACCTATCTTTGGAATCTGAGTCTCGGTCTCTTTAACGGCGCAACGCCGCAAGGGCGTTATGCCTATGAAAGCTATCTATTTCCAGGCGCCGCCCTGAATTATCCCGGCGTCGCCTATGCCGTGACAGCCTATTTCGATCTCGGCTCGAGCCCAAATATGCCGGCGCTCTCATTTGAAGTGTTTGGGCGCCTTGTGGGATCTGGAACCTACAATGGCATCGACGCGAATCCGGCTCTTGCAGTTCAGGATTTTCTGACGAACTCGCAATACGGCGTCGGATTTCCGGCGGCTAGCATAGATGCGACGACTTTGCTTGGTGGATCCGGCGGGTCGTCCTATCAGGCTTATTGCAATGCCGGCGGATTCGCGTTTTCACCGGTTCTAGCGAATCAGGAAAGTGCAAATAGCATCCTGACGCGATGGCTGCAGCTGACCAATAGCGCTGCGGTCTGGTCTGGTGGCAAGCTGAAGTTCATACCATATGGCGATACGCCGATCGCGGACAATGGCGTAACCTTCACGCCCAACGTCACGCCGATCTATAATCTGACTGATGACGACTTCGTTCATGAAGAAGGCAAGGATCCGGTCGATGTAATCCGCAGCGATCCTTTCACAGCGAAGAATTGGATCACGCTCGAAGCGCTTGATCGCGGCAATCAATACAACGCCACGCCCGTCGACGTCTGGGATCAGAATGCGATCGAGCTGTATGGGTTGCAGAGGGAATCCTCGATCACGGCGCATGAGTTCTGCGACCCCAAGGTCGCGCAGATCTCCGCGCAACTCATTCTCCAGCGGCGGCTTTATATCCGCAATGCCTATCAGTTCAAGCTTTCATTCGAGTATTGCCTCCTCGAGCCAATGGATCTCGTCACAATCACAGACCCCGGTCTTGGCATGATCGATGTCGCGGCGCGCATCGTGTCGGTCGAGGAGGATGAAGCTGGCATTCTGACCGTCACAGCGGAAGAGTTTCCCGGCGGCATAGCGACGGCGGCGGCCTATCCCGTGCAGCGCGGTACTCCCGAATTGCTGGATCAGGGCGTCATTCCGGCGCCGGTCAATACGCCCATTATTTTCGAACCGCCCGGAGCGCTGACCGGCGGCGTCTCGCAGGTGTGGATTGCGCTTAGCGGAGCGATCACACCGGTCTACAAGATCGCCGAAGACGGATCTACCGGCGTTCATTTCGCTACATGGACGAGTGGCGTCACGGAAGCCGCGGGCTCCGCAGTGTCCGTCACGATCTACGTGCAGGCGGTTGAAAGAACGAAGGTTTGGGGGCTGATACATGACGGATTGACGAGTTCCATCGCGGAATTTGATCTAGCGGCGGCGACGGCAACCCCCGCGCCCGGTATAGCGGCGACGATCGCGCCCGCCGACAATTTGTTCTGGAAGCTCACAATTTCCTGCGTAATGAGCGTCGCGGGGGCGCCGCAAGTTCAAATTGGGCTGGAAATGGCCGCTGGCGCCCAATCCTATGCGGGGACGGTGGGCGCTGGCGTTTATGTCTGGGGCCCCTCGCTCTCAGGTGCGTCAGAGGGGCCGACATTGCTTCCTCTTACGCCGTCCCCTTCGGGCGTAACGTTTGCGGTCGCGTCCGGCATCATGTCGCCAGAGGGGCCGACCGAAGCGGCGGATCCCTATTGGGGCGGGGCTCTGGTCTATCTCTCGACCGACGGTTCAACCTACGAGCAAGTTGGCGAAATCAACGGGCCAGCGCGTCAAGGCGTCCTTGCCGCCTCTATCGCAGCGCCGTCGGCGCAGCCAGATCTCGCCAACGAGATGATGGTGGATCTTACGGCAAGCGGCGGCGTGCTCGCTTCGGGTAGCGCAGCGGACGCGAAAAATGCGCTCACGCTCTGTATCGTCGATAACGAGCTATTCGCGTACCAGACTGCCACGCTGGTGTCCGGCTTGAACTACAGTCTGACTTACCTCGAAAGGGGTCTTTATGGCTCGAAGGCGGTCGCGCACCCAGCTAACGCGCCCTTTGCGCGACTTGATGGCCTAATTTTCAAATACGCGCTCCCCTCCGCTTTTGTTGGGGCGCCACTTTATCTTAAATTCGCCAGCTTCAATATTTTTGGGCAGTCTATCCAGGATCTATCGACCTGCGCTGTATATGCTTACACGCCAACCGGTGCAAGCAGCCCCGGGCCCGTCGCGCAGGCGATCTCCGTCGGGTCAAATCTTGACTATGGGCTCGCGGGTACGGGCGTAAACGAAGCCGATGATTTTGGCGTCGCCTCCGATTCTTTTGTCACAGTCATCGATTTGGGGTTGGCGTCCGCGTAATTTGCGAGGTTTTAATAATGTCGGTCCAGGTCAGACGGCGCCGCGAGGCTGCTGGATTTTTATCTACGTTTACGGGCGGGGCTGGCGAGTTGCTGGTCGACACGACAAACAACCGCGTGCAAGTGCACGATGGTGCGACCCCCGGCGGATTTGCGGCCGCGAAGTTGTCTGAAGTGTCGCCGCTGAGCGCCTTGATGGTTGCGGCGCAGGGCGCAACGCACGGCTCTGCCATCAAGATAGGGTGCCTCGAGGACATTGTCGTCTGTTCCGGCGCGTCGAGCGCCTCGACGCAGCTGATCCCAAACCGGGCGATTGTATTTGGCGTGTCGATCTTTGTTGTAACGGCAATTACGGGCGCGAGCTCATTTAATGTCGACGCGACGACATCATCAAGCGGTGGCGCTGGGGCGGCGGCGGGCCAGTTTGGCTCCGGCCTTGGCATTTTGGCTGGATCAAGCAATGCGGGCGTCATCGGCCCTACCGCCTGGTATGCGGCTTCCACGATAAAGCTCACCGCGAACGGATCAGGCTTCACCGGCGGGGTCGTCAGGGTTGCTATTCACTATCTGGTTTGCGCGCCGCCGACTTCGTGAAGAAACGTTTCTTTCATCGAAGCTGTTTGGACGCTCCGACTCGCGGATTTCCGTCACTTCAAACGAGGAGAGCAATCCCGATGACGCAGCTATTGACGCCACCTGACGACGGCGGCCGGAATACGGTGTCCATCTTTGGGCGCCTTTACCAAAGCACGCCAGGCGTGCCTATCGCAGTTCCTATGTTCGACGCTCCCACATTGGAAGCAAACGGATGGACGCCCTTCATCGGGGCATCGACGCCGGTGACGACGTCATTCTACACGGCGGGCGCGGTGAGCGGCGTCGTGAAAAATCCGAACGGATCTCCGGCTGGCCTCGCAGTCAGGCTCTATATCGATGGGTCTGCGACACCCGTTGGGGCGACAATCTCCGACGTAAATGGAAATTGGATCGTTCCGACAGGCACCCTGCTGGCCGGGCCGCACTTGTACAGTCTGGAAATCGACGAAAGCGCCGGATCGTTTCTAGCCGGCCCGTTGGCCGACGCGGGCACTATGGACTTTCGTAATTCTTTTAACAGCAGCTTGCTTGCGGCAATCGCAGCCTAACGGGGATTTCAGAGATGGCGTTACCGACACTTAATGTGACACCCGGGTCCGGTGCCACGATTAACACTCTCCCCAATGCGCCGGCTACGACAGCGAACAGCGTTTCGGTGGCGCTCGCTACGGATCAATCCGCTGTTCCCGTGACGGCGGCGTCTCTGCCTCTACCGACCGGCGCTATGCCCGCCATTGGCGGCTCTGTAGCTCTTGCGGCTGGGACGAATACAGTTGGGGGCGTGACCGTTGCGGACCCACTATCGGGACACAGCGCGAACGTGTTCCAGTTCCACAACGCTGACAATGTAGCGCTCGGCGGCTCGGCGTATGGCGTCAATACTGGCGGCGTCGCACAGCTCCTGAACGCTGCAGGGAACCTTGATCGGCAGAGAGAGGCGGGCATTGATGGCGTTCCCGCCCAAGGCATCTCTTCCGGGGTGACGTCGTTTGCGATGCAGTTCAAGACGTCGAGCGCAGGCGCGATCTCCGCAGGTCTGCAAACGGTTACGCCTCTCGCAATGGCAGGCGTCGTCGGAGGCGTTAACTGGTCAATTCAGGTTGGCTCCACGCTGGTTATCGACACGGGGACGAATAGAGAAGTCGTCATCGTCAGCGCCATCACTCCAACGTCGTTCGCCGCAGTGTTTGGGAAGGCCCATTCGACAACGGCGGCGCCGATTACGGGCTTTGTCTATAATCAGGGGCGAGATGCGTCCGGCGAAAATGACGGCGCGACCGGTTCTGGTACTGCAGTGGCCGCCGAGTTCGAATATAATGCTGGCGATCCGTCAGGAGGAAACTTTGACAGGGTCCGCTCCCTAAACGCCAAGGGATTGACGACACAAGCGATCACAGCGGGCGGTAGCGCCGCTTCCACCGGCGTGACCCTAGCGTCCGCTACCGGGCTACAGCCAGGGACCAAGGTGCTTCTCTATAAGGCATCGGCATTCCCGGCATCTGGCTCCTTCGAGTCGGTCAATATCGATTTGAGCTATTCGCCTGGCTCGACGACCGTTCCGCTCGCCTCGCCGATCGTCGGCGGGGTCGGATATGACACAATCGGTTACGATGCGTTCTCGGCTCTTGGGCCACAGTTGAATGGCTTTCTGCCGTTTGGCATAGGGATTGAGGAAGCAGCCATCTTTGACCCCGTCTCGGGGAAATATTACGCAGAGCGTGCGGCGACTCAGGACGGAATGTCGCCGCAGAATATCATCGCCGTCTCGCTTGGGCTTTGGAACGGCGTGGCGATGGATCGCCTTACCGGTTCGTCGTCGCGCGGCCTTGATGTAAACATCAAGGATGCGTCAATCGCGGTGAATCCGACGGCGAGCGCCGTCACCAATCGTTCTGGGTATATTCATGGCGCCGCCGCCTCTGCAGCGGTTGCGTCGGCGGGAACCGCAGGCGGCTATGCTCCCGGGGATACGCTGACGCTGCCGACGGATCCCACTGTCGTGACAGCTCCGGTTCTCAGTGTCGGGACGACGCAGGTTGTTGGTGCTCCGATCGTGACTTCCTCTGGCTCGGGGGGCGGCACGGGCGCCGTCACGCTAACCGGGACTACGGGAGCCGGCTTAAAATTCACAGCGACGGGCACGATGACTTCTGGCGTTCTGTCGGCTGTCATCCTGTTGACCGGAGGATCATATACTGCGAACCCGGCGAATTTGCCAGCTGAGCCGGTGACGGTGACGGGCGCCGGAGCGGGGTCGGCGACAGGCGTTCAACTCAGCATCAGGATGGGGCCGGCGACATTTGGCCTTGTGACGGGCGGTGAATATAGCGTACAGCCAGCGAATCCGATTGCACCGGCTGCAACGTCAGGCTCTGGCACAGGTGCGACAGTCAGTCTTTCAGCATTTACAGCGGTATCGACGACAGTCGCCAGCTCCAATCCCTCGCGGACTTATCTTGCTGTGCGCAACGAGAGCGCAACACAGGCGCTTGGCTTGTCACTTAGCGGCGCGGCGTCTCTGTCGGGCTCCTTAAGTGGCGGTCTTGGAACGACTGTGCTCGCGGCGAATGGCGGTGGCTACGAATGGGGCGGCGCACGAGTCCCAAGCAATGCGCTGACTCTGATCGGACAGTCCGCGTTCCAGCAGTTCACTGCTTGGGAGGGCTGAGAACATGCCGGCAATCAATTCTAACGCCTCCGTGGCGGGTGAGACGACTTACGCCAAGCTGCGCCGCCTCTACGCCAAGGCGCAGGCCAATGGCCATCCGCATGTCATCGACCCCTCGACGGGCCTGCCGCAACTCGCGGCCGGTACGAGCGTGCCTGTTGTCACGAGCCCGGTCTACGCCAACGCGGCGGCCGTGATCGCGGCTGGATATTCCCAGCAAATCCCGTTTACGCCGACCGATGCGCGGTTCTACCCGACCGGCGGCAGTCCGGAGACAAACGCCGGGAGATATTTCTATGCGAGTTTTACGAATGTCGCCTTGCCGAACCTCATGTACACGGGCAATGCGTCGCGTCGCGGTCCGAACCTGCAACGCCTGTCCTTTGCCGTCATCGCCAGCAAGGTCATCGTTCAGGTCAACACATTCACGCAATATCGCATCCTCGTAAATAATCGCTATCTCAGTCTAACCGTTACGACGCAACCGAGCACGACTGGATATGTTTTGCTTGACTTCACGTCGGCGGGCGGCCGGCTCAAGCGCAATATCACGATCGAGATACCATACTCATTCTACACGCCGCCAAATATCTTCCTGTTGCCGCAGGACGAAATCTTGCCCGCGCCGATTTCCGATCGCTTCCGGATGATCGTGCTGGGCGACAGCACCGTCGGCGGATCGGCGTCTCCGACATCGGGGGATGCCTGGTCGCAGGCGATGACGGACGCGCTCGGCGTTCCCGACGGCTGGCAATCGACCATCGGCGGCACGGGCTATAATTCGATGAATCCGGCCGGGACGGGCCTCAACAATCTGCCGATGCGCATGGGCGACGCGATCAATTATGCGCATGACGCCTGCATGTTCGCGATGAACATCAACGATGTGAACAACGCCATCTCCGGCGCGGCGAATCTCGCCGCGATCCAGCCGAATTTCGATCTTTGCTACAATGCCTATCGGGCGGCGTGGCCGACGACGCCGCTGTTCATCCTTGGCGTCATGGGCGGCACCTACGGGACGGTGGCGGCAAACGTCAGCGCCTATGAGCAGCTGCTCGCGGCCTATGTCGCGGCGAAGAACGATCCAAATGCGTTCTTCATTCCGGTCATGACCAGCCAGCAGCCGTGGGTGAGCGGCACGGGGTTCGTCGGCAACAATACCAATGACGGAAACGCGCAATTCTATGTCGCGGCAGCGACGCCAACCACCGCGCCCGCCGTCGCGTCCGGCGGCGCGGGATGGGCTGTGAATGATCAGGCGGTTGGGGCCGCTGTGTCCCCGCTTGATCAGCCGATTCAGGTGAAGGTCACCGCCGTATCCGGCGGCGTCGTCACCGCCGTATCGCTCGTCACCAAGGGGACTTACACGCAATCGCAGGTCGCAAACCCGGTCACCGTGACAGCCGTTTCGCCGAGCGCGGGAACAGGTCTGACATTGACGTTGGGCGCGTACACAACTTCGGAGCCGCATATCGGCGGCTACGGCTACATCATGGAGGGCCTGCGCTGCGCCGATTCGGTCATCGACGCAATCGCGAAAAAGGCGTGACGATACGATGAGCACCGCGACACTGGACGACATCATAGGTCTGCGCGGCAGGGTCGCGACGGAACGGGACGTCGCTATTGCTAGCGCGATAGCGGGCATCCCCGCCGGGGCGACAGGCGCGCGCGGTCCGGCTGGCGCAAGCAACCGAGTCATATGCCCCATGCCGGGGCAAGGCGCAGGCGGCGAGGATGATGCGGTCGGGATCAATGCCGCGATCGTGTCAGCGCGCAGCCATTCGCGGCTTGCCGGCGTCTGTAAATCCGGCGTGCAGCTGATGAACGCTCTCTACGGCATTTCGACGCCGATCGGGATCAGCGACATCTCTCTGGCGCCGGGGAGCTATCCGAACTCGACGCCGTTTATTATCGGTGAGGGCCGCGGCACAACATTCATCAACGACAACGCCGCGATGAATGCGATGTAATGCAGACCGACCAAGCGCATCCGGTGCATATCGGGTCTCTGTTCCTTAGCGGCCTGAATAATACGCTTGTAAGATTGCAACTAACTGGCGGCCAGCGGAACGGCATATCTCGTGACATTCGCATAGACAATGTCAACAATGCAATTTGGAGGATTGTCGCCAACGGTTTCCATGATGGTGAGTTTAGCGCATTCGATGACATCTACTTCAACAATGTACTGTCTGTCATTTACCTGAATACTACGGGTGGATCTAACCAGAAATTCGACCATCTTTCCGGCACCCTGCGCGTCGGCGGCGTCTATTTCGACACCGCCCCGGCGGGTGGTGGCGGCGTTTCGGGAACCGATCTTGATACGTCGGTCCCGGGAACGGTTGATTCGTACAGTTCGATCTTTCTTCGCTTCGGCGGATACCTCAATGTCCCGATGACATTCGAGCGCGGGCGCAGCGAGTTGATAGGGCAACTGATGCGCGTCGATGGTTGGGGGAACGGAACTTCCCCGATCGTCAAGATTGAGGGAATGGGGTTCACAGCCTGCTGCCAGCCGACGCACCCGAACAATACGTTGCCGGGATTCATGTATTTCGAACCGACCGCGAACGGACGCGACGGGTTATCTAATCAGCTCCGCGTCATCATATCAATGATGCAGTGTCAGGCGTGCTAGGCAACGCCTTCGGGCAACGCCGTGTCTTTCGACATCAAGGCGGCGTCTCAGGCGAATGTCGATCTGATTTTTGTTCATGTCGATTGGTAGGGCGCGACGCGGCCATATGTTGGCCCGCTTGTCTATATCTCTGGCAATCCACCTGTTTGCGACAACTGCACTCGGCACGGTTCGACATTCTCAGAATAGGAAAAACCATGGCCGCTGGAAATTTCCCGAACTGTCTACCGTTCACCCTCCGCGAGGAGGGAGGCTATTCCGATGTCGCTGGCGATTCCGGCGGCGCGACGAAATGGGGCGTCACGCACGCGACTTATGACGCCTATCGCGACGGCAAGGGCTTGCCGCGACAGGACGTTCGCCTGATTACGGCCGCCGAGCGCGACGACATCTATCTCGGCGGCTACTGGAACGCGATCGGCGCCTCGGGGCTTCCGGCCGGCGTCGACCTCTCGGGTTTGGACTACGCGGTCAATTCGGGGCCGAAGAAGGCGCGTTTCGAACTCGCCAAGGTGATGCAGGGCGATCCGGCCTCGGCGGCGGTCATCGACCAGATCGCCAATGACCGGCTGTCCTTTCTGCACGGCCTCGCGAACTGGGGCGCGTTCGGCAAGGGCTGGGGGGCGCGCGTCGCGCGTATCGAGGCCGCCAGCCTGAAGATGGCGGGTGCGCCGATCTCGGCCGCCGCCAGCGCCGCTCGCGCGAAGGCGGATGTCGCCAAAACAAAGGCGATTGGCGCGGGCGCCGGTTCGGGCATCGTCGCCTCGGCGGCCTCGGGGCTTTCGCCCGTGATCGCGCATGGCGGCTGGATTCTGCTCGCCATGGTCGGCATAGCGCTGGCCGTCGTTGGCATCCACGCGTTCGCTGCGTGGCGGCAGGGCCAGCGCGCCGCGACGCTCGACCAGGCGGTTGCCGATCTGCAAGCGCGCGAAAAGGCGGCGCTGGCGGCTCAGGCGGCGTCGGTGGCGGCCAAAACGACCGCTACGGCGGCGGTAGCGGCGGAACAGCAAAAGATCGACGCGGCGAAGGCCGCCATAGCATCCGCGGCGCCGGAAGCGCGCGCCGTGACCTTTCCTCAAACGGGGACGTCCCCGCAGGTGCACTGATGAAAATTCTCCTCGCCATCCTTGGAATCGTCGCTCTTGCCGCGTTCTTCGCAGTCCTCTGGACCAAGCTGCAGACCATGCGCGCCGCGGTCGGCATCCCGGCGCAGGCCGCCGCGCCGGGCCTGACCGGCTTGCAAAAAATCTGGCTATGGCTGCTCGGGCTCAAGACGCCGATCTGCAGCACTCTCGGGACGATCTTCCTGTTCGTCTCGACGGAAAACAACGCGCTCAAATCGTTCAACTGGGACGCCTTCATTTCGCACGACAAGGCGGTGATCCTCGGGTTCCTCTTCTGGGCCGTTGGCCTGTGGACGCATTTCACCGGCCTGCAGGAGGTGGCTTCGATGACGCCCGTCGCGCCGTCCGCGCCCTCGAGGCCGACGCAAACGCCGGGGAGCTGAGTCATGAAGCTGTTTCGGGAAGCGGTGATCGGCGCGGGAATGGTGGTCGGCCTCAGTCTCGTCGACATCCATTTTGCATGGACGGATGTTCTCGGCCTTCCTGAGCGGGAGAGATTTTAATGATCACGTTCCTGCTCACCACGGTCGCACCGTGGCTCTTCAGGACGCTGGCCGGCGCGCCGTCCGCGATCTCGGCCTATCTGACAAGTCAGCAAAACACCCAGCTCGCGACGACGCAAGCCGAGCTGGCCGCCATCACCGCGACCAACCAGGCGCGCGCGCAATGGCTGACGGCGATCGGCCCGATGATCGTGACCTGCACGGCGGGCGAACTCGTTGTGATCTATTTCGGCTCGATCATCTTGGACAGCATGTTCCATTTCGGCTGGCAGATCGCGAAGCTCCCGGCGCCGTGGGACGGTTATGCGTGGGTGATCCTCGGATCATTCTTTTTGACTTCGCCGATCATGGCGCTGACCTCGAATTTTGTCAGGGGCAAATGAGTCCTCTGGTTCTCTCCCTTCATTCCGAGGCAGCCTAGCCGGCTGCTGAAAAATGTTTGGCGTTGAGCGTCTGGGGCTAATTGCCGCCGATTTCGGCCTGTGACCGGTGGCGGAAGGCAAGGGCCGTGGTCCGGCGCTCCGTTTGAGGGTCCCTGGCGTCGGCTTGCCGGTCGTCCCGCGTCTGGCTCCAACAATTTCCGCAATCGAACCAGATTATAGGTGGCCGCGGCAATGGCGAAGGACCATGCAACGCGCTCTGCGCCGCGGAACCTGGTCTTGCGTTGGCCGGCGATGGTCTTCATCCAGCCGAAGGCTTCTTCGATTCGTTTGCGAATACGCCGGCTCGAAGCGTAGCCCGATCAGAGGCGCGACAAAATCGCAGCGGCGATCATGCCGCCATCACCGCCTCAACCAAAACAAGCCTCGTCCGGCGAGCGGGCGTCGAGGGTCGAATGCGGACGCCGCTCATTGTAAAAGGCCAGATATCTAGCGATCGGCGCGCGCCTCGGACACGCTGTCACAGGCGCGCGGATAGACCTCCTCATATTGACGCCGCGCCACAGCCGCTCGACGAACGCGTTGTCGCGGCAGGTGGCCTTGCCGTCCATGCTGATCGAAACTTTCGCATCGAGCAGCGCGCTCGTAAAGTCGATGCCTGTGAACAGGGCGGATTCAATTGATCGTCGCAACGGCAGTGAAAATAGTTCATTCGACGAGGGCGTTCAACGCTTCAGCAGGCGTTCGCCAATCCAGCGCTTTTCGCGGTCGCGCGTTCAAGGCCTGAGCGACAGCCGCCAAGGCTTCGGCGCTGTGCTCGCAAAGATCGATTCGCTTCGGAAAATACTGGCGGAGCAGCCCGTTGGTGTTTTCGTTCGCGCCTCTTTGCCACGGGCTGTGCGGGTCACAAAATTAGATACACAGTCCGGTATCGATCCGCCGACGCGGATGCTCCTGACGGCGGCGAAAATCTGCGCCGCCGTCAGGCAGAGAATCCACCTAAGCTGATGTCCGATTTGGCGAGGCCAGTTCTCAACCAGGTCCGCGCAAACATCTGTCTATCGCCGCCGTGGATCCTTTCGGGCTGAAACGTCTCTCCGTCGGTGGACCTTGCGACCTCACTTAAGGAGACGTGCTAGCGAGCCAACGCGCGGGCGTTTCCGACCACTGATCCAGTGAAAGGCTGATCCGATGGCTTCTTTGACCGTGTCGGCATGGAGGGCGCTATGCAAACTGCCGTTTTGATTCTGACCTGCCTTGCGGCGACGCCGCAGGAAGCCTGCACAAGGCAAACCGCAGTAGACGTCCGCGAGGTGCTCGCGGACAATCCGATGCAATGCGCCATGGCGGGACTGTTCGCGGCCGCGAGCGATCCGCGTGGCAGCGCAGGGCTTTTTACGAAGATCATTTGCGCGCGTCCTGCTACAAGGGAGGGCCAGAATGGCGGCGAATGATGGCGACATGTGGAACAATCTCCTAAGCGGGAGCGCCGGCGCCGTCCTTGGGATTCTGGGTACCGTCATAGTGGCGCTGATCAACCGTCAGCCACCGATGGCGGCACTTATCGACGCACGAATCCGGATGCTGATAGAGGGCTACGAGAAGCACATCAATGATCTCCAGACGGAGATCCGCAAACTGGAGACGAAAGTCGATGCCCTAACGAATGCGCTTGAACTGGCTCGCGCGGATCGAGCGGGGCCGGGTAACCGCCCGCTGGATTAAATAAATGTGACGCTACGCGTCGCGTAAGATTTGCGGATTGAGACGCAGCGGGGCCCGAGGACGAGCGAAAATCTGTCTGCGCTAGCAATCCATGTGCGACCAAATATCGACATTTGCCGGCCCCTGTCCCGCGCGCGCGGGGCAGGGGCTTTTTTGTTGCGCAAACGGGCGGAATGAGCTGATTCAATATTTGCTGTTGGGTTGCGGTAAGCAAAAAAATTCGATTTGTTTCGCGGTGATCTGAGCGGACACGAAATGGGCGTAGTTTGCGATTTTTCAGCGAGTTTGCGGGGCGAAAGCACGCCGCTTCAAGAGATTGCGGTGAATTTGCTACTTATCGTCAATACGGCGAGCAGATGTGGATTCACGCCGCAATATAAGGGGCTGGAGGAACTCTATCGTACCCATGGTCCGCAGGGCTTTGTTCTTCTTGGCTTTCCTTGCAATCAATTCGGGGCGCGAGAGCCGGGTGGCGACAACGAAATCGCCGAATTTTGTTCGACGAGCTATGGCGTCACATTTCCAATATTTCGAAAAATCGAAGTCAATGGTCCAAAATCTGCGCTCTATATCGTTTCCTCAAGTATGAAACGAAAGGATTTTTCGGATCAGGCCGGATAAAATTGAATTTCACCAAGTTCCTTGTTGACCGCAAGGGCGTCGTCGTCGCCCGTTTCGCGCCGATTACCGAGCCTTCGAGGCTTTCCAAGGAAATCCAGAAATTGCTGTAAGTTCGGACTTCAGCGACAACGTCTGTTCGCCAGCTGAGCGACTTTTCGACGCATTACTGTCCCGGTTCAAAGCGCGAGGCGCGCGCCGCGGGCTCGATTCTCGCCCGACCGCCGGGACAGCGCGCCAAATGTTGCCTCGATGCGCGAGGACCGCTACACGGATCGTCCTGACGATTTTCCCATGCGAGGAGACGACTTCATGCCGCTGCGGCTGGACGCCCGGAGCCCCGATTTTAGCGCTTCATTCCAGACGCTCGTCGCCCAGAAAAGGGGGGTGGACGAGGACGTCGATCAACTGGTGCAGAGAATCATTGCGGACGTGGTCGCTGAGGGCGACGCCGCGCTCGTTCGTTATTCTCGCAAGTTTGATCGCGTCGATCTGGCCGAGATTGGATTGCGGGTCAGCACGACTGACATTGATGGGGCGCTGGACGCCTGCGATCCGGACGCAGTAGCCGCGCTTAAGCTGGCCCATGGTCGGATCGTGTCCTTTCACGAAAGACAACATCCTGCCGATGTCCGGTTCACGGACGAATTGGGCGTGGAACTTGGCTGGCGCTGGCGTTCGATCCAATCAGTCGGGCTTTACGTCCCGGGTGGAACCGCGAGCTATCCCTCCTCTGTTCTGATGAATGCGGCTCCGGCGAAAGTTGCAGGCGTCGACCGGATCGTCATGGTTGTGCCAGCCCCGGACGGCAGGATCAATCCGTTGGTCCTCGCGGCGGCGAAACTGGCCGGCGTCGACGAAATTTATCGGGTCGGCGGCGCGCAAGCGATCGCTGCGCTGGCTTATGGCACTCAGACGATCGACCCGGTCGCCAAAATCGTCGGCCCCGGCAACGCTTACGTCGCGGCGGCCAAACGCAGAGTTTTTGGAATCGTCGGCATCGACATGATCGCCGGTCCATCCGAAGTCGTGATAATTGCCGATAAAGAAGCAAACCCTGAGTGGATCGCCGCCGATCTCCTTGCTCAGGCGGAGCACGACGCGGCGGCGCAGTCGATCCTGATCACCGATGATGCGGGACTCGCCGATGCTGTCGAAGCCGAGGTGGCTCGGCAATTGTCGACGCTTCCGCGCCAGGCAATTGCTTCGGCGAGCTGGCGGGATTTCGGCGCTGTAATCCTTGTTGCGGAGATTGGCGATTGCGTGGGGCTGGTCGATCGACTGGCGCCAGAGCATCTGGAGATTATGACGTCGGAGGCGGAAGCGTTGAGCGGAAGCATCCGAAATGCGGGCGCGATTTTTCTCGGCGCCCATACGCCGGAGGCGATCGGCGACTATATCGGCGGCTCCAATCATGTCCTGCCGACAGCCCGTTCCGCCCGGTTTTCGTCCGGGCTGAGCGTCCTCGATTTTTTGAAGAAAACGTCGATTTTGAAGTGTTCAGCTGAGAGTCTTAGCAGTCTCGGACCGGCCGCGATCGCGCTGGGGCGCGCCGAGGGCCTTGACGCTCATGCGCGCTCCGTTGCGGTCCGTCTCGGCAAAGGATCGTCATGAGCGGAATAGACCAAGGCCCCCGCAATCGCCTCGTCTCCGTGACGCTGGACGAGGCCTCGATTGGCCGAAGCACAGCCGACAAGGAGCATGAGCGTCAAATCGCGATCTACGATCTGCTTGAGGAAAACAGCTTCGGCGTTCCAGGGCACGATGCAGGGCCCTACGGACTGAAAATCGCATTGCAGGATTCAAAGCTGGTTTTGGAGATACTCGACGAGAGCAATGCTCCTCTTGTCGCACACATATTATCGTTGACGCCGTTGCGGGGCCTTCTCAAAGATTATTTTTTTGTGTGCGAAAGCTATTACGCCGCGATCCGGACCGCGATGCCGGGACAGATAGAGGCCATCGATATGGGGCGCCGGGCTCTCCACAACGAGGGCGCCCAGATGCTTATCGAGCGACTTAAGGGCAAGATCGATTGCGACAGCGATACGGCGCGGCGAATCTTCACGCTTGTCGCCGCGCTGCACTGGAAGGGCTAGGCTCCATGCCTTTGGAAGGGGACGCCAAGGCGCCGCCGAGATGAAGGCCAGGGTCAAGGATCGCCCGCAATCCGTCCTTTTCGCCTGCACGAATAACTCGGTGCGTTCGCCGATGGCGGAAGCTTTGGGAAAGCACTATTTCGGAAATGGCGTCTATTTCGCGTCGGCAGGGCTGAAGCGGGGCGAAAGCGACAGTTTCGCCATCGCGTCCATGGAGGAGCTTGGCATCGACATGACCAAGCATCGGTCTCACACATTCGAAGATCTGGAAGATAGTTCCTTCGACCTCATCGTAACCCTGTCGCCAGAGGCCCACCACAAGGCACTGGAGTTCACGCGCACATTGGCGATCGACGTTTTATATTGGCCGACCCTCGACCCAACCGCGATCGAAGGCTCCCGCGAGCGTGTGCTGGACGCCTATCGCAATGTCCGCGACGGTTTGCTGGAACGCATCGAAACGCTCCTCGATTACCGGCCTATGGGAAGCTTATAGTGTCTCTCACCGGCAAAGTTCGTCGAAGGCTCGCGTCTCGAGGTGCGAGCCGTTAAGATTTGGCATGGCCGAATCGCTTTCATCTCCCAATCGGTTCTTTCTTGGCGTCGAACGCTCCGCCCTCGGCAGGCCTTGGCGGGATAGGCTCGATCTGAACGGTCAAGCGCGCGCGCTCGCCGATGCGCAATTGAGAGGCTATGGCGACATCCTCTCGCGTG